>Ga0310696_10008653_pt1 | contig 11852 bp, 11 predicted proteins | sample AusTroGonzalo_MG_4_FD_203885 | JGI IMG/M metagenome (GOLD analysis project Ga0310696, IMG submission 203885) | Bovine rumen microbial communities from tropical cattle in Woodstock, Queensland, Australia - Gonzalo_02 (v2) (version 2) | ecosystem: Host-associated > Mammals > Digestive system >... | reverse complement strand
GCGAAGGCATCGGAGGCCCGCACATCGGTCACGACATGCCCTGGCCCATGAGCATCATGATGAAAGCCTTCACCTCTACGGACGACGCCGAAATCAAGGCATGTATCGAAATGCTGATGAAGACCGATGCCGGCAAGGGCTTCATGCACGAGAGCTTCCACAAGGACGACGCCACCAAATACACCCGCGACTGGTTTGCCTGGCAGAACACCCTCTTCGGCGAACTCATCTGCAAACTCGTGGCCGACGGCAAACTCGACCTCCTCAACAGCATCACCATCCAGTAATCCCCCCGCGCAGATACAACCATCATTCCCTCACAATTACCATAAATTGACCCACAAATTATCCATGAATTAAACCAATGGACTGCCATAAACGGAATTTATGACAAATTTGTGAACCAATTCATGGTAATTCATGTAAGAAAAAAATCGGAAGCCCGAAGGGCTGACAAGACCACAGGCAGGGGTGAAACCCCTGCTAACGGTTGGCAATAGTACCCCAACCCCGACAGGGTGGCAGAGACATTCGACCCGTTCTGCCGCACCTTCGGTGCTCCTATAACCGGATGCCATTGAACCGGGGGTTGCACCCCCAGCTGTAATCTTTCCAGCCCTTCGGGCTTCCCTGGTGGCATGAAGAATGCACAATTCAAGTTTAGCAACTATGCTAAGGTCTTGTAAGATAAAACCACAGCGTGGCTTGATAGGGATAGCCAGCCAATTCATTGGCTGGTACCAAATGGCCATGAAAATGCGTGCCTTTAGGTACGCGACAGCACCCCTCCTATCGCTGAGCTGTGCCTCCAGGGCGACAGCAACAGAATAATCAAGCATAGTGTTTTTGGTTTTAGAGGTTAATGAAAGGGTTAATTCAGAGTGGCAATTTCGATGGGGTCGAAAACAAACTATAGTTTGTCGCCGTTGGAACTATAGTTAGTCGCCGTTGGAACTATAGTTAGTCGGGCGATGGACCTATAGGGCATTTTCAAACAGACCTCGGTTACTGCGCGCCGGAACCTTGGCTTTTTCCCTTTTGCCGCTGCAAAGGTACGACATCACCATTGCGGTTCTCGAATATTTCACAAGAATTTTTCATTATCCTGCGATATTTTTAATGATTAAGCCGATGCCGTAGGCATCAGATAGGGATAGCCAGCCAATGAATTGGCTGGCTATCCCTATCAAGCCACGCTGTGGCTTTATCTTACCCGAAATCGAAAATGACAAATGACAAATGACCGCCAGTTTTTGAGATGCCACTACGAAAGCCCGAAGGGCTGGTAAGACCACAGACGGGGGTGCAACCCCCGGTTCAACGGCGTGAGGCTATACGAGCGCCGAAGGTGCGGCAGAATGTCTTTCACCCCGTCGGGGTTCATATTGGGTAGCCCCGTTAGCAGGGGTTATCACCCCTGCCTGTAATCTTAACAGCCCTTCGGGCTTTCAAACAAAGCCCTTGGCGGTCATTTGGTCATTTTGGTCATTTGTCAAAATCGAAAACGGATGTTGTCAAAACCGCCACTATAATATAAATATTTTATATTTATATATAGTGAACAATGACCGCGTTTCCGAAATCGATTTTGACCATTTTGACCTTGACCAAAATGACCAAACTTAAACGAATTTGATCTTTTTTGATCATTTTAGTTAAGTTTTGATCTAAACGCAGAAAACTCCTGCATTTGTATTACCTTTGCAACTCGTATGAAGAAGTTCTGCATAGAGGTCAAGGAGGTTCTAAGCCGCATCGTGAAAGTGGAGGCTGCAAACGAGGCGGAAGCCACGGAACAGGTGAGGCAAATGTACCGAGAATGCCAAATTGTGCTGGATGCTTCGGATTACGAAGGAACAGAAATCAGCGTGAAAGATGAAAAATCTGAGTGAGAGCAATTGTTTTTCGAGATAATTCGTTACCTTTGCACCGCTTTTGATACTCATCATGAGCGCAATTGACATCGTGGGAATTAGATAGCAGTATCTAAAATTCGAAGAGACCTCAGACATAAAAGTCCACCAAACATTTATACAGAGAGTCTCGGGGAATGTGGATACGCCTATCCTGCATAGGCGTACCCCTTCCTTTCCTTCTCTCTGTATGGGCTTCTATGGTGGACTGCCCCTGTCTGAAGTTGGAAAACGAAGGTGGTACGCTTTCTTTTTGTCCACGCCTAAAGGCAAAAAGAACGATGAGTACAGAAGCAAAGCCCTTCTTGAAATGGGCTGGAGGCAAAGGACAACTTCTATCACAACTTGACGAGCATCTGCCCAGCTATTTGCAAAGGCAGGAGTTCACTTATATAGAGCCTTTCGTGGGCGGTGGAGCAATGCTTTTTCACATGCTCCGCAAGTTTTCCAATATCATTCATGCGGTCATCAATGACATCAACCCACATCTGGTGACAGCTTTTCGTGTCATCAAGCAGCAGCCCGACGAACTGATTCGCAGGCTATCTGTAGTGGAGCATGATTACAACTTGCTACCCGACGAGGAGAGCAAGAAGCGTTTTTTCTTACACATCAGGAACATCTTCAATGAGTCAAAACTCGATGAGGTTGACCGCACGAAGTATCTGATATTCCTGAACCGCACCTGCTTTAACGGCCTTTATCGCGTAAATGCCAAGGGTAAATTCAATGTGCCATTCGGGCGTTATCTGCATCCCACGATTTGCAATGCGGATACGATACTGGCTGATAGTGAGCTCTTGAATCGCGCCCGTGTGACGATTCTTTGTGGCGATTTCGAGTGCACAGCCGAGGCAATAGGCGATGGGCTGAACTACTTTTATTTCGATCCTCCCTACCGCCCGCTGAACGCCACTTCGAGCTTTAAATCCTATGCCAAGGAAGATTTCAACGACGATGAGCAAATCCGTCTGCGTGATTTCTGTTCGCATCTCAACAAGCAACGCAACGTGAAGTGGATGCTCAGTAATGCGGATTGCTCAGCCAAGAACCCAGAAGATACGTTCTTCGAGGACATCTACGCCGATTTCCATATCCATCGCGTCAATGCCTCTCGTGCCATCAATTCGAATCCTGAAAAGCGTGGTAAATTAACTGAACTATTGATTAAAAACTATGAATAAGGACTTTAACTTGTTTATGTCTCAGCTCTATGAGACAAATGCGACTCTTGACTTTTATTGTGACTTTAAGAAGATTCAACAAAATGTTGAGGAAATCGCTATTAGTCTGAATACTCTTAATTATCTGATAGGAAAGGATAATATTGAAGAGGCCGTAAAACAATTATGGAATAGAGACCCTAAAATATTTCAAGTGCTTGATATCTTAATCGCCACAAGGCGGAAAGATGATAAAATGTATCTTTTACCAGATAAAACAGCTCGACCAATCACGGAACTCTATTCCTCAGTTGAAGGTGTTGTGGAATTCCTGAATGGAACAGGTCTGACAAAAGTCTTTCAATGCAGAGAAATAAAGAATTTAGTTGACTATGTGTTTGGTGTGGAAACTGGTCTTGATTCTAATGCGAGGAAAAACAGAAGCGGACATGTTATGGAAGATTGGGTGCATAACATATTTATCAAAAATGGAATCCCTAACAGGGCTGAAGTACAGTGCAAACTATTGCCAGATGTGCAAGCAGTTTTAGGAAAAGATATCAAACGTTTTGATTTTGTGATTGAAACAAAGAAACAAACCTATTTGATAGAGGTAAACTTTTATTCAAAAGGTGGAGGGTCAAAACCAACTGAAACCGCAAGGTCTTATTCAGAGTTATCTCCTAAGATCAACAGTATTGAGGGGTATAAGTTCGTTTGGATTACAGATGGAAAAGGCTGGGATGGAGTTGGAGCTTTCAAAGAGGCATATGAGGGAATCCCTTATGTTTATAATTTGACAAATATTCAAGAATTCATAGATTTAATTCGTTCAGAATTGTGATCACACCTTTTTATAAATCCCCCAACCACGACTTCAACTTGATATGTGGCGACACTTTTGAACTGTTGCCGCAGTTCAACTTTAAGTTCGACATGATATTTGCCGATCCACCATATTTTCTGTCGAGCGGTGGTATTAGCGTGCAAGCAGGAAAAATCGTGTCGGTCAACAAGGGCGAATGGGACAGAGGCGGAACGCTGGAGCAAATCAACGACTTCAACAAAGGGTGGATAAGCCTCTGCCGCGATAAGCTAAAGGAAGACGGCACGATTTGGATAAGCGGCACCTACCACAACATCTTTTCTGTTGCGAACAGCTTAACAGAATTGGGCTTCAAGATTCTCAACGTCGTGACTTGGGCCAAGACGAACCCACCCCCCAATATCTCATGCCGATATTTCACATATTCGACCGAATTCATCATCTGGGCACGTAAAAGCGCAAAGCGTCCGCACCGCTTCAACTACGAACTGATGAAGCAACTGAACGATAACAAACAGATGACAGACGTTTGGCGTCTGCCCGCCATCGCCCCTTGGGAGAAAACTTGCGGCAAGCACCCGACACAGAAGCCATTGGCTCTGCTAACTCGCATTATCCTTGCATCGACGGATAAAAACGCCTGGGTGCTTGACCCCTTTGCCGGGTCTTCAACAACAGGTATTGCAGCAAATTTGTGTGGCCGTCGTTACCTTGGAATTGAACAAGAAATAGAATTTGTAGAGATGAGCAAGAGAAGACGAGAATTGATTTCGGATTATGATATGTTCCTTAATTACCGCGCTCACATCAAGGATTTTGCTAAGGTTGAACCTTTTGAGCCTCAACAATTGGTCTGTGAGGAACATTATTATGATGAACTCCCATTTTAACTACCCTCTTCGGTAGTGTTGACGAGGACTCTTTATCAAGCAAGAAGGTATCACCGACTGGATTCCGTATACGCTCCCCCATAAGCGTATCGCCATATTGTGGCACATTATTTGCAGAAACATTAGCAAACAATAATTATTTGACATTATGGCAGAAGAATTGAAAGATAAAGAAGAGGTCCTGGAGAATATGCAGGACGCTGAAAAGAATGAGAACATGGAGAACACGGAAGAGGTGAAAGAGGCCGAGGCTACAGAAAATGCCGAAGCCGACGAAACCCCGGAAACGCTCCTGGCAAAGGCTCGCGCCGAAATCGAGGAACTGAAGAATCAGGCTCTCTACAAGCAGGCCGAGTTCGAGAACTACCGCAAACGTACCATCAAGGAGAAGGCTGACCTTATCCTAAACGGCTCTAAGTCAGCCGTCACGGCCTTGTTGCCCATCGTGGACGACTTGGAGCGGGCTCTTCCTTCGATGAAGAATGCTGAGGACGTGGCTGCTGTGGCTGAAGGCGTGGAACTCATCTACCAAAAGTTCCTGAAAGCCCTCGCCGGTCTCGGCGTGAAGCAGATTGAGACAAAGGACAAGGACTTCGACGTAGACCTGCACGAGGCCGTGGCTCAGGTGCCCGGTGTGCCTGACGAACAGAAAGGACGTGTCATCGACTGCATCGAAAAAGGCTACACGCTCAACGAACATGTCATTCGTCATGCCAAAGTGGCAGTAGGGATGTAAGGGTCGCGCAAGCGCGAAGTTTAAGGTTTAAAGTTTAAGGTTTAAAGACCTCCGGCTTGAAAACTAATCAGAGAACTATCGCGCCCCCTTAAACCTTAAACCCTCAAACTCTTAAACCCTTGAACCCTCAAACCCTTAAACTCTTAAACTTTTAAACTTTTAAACTCTAAAAACCAGCGGCCAAAGGCCGTACAACAATATGGCAGAGCAGAAACGCGATTATTACGAAGTGCTGGGCGTCTCCAAGACCGCTACCGAACAGGAAATCAAGGCGGCCTACAAGAAGATGGCCATCAAATACCATCCCGACCGTCAGGGCGACAAGTCCGAGGCCGAGAAGAAGGAGGCCGAAGCCAAGTTCAAGGAGGCGGCCGAGGCCTACGACGTGCTCCACGACCCGCAGAAGCGCCAACGCTATGACCAGTTTGGCTTTGCAGGCGTAGGCGGAGCTGCTGGAGGCGGCTACCAGAACATGTCGATGGACGACATCTTCTCGCAGTTCGGCGACATCTTCTCCGACCTCTTCGGCGGAGGAGCCTCGTTCGGAGGTTCCGCCTTCGGTGGATTCGGGGGCTTCGGTGGATTCGGAGGAGGCGGACGCGGTGCCCGCCAACAACACCGTGGCGGAGACCTGCGCCTGAAGGTGCGGCTGACGCTGAAAGAATGCGCCACCGGCGTCACCAAGAAATTCAAAGTCCACAAGAAGGTAACCTGTAGCCATTGTCACGGCAGCGGTTCAGAGAACGGCAGCGGCGACAAGCAGACGTGCCAGACCTGTCACGGCAGCGGCTACGTGCTGCGTTCGCAGCGTTCTGTCTTCGGCATGATGCAGACTCAGAGCGTATGTCCCGACTGTCAGGGCGAGGGTTCCATCATCAAGAACAAGTGTCACCTCTGCGGAGGCACGGGAGTACAGACGGGCGACGAGGTCGTGGAAGTAAAGATTCCCGCAGGCGTCGCCGACGGCATGGTGCTCACCGTTTCAGGAAAAGGCGATGCCGGTATGCACAACGGCATTCCCGGCGACATCCAAGTCTTCATCGAAGTCGAACAGGACAAGGACTTCGTGCGTCAGGACAACGACCTCATCTACAACCTCCTCATCGACGTGCCGACGGCAGCTCTCGGAGGCAGTGTCGAGGTGCCCACGCTCGACGGCAAGGTCAAGCTGAAGATTGACCCCGGCACACAACCCGGCAAGGTGCTCCGCCTGCGTGGCAAGGGTCTTCCTTCGGTTCAGGGCTATGGCTACGGCAACGGCGACCTCATCGTCAACGTGTCGGTCTACATCCCCGAATACCTCTCCCGCGATGAGAAACAGGCCCTGGAGAAGATGCAGCAGAGCGAAAACTTCCGGCCGAACCAGAACGTGAAGAACAAGTTCTTCCACCGCTTCAAGCAGATGTTTGAATGATGAACTATCAGCAAACCATTTCCTACCTCTACCAAGCAGCCCCGTTGTTCCAGAACATCGGGGCTGGTGCCTACAAGGAGGGGCTGGAGAACACGCACACGCTCGACGCCCACTTCGGGAATCCCCACACGCACTTCCGTACCATCCACGTCGCCGGAACCAACGGCAAGGGCAGCGTCTCGTCGTCCCTCGCCGCCATCCTCCAGTCGGCAGGCCTGCGTGTCGGGCTCTACACCTCGCCCCACCTCTTAGACTTCCGCGAGCGCATCCGCGTGAACGGAGAGATGATACCCGAGGAGCGTGTCGTGGAGTTCGTAGAGAAGGAACGTGCGTTCTTCGAACCGCTGTCACCCTCGTTCTTTGAGCTGACGACGGCGTTGGCTTTTCTCTACTTTGCGGAGCAGCAAGTTGACGTGGCCGTCGTAGAAGTGGGGTTAGGGGGGCGTCTGGATTGCACCAACATCATCCATCCCGACCTCTGCGTCATCACAAACATCAGCTTCGACCACCAGCAACAACTCGGCAACACCCTCCCGGCCATAGCGGCAGAGAAGGCCGGAATCATCAAGCGAGGCGTCTCTGTAGTCGTTGGGGAGACAAACGGCCATGCAGACGTCCGCGAGGTCTTCCGCCATGCTTTTGAAGAGAAGAACGCCGACCTTCTGGCGGCGAACTCCTGCGGCGTAAGCTTGCGTTTCGCCGATGAAGAGGCTGAAACATCCGACACCTTGACAAACATCTTCCAGCTCAAGGGTGCCTATCAACATGCCAACCTCCGTACCATCCAGTGTGCCCTTTCGGAGTTGCGGAAGCAGCCTTTCTATGCCTCCCTCCTGACCCCGGAAACCATTGAAAACGGACTCGCTCACGTCATGGAACTGACGGGGTTGAGAGGTCGTTGGCAGCAACTTCGGGAGCGTCCAAGAGTTGTCTGTGATGCAGGACATAACCTCGCTGGAATCCAGTATATTGTATCACAACTTTTAGAGCAGAGCTGCAAACGTCTTCACATCGTCTTTGGAATGGTCAACGACAAGGACTATCAAGGCGCGCTCGCCGAACTGCACAAACTGAGCCATCGGGCCAATTTCTATTTTACGCAACCTTCCTGCAAGCGTGCCTTGCCCGCCTCGGAACTTGCCTCCACGTTCCTGGCCTCCGACCCTTCTGCCCAAGTACGAACGTTCCCCACCGTAGGCGAAGGAGTTGCTGCGGCCCTCTCCGTAGCGCATGAGGACGACTTTGTTTTTGTCGGCGGTTCCTGCTACGTAATTGCCGACCTTCTCGCTCTTTCCATTTAAACAGGTCAAGATTTGGGCGGTTTTGCAAAATAATAGGAAGAAAAGGGCTTCTACGCGCGTACTTTTTATTATCTTTGCGCCCAAATTCGCGTACAGAGGCACAGAGTGCCCCACGAAGAACTTCATAGAGCATGAAAGTAGCAATTGTCAAATACAATGCAGGAAACATCTACTCCGTCGTCAACGCATTGAGGCGTCTGGGAGTGGAACCTGTGTTGACGGACGATCCCTTGGAACTGAGCCAGGCCGATAAAGTCCTCTTCCCCGGACAAGGCGAAGCCAGTCAGGCAATGGGTTATCTGCGCGAACACGGTTTGGACGAAGTCATCCGTTCGCTGAAGCAACCTGTCTTCGGTATCTGTGTGGGGCAGCAATTACTTTGCCAGCACTCCGAAGAGGGCGATGTCGATTGCATCGGTATCTTTGATGCCGAGGTGAAGCGTTTCGCCCCCAAACAGCATGAGGACAAAGTCCCCTGCATGGGCTGGAACCAGTTGCACGACTTGAAATCCCCGCTCTACAAAGGGCTGAACGAAGGAGATTACGTTTACTTCGTCCACAGCTACTACGTGCCGGTATGCACCGACACCATTGCCACAGCCGACTACATCCTACCCTACTCCGCGTCCATGCACCGCGACAACTTCTACGCCTGCCAATTCCACCCCGAGAAGAGTGGCCGCGTGGGCGAACGGATTCTGAGGAACTTCCTCGAACTTGAAGACTACTCCCTGAAAACGGTCAATTGTTAACTGGAAACATGGTTCTCATTCCCGCCATAGACATTATCGGAGGTCAGTGCGTAAGGCTGACCAAGGGCGACTACGCCCAGAAGACCGTGTATCGCGATTCGCCAGCGGAAGTGGCTGCCGAGTTCGAGCAATACGGCTATCAGCGTCTTCATGTGGTAGACCTGGACGGTGCAAAGTCGAAGCATATTGTGAACAACGCCGTACTCAGCGAGATTACCCAACGGACAAAGCTCGTTGTGGACTTCGGCGGCGGCATCAAGACGGATTCTGACATCGAGGCGGCCTTCGCGGCTGGAGCAGCAATGGTGACCGTCGGCTCTATCGCCGTCACACAACCCGACCTGTTCCTCGGATGGTTGGAGAAATACGGAGCCGACCGCCTGATTCTCGGTGCCGACGTGCGCAACGGAAAAGTCAGCATCAACGGTTGGAAAGAGGATTCCGCAGAAGACCTCCTACCCTTCCTGAAGAAATATATCGACGCCGGAGTGCGCCACGTGCTCTGTACGGAAATCAGCAAAGACGGAATGCTCCAAGGCCCTGCCACCTCCCTCTACAGCGAAGTACTGGAGGCCTACCCGGACTGCCAGCTCATAGCCTCGGGCGGTGTCAGTTGCATCGAGGACATTCGCCAATTGGACAAGGCTGGAATACCGGCTGTGGTATTCGGGAAAGCCATCTATGAAGGACGTATCGACCTCAAGGAACTCCTCGCAGAGTTTCCGCAAAACGTAAACCCTAAACTCTGAACTGCTTTGTTAGCAAAACGAATCATACCCTGTCTGGATGTCAAGGACGGCGAAACCGTCAAAGGGACAAACTTCGTGAACCTGCGCTCGGCAGGCGACCCGGTGGAGCTGGGTCGCGTATATAGCGAGCAAGGAGCCGACGAACTGGCCTTCCTGGACATCACAGCCTCCCACGAAGGCCGAAAGACCTTCACGGAAATGGTCACACGGGTGGCTGCTACGGTAAACATTCCTTTCACCGTGGGCGGAGGTATCGGCGAACTCAAGGACGTAGACCGTCTGCTGAATGCCGGTGCCGACAAGGTGAGCGTGAACAGTGCCGCCCTGCGCCGGCCGGAACTGGTAGACGAAATCACGAACCACTTCGGCTCGCAGGTTTGTGTCGTAGCCATCGACGCACGCATGGACGAGAGTGGTACTTGGACGTGCTTTCTCAACGGAGGCCGCATACCGACAGAACGGGGTCTCTTCGAGTGGGCACACGAAGTACAAGAGCGTGGTGCCGGAGAAATCCTTTTCACCTCAATGAACCACGACGGTGTGAAAGCAGGTTTCGCCAACGAAGCCCTGCGCCGTCTCTCCGACGAACTTTCCATTCCCATCATTGCCTCGGGCGGAGCGGGTTGCATGGAGCACTTCCGCGACACATTCCTGCACGGTCATTCCGACGCTGCACTCGCCGCCTCCGTCTTCCACTTCGGGGAAATCGGGATTCCAGAACTTAAGAAGTATTTACAATCAGAAGGTATCAACGTAAGAATATGAATATAGATTTCGACAAGATGGGCGGCCTGGTGCCTGCCATCATCCAAGACGCCGACACGCGACAAGTGCTGATGCTCGGCTATATGAACCGCGAAGCATACGAGAAGACGGTCAGCGAGGGTCGCGTGACCTTCTACTCCCGCACAAAGCAACGCCTGTGGACGAAGGGCGAGACCAGCGGCAACTTCCTCAACGTGGTCAGCATCAAGAACGACTGCGACGAAGACACGCTGCTCATCCGCGTACACCCCGTTGGGCCTGTCTGCCACAAAGGGACAGACACTTGTTGGGGCGAAGAGAACACGATACCTGTCAGTTCCGCCGACGGTGAAAGCAATCCCCTCCTCTTCCTCTCGGAACTTCAGGACTTCATCGAGAAACGCCATGAGGAAATGCCCGAAGGCTCGTACACGACCAGCCTCTTCAAGGACGGCCTGAACCGCATGGCACAGAAGGTAGGAGAAGAAGCCCTTGAACTCGTCATCGAAGCCTGCAACGGCACGAACGAGCGCATGATTTACGAAGGTTCCGACATGCTCTATCACCTCATCGTGCTCCTGACCTCCAAGGGCTTGCGCATCGAGGATATGGCAAAGGAACTTCAGGAAAGACACAACCCTGGGTGGAAGAAACATTGAAGAGTTGAAAGTTAATCGTTGAAAGTTGATGGTTATTTCGTATAAAGAAGTAGATATACAGCGCGACGAGCAGGTGGTACTCTACAACGTGAACTTCGAGGTTCACGAGGGAGAGTTCGTGTACCTGACAGGTGTTGTCGGCAGTGGAAAATCGTCTCTGCTGAAAACCATCTACGGCGAACTGGACATTGCAAACGGTACGGCCGAAGTACTCGGCAGGAATATGAAGACCCTGAAGCGGCGGCAAGTACCCAATCTGCGTCGTGAACTCGGTATCGTCTTTCAAGACTTCCGGCTGCTCACGGACCGCAACGTGCGACAGAACCTGGACTTCGTACTTAGGGCCACGGGATGGAAGAACCGGAGCGAACGCGCCGACCGTATCAGTGAGGTCTTAGAGATTGTCGGGCTGGCCGACAAACTTGAAGCTATGCCCTATGAACTTTCGGGCGGCGAACAGCAGCGCGTGTGCATTGCCCGTGCCATCCTGAACAAGCCGAAGCTCATTCTTGCCGACGAAGCCACAGGCAACCAAGACGCTGAATCCGGCCGACAGACAACCAAGTTGCTGCATGAGCTCACGAAGGGAGGAACGGCCGTCGTAATGGCCACTCACAACACCGTGTTGCAAGAACTCTTCCCGGGAACCGTCTACACCTGTCGCAACCACCGCCTCTACGCGGGCGTGGAAGAAACTGCAAAGAA
>Ga0310696_10008651_pt1 | contig 11857 bp, 5 predicted proteins | sample AusTroGonzalo_MG_4_FD_203885 | JGI IMG/M metagenome (GOLD analysis project Ga0310696, IMG submission 203885) | Bovine rumen microbial communities from tropical cattle in Woodstock, Queensland, Australia - Gonzalo_02 (v2) (version 2) | ecosystem: Host-associated > Mammals > Digestive system >... | reverse complement strand
GTTGAAGGCTCGACACTTCTGCAGGATTTCGTACCAGGAGATGGAAAGAAATATGCTATTGTGTTGGGAAACGAAGTGAAGGGAGTAGGTCAGGAAGTGGTTGATTGTTGCGATGGATGTCTTGAAATCCCTCAGTTTGGCACCAAGCACTCATTGAACGTAAGTACCACAGCAGGCATTGTGATGTGGGAATTCACAAGCAAAAATCTCAAGAAATAAATGGCAAAGGAAGAAATAACCCCCATGATGAAGCAGTTCTACGACTTCAAGGCAAAGTACCCTGATGCTTTGCTGTTGTTTCGTTGTGGCGACTTCTATGAGACTTATGCAGAAGATGCATCAATCGCAGCAGACATACTCGGTATCACACTTACCAAACGAGGCACGGGAGGTAGCGAACGTTCTACCAATACAGCAATGGCGGGTTTCCCTTACCATGCGCTTGATGCCTACCTTCCAAAACTGATTCGTGCAGGCAAACGAGTGGCGATATGCGACCAGTTGGAAGACCCCAAACTGACTAAGAAACTCGTGAAACGTGGTGTGACGGAAATCGTCACCCCAGGAGTATCTCTGAATGATAATGTTCTGAATTACAAAGAAAACAACTTCCTTGCGTCTATTCATTTTGGAAAATCAGCTTGCGGATTAGCCCTGTTGGACATCTCTACAGGTGAGTTCTTGGTTGCCGAAGGGGTTCCCGACTATATCGACAAACTGATTGCTAATTTCGCTCCTAAGGAGATATTGTGTGAGGAGAGCAAACGTAACATGTTTGAAGGTGCGTTTGGAACCAAACTGAACAAATACTTGCTGGCCGACTGGGTATATGAAGAAGACACAGCAACCAAGAAAGTCCTGCACCATTTCGGTGTAAAAAACATGAAAGGATTTGGGATCGCACATCTCAAGAGCGGCATTGTAGCAGCAGGTACCATCCTTTACTATCTTGAGCAGACGCAACACACAAATATCGGACATATACGCACCATCACACAAATCGATGAAAGCCAATATGTGCGTATGGATAAGTTCACCGTACGTAGTCTGGAATTGATAGGAGCCATTAATGAAGGTGGCGTTTCGCTATTGGATGTGATTGACCGCACCATCTGTCCGATGGGTGGCCGAATGTTGCATAGATGGATTCTGTTCCCGCTGAAAGACATTCAGTTGATCAGAGAACGTCAGCAAGTGGTGGAATACTTCTTCCGTCATACAGACTTCCGCGATATCATCGATGAACAGCTCCATAACATCGGAGATATAGAACGAATCAGTGGAAAGATTGCTGTAGGACGCGTATCCCCACGTGACTTCTTACAACTGAAAACGGCTCTACAAGCAATAGGGCCAATCAAAGACCTCTGTCTTTCAGCTGATAATGATAGCATTCGACAAATAGGACAAGCCTTAGATGCCTGTGAAGCACTTCGGCAACGAATAGAGAAGGAAATACGAATCGATGCTCCATTTCTTATTAATAAAGGTGGGGTTATTGCAGACGGTGTAAATGCTGAACTGGATGAACTCCGTTCAATCGCCTACTCAGGTAAAGACTATCTGCTACAGATTCAACAACGTGAAATAGAGCGTACGGGTATCCAAAGTCTGAAAATCGGCTTCAACAACGTATTCGGCTACTACATGGAGGTACGCAATACATTCAAAGATCATGTTCCACCAGAGTGGATTCGTAAGCAGACACTCGTCTCAGCCGAGAGATACATCACCCAAGAACTCAAAGAGTATGAGGAAAAGATACTTGGAGCAGAAGAAAAGATTCTAGCTCTAGAGACCCGCTTGTTTACACAATTGGTTACAGATGCTGCAGATTTCATCACTCCATTACAACGAAATGCCGCAGAGATTGCCCGCATCGATTGTCTGCTATCGTTTGCTATTAATGCAAAAGAGAATCGATATGTCTGTCCTGTTGTGGATGATAGCCTGACAATCGATATTAAACAAGGACGTCACCCTGTGATAGAGCAACAAATGCCAATCGGTGAACCATATATTGCAAACGACTTGTACCTTGATGCTGAGCATCAGCAAATCATCATTATTACAGGTCCGAATATGGCAGGTAAGTCAGCCTTACTTCGTCAAACTGCTCTCATCACAATCATGGCTCAAATGGGTAGTTTTGTACCAGCTGAGAGCGCCAGAATCGGTGTGTGCGACAAGATCTTCACCCGAGTAGGAGCAAGCGACAACATCTCAATGGGCGAAAGTACTTTCATGGTGGAAATGACAGAAGCAAGTAGTATTCTGAATAACCTATCACCTCGTTCACTCGTACTGTTTGATGAATTGGGTCGAGGTACAAGTACTTATGACGGTATATCCATCGCTTGGGCTATCGTGGAATACATTCACGAGAATGCACGCAATCATGCTCGTACCCTTTTCGCAACCCACTATCACGAGTTGAATGAGATGGAGCGAATGTTTTCTCGTGTGAAGAACTATAATGTGTCCGTACGTGAAGCAGACGGTAGGGTTATCTTCCTTCGTAAGCTGGTTAAAGGAGGTAGCGAGCACTCATTTGGTATTCATGTAGCTAAAATTGCTGGTATGATTCCAAGTGTCGTACGAAGAGCAGAAGAGGTGTTGAAAGAATTAGAGAAAAACAACTCTGGTGACGGGATTTCACGTCCTCGTACAGAAACAATTACTACAGGTAGTGCACACCAATTGTCATTCTTCCAACTCGATGATCCTATTCTTTGTCAAGTTCGCGACGAATTGCTGAACATAGATGTCAATAGCTTGACACCATTGGAGGCACTCAACAAACTAAACGACATCAAGAAAATAATCAAAGGAAAGTGAAACGAAGTGAATTTGAAATAATGGCTCCAGTAGGTAGCAGGGAGAATCTTGCTGCCGCCATTCATGCAGGTGCTGATAGTGTTTATTTCGGCATCGGAAAGCTCAATATGCGCTCCCATTCCGCCAATCCCTTTACAATAGATGATCTGAAAGAAATCGCTGAAATATGTCATCAACATGGATTGAAGAGCTATCTTACCGTCAATACCATCATCTATGGTGAAGATATCGATATGATGCATGAGATCGTTGACGCAGCTGTCAAAGCAAATATCTCTGCTGTGATTGCAAGTGATGTGGCTGTCATGCTGTATTGTCGTCAGGTGGGTATGGAGGTACACTTGAGTACCCAACTCAACATCTCCAATATCGAAGCTCTTCGTTTCTATGCCCAGTTTGCAGATGTCGTAGTGTTGGCACGTGAACTCAATATGTGGCAAGTGAAAGATATTTACGACCAGATTCAAAGTCAACATATCACAGGCCCCTCAGGACAACTGATTCGTATTGAGATGTTCTGTCATGGAGCGCTTTGTATGGCCATCAGTGGGAAATGCTACCTCAGTTTGCAAAACGCTGGACGTAGTGCCAATCGTGGAGAATGTGTACAGATTTGCCGTCGAGGATACGAAGTAAAAGATATAGAGACAGGCATCCAACTCCAGATTGACAATAAATACATCATGTCACCAAAAGACCTGAAAACCATCCGATTTATGGATATCATGATGAATGCTGGTGTGAGAGTGTTCAAGATTGAAGGAAGAGCACGAGGTCCAGAATATGTAGAGACTGTCGTAAGTGCTTATAATGAAGCCATCAACAGCGTTATCGAAGGAACCTTTACAGAAGAAAAGAAAGACCGTTGGGATGAATCACTCTCGACAGTCTTTAATCGTGGATTCTGGGATGGCTATTATCAGGGACAACATCTTGGTGAATGGTGCGAAGTGTATGGAAGCAAAGCCACAGAGCAAAAAGTATATGTAGGGAAGTGCATCAAGTACTTCTCAAATATAGGCGTTGCGGAGTTCCTCATAGAGAACGAAGATCTCAATGTAGGGAATAAGATACTGATAACTGGTGTCACCACAGGAGCTTTAATACAAACAGCGGACGAAATCAGATTTGATCTCGTCCCAGTCCAAACAGCTACCCGTGGGCAACATATCAGTATTAAGGTAAATGAAAAGGTACGTCCTAACGATAAACTCTATCTACTCGTTAAACGCAGTCTCTCATAACTATCTCACAATCAGGAACTTAGTAGCGACACCCTTATCTCCCTCGGAGTCGGTTGCCAACACATAATAAACTCCTGATGCTGCTTGTTTTCCTTCATTGGTGAGTCGATCCCAAGTAAATTCACCTCCTACAGATCTTCCTTCTTTCACCAATCGACCAGCAGCATTCACAATCTTTACGACAGAATTCTGCATCAAGCCCGTAATGATGATATTTCCTGTATAATCTGGCTTTACTGGGTTTGGATATGCTTTCACAAGGTCTTTATCGAATGATTCCTCTGGGTCGATAGCATTTCCCATATAAGAAACAAGTCCATTTTCTGTCGCAATAAACACCTCTCCAGAACTACCATCAATCACAATCGAATAGATATCGTTTGAGATAAGTGGGCTGTTATCTATGGTAAAGTGTTCTAAGATCTCTGTACCATCTGCACTTACCAAATACACACCACTACCCATCGTGCCTATCCATTTTCTGTTTCCTCCATCAATAGCAATACATCTTACATCAATCTCACTCAACAGATAGTCGGCATAATTCGTTCCGTCATTACGTGGTACCTTACATTGAGTAAAGTAGAAATCCTGGTTAAAGATGGTTGAGGGCTCAAAAGTGACAAAAGGACCAGCATCTGTTCCTATCCAAATGGCCCCATTTAAATCTTCAACCACACAATGCATGTTATCGATATGATAGGACTGACCATCTTGGTTGTTGAACATATAGATGAAACGACTTCTGTCATCTGAACGTTGATTGATTGTTCCATTTGTATCTAAGACAAAAAGTCCTCCGTTATTTACAGAACTTGAGAAGTGACTGGTAAGCCAAATCCATCCCCGTTGGCTATCGAACATCATATCTCCCATGATAGAATGATTCGCTATCTCAGGACAATAATATCCAAACCAATCTCCATTTGGTTTCATCACCTTTATGATGGTATCGACCTGACTGTTCAGCATCCACAGATTCTTTTGGTTGTCATATACCATTCCGCTTACCCAGACGTAATAGTTTGCGTGTGAACTGGTAGGAATGATCGATGTAAGTCCGGAATTGAGATGCGAATATTGTTTCTCGAACTTGTAGTTACGATATTCTACCAATCCTGCTTTTGCTCCAACAAAATGATGGTTAGGATCATCTGGGTCTTGAATGATATCATGGAAATTCCTGAAATAGTATTCTCCTCCCATACCTTCAAAAGCACTCTTCTCATCAAAATTTGTCCAAATACCGTTTTCGTACTGTGTTGCAAAAGCTATATGTTCGCTACTGGAAAACTCAAAGTATCCACCTACAGAAAGCAAACGGTTACCTACCATTTTCAGTTTATAGAAATAGTTGTAAAACGGACTATTGGGAATAATAGAGGATACCGTCTGCTTGAATGTTTCACCATCAAATGAAGATTGCAGCAATCCATTTGTATTACAAGCCATCCAATATTTGCCACCTACATATTCTGCATGTACGGTATTAAATTCGTTATCTATCCTCTTGTAGTTACCTTCTTTATCAAAGATGAGTGTGTGCTGGTCTCCAAAGAAAAGCAATTTATCATCAGCAATGCAATAATTCTTGATGGCATCATCTGTTGTGTCCTTAAAGCTAAAATTCTCCTTATTGGTAATAACTTTTAGCTGAGGACTATTGCCCATGGTACAAACATAATATGTATCGTTGAATGCGATGATTTTTGAGAACATGTAATCGGATATTTTAACCCAATTACTTGCATCCAGCAAATTCTTTGAAAGAGTTCCTTTATAAACGCCTTCTGGAGTCAAAGCAATGATTACTCCATTATCAATAATCACACTATTTACCTTCTGACCGAAATCATAATAATGAGTGAAGACTTTACGTTTGGTATCCAAAACAACAATACCAGAATTGGTTGAGATGTAGACAAATTCCTTATAAACATAAAGGCCGTTCATGGTTTTGTCTCTCAGCGCCTTTCCTTTCAGTTCTGGCATATTATATGCATTCCCATTGGCATCCATCAAATCTATATTGCCATTCTTGTACAACAAAACGATTTGCTTGGTGGCATCACAACGTACCATATCATAGATGTTGTTGTCACTCAGGCCATTTTTCTTGTCATATGTTTCTATGCTTGTATCATCAGGATTATAACTATACAAACCATTATCGCTCAAAACAAAAACGATGTTATTGAGTACTGCCACTTTAGTTGCATGATGATAAGCCGCATAAATGGTCCAATCACCATATGCAGCTTTAGCTATAGTTGGACAAACAAACTGAATGATACTCAGCAGACTTGAGAATGCTAATAATTTGAAAGTTCTCACCATATCATTTATTTTTGCGAGTTACTAATCTTTTTCTTTTTTCCTGTTCGCTGTGCACCAAGAAATCACATAACTGACTGACAGCACGTGCACGATGGCTGATTGTATTCTTGATTTCTCCACCCAATTGGGCAAAGGTATCTGTATATCCATCAGGAATGAACACAGGGTCATAACCAAAACCTGCTTCTCCACGTTTCTCTTCTGCAATCTTTCCTTTCACAATTCCTTCGAAAGAATAGTTCTGACCTTTGTAGATCAGAGCGATGGAAGTACGGAATTGGGCATTTCTATTGTCTTTATCCTGAAGGTTGGTCAATAGCTTCTGGATGTTAGCCTCATCATCATGTCCTGCTCCACCTGCATAGCGGGCAGTAAGTACACCAGGTTCTCCATTCAATGCCTCACATTCCAAACCTGTGTCGTCTGCAAAGCAGTCAAATCCATAGTATTTCTTCACATATTGGGCTTTCTGCAAAGCATTACCCTCTAATGTATTAGAAGTTTCAGGTAAATCGACCTTGCAGTTGATATCTTCCAGACTACGTATCTCAAATTTGTTGCCTATGATAGTCCTGACTTCCTCCAGCTTATGGGCGTTGTTGGTTGCAAATACTAGAATAGGTTTCTGGTCCTTTAGTTTTGTCTTCATAATACTGAATCCTTCTCCATATACACTTGCTACATTGGCTACAGACACAAAGGCGTATGGGTCTACTCTCTTAATGGCACGCATGATGATGGACGAATACCTGCGGCTGCAGATACACACCAGTACCTTACGTTCTGAATGGGTGTACCATCCGTTTCCATCGAGCACAGTTACACCAAATCCTGCATTTGAGATGGCATCAGCTATCCTAGCATAGTTACGTGAGAATATCTTGAACTCCACAGCCTGCTTCGTCCTATTGAGAGCATAGTCAAGGGTCACTCCTGCGATGATGAAGGTAGTGAAACCAAAGACAATCATCTGCCAGGCGACATCTGAACCATATGAGTGCTCATAGACAAAGTAACTGGACGAGATGATGATACAGTCACACAGCATGATGCCCTGTCCCATTGATATGTCCTTGTACTTATTGACAATGGCTGCAATGATATCCGTACCTCCTGTACTTCCATTGTGGGAAAAACAGATTGACAGTCCGATACCTTCAAGCACAGCTCCTAGCACTACTGCCATGAAGGTCTGGTCCTTCACCAGTTTAGGCAGAGCACCTGTCACAGGGTCTTCCACCAATCGCTGTACAGCCCACATATAGAACGTGAGGAATAACACACCATAGATGGTTTTCAGGCAGAATTTCCAACCTAGTATCTTGACAGCAGCAATCAGCAGAAAGGCATTAATGGTCAGATATGAAACCTGCACTTCAATCGTGCCTGTGGCATAGAATATCAATGATGATATACCTGTCACTCCACCTGACGTAATCTGGTAAGGTATCATGAATAGGGTGACACCTGTACCATAGATGATCAGTCCGATGGAAATGTAGACATACACTGATATCTCTTCCCAGATTATTTGCGCCTTGCGTCTCATTATGCTGGTTTCAGTACTATATTAATCATCTTATTGGGCACAACAATTACCTTTACTACACTGAAGCCTTGTATCCATTTCTGTGACTGAGGCTCCTGAAGTGCTGCATCGATGATGGTTTGCTGGTCTGTACCTACAGGGAATTCCATAGGGAAACGAGCCTTACCATTGAAGGCTACCATCATTTTTGCTTTGTCTTCTTTCAGGTATTCTTCGTTGAAGGTTGGCCAAGGAGCATCACATACTGTTGTATTGTGTCCCAACATCTCCCAGAGTTCCTCTGCAAGGTGAGGACAGAATGGAGCAATCACCACTACCAATGCTTCTTTGACAGCCTTGCTTTCGCTCTTTATCTTGGTCAGTTCGTTCAGACAAATCATGAAGGCAGCAATGCTGGTATTGTATGAGAACTGTTCAATATCGCCTGTTACCTTCTTGATGAGTGTATGCAGTGCTTTCAGTTCCTGAGCTGTTGGTTCTGCGTCCTTGGTTTCTGCTGTCATATAGTTCCAGAATTTCTTCAAGAAGCGGTGACAGCCGTCAATACCGTTAGTATCCCAAGGTTTGCTCTGTTCTACAGGGCCAAGGAACATTTCATAGAGACGCAAGGTATCTGCACCAAACTTCTCTACAATCATATCTGGGTTGACCACATTGAACATTGACTTTGACATCTTCTCCACAGCCCATCCACAGATGTATTTACCTTCATCATTCAAGATAAACTCTGCATCGTTGTATTCTGGACGCCAAGCCTTGAAGGCCTCAACATCCAAAACATCTGCTGATACGATGTTCACATCCACATGGATAGGAGTAACCTCATAGCCGTCTTTCTTATCCAGACTTACGAAGGTATTGGTGTCCTTGATGCGATATACAAAGTTACTACGTCCTTGAATCATACCCTGATTAATCAGTTTCTGGAATGGTTCTTCCTTCACGCTGATACCCAGGTCGAACAGAAACTTGTTCCAGAAGCGGCTATAGATCAGGTGACCTGTAGCATGTTCGCTTCCACCTACATAGAGGTCTACATTCTGCCAATATTCAGCAGCTTGCTTCGAGAGCAAAGCCTCATTGTTGTGAGGATCCATATAGCGCAGATAGTAGGCTGATGAACCAGCAAAACCAGGCATCGTATAGAGTTCGATAGGGAAGACGGTCTTATTGTCAATCTTGCTATTCTCCACAATCTGCTTGTTTGCTTCGTCCCAAGCCCAGCAAGTTGCATTGCCCAATGGAGGTTCACCTGTCTCTGTTGGCAGGAACTTATCAACCTCAGGCAGTTGGATTGGCAGACACTCCTCAGGAATCATCTGAGGAATACCATTCTTGTAGTATACTGGGAATGGTTCACCCCAATATCTTTGACGACTGAAGATAGCATCACGCAAGCGGTAGTTTACCTTCACACGACCTAACTTCTGCTCTTCCACAAACTTCTTGGTAGCAGCAATTGCTTCCTTCACAGTCAGTCCATTCAGGCTGAAGTTCTTATAGGAAGTCTTACCTGCCATTGGTGAGTTCATCACGATACCTTCCTTGGCATCATAGCTCTCTTCGCTGATGTCTGCACCCTCAATCAATGGGATGATAGGCAAATCGAAATGCTTAGCAAAGGCATAGTCACGACTGTCATGAGCAGGTACAGCCATGATGGCACCAGTACCATAACCAGCCAACACATATTCGGCTACATAGATTGGACATTTGTCGCCTGTGATTGGGTTGATGCCATATGCACCAGAGAACACACCTGTGACAGTATGGTCAATCATACGCTCACGCTCTGTTCTGCCCTTCACATACTTGATATAATCATCCACAGCCTTACGCTGATCTGGGGTTGTCACTTTGTCCACCAACTCACTCTCAGGAGCCAATACGAAGAAGGTCACACCAAACATGGTGTCAGCACGAGTGGTAAAGATAGTGAAATCTACATCGCTGTCAGCTACCTTGATTTGAACTTCTGCACCTTCAGAGCGGCCTATCCAGTTCCTTTGGGTTTCCTTGATAGATTCACTCCACTCAATGGTGTCAAGTCCATCCAGCAGACGCTGAGCATAGGCAGAAACACGCAGACACCACTGGCGCATCTTCTTCTGTTCCACAGGGAATCCTCCTCTGACACTCACACCATCAACTACTTCATCATTCGCCAAGACTGTTCCCAAACCAGGGCACCAGTTGACTGCTGTCTCAGCCATGAAAGCAATTCTGTAGTTCATCAGGGTGTCACTCTTCTGCTTCTCATCCATTGCCTTCCACTCTTCAGCTGTGAACTTCAGTTCTTCACTCTGAGCAACATCCAAACCTTCTGTTCCCTTCTCCTCGAAATGCTTGATGAGTGTCTCAATAGGTTGAGCTGACTGGCATTTGTTGCAATAGAAGCTGTTGAACATCTTCTGGAAGGCCCACTGTGTCCAATGATAGTAAGCAGGATCACAAGTGCGAACCTCACGATCCCAGTCAAAGCAGAAACCAATCTTGTCCAACTGCTCACGATAGCGGTTGATATTCTGGAAAGTTGTCACCTCTGGGTGCTGACCTGTCTGAATAGCATATTGTTCTGCTGGAAGTCCATAAGCATCATAACCCATAGGGTTCAACACATTGAAGCCCTGCAGACGCTTGAAGCGAGCATAAATATCACTTGCAATATATCCTAATGGGTGTCCAACATGCAGTCCCGCACCACTTGGATAAGGGAACATGTTCAGCACATAAAACTTTTTCTTGTTACTGTCCTCAGCCACCTGATAGGTCTTCTGTTCCACCCATCGCTGCTGCCACTTCTGTTCAATCTCTCTGAAGTTGTATTCTGCCATTCTAGTTTCTTTTTTTACAATTAACGTGCAAAGGTACGAAATATTTACCATTTACCATTTACCATTTACCATTTTTCTCATTTTTACATTATATAATTTCGCACTTCACTCTTCACTTTTTTCATTTGTATTCACGTATAAAGTATCCAGGACGTTTTTTGGTTTCATTGAATATGTGACTCAGATACTCACCGATAATGCCAAGCGAAATGAGTTGGATACCTCCCAAAAACAGTATCGTAGTCATCAGCGTTGGGAATCCCTGAACAGGTTCACCAACAAAGATGGTTTTGATGATGATATAGATGAGATAGATGAAGGCAAGGATGGAAATGATGAAACCCAACACAGAAGCAAAACGAAGAGGTGCTGTAGTGAACGAGGTAATACCAGTAAGTGCCAGGTTGACCAAAGAGCCAAAGTGCCATTTGGTGGTACCATGAGCACGTTTTTTCTGATGATAATCTATCCCTTTCTTGTGAAATCCTATCCAACTGTACATACCCTTTGTATTGCGATCTGTTTCACGCATCTGACGCAAGGCCTCAACACATTTTCTGTCCAACAGACGAAAATCACCTGTATTCATCTGTATGGTGATGTCTGTCGAGTGCTGCAGCAGCTGATAATAGAGGTGTGAAGTTGTTTGTTTGATCCACGATTCATGTGACTCCTGTCGCTGTGCAAACACATCATCATAGCCTTCTTCCCAATATTTCAGCATTTCAGGAATGACATCAATCGGATGTTGCATGTCTGCATCCATGATGATGATGGCATCCCCTTCAGCATAATCCAAACCTGCCATGATAGCAATCTCTTTCCCATAGTGTCTGGAAAGGTCAAGATAATGATAGCGGCTGTCTGCTGAATGCAGTTGCTGCATCTGCTCCAATGTATCATCCGTACTGCCATCATTCACCATCAGAAACTGCCATTCATAGCTGCTGTTGTCAACAGCCACTTTGTCCATGCACTCCTTGAGTTCTGTGAACGATTCTGCCTCATTGAAGGCTGGAAGTAATATGGTAATGGTCTTCATCTTACTACTTCTA
>Ga0310696_10008650_pt1 | contig 11861 bp, 8 predicted proteins | sample AusTroGonzalo_MG_4_FD_203885 | JGI IMG/M metagenome (GOLD analysis project Ga0310696, IMG submission 203885) | Bovine rumen microbial communities from tropical cattle in Woodstock, Queensland, Australia - Gonzalo_02 (v2) (version 2) | ecosystem: Host-associated > Mammals > Digestive system >... | reverse complement strand
CCTCTTCGAAAGCCAGTACGCAGTACCGGAAGGCATGTCGTATAATTCGTATCTTATTAAGGACCAGAAGATTGCAATAATGGATACGGCCGATAGAAGAGTAGGGGACGCATGGCTTAAGAATCTGGAAGCGGCCCTGGAAGGCAGCACACCGGACTATCTGGTGGTGCATCACATGGAGCCGGACCATTCGGCCCTTATCGGCCAGGTGGCAAAGAAATTTCCTGATATTCAAATAGTTGCAAGCGCAAAGGCAATTCAGCTTCTGGGCCAGTTTGCTCCGGGCCAGGCTTTCAACACCCTTGCAGTGAAAGAAGGGGATACGCTACCGTTGGGTGAGCACGAACTTCGCTTTTTTGCCGCTCCTATGGTTCACTGGCCGGAGGTTATGGTAAGCTTCGATTCCGCATCTGGCGTTCTGTTCTCGGCCGATGCATTCGGCAAGTTCGGCGCCCTGTCAAAGTGCGGTTTCTACGGAGAGGACGATAACGACTGGGCCTGCGAAGGCCGTCGCTATTACTTCAATATCTGCGGAAAGTACGGCGCTCAGGTTCAGGCGCTTCTGAAAAAGGTTGCAAGCCTTCCTGTAAGTATAATCGCCCCTTTGCACGGACCGGTTCTGCGCAAAGATCTTGGTTATTATATCGGCCTTTACAACACATGGAGCAGTTATGGCGTGGAAACGCCCGGCGTTTTTGTGGCATACGCTTCCATCCATGGCGGAACGGCCGATGTGGCCCTGAAGGTGGCCGATATGCTCCGCGCAAAAGGCTGCCCCAAGGTGGCAGTTTGCGACCTTACGCGCGACGACAAAGCCGAGGCAGTGGAAGACGCCTTCCGCTATGGCACCATGGTTATTGCTGCCTGCTCTTACGATGCCGGACTCTTTACTCCGGCCTACGATTTCCTGCACGCCCTGCAGATGAAAGGCTGGCAAAAACGCCGCGTGGCCCTTATAGAGAACGGCTCCTGGGCCCCCAGTGCCGGAAGGGTGATGAAAGAGATGTTCCAGGCCATGAAAGAAGTGGAGATTATTGGAGATCTCGTGACCATCAAGAGCCGTCTTAAGCCAGAAGACATTCCTGCCCTGGAAGCCCTTGTTAATACAGTATTAGCATGATTATCAGAAGTAAAGCCCCTCTGCGCCTGGGGTTTGCAGGCGGCGGAACAGACGTTTCTCCATACTCCGACATGTATGGCGGAAACATCCTTAATGCAACCATTAACCTGGCTGCATACTGCACCATAGAACCGCTGCACCAGCCTGTAATGCGGGTTCATGCCCTTGATAACGGCGTAATGTGCGAAGTGCCCCTTGGCACAGGTCCGGTTAACTCCGGCGCCATACTCATCGACGGCGTTTACAACCGCATAATCAGGGACTTCGGCCCGGTTCCCGCTCCCGGTTTTTCCATCACAACCTTCAACGACGCCCCTGCCGGTTCCGGCCTTGGAACATCGTCCACAATGGTGGTTTGTATCCTCAAATGCTTTGTAGAATGGATGAACATTCCGCTGGGAGACTATGAACTGGCACGCCTGGCATACGAGATAGAGCGCAAGGATCTTCTGCTTGCCGGTGGCAAACAGGACCAGTACGCCGCCGCTTTTGGCGGATTCAACTTCATGGAATTCCTGCCCAGTGACCTTGTGATAGTTAATCCTCTTCGCGTAAAAGACTGGATTGTGGAAGAGCTGGAAGCATCTCTGCTTCTGTACTTTACAGGCCGAAGCAGGGAGAGTGCCAAGATAATTGAAAAGCAGCAGCAGGCGGCCCGCAGCGGCAACGCCGTGGCCGTGGAAGCCCTTCATCGCATAAAACAAAGCGCAGTGGACATGAAGCTGGCTTTACTGCATGGCGACATGGCCTCCTTCGCCAGAATTCTTGGCGAGGCCTGGGAAGACAAAAAGAAGACGGCCGATACCGTTTCCAATCCAATGATTCAGGAAGCCTTTGACGTTGCGCTCAAGGCCGGGGCCATCTCCGGCAAGGTTTCGGGCGCAGGTGGCGGTGGGTTCATCATGCTTATGGTGCCGCCAGAGAAAAAGTACGCCGTGCGTCAGGCCATGGAAACGCTTCCCGGTCGGGTTGTCCCGTTCCAGTTCACCGAAAAGGGCGCCATAGCATGGAAGTTATAGTCCTTGCCGGCGGCCTTGGCACCCGCCTTAGGCCAGTTCTCCCGGAAATCCCCAAATGCCTTGCGCCAATATCAGGCAAGCCGTTTCTTGCTTGGTTGCTGGACTATCTGGCTGGGCAGAAGGTAAACCATATAGTTTTTGCCGTAGGATATATGCATCTGCAGGTGAAAACCTATGTGCATAGCCGGGAATGGCCTTTTGACTATGATTTCTCCATTGAACAAGATCCGCTGGGCACTGGCGGAGCCATTAAACAGGCTTTACAGCTTTGTCAAGAAGAACAAGTATTTGTTGTAAACGGAGATACGTTTTATCCTGTTGACCTCAGAAATATACCATTTACCGCACCACTAAATCTTGCGCTCAAGCCTCTGCAAAACTTCAATCGCTATGGATCTGTGCAATTTGATGGTGTATTAGTAAGAGCTTTTCATGAAAAGGCGCCTTGCAAGGAGGGGCTTATTAATGGTGGGGTGTATGCGATTGACAGGGGCAGGGTGGATTTGGAGAGTCTGCCGGAAAAGTTCTCCTTTGAGAAGGAGGTGCTGGAGCCGGGAGCGGCTGTCGGCCAGGTTGGCGGCTATGTGAGCAATGCTTATTTTATTGATATAGGTGTGCCGGAGGACTATGCGAAGGCGCAGTGGGCTGTTCCGGCGTATTTCGCTGTTAAGGAGGCCTCCAAGGCCGTTTTGAAGGCCGATGCGGATACACTATTTCTGGACAGGGACGGCGTTTTGAACCGCCTGAGGCCAAACGACTACGTTAAGTCATGGGCCGAATGGGAATGGATGCCGGGCGTTCTGGAGGAATTCCCCAAATGGTCTGCAAAATTCCGCAATATAGTGCTTGTAACAAACCAGAGGGGAGTAGGGAAGGGATTGATGTCGGACAGCGACCTCGCTGCCATACACGCCAGAATGATGGCCGATATTGTTGAAGCCGGAGGCCGGATAGACCTTATACTGACGTGCACGGATGTGCAGGAGGATGCTCCCAGGCGCAAGCCCAATATCGGCATGTATCAGGAGGCCTGTGCGCTTCTGGACATAAAAAACGGCGTCATGCTTGGGGATTCAAGCTCCGACGCCGCCTTTGCTGCTAATTGCGGTATGCCCTTTATTCTTCTATCTCCGGAAGGGGTTTCTTAGGGTTGCGTGGTACTCCCAGCTTGATTAACTGATTGGCGCTTACCAGTATTGACTGGCCCGAGTCGCTTATCTTTGCGCTGCAGGCGTTGTATTCGTCCATTGCATCCTGCAGCTTCTTGCCCATTGCGGCGTGAGCCTTTGAGAAATCGGCCACTCTGTCCACCATGGTCTGGGCGGCCTTGATAATCTTTTCCTGATTGCGGGCCTGGTCGTAGTTGGTCCAGGCTACGCGTATCATCCTAAGGAAGGGCATTATGGTCTCTTCCGTGGTTAGCAGTACGCCTTGCTGGTATGCCTCCTGGAAGATGTTAGGCGCCAGGGTTTTTGCCAGCTGCAGGGCGCTGTAATTGGGGATGAACATTATTACGTAGTCCAGGGTCTTGTACCCTTCGCGGATATAGTCCTGATAGCGCTTGCCGGAAAGGCTCTTTATCTGGGCGCGGATGGCCTGCAGGTTGCGCTGGGCAGCGTTGTCTTTTTGTAGCGGATCTTCGGCCGAAAACCAGTCCGAGAGGGCTTCCATCGATGTTTTTGCATCCACTATCACCTCCGTGCGGTCCGGATAATGGAGTATGTAGTCCGGCCTCATGCGCTTGCCGCTGTCGGCATTCAGGACGATGGCGCCGTTTTCGTCCCTCAGGGTTTCCTCCCTGTCAAAGTCGCGGCCTTCTTCCATGCCTTCGGCCACCAGCATGTTGTACAGGATGGTTTCGCCCCAGATACCGGTCATTTTGTTCTGGCCTTTAAGGGCCGATGCAAGATTGTCGGCCTTGTTGCCGATGGAGGTGGTCTGATCCTGCAGGTGCTTTACGGCTTCGGCCATGGCGGTTTTGAGGCTGGCGTTGCCTTCGGCCTGGGTGCGCTTTTGAGCGTCGAAGCTTTCCTGCATGGCCTTGAGGTCCTTGCCAAGCGGCCCGGCAATGTTGCGGAAGGTTTCTTCGGCCTTCTTCTGAAGGGCCTCCTCGCGCTGCTTAAGAAGCTTTTCTGTCTCGGCGCTTAGTTGGCTTTTAACCAACTCCAGCTGCTTGTCGAAAGCTTCCTGCTGCAGCTTTTGCAGTTGCTGCGCGCTATCGAGAGCTGCCTTTGTGGCAATGAGCTCGTTCTCCAGGGCGTTGCAGGCCTTTACCTCCCGCGAGTGCATAATGAGGTAGGTAATTACAACGGCAACGATTACTGCAATTACTGCAGCTACAATTACATAAATCATAGGCTATTGGCTATGGACTGTGCGCAGATGAACCCGGTGCTCCAGGCTGCCTGCAGGTTAAACCCGCCTGTAATGGCGTCTATGTCAAGCACTTCGCCTGCAAAAAACAGGCCCGGGTGCTGCTTGCTTTCAAGTGTATTAAGGTTAATGTTACTGAGCGCCACACCGCCGGCGGTAACAAACTCTTCACGGAACTTGCTTTTGCCCGTAAGGGGATAGCAGTCGTTTGTGAGCGTGGCTGTTAGCTTGTTAAGGCCTTTTGAGCCGATTTCGGCCCAGCGGAGTTCCGGCCTGATGGCGGCGCGCTGCAAAATGTGATTCCACAGCCTCTGCTGAACGGGGTGCACGCTGGAAATAAGCTTCTGAGGATTCTGCAAGGCCGATTCCTGCAGCATCTGCCGCACCTGGTTTTCCGGCATATTAAGCCAGTTTATGGCCACCGTACCTTTGTATCCGGTTTCGGCCAAATGCCTTGCCGCGTATGAAGAAAGCTTTAACGTTGCCGGCCCGCTAAGCCCCCAGTCCGTAATGAGCAGGGGACCGTCGGCCTTATAAGGCGTACCCTGCAGGCCGATAGATGCCTCCACCACCAGCCCCATTAGGCTTTTGAGCGCCGGATCCGGAATGTTAAATGTGAAAAGCGAAGGCACCGGCGGCACCATCTCCAACCCCAGCCCCTCCAAAAACGGCAAGCCCTTGCCAGCCCCGCCAGTAGTAACCACAACAAAATCAAAATCATCTAGCAACGCTTTTACATCTACTATTTGTGTCTTCAAGCGTATTTCTGCGCCGGCCATGGCTTTTTCCAGGCAGTGGACTATGTCCAGGGCGTTTTGGCTTTTTGGAAACCAGCAATGGTCGGCCTGAAGTACGCAGGGAACGCCACGGCGGGTGAACCATTCTATGGTGTCTTGCTGGGAGAAGACTTTCAAGGCCCTTTTCATCAGGCGTTCGCCGCGAGGGTAGGCATCGGCCAATGAATTTATGCCCTGGAAGTCGTTGGTAAGGTTGCACCTGCCGCCGCCGGTTATGGCAACTTTTGCCAGCGGCTTGGGCCCGGCCTCGAACACCGTTACAGCCACATCAGGCGCCACCGCCCTTAACTGTGCGGCGCAAAAACACCCGGCCGCCCCGGCCCCTATGACAGCAACCTTATGCATATGTTACAAATATAGTGAAAAAGCTACAGAATCTTATATTCCCGAAGTTGCTTTTCCAGCTGGCGGTGGTTGGGGCAAACAGACTCTAATAAAGCGTGGAACTTTGGGCCGTGATTCATGTGCTGCAGATGACACAGTTCGTGAAGCATAACGTAGTCCTGAAGTTCAGAAGGCAGGGAAACCAGCCGCAAATTAAGATTGATATTGCCCTTCACAGAACAGCTGCCCCAATTACTTACATTATTCTTAATGAACACCTTCTCATAATGAAAACCGTGCTCCGCGGCCAAAGCAGCCAGGCGCGAAGGCAGCACAGCCTTGGCCTGCGCCCGCATAGCTTCCACGGCCGGCCCGCCAGGAGCCTTGCGGCGCGCACGACGAAACCGCGGCGCAGCCACAATCCTGTAAAAAAGACCTGTAAAGGGATTGAAGAACAGCCTACTCATCTTCCTCTTCCGGCAGCACTATCTGCTTGTACTGGTTCTTGCGCTTGAGCCAGCGGTCTTTGGCATATTGCTGCATGTCGGTGATGGTGTCGTTCTCGTCTATGATTTCCATCCCCAGGATGGTTTCAATGATGTCTTCCAGCGTGATGATACCCTGGAAACAGCCGTAGTCGTCTATAATAAGGGCAATCTGGTCCTTGGTGCGCAGCAGGCTTTCCCACACGTCGCTAACAGAAGTTTCCTCATGGAAAGCGGCAATCTTGCGCTTGATGCTCTTGAGGGTCATGTCAAACTTGTCCTCGGCCAGATTTTCCAGCACGTCGTTGCGCATTACGTAGCCGGTAATGCTTTCCGGAGTGTCCTGGTAAACGGGGATGCGGGAGTTGTGCGAGAGTTCCTCCTGCTTGTAGAACTGTTTAAGAGTCATTGACTCCGGGGCAATATTGGCTACAACGCGCGGGGTCATTACTTCGTATGCCTTGATATCGTCCAGCTTGATGATATTCTGGATAACCTTGTTTTCTGAATTGTCCAGAACACCCTCTTCCTCGCCGATATTTGCCATTGCGCTAACTTCCTCACGGGAGATACCCACGTCCGGATCCTCGTCCGAAATGCTGTGGTGCAGTTTTTCAATAACCCACACAATAGGGTAGAGCACAATGACCAGCAGCTTCATTATATTGGCAAGCCAGATGAGGTCTTTCCAACGGGAAGTGCCTATTGATTTGGGAACTATCTCCGAGAAAACCAGAATGAGCACGGTCATTATGGCGCTTATGATACCAAACCAGTGGTCTCCGGTAAGGAGTGTGGCCTGGTGGCCCACTGCCGCCGCACCAAGCGTATTGGCTATGGTGTTAAGCGACAGTATAGCGCTTAACGGCCTGTCCGGATTCTGCTTGAACTTTGCGAACAGCGCTGCGTTTTTATCCCCCTCGTCTTCTTTCATGGTTATATAGGAGATGGGGGTGGACATAAGTACCGACTCCAATAGGGAACACAGGAACGAGATTCCCATGGTAAGGAGAAGGTATAGAAGAAGAAGCGTCATATAATACTCTAAATGAGACTGCAAATTTACAGAAAAATTCTTATTTTTGTAAGTTGATACTCAAAATATGAAACAGGAACAGATACTTATTCACATTTCCGGGCAGGACCGCGTAGGTCTCACCGCCTCCATAATGGAAGTCTTAGCCAAGTACGACGCTCAAATACTGGACCTTGGCCAGGCCGTAATTCACAACACCCTAAGTCTTGGTATCCTCATCAGGATAGGGGAAGAAAACTCGGGCCAGGTAATGAAAGAGCTGCTGTTCAAAACCACTGCCTGGGGCAGCATAAGCATCGGCTTCGAGCCCATTACAGACGACGACTACGAGGCCTGGGCAGGCCGCCAGGGCCGTAACAGGTACATCCTCACCATTATCGGCCGAAGCCTTAGCGCCGCCCAAATCCAGGCCGCTACGGACGTTATAAGCCGATATGGCCTTAACATCGATGCCATCAAGCGCCTTACCGGCCGAATGAGTATCATGCATCCGGAGCGCAACGTGCGCGCCTGCGTGGAATTCTCGCTCCGCGGCTTCTTGACAGACGCAGACAAATCGGCCATGCAAAAGGACCTGATGCAAATGGGCCAGGAGCATGGTACGGACTTCTCGTTCCAGAAAGACAACATTTACCGCCGCATGCGCCGCCTTATCTGCTTCGATATGGATTCCACACTTATCCAGGCCGAATGCATAGACGAGCTTGCCCGCCGTCACGGAGTGTACGACCAGGTGGCCGCCATAACGGAAAGCGCAATGCGCGGAGAGATAGATTTCAAGGAAAGCTTCACCAAGAGAGTAGCCCTGCTTAAGGGCCTGGACATATCTGTAATGCAGGATATTGCCGATCATCTGCCTATCACGGAAGGCACAGACCGCCTTATGAGCGTCCTCAAAACCTGCGGCTACAAGATTGCCATCCTGAGCGGCGGTTTCACCTTCTTTGGCGAATACCTCCAGCGCAAGTACGGCATAGATTACGTATATGCCAACGAACTTGAAGTGGGCGAAGACGGCAAACTTACAGGCCGATATGTTGGCGAGGTTGTGGACGGCCGCCGCAAGGCCGATCTGCTCAAGCTAATCGCCCAGGCCGAAAAAGTGAACCTGGAACAGACCATAGCCGTTGGCGACGGCGCCAACGACCTTCCCATGCTCAACGAAGCCGGCCTTGGCATCGCCTTCCATGCAAAGCCGCGCGTAAAGGCCGGTGCAAAGCAGAGCATCAGCACCATAGGCCTGGACGGCGTGCTATATTTCATCGGCTTCAAGGACAGTCAGCTGGGAGAACACGGTAAATTATGATTAAAAAACGTTGGCTAATAGCGCTGCTGCTGGTATTGTTCTCAATTCCGGCAGTTGCAGTGCTGCACGAGGAAAGCCTCAAGCAAACCCTGCGCGTCCTTCTGGACGAGCTCAAGCAGTCCGTAGAAACCAGGCGTGGCAATTCGGGCGAAAAGATGGTCCAGCAGCAGCACCAGCGCATGGTGGACCAGGTAGAACGCTGCAACGAGCTTTCCATCATCCTGTACTCGCAACCTGTCGGCGATACTTTTGAGCTTACGTATGCGCTCAACTGCGCCAGTGACCTTTATAAGGAATTCCAGGACCAGAAGCTTCCTTACGACGAAATTATAGACAACGTCCAGCAGGAGTACAACCGCTACCGCCGCCTGGCCCAGGCCCTCTCAAAGATTCCGCCGGAAAGGGAAGACATGGCACTTCCGGTGCTGACATTCGAGGATTCCACTGGTGTTGTAATCGATTCCGTGCTCCTTACCATCCCCACTTTCGCCGCGGCCGATACATCGGTGGTGATGGATGCCGAAGCTACTGCCTTAAGGGACAGCTGCCTGTTCTTTACGGACAAGCTGATAGAGTCCTACTTCAAGATTATCCAGGACATAGAGCGCGACAGCGGCTATTATCAGGAGACAGAAGCCCTTATCAAAGAAGCATATGACTATGCCCAGGACCGCTATCAGGTTGTTCAGAGGCAGGTTTTCCTTGAAGGCACAAGGGATTACCTCACCGTTATATCACGTTGGAGTTCTTATTTCAAACGCGCACTGAACGAGCTGGAGACAAGATATTTCTCTCCCGACCGCAACAGTGCATGGAAAGGCAATATAGTATGGGCTTTTGCATTCATGTGCATACTGCTCCTTGTACTTGCCATTATACTTGCGAACCTTATCGTAAGGCTCACCATACGCTGGGTTCCTCTGTTCCAGAAACCTGTGTTCCAGGAAAACAGGAAGATGATAATAAGCCTTATCGGCATACTGGTATTCATTATCCTGCTGGCGGTGGGGATGGATAGGGACAAAGACGATTTCATTGTGATGGCAAGCGAAATCATGGTAGAGTTCGCCGCTCTGCTTGGTGCCATCATGCTGTCCATTTTCATCCGTGTGGACAGGGCGCAGCACAAGAATGCCATGGATGCATATCTGCCGGTGCTCATTCTTGCCTTCCTTATCATTTTCTTCCGCATTGTATTCATACCGGACAGCGTCCTGAACCTGGTATTCCCTCCGATGGTTCTTATTTTTGCCATCTGGCAGCTTGTGGTATGTCTGTGGAAGGCAAAGACGCTTCCCAATGCCGATAAAGCCATGCTGTGGGCCACTTTCGTGGTCATGGCATCAAGCGTTGTTGTAAGCTGGACCGGCCTTGTGATGATGTCGCTGCTGGTTCTTACCTGGTGGTTCTTCCAACTTATGTTCCTCCAGCTTATCGGCACGGTTTCTTCCGTGCTGGACCGCTGGAACCAGAAGTCCATAGTGCAGCGAAAAGTGGAATACCGCAAGAAGCATCCGGAAATTCCCGTATCGGCCGATAAAGGTGCCTACATCGAAATAACCTGGGCCTACGACCTCATTAAGATGCTGGTGCTGCCGGTGTTTGCCATTGTGTCGGTACCGCAGTCGGTGCTTCTGGCATGCCGGGTGTTCAACCTGTCGCACGTGACGGTGGAATTCTTTGTGAATCCTCTGGTGAACGTAAGCGGCGTGGTAAGTTTCTCCATTGTGAAGCTGGTAATAGTGCTAAGCCTGTTCTTCGTGTTCCGCTATGTGATTTACGCCCTTAAATCCATCTACAGAACCGTTAAAACCCGCATCGCAGTAGAGAAGATGAAGGATCCCGCCCTTTTCAAGGAAAGCGACATAAACTTCAATCTGGCCAACAACGTAATCTCCCTGCTGGGATGGGGCATATACGTTATCACAGCCTTTGTGATGCTGGAGATTCCCACATCGGCCCTTACTATCATTACAACAGGTCTGGCAACAGGTATCGGCTTCGCTATGAAGGACGTCCTTAACAACTTCTTCTACGGGGTTCAGCTTATGGGCGGCCGCGTAAGGGTGGGGGACACCATTGAATGCGACGGAATCCGAGGCAAGGTGGAAAGCATAAGCTACCAAAGCACGCATGTGGCGGCCGAGGACGGCTCCATTATAGCCTTCACCAATTCGGCCCTGTTTAACAAGAACTTCAAGAATATTACGCGCAACCACCAGTACGAGCTTGTAAAGATTCTGGTGCCGGTAAGCTATGGGACCGAGTTCGAAAAAGCCCGCCAGGTTATACTGGATGCCCTGCAGCCGCTATTTGTCAAAGACAAGTACGGCAGGGAAGTGGTGGATGTTAAGCGTGGAATACAGATAAGGTTCGACAAATTCGGGGAAGATTACGTGGGAATTGCCATAGTGTGCTTTGCTTCGGTAGATGCCCACTACTCATTCCCGGCTGCGGCCAAGGAAGCTATTTACAATGCCTTTGACCAAGCTGGCATAGAGATTCCGCTGCCCAGGAGAGAACTTTATATTAAGGAAGTACCGGAGAACAAATGATACTGCTTTTAGGTGCAACTGGCCTTCTGGGCCAGAATGTGGCAAGGGAACTGCTGGAGCGCGGAATCAAGGTCCGTGCCCTTGTTCGCCGTCCTCTGGACATCGAAGGCGTAGAAGAGATGATGGGAAACATCCTTTCCTACGAAGATCTTCTTAAGGCGGCCGAAGGCTGTACCGCCGTTATCAACTGCGCCGGCACAACGGACATGAAACTCAAGCACCTGGAAGACTATTATCCCGTAAACAGGGACCTTCCGGGGAATCTGTGCCGATTGTTAACGGAAACCGGAATACGGACGCTTGTGCACGTAAGTACGGCAAATACGGTAGCTCCCGGCACAATACAATTCCCGGCCGATGAAAAAGGGCCCTTCGACCTGCCCCCTTTCAACAGTTCGCTGTATGCCCAGAGCAAGCGAGAAGGGGAGAAACTGCTGGAAGAATATTCCGCTGCAAATCCTTCCAAGCGCATTCTGGTACTGCTCCCGGGCTTCCTTCTTGGCGCCTATGACCTTAAGCCTTCCTCCGGCCAGCTGATGGATACGGCCTACAGAAAGCATCTGGTTTTTGTGACACGCGGCGGCAAAAGCTTCGTTCCCGTAAAGGATGCCGCTAATGCAATTGCAAATGCCCTTGAAATGGGGGAGAGCGGCCGATATCTTATTACCGGCAGGGCCATGCCTCTAAAGGATTTTTATAAGCTACAGGCCCGTACAATGGGCTATAGCCAGATTGTTTGCATTGTTCCGGACTTCCTTGCAATGGCCATAGGCTATTTTGGCGATTTCCTGGAACTCCTTGGCTTCCGGGTAATTTTCTCCAGCCGCAACGTAAGGCAGCTTCTGT
>Ga0310696_10008649_pt1 | contig 11861 bp, 9 predicted proteins | sample AusTroGonzalo_MG_4_FD_203885 | JGI IMG/M metagenome (GOLD analysis project Ga0310696, IMG submission 203885) | Bovine rumen microbial communities from tropical cattle in Woodstock, Queensland, Australia - Gonzalo_02 (v2) (version 2) | ecosystem: Host-associated > Mammals > Digestive system >... | reverse complement strand
GTTGCCCTGATCGTCAGTCCATACAACTCTGAATGTGAACATTCTTTCCGGCTCAGTCATACGATTGAGAAGGTCAGCCTTTTCATACTCAGGATGAGCGTCAACAACAGGGGAAAGAGAAGAAAGAACTTCTTCTACAGTCTGAACGAATTCGGGTTCGTTAGCGTGTTTTGCTTTTACGTTAGCGATAACGCTTTCTACATACTTGTTCATATAAACCTCCATAAAAAAAAGGATTAAAAAAACAAACCCCAATGAACATAAATCGATGCTTTATAAGTAATAAAAATTACTTAGTCAAATAAAAAATAAGAAAAATTTTCAGAAAACTATTGAACAGTAAGCCTTAGCATTGGTCTTATCGTCGTTGAAAATCGTTTCGTATTTTTAACCTTAAATAAAATGGGCGGCGCAGGCATGAGCCGCGGCTTCAGTCCTGATGATCCTGTTTCCGAGGGAAACGGGCTGGAAACCCGCTTTTATGAATTGGTTCGCTTCGTATTTGGTGAAGCCTCTTTCTGGGCCGATTGCGATAATATTGGATTTACCCTTTTCTATTTCGCCGATTTTAGGAAAATCTCCGGGCAAAGCGATGTAACAATTTGATTTTGCTGAGTATTCAGGCAAAACATCGTTTGAATACGGACCGAACCGTTTAACCAGACTTATTTTCGGCGAAATTGTGTCCATGCTCTGTTCAAGCCCTTTTCCTACAGCTTCGGCAAGTCCAAATTCTGTAAACAATTCGTTTTCCCAATATCCTTTGTCTCCAAAATAGGTCTGGATAATTTCTATTCCTTCGACTCCGTAGGAAACGAGGTCTGAAATGAGGCGAGAAAGAACCTTCGGTCTGGCAAGTGCAACGATGACGGAAAGAGGGATTTTTGGGAGCGGATCCTCATTTAATTCAAAAGAAAGAACTGCTTTTTCTGTTTCAATTTTTTCAATCACAGCTTTTCCTTTTTTTCCGTTCAAAATTCCGACTCTCACTTCATTTCCGGGATTCAGCTTCAGAATTTCGTTAAGGTGCCTGACTTTTTCACCGAAAATCTCGGCTTTATTTTCAGCAATCAGATCGCTTCGATTGAGTAAAAGCAGATTCATAGAATTTTTAAAACCGCAAATTATTCGTCTTTCTTTTCCTGAGCTTCTTTTTCAGCCTTTTCCTTCAAACGCATTTCTTTGTATTCTTCGGCAGTCATCAGAGGATCGGCTGTCTTTATATCGATGAAGAGAATGCCGTTTAAATGATCCGTTTCGTGTTGAAAAATAACAGCTGTAAAACCTTGGATGCGTTCGACTTTGCGCTCCAGTTTGTTGCCGTTCATGACATCGTATTCGACATCGATATCCTGCCACCTTTCAACCTGTCCGTAACCTGCCGGAATCGAGAGGCAGCCTTCCCAGCCGACGACCTTTTCACCTCTTTTTTCTTTAATCACAATGTTGTAATAAAATTCAAAAGGTTTTCCTTCTTTGTCGAACCTCTGAACCATGATGAGACGCCTGTTTATTCCGACTTGCGGAGCCGCGATCCCTACTCCGGTTCCGATAGCTTCTTTCATATAATTTTCAAGGACATCGTAACCTTCACCGCCGAGTTTTGCAGGAATCGAAAACTTTCTCAAAATCTCGTTATCCTTTTCGACATCATTCTGGAGAAGATGCCTTTCCTCAGGATTATTGATGTAGGCGATCTCTTCGGCAGTCATCGAACCGTCATCGCTTCCCTGCACGGCAGCCTTTTCCTCTTTTACAGAAGCAGTAGCACATGAAAGAAGCATAAGCGCACAAATTGCAAATAAAAAAGATTTTTTCAATAATTTCATAACATTACCTCTATTTAACAGTTATAAGTTTTCCGTTTTTGAAATCGATTTTTATTTTTCCGCCGTTTTTCGATTTTCCGAAAAGAATTTCGTCAAGAAGAAGATTTTCAAGCTCTTTATCGACAACTCTCGCCGTCTCTCTTGCGCCGAAAACCGTCGAAAAACCGAGTTCAGCCAAGTGTGCGACAGCGGATTCGGTGATTGAAAGTTCAATATTTTTGGAAACGAGCCTTTCTGCAAGCACCGAGACATTCTTTTTAACTATTTTCTTAACGATTTTAGGCGTTATGTGTGAGAAGTAAACAATGTGGTCAAGCCTGTTCAAAAACTCAGGCGAAAACGTATTTTTTACGGCTTCTTTGAAAGCGGAAGTATTTTCCGAATGGGATTCAAAGCCTACCTGTTTTTTTGCGGCATCTTTGCTTCCGGCATTAGAAGTCATTATAATTATTACGTTTTTAAAGTTAGCCTTACGCCCAGCATTGTCAGTCAGAGTCGCATAATCCATAATCTGAAGAAGCGAATTGTAAATGTCTGCGTGTGCTTTTTCGATTTCATCAAGAAGAAGAACCGAAGTCGGCTGCTTTCTTATCGCTTCGGTGAGAAGTCCGCCCTCTTCATATCCGACATATCCGGGAGGCGCGCCGAAAAGTTTGGAAACCGTGTGCTTTTCCTGATATTCGCTCATATCAAAGCGGATAAGCGGCATTTCCATTTTATCAGCTAAAACGCGGGCAAGCTCCGTTTTACCTACTCCGGTCGAGCCTACGAAAAGGAAAGAAGCGACAGGTTTTTCGGGATTTTTGAACCCTGCATAACTCTTTTTTATCGCTCTCACAATTTCGGAAATTGCCTCATTCTGACCGAAAATCTCAGTTGAAAGAGCCGCCTCGAGCCCTTTGAGCTGCTTCATTCCGTCAGAATTTACAGCTGTTTCCTTCTTTCCTGTGAGAAAAGCGGTGACTTTTTCAATATGCTCCGGCTTTACAACCTTTATTTTCTTAGCCTGCATGTTGCAAGCCGCTCCCGCCTCGTCGATCAGATCTATCGCCTTGTCCGGCAGAAAACGGTCGGTGATGTAAAGCGAAGAAAGTTCCACAGCCGCGCGAAGAGCCTCATCACTGTATTTAACATTGTGAAAAGACTCATATTTTTCAGCCAGGCTCTTTAAAATCAGGAAAGTTTCCTCTTTCGAAGGCTCCGGAACATTTATCTTCTGAAATCTTCTTGAAAGAGCCGAATCCTTTTCGAAAAACTTCCTGTATTCGGCAGCAGTAGTCGCGCCGATAAATTTTATAGTCCCTTCTTCAAGAACCGGTTTCAGGATGTTAGCCGCATCAATCGACGAATTTCCCGCACTCCCCGCCCCGACAAGATTGTGAATTTCATCAATAAAAACAATGATTTTCTCTTCCCGTTTCAAGGCAGAGACGAGTTTGTTCATCGTCCGTTCCAAATCGCCCATAAAGCGGCATTCGCTGATAAGGCGCGAAATGTTGAGCGAAAGAATGCGGTAGCCTGAAAGCTGCTTCGGCACTTCATTCCGCGCAATTCTCTGAGCCAGACCTTCAGTTATCGCAGTTTTGCCGACTCCGGGATCACCGATGTGAACAGGATTGCATTTTTTCCGTCTTAGAAGAATCTGGATTGTCCGCTCGATGATCTCTTCACGACCGATTATCGGATCAAGCTCTCCCAAACGGGCTTTTTCTGTAAGATCTACCGTAAAAAGTTCAAGCGTGGATGGCGATTTTTCTGTTTCTTCCGGATTCAATTCAACATTTTCAGCCTCTTCCGGTTTTTCAGTTTCGGAAAATCCGCCGTGTGCGATCGCGCTCAGAAGATCGTATCGTTTGATGTTGTTCGCCTTGAGCAGACTTGAGGAATAGGATTTATCACCAAGGTCATAAATCGCGACGATCAGATCGGTCACTTCGACACGTGTTCGCTGCGAACCGAAAACGTTGTTTGCCGCATCGAGAAGGCACATATTCAGGTATTCGGACGGAACAACTCTACCGTTTTTCGAGCTTTTTGGAACATATTTTTCGAGATATTCCCTGACATTCTGCCTCATTTCTGAGACATCAACATCAAAATGTTCGAGAAGTCCGACTACTTTCCTGTTGAAAAGCAACTGAAACAGAAGATGTTCGGGAGTCACAAACTCGTCTTTGTTGTCTGTCGCATCTTCTATCGCCATGCTGAAAATTTTCGCGACTTCAAACGAAAACGGCAGCGACATATTCTCTTTTTCCGCCATAGTTACTCCTTTTCAACGATACATTTTAGCGGGAAACCTTTCTTTTTCGCAGCTTCGTCAACCTGCGCGATTTTGGAAACGGCGATGTCGTAGACATAAATTCCGGCAATTCCGCGCCCCTGTTTGTGGACTGCAAGCATTATTTTGCGGGCTTCAGCCTCATTTTTTCCGAAAATGTCTATCAGAATTTCAACGACAAACTCCATTGTTGTGTAATTGTCATTGAGCATCACGACTTTGTACATGTCGGGTTCTTTCAATTTGAAATTTGTTCCAATCGAATGCTTGGGCGTTTTTTTTGTTAACAAATCAGACATATCGTCTCCGAACTAATAAAAACGATTGAATAAGCGATGACTATTTTTTCGATGCCGCGCGGCGCTTCATTATTTCTTTGTGGAGCGTCCACAACGTATCCTTAACGGCCTGTCTTGCCGCAATGTTCTTGACAAAAACGGGAAGAGAGCCGCCCGGATCGTTGTAAATGTAGTAATCGACTTTTATTTTGTCAGGCTCTACCTGCGTAAATTTGTAGAACCCCTTGTTGTCAGCCACGCGGACAAACTTGTCAGTCACAGGATATTTCGGATCGTCGAAAGGCACCCACGTTACCGAAACAGAGCCGTCTTTGTTGTCAACTCTGCATGATTTGACGTAGTAATCGCGGTTGGAAGCCACCGGAACCGAAATCTGGTTATAAGACCAGTCGCACTTGTCATTCTTTTTGAGGACATCCGAGAATGTTATATATTTGAATATCTGCGGATGTTTCAGTCTGTCGAACATAATATCGACAGCTTCCTGAATTGTTCCCTGATAAGTAACAACAGCCTTTACCTCTTTAATATCGGAACCTTCGTGGTTGCGCTCGTAAAGTTTAAGCCCGTCCTCTTCACCGACAAATTTCCACTTTTCAGTATTCTGCCCCGTTTTCTTGGCGGAATCGTCTGCCGCAAAAACAGAGAAAAACTGTAGAAAAACAATGAAAATTATAAGAATTTTTTGCATGAAAAAACCGTTAGCCGTTAAAGATATTTGTAAAATGCTTTGTAGGAAAGATAGGTGTTGTAAAGGTCAGCTTTCGAAGCAACTTCAAACGGGCTGTGCATCGAAAGGATCGGTGTGCCGACATCAAGAACCTGCATTCCGTATTCAGCGATGAACATAGCGATTGTGCCGCCGCCGCCAAGGTCTACTCTTCCGAGTTCTGCTGTCTGCCAGCGTGCGTCGTCTTTGTTGAAAGCTGTTCTGCATTTTGCAACAAATTCAGCATGTGCTTCGTTGGAGTTGCCTTTGCCGCCTACGCCGGTGAACTTTGTAAGGCATACACCCCAGCCGACCTTTCCTGCGTTCATCGGTTCAAAAGCGCCTGCCCATTCAGGTTCGACACCCGCATTGACGTCGGAGCTGAGGAACTTACTGTTTGCAAGAGAGTTGATGAGAGTATTGTAATCGCCTTTTCCGTAAAGGTTTATAAGTTTGTTGACAGCTCTTTCAAGAATGTTGGAGTTTGCGCCGGAGTTACCTTTCGAGCCGATTTCTTCTTTGTCGAAGAACATCGCAAACTTGTTCTCTTTCGTTTTGCCTGCGTCAAAAATTGCCTGCAACGCACTGTAAGCGCAGATTCTGTCGTCCTGGCCGTGAGCACCGACAAAACTTCTGTCGAAGCCGACATCTCTTGCCTTTCCAGCCGGAACAAGCTGAAGCTCGGCAGAAACGAAATCTTCCTCTTTGAAGCCGTATTTTTTGTAGAGGAAATCAAGGATAGCGAGTTTTACGCTGTCTTTGTCATATTTGAAGGAATAAGGAATCGAGCCGATGAGAATGTTCATATTCTCGCCTTCGATAACCTTTCTTGCTCCTTTTTCCATCTGCTCCTGAGCGAGGTGCGGAAGAAGGTCGTTGATTGTGAAAACAGGATCGTTTTCGTCTTCGCCGACAACAACGTTAACCGTTTTGCCTGCTTCGGTGATTACAACGCCGTGAAGTGCGAGAGCTCTCGTAACCCACTGATATTTTTTGATTCCACCGTAGTAGTGCGTTTTGAAGTAAGCCATATCCTCTTTCTCGTAAAGCGGATATCCTTTGAGGTCGAGTCTCGGCGTGTCGATATGTGAACCGACCATGAGCCAGCCTTTTTCGAAATCGGTGTGATTGATTTCAGCGAGAACGCATGCAACGTTGTCGAAGTTGATGAAAATCTTCTTGTCGTTCTTTGTTGCGTTTTCGATGTTTTTGTAGCCTTTCGCCTTTGCAAGTTCGAAAATCGTGTTGACAGCTTCACGCTCGGTCTTGGCATCCGTGAGGAATTTTTTGTAACCTTCAGCGAAGTTCATGATCTCTTTCATCTTTGCTTCGTTGATGCCGTCCCAGCCTGATTTTTTGGAATAGGTCAGGGTCTTCGGATCGAATTTTTCGGCTTTCTTTGCCGCTTTCTTTTCTGCCATTTCAAACTCCTAAAAAAACGGTTAGTAAAAAACAAAACGGACTATTATAGCCAGCTAAAAAAAAAATAGTAATTTTTTTAACTATTAAATTTTTGGGGAAATCTATTTTGCTGAAAGTCATTTCTGTTTACTGTCTAACACACTTGTAAATTAATGCCGGAGTTGCAGTTTTTGTACTAAAAACCACCTCATATCCACCCCAACTCAGGCTCATTTTCCACATATAAACAGGATTATAAGCAACGCTACTGGAAGATCCAAGATCAGAAACTGATATATCAGGAAAATCAGAATAAGGAACAGATGTTTTATCATGGTTTAAAAAAGTGGCGATTTCATTCTTGTTGGGCAGTCTCCAGTCAGAAAAACCAGCATAATCAGAATCTTCGCATGCCTTTAAAGCTTCCTGCCAAGTCACATTATAATCGTTATCCTTCTGCCACATCAATCCTGTTGTCGAATCAATAACAACTATCTGTCCATTAACTGCTTTTTCTATAAAATTTCCTTTGGGCATTTCGTTTCCATGGACACACATTACGTGCAAAGATGAAGTTGATGACGAAGCATTCATTATCCTTCCGTAATACGGATTGAATCTCCATGCCTTGTCATATCCTTGTCCCTTTGTTTCTGAACTCCACAAAACACCCGAGGGATCTGTCGGCATATTCGGAAAAATCGTTGTGTCTATTGCCAAATCGTATTTGCTGTTGTCAACAAGCGTGAGGAATTCCAACGGCGTAGGAATACGCCATCCGCTGTTATAGCCTGAGTATTCAAGGTTGTCACAGTATTCCTTGGCTTTTTCCCAAGTGTATATTTCTTCACTGACCGTTTGCTGCCATTCAAGACCTGTATTGTTGTCAACAACGATGTTTTGATCCGAAACGGTTTTTACAGTAAAACTCTTCGGCTTGCAGAATCCTAATGCCGCATACTGTGCATCCTGACCGTAAAAATCAGATCCTGGTAACGGGCAGGCTATCTCATTTTGTGTTGTGTCATAACACTTCGTCTCTCCTGTGCAGATCCTTCCCAACGGAATTTTGTCAATGCAACCTGCTTCCGTTCCCCACCAATAATATCCGTCGAGACACTCACATGAATAAAGCATTTCATAATCCTGCAGACACTTACCTGTCGAATTGGAAACAGTTTCACACGGATTAGGATTACACAAATCCGCAGGTTCGACCACACAACGGACATAGTTGGAGACAATATTTTTGTTGGTTGCGTTTATCTTGCCATCACCGAAATGAACATCCCAGGCCAAATTAACACTGCTACGATCAGTAGAAGAAGACCAAAAATAACCATCTGTCGGCATATCAGAGATGTCTGAGTAAGGAACTTCCGATCTTTCATAAGTCAACAGGGATGCTAATTCATGCTTGTTAGGCAATCGCCAATTTTTATACCCACCGTATTTTAAATCTTCACAATATTTTAACGCTTTCTCCCAATACATCTTTGGAGCATAATCTTTCTGCCATGTCAACCCCGTCGTGAAATCGGTAATCAAAACATCTCCGTTGTCTGCAACTACTTCATTAAAAACTCCTTTTGGGATTTTATCCCCATAGACACAAATCACATTATATTTTTCTGATTTCAATTCATAATTTATAAATCCAATATAAACGCTTAGAACAAAAGCTTTATCTGTTGAGATCTGAGCTTTAGAGCTCCACAAACGCGCTGTTTCATTCGTAGGCATATTCGGGAAAATTGCTGTATCTATCGCCAATGCAGTTTTGTCGGTGTCAAGGATAGTCAAAAGTTCTTGCGGCACAGGCAAACGCCAGCCGTTTTTCCCGGCATAGGTTAATCCTGCACAGTAACTTTTTGCCTCCTGCCAAGTATAAGTTTCTGTCGAAATCTTCTGCTGCCACTCAAGTCCCGTATTATTGTCTACAACGACTTTGTCACCAGCAACCCTCTGAACAGAAAAACTTTGCGGCGTACATAAATCAGCATACTGCGCATCCTGACCATAAAATCTATCGCTGGATTCAGGACAATTTATTCGTTCGGAATTGCTGTAACAAAATGTCTGATTCGTGCAAATGTTACCAATTGATAAAGAATTGCTCGAAGCACCTTTACACTGAGTTCCAGTCCAATCATAACCGGATTTGCAAGTACAAGAATATGCTGTTCCATCTGTCTGAACACATTCACCTGTCGAATTAGCAAGGGTTACACACGGATTCGGGTCACACGGTTTTATACATATATTTTCCTCTTCCAACCAATAATATCCCTCAACACATCCGCAGGAATAAAATGTTTCTGAAACCGCTTTGCACTTTCCATTTGAATGTTCAAGCTCTTTACACGGATTAGAATCACACGGATCTGGAAGCTCGTTATCATTGTCCAAATTATCGAAAGTATCATGATCGTCACTCCCATCATTGTCTGTTTCATCTGAATCAAATTTATCTTCATCGTCTGCATATTTATCATTTTCATCATCTAAAACTTCGTTTTCTGCATCTTCATCTTTTTCAAAATCGGGATCTTCGATGCAGACATTATACTCAGTATCGCAGGCAAGCCCTTCGTTACAGGTTCCGTCCGAATAACATTCGCCGTAAAGTTCGCCGCGCTTTATCTCCTCTTTTAAGCATCCTTTTCCGCATGAAATCATAAAAAATGTGCAGAAAAGCGCAAAAACAACAAATAATTTCTTCATTTTACCCTCAAAAAACATCCCGACTTTTCATTTGTACCGAAATTTTCAATTTTAAAGACATTTCAAACGTAACAAAAAACAGAGGATTATACTCGATTTTAAGGAAAATGCGAGATTAAGTCAGAGATTTAAAAGACTATTTGAACGATTTCAGAACGTTGATTACGTAATAGATGTCTTATTTAACCGCCGCGCTAAATGCCGGTCTCATAAGTTCAATCATACTGCGGCTGATTCCGTGTTTTGAAGCAATTTTTTCCCAGTTTCTGCTTATGGCAAGACAAATTTCAGAAACATTTTTTTCAGCTTCATCTTTTTCAAGCTGGTAGAATTTGTGAGTGCTCAGCGCGAGATTTATATCGATCGATTTATCGTTTTCGCTTACATTCAGCGCAAGTCCGTCTCCTGCCGGATTAGGGTTCATATCGTAAGCGGGTGAAAGCCGCCAGCCGTTTTTGGAAAGGATAAAACCATGATTTCTAAGGTGATCGTCTGTGTTTGAAACCGCCATGTTGAAAACGATTCTTTTCCAGAGTTCGGTAAGATCCTCTTTTGGTTTTGCACCGTTTTTTATAATAAAATCAGCTATTTCAAGGTATGAAGTGCCGTCATACGCCGATGCTCCGTCAACTTTGCCGAGCATTGTCATTGCAGAAGAAAAATGGATCCTGCGGCTTCCAATTCTATCGAATCTTTTGACGATAAAAGTGCCGCCGTGGCGCGAAAATGTTTCAAGACGCGATTCAGGAACATTCAGCCCGCAGATTTTAGCCAAGTCGTGAACCACTTTTTCCCAGCTTCCTACATTGGTTTCATCGTGTCTTGAAGGAAATTTTGCGATCCAGAGAGAGCCGTCAACATCGCGGACCGTCGCTTTAGGACGCGCTCCGCCCAAAGACGAGCCAGGCTTCAAAAGTTGGGAAAGCCATTTGTCTGAAAGAGCGTTTTCGTCTTTTTCAAATTCTCGCGACGCTTCTTCCAGAGTTCTCAAAGTCGTCCACGGCGGCACACTTTCCTCGGAGTCGCTTGAAAGAAACGGACCGCCCTTTTCCAAAGCGAATCTCAGCGCACCCATTCTCGATTCGTCGTAAACACCAAGGAGATAATCACTTGTCAGAAGCGTCCGCGGTTTCCGCCCTTCTTCTTTTGCACGGAATCTTTCACGGCGGTCCATGAGAGTGCGCCCCCATCTGTCGGGAGCGGAATCGGAAAAAATGCCGAAATTCGGCTTTTGATACGTGAACTGTCTGCCCTGAAAAAGCTCAAGATCTGGATCGATACTGCACGAAACAGGATTTTTCAGATATTCCTCGTTGTATTCGAAGGAAAAAGTCTCCGTTCCGCGGACATTGCTGACATACAAAATGCCGAGTTCACGCGGAATTTCCGATGACCAGTTTTCGTAAACATATATTTTTTTCTCTTCCGCAGCCATTATTCAGCCTCCTTTTTCAGAGCCCGTTTTTTCGGCAGAAGTCCAAGATCCTGAAGTTTCCGCCCGAGTTCGTCGTCTTTCGCAATCAAAAGCAGGTCTCTGTCCATTCCGCCGATTGCGTGGAGAACCGCCGCATAAGCTCCCATCGCAACTGACGGCGAGCCTTTTTCGATGTTCCAAAGCGTGACACGGCTTACTCCGGCACGTTCCGCCACAAGTTCCGCGCTGAGTTTTCTTCTGAGGCGGGCAAGTTTTATCTGCTCTCCCATTTGCTCAAGAATTTTCTGCGTCGAAGGCATAACGATAATGCTGTGTCCTTTCAAAACGACCTCCAAAAAAACAAGAATAACTTTTACTATTATGAACAAAGAAATTATTTTGTCAACAATAATTAACGATAATTTCTATTTTGATTATTGCTGATTTTGTGGTTTGAGACGCCATGATATGACGTCTCTACCGAAGATTTATTTAAATGATTTCAGAACGTTGATTACGTAGTCGATATCGGCTGCGGTGTGGTCTGCGTTGATCTGGAAACGGATCTCTTCGTCGCCCTTCGGAACTACCGGGTAGTTCATAGCTGTTGCGAGAACACCGTTCTTCGTGAGCCATGCAACGATGTCTGCCGTCTTTTTGGTGTCTCTGACCATGAGCGGAGTTACGGGGTGCGGACCTGCGATTGTCTCGAAGCCGTTGTCAACGAGTCCTTTCTCGAATCTTGCTGTGATTTCGGCAAGATGAGCAAGGCGTTTGATGCCTTCTTCGCTTTCAAGAATGTCGAGAACTTTGAGAACTGCGTAAGCTTCGCCGACTGTGATCGGGTTCGAGTAGATGTACATCGGAGCGGTCTGTCTCAAGAATTCAGTTACTGCTTTGGATGCGACAACGTATCCGCCGTTTACGCCGTATGATTTTCCGAGCGTGCCGATAAGGATGTCGACTTTCGCGCCGGTAACTTCCTCTGTTCCTCTTCCGGTCTTGCCGTAAGCACCTACACCGTGGGAATCGTCAGCAACGGTCGTTACGCCTTCTTCGAATTTGTCGTTGTATTTTTTGCAGATCGCGGTGAATTTGTCGAACGGGCAGAAGTCGCCTCTCATCGAGAAAACGCCGTCTGTTACAACGATGCATCTTTTGCCTTTGCCAATAGCTTCCTGAAGTTTTGCTTCAAGGTCTTCCA
>Ga0310696_10008648_pt1 | contig 11864 bp, 5 predicted proteins | sample AusTroGonzalo_MG_4_FD_203885 | JGI IMG/M metagenome (GOLD analysis project Ga0310696, IMG submission 203885) | Bovine rumen microbial communities from tropical cattle in Woodstock, Queensland, Australia - Gonzalo_02 (v2) (version 2) | ecosystem: Host-associated > Mammals > Digestive system >... | reverse complement strand
AACTGCTACCAATAACCAGTTGCGTGCCAATAAGTTCATGGCACTCTGCTATCTGGGTAAGTGCTACCTCTGGGCCGGCTCTCCTTTGATGAAGGAGTTTGAAAAGTGGAACAAGGGTGGTCAGCCTGTTCTGTTAGGCGCCAGCCAGAATGGCAAGACTTATGATTATGATGAGAAGTACTGTAAGAAGGCTGCCGAGGCGCTTGGTCGAGCACTTGATTTGGTGGCTAAAGGTCAGGTTTCTTACAAACTGGCTGAATTCAAGTATGCAAGCATCTACGATCATGAAGAGAAAACGGATGAGCTGAAGAATAAGACTTACTCAGGTATATTCTATACTGAAGGTGATGGATGGAAGATGCCAGGTGTAGATGAGGCTATTTTCCGTGGCGCACACCCAGGTGCCAACTCATCTAACTGGAACTGTGCTAAGATTTTCGGTCCTAAGGTGGCTGGTCTCGTAGAGCATGACAACATTATCCACCATCCTACAGGTAACTTGATTGACCAGTACGGAATGGCCAATGGCCAGCCCATCTATCTGGTTGAGAATGGTCACTATGTGATTAATCCAAAGGCTGAGTGGGATCCTACACATCCTTATAAGGGACGTGATCCTCGCTTCTATCATGACATCGTATTCGATGGTTTCCATTATGTCCTCAAGACTGATGGTTTGAACGCTGCCCAGAAGGAGCATGAGTATTGCTCTCTTTATACTGACGGTGCTATGCGTGCTGTAGATAATGGTAGTAGCACGGGTTATTTCATTCAGAAGCTGGTTCCTCACCAGTGTAACATCGGTGATAAGTGGTATGACTGGGGTCATTACTTGCAGACCTACCTTCCTTACATGCGTCTGGCTGATGTCTATCTGATGTTTGCCGAGGCTATGGCAGGCTTCTCACATGATGTGAAAGATTTGAAGATTGTAACGTTGTATTGCCCATCAGTATCTGCTGTTGGCGCTATCAATGCACTTCGTGAACGCGTAGGCATGGAAGGTGTACAGGACAACTTCCTGGATACTCGCGAACACTTCCTTGATGAGGTACGTCGCGAGCGTGCCGTTGAACTTTCTTTCGAAGGTTTCCGCTGGTGTGACCTGCAGCGTTGGTTGCTCCTGACCGAGGCTCCTTATACGGAGAAGTACTCTCATGAGTTTGAGCGTATGCAGAAGGCTGACTGGTTTAAGAAGAATGATCCAAAGGATGCTCAGGTAGCTAATTTCCGTCATAAGTCGCTCATCAAGCGTCATTTGGAAGCTAAGCACTACTGGTTCCCATTCCCAGAGAAGGATGTATATCTCTATGAAGGATTTAAACAGAATCCAGGATGGTAAGACGCGCTTTGCGCTAGTTAATGTGAATAACGAATAGAGAAAATAAAAATTTATGAAAAATATAAAGACAAATATATTTCTCTTTGCCATGCTGGCAGCATCGCCAATGACAGTCAATGCTCAGACCGCTGACGATGCTGATTCAATCGTGGCAAAAAAGAAAGTCCATGTTGCTTTCCGTGATAAGGATGCCGACCATCTTCTCGGTGGTGTTTCTTATGTTGACATGGAAGAGCTGGCAAAGAAGGATTATACGATGAGTAGTCTGGAAGACCTGTATGGACTCGTCGGCGGTTGGAATGGTAACAATCTGTGGGGTATGGACAATGATCGTCTCGACAATAACGACAATGGTAACCTGCCACTTGTTTTTATTGATGGTGTAAAGCGTCCTTCAAACAATGTGTTGCCATCTGAAATCGAATCAATTACTTTCTTAAAGGGTGCGCAGGCTGTTGTACTCTATGGCTCTAAGGGGGCCAAAGGTGCAATCCTGATTACCACTAAGCGTGGTAAGGTAGATGGCCTTCAGATTAATGCCAATGCTAATACAGGCTGGCACTTTGCTAAGGAGTTCCCTGAGTATATCGGTTCAGCAGAGTATATGACGCTTTTTAACGAAGCATCTATCAACGATGCTGTAGGTCAGGGTAATGCTGCTGCAGTAAGAGAAAAGTTACCATATAGTCAGCAGGAGATCTACAATCATGCTTTGGGTGCCAATCCTTACCGCTATCCCAATGTGAACTGGTATTCAGACGAGTATGTCCGTAAGGCTTATAACCGTTCTGAGGGTACCTTGGAAATCCAGGGCGGTGGTACACGTGCCCATTTCTACACGAACATCAACTATTATCGTGCAGAAGACTTGATCAATTTCGGTCCTGCTAAGGACAACTACACCGATCGCTTTAGCGTACGTGGTAATGTAGACCTTGTTGTTAACAAGTTCATTACGGGTTGGGCAAATGTCAGTGCTACCTATTATAATGAGTATAAGAATAAGGGAGATTTCTGGGGTGCTGCCTCTACTATGCGTCCAAACTTCCCACAGGGTGCAGCTCCGCTTCTTCCTATTAGCATGCTTGACACCAATGCCAACATGGCATGGGGAACCGTCGGCAAATCACTTAACCTGCTTGGTGGACAGTGGTTCCCTGGAGGTGGTACAGACGGTGCGAAGACAAATGCCATTGCTGACTGCTATTTCGGTGGTGAGACTCAGGCTGTAAGTCGCCAGTTCCAGTTCGATGCTGGTATTAACTATGATATGGGCAAGTTTGTTAAAGGTTTATCTTTCAAGACACTGTTCTCTATCGACTATGCCGCCAGCTATAGCCTGGCATATAAGAATACATATGGTTTGTTCCAGCCTACATGGAGTAACTATAACACAGCAGATGCCATTGTTGCTATTAAGCAGACTGAAAATGAGGTGATAACAGGTACGAAGACTATGTCTGATACGAAATATCGTCAGACCATCACTTGGAACGGTCATTTCGACTATGACCACACCTTTGCTGGCAAGCATCATGTCACTGGTTTGCTGCTCGCTAGCATGTATACTACAACTGCAAGCGGTGAGTACCATCGTTATGCCAATGCGAACTTAGGTCTGCAGGCTGGTTATGACTATATGGGTCGTTACTTCGCTGAAGTAGGTTTGGCCGGTGTACATTCAGCACGTCTTCCTGAAGGCAATCGTGAGGCACTTTCTCATTCATTTACTCTCGGTTGGAATATTGCCAAGGAGAAGTTCATGAAGAATACGGGTATTGACGACCTGATGATTAGTGCATCATATAGCAACCTGAATGATGACGCTGATGTTTATTATAAAGATAATTACTATTATATCTACGATGCCGTATGGAAAGCTGATGGTCCGAGCTATTCATGGAGTGAAGGAGCAAACTCTGCGCCCTCTACTTATTCTACAAATGGTGCGAACCCTGCTCTTGACTATATCCATCGCAAGGAGTTCTCTCTGTCACTGCGTGGCTCATTCTTCAATAAGCTGCTTTCTGCTGAATTGACCTATTTCAATACAGATATGGATGGTTACATTGTTCAGAACCCCACCCAGTATCCTTCGCACTTGAAGACTGGTCTGAGCAGCGGTAAATTCTCACCAGCCATCAATAATAATGTTGCAAACCATAAAGGTTTTGATTTCAGCATTAAGGCTCAGAAGCAGTTCGGTCAGGTACATGCTGAATTAGGTTTGGTAGGCACTTACCTTACAACCGAATGGAAGAAGTATGATGAGGTTATTGATCCTAAGGCTACTTACCGTAACCAAGCCGGAGAGCTCACTCACGAGGGAAGACCTCTTGACGTTATTGAAGGTTACAAATGTATAGGTTTCTATACCATCGATGACTTTGATGTGGTAACAACTGAAAAGAATAACAAGATAGTCAAGACTTACAAGTTGAAGGAAGGTAAATATAATCTTGGTGGTATAGTACTACCCGGTGACTTGAAGTACGAAGATGTGAATGGTGATGGAACCATCGATAAGAAAGACCAGGTTGAACTTGGCAAGTCTGGTTCTTACGGCGCACCTTGGACTTTTGGTGTAAACCTCACCTTGAAGTATAAAAACTGGACACTCTTCGTGCTGGGCAACGGCCAGTTCGGTGCTAAGGGCATGATGAACAGTAGTTATTATTACATGACAGGAACCAATAAGTACTCTGTAAATGTACGCGATCATTTCCAGTATACCTATAATGATGAAGGCATTATCACTGGCTTTGTGAACGATGATTGCACTCATCCCCGTCTGAGTGTTATTAACACGCCTGCCAATGGTGTTGCTTCTACCTATTGGATGTATAGCACTGACCGTTTCAACCTTCGTAAGGTACAGTTGACCTACGACTTCCCGAAGGAGATGTTCGATGGCAAGTGGGTAAAGGCTCTCTCGGTTTATGTGAATGGTAACGACCTCCTCACTATCTCAAAGCATCGTAAGATGATGGAAACCAATGTTGGCTATGCGCCTCAGACTCGTTTCTATAACCTCGGTGTTAAGGTAACCCTCTAAAACTACAAGACAATGAAAACAAGAAATATTATATTCTTTTTAACAGGTCTCCTTGCTTTCACTTCCTGCGAGGATATGTTTGAGCCGGCAAAGGAAAACACCAGACAGCTGGAGGCCATGGTTCAGGAGACTGACTATGTGTATGGTCTGCTGATATACGGTTACAATCGTCTTCCATATATAAGAACAACTCAGACGGATGTGGCTACAGATGATGCCATTGCCAATGTAGATGATTCTTATACGAAGATGGCCAATGGTGAATGGAAATCAGACAATAATCCAATGTCACAATGGGACGCTTGTAAGGATGGCATTCAGTATGTCAATCTTTTCCTCAAATACGTTAAGGATGTAAACTGGGCTCAGAGTGCTAAATCTAAGCAGCAGATGTTCATTGACCGTCTGACTGGTGAGGCACTTGGTCTCCGTGCCATCTTCTACTACCATCTGCTTCAGGCACATGCTGGTTATACGAATGATGGTGAACTTCTGGGTGTCCCCCTGCTGACAGAGCCTGAGGATGGTAGCTCAGACTACAACCAGCCACGTGCATCTTTTGCAGCTTGCGTGCGCCAGATTTTTGCTGATTGCGACGCGGCAGCTGCCTTACTTCCCGATCAGTATAAGGATATTGCTGATACTACGCAGATTACGAAGAATAAATCTTTGTATGTAGGTCTTGGTGTACAAACCTCTGGTTATAACCTTGTATTCGGTAAGATGGCCAGAAACCTTGTATCAGGTAAGGTTGCTCAGGCCGTCAAGGCACAGACAGCTTTGCTGGCTGCAAGTCCTGCATTCCAGAGTCAGAGTGGTGTTACTGCTGAAGAAGCTGCCAAGATTTGCGCTGAAGTATTGAATAACGTCGAGTTCGATGCGACGGGAAATACTTGGTACAAGAATGTTGAGGCACTGTCATCAAGTGCTGCTTCCATGGATGAAATTCTTTGGCGTGCTGACTGGGAAAAGGCTGATGCTTCTCAGGAGTTAGATAACTTCCCACCATCACTGAATGGAAAGGGTAAAGTGAATCCTTCTCAGAACTTGGTAGATGCCTTCCCTATGGCGAATGGTTATCCTATCTCAGACTCAAGATCAGGTTACGATGCGAATGATCCTTATACAGGCCGTGACCCACGCCTTTCTGACGACGTATATTATAATGGTTCTACATTAAAGAGCGTCGTAATTGCAACTGGAACCTATGCAAGTTCTACTCAGGATGCAGGAACCAAAGACAATATTAACAATTCTGGTTCGGCACATACCCTTACAGGTTATTATCTGAGGAAGTTGCTCCGTGAGGATGCAGGTCCAACGATTGGTTCATCTTCTTCCTCACAACAGCCTCATATCTTCCCACGTATCCGTTATACCGAAATGTTCTTGGCTTATGCTGAGACAGCCAACGAAGCTTGGGGCCCCAATGGAAAAGCTCCTGGTTTTAATCTGTCTGCTTATGATGTTATCAAGATGATTCGTCAGCGTGGTGGTATTGGAACAGACGAGAATGGTGACTATGTAGGTGATCCCTATCTGGATGAGTGCGCAAACGATAAGGCCAAGATGCGTGAGTTGATTCGTAACGAGCGTCGTATTGAGCTTTGCTTTGAGAACAAGCGTTTCTGGGATATTCGTCGTTGGGATTTGCCCCTCAATGAGTCCGTAATGGGTGTGCAAATTGATAAAATTGATGAGGAAGGTACTCTTAAATATACCCCTCTGGTTGTTGCACCTCGTCAATACGAGACTCATATGAACTTTGGTCCTATTCCCAATAGTGAGGTACTCTTATGGAGTGCTCTCCAACAGAACAAGGGCTGGTAATTGGCGCTTCGCTAATGAAAAGTGAAAAGTGAATAATGAAAAAAGATATAATGATGAAACTGAAGAATTATATATATGGTGTAGCTCTGGGAGCGCTCTCTCTCACTTATGCTTCTTGCTATAATACAGATAAGGAGTTCCCAGACTATGAAGGGGGTACAAAGGCCTACTTCGCCTATCAGAACCCAGTACGTACACTCGTACTCGGTAATGATATCTATGACAACTCGCTCGACAATGCCCACAAGTGCCGTATCTGGGCTACTATGGGTGGTGCATACAGCGGACGTGACGCTGTGGTAGATTTCATTGTCGATGAGTCGCTCTGTAACAATCTTTATTTCCTTGACGATGGCGGATATGCATCTGCTCCAGTACTTCCTATGCCAAGCAATTACTATACGCTTGCAAGCAGTGTCATTCCTTACAATGGTGACTCTCGCGGCTATGTAGAGGTACAGTTTACAGATGCATTCTTCAACGATCCAAAAGCAATGGAGAATACCTATGTTATTCCTCTTCGCATGACTGGTGCAACAGGTATCGACGCCCTTCTTTCTGGTGTGGCAAATACCAGTTCTCCTGTTCGCCAGAATGCTCAGGACTGGACAACACTTCCAATGGACTATGTACTCTACTGTGTAAAGTATATGAATCCATGGCAGGGTAAGTATATCCGTCGTGGTGTTGACAAGGTAACAGAAAATGACGTAACTACTGATTTCGTTCGCAAGGACTTCAGCCTGTACAATTCTGATATCGAGCATTACAGCAAGATGGATCCCTCAAATCCTGTGAACCAGTATGATGAGATATGTGGTATCACCACTAAGAATATGACCGAGGCTATTTTCCCTGTATCTATCAAGCGTGCCAAGGGTCAGTCAGTCTCTTGTAATCTGATTCTTAAGTTTAATGGTAACGAGTGCACCATTTCTTGTGCTGATGCTGACGTAGTTTCTACCGGATCAGGTGAATTCATTGCCAAGGGTACTGCACGTTCAGAATATAAAGACTACCAGTGGGGAAGTATCAATGGCGAGCTCGTTCAGCGTGACATCCTCCGCCTGGCTTACAATGTTACCTTCAAGAAAGGTAAAGTCCTGGGACAGGCTTTAGATGGAACTGACATTGTTCTTGAGAACGACGTCGTAGTTTCAACAAATGATACATTGGTTGTTCAGACACGTGAGTCGAACAAGAGAGAATTCTTTGATTACAAATACGTTAAATAGGAGGCTAAGATATGAATAAGATTTTTAGAAACAGTCTCTTCATGTTGACAGCAGGAGTGCTCGCAGTGGCTTGTGCTGACTATAATGAAACAAATGACTTCTCTGTCGCTTTTGACCCAAGCTACGCTCTTCCCTATAGTAATCTGGGCGCCGTTAAGTCATATCTCAATAAAGCAGATTATCCTAACCTCTCTATTGAGACTGCTGTTGATTTGAAAGAGTTCAACGAACAGAAGGCTGCAAAAGCTATTAGTCATGCCGCAGCGCTGACAAACTTCTCGTCTCTTTCTTTTGGTTACTCTTTCATGCCTGCTAAGTATGTTAGTAGTAAGGGTTATATGAACTTCATGGATTTGAAGTCAGGCCTTTCTCTCATGGAAAGTATTGGCGGACAGGTGTATGGTAGTCCTATCGCAGCAAATGAGCAGCAGTCTGATGATTGGTTCTCAACACTTACTGCTCCTATCGAGGTTCAGGTGCTTCCTGTTCAGGATAAGGAGGTTGATTACACTACTGCAGAGGAATTCACGGGTAAGGTTGTTCGTGATGGCTCTAAGATTAAAACCGGTATCGAAAAGAATTTTGACGAGAAGGGTAATGCCCTGAGAATCCCCAAGCAGGCTAAGGTTTGGATCATCCAAGACTTCCCTCTTGATCCACAAGGCTATTACACCATTACTTTCACTGTTAAGAGTGAGATTAAGAAGGATGAGACCATCATCTGTACTTTTGCTGACAATACAATTATGTCTGGTAAAGAAAAGAAAAAGTTTGTTATCAGACCTGATGCATGGCAAACGATTAAAGTGGAAGCTGCACCGGCAGAGGGCGCAACAGAAGCCTATTTGATGATTGAGGGTAACTTGAACTCAGTGCTCTACATCCGAAATGTCACGGCTTCACACACACCAGATAACCACCGTGAGCAGACTGCAGAGGAAATCTCGGATACCATTCACTATGCCATCAATAAGTGGTGTGACGGTCTGATGCAGGCCAATGCTGGACGCATTAAGTCATTCGACCTGATTGACAAGGCTATCGACACAAAGGAAAAGCTCGAAAATGGCAAGTACGATCTGAAACACTCTACTGAGAAAATCTTCTGGCAGGATATCTTTGGCAGCGAGAACTATGCTCCTGTTGTATCAAAGGCAGCCAGCGAGGCTTTCGTAAAATATGGTGGTAACCTCGCTGACCTGAAGTTCTTCATCAGTGAAACAGGATTGGAGAAACAGGATCGATTCGAGAGCCTTAAGTACTGGATGGATATCTGGGAGGCAAAGGGTGCTAAGATTGATGGTATTAATGCAGAGTTGAACCTTAGCTATAGCGAAGATCCAACTACGCAGGCTGCCAACGAAGCTACTCTGAATACCCTTCTTGACAACCTCGCTGCTACCGGCAAACTCATCCGTCTTTCTAACTTCGACATCAAGTATCAGGATGCTACTGGCGCCAAAGTGATAACGGATAACATTACAGCAACTCAGCGCCAGAAGTTGGCAGACTATTATGCTTTCGTCATTAAGGCATATATGACAAGGATTCCAACGAACCAGCAAAATGGTCTCTGTAAGGGCAATATGGTTGATACATCTGACCCTGTAGGTCTTTGGACACTCAAAGATAATGACTGGGTGCGCAATGCTACTTACGAGGCATTCTGTAAGGCTCTCAGTGGAAAATAAACGAACTGACAGATGACTGCCAGTAAGCAAAGGAATTCGTTCTGATGGCCCTGGCAGTTATCTTTCAAATAAACTCTTAATTAACATAACTATTTTTATTTTTATTTTTTAATTACTTTTTCTATTAATCTAAATTATTTCTATTATGAAGAAATTATTTACACTTGTTGCTCTCTTGGCAATGGTCTTGGGAGCAAATGCGCAAAAGTGGGAAAAAGTCTACTCGATAGACTATACCACTTTGCAAAGCTTCCCATTCTACGTAATGGGTTATGTACCTGAGTTCAGTAATGGTTGCATGACCGACTTTGGTTCGGCTTACAGATATGCAACTCAGGATGATCTTGACGGTACAGGTGATGGCAAATGGAAGGATGGAGAGTCTTCAACTGGTTCTGTTATGGCTGGTAATACAGAGTATCAGAAGGTAACAGGTGCTGGTCCATATTGGCATCAGTATTTCATCGCTGACAATATTGCCACCAAGCTTGATGGTAAGTACAAAGTCATTGCAAAGGTAAAGGCTACAAACGCATGCACTGTCAAGATCAACATGGGTTGGAGTTGGAGCGAAGACCCTAAGAGTGCTAATGTAGATATTCCTGGAGATGCTGAATTCCAGACAGTAGAATGGCAGTATGAGGGCATTGGTGGTTCTTCTTGTAACCTCGTTGCACAGCCCGGTACTTGTGCTGAGACCATCGAATGGGAAAGCCTCGAGGTTTACGAGTGGCAGAAGGAAAATCAGAGACCTAAGGTGTGGCTTGAGGACATCGAGAATGGTGATGCTTCTAAGACATGGGAAGAGCTTGGACTCGCTGACGTGAAGTTCAACGATAAGGAGAATAACTTCAAGGTTTGCGCTTGGTCTAAGGAAAGAATGGTTAATCAGAATGCTGATGGTGGTTGGGATCCATTCCCTGCTGGCATTGAGGCCGATCCTGCTGATCCTTCTAACAAGGTATTCGTTTGCCATGGTAAGGCTGCTATTACTGAGGGTGATGCTGCTGCATGGGACAACCAGTTCTGGATTCAGTCTAAGCATGCTTGGAAGGCTGGTACTTCGCTGAAGATCAAGTTCCGTTATAGAGCTTCTAAGGAAGTTACTTGTCAGACTCAGATTCACAAACAGAATCCATCAGACTACTTGCATTATCAGGCTATTGGTGACATGAGCTTCACTGAGTCATGGCAGACCTTTGATAAGACAATCACTTTAGCTGATGCAATGAACGGTGGCTGGTCAGTTGCCTTCAACCTGAATTCAAGTGACAAGGACGCTATCGACTTCTATTTCGACGACCTCTCTTGGCAGTATCTGAAGCTGGATGAGGGTTACTTCGTTTCTGGTGTTAATGTAACTGTTAATCCTGATTACGATAATCTGGATAATGCAATCCAGTTCGTAGACGATAGCGGTATCCTCGTTGCTACCGTTGGTGAGGAAGGTAATAGTGCTACTTATGTTGATCAGATAATGGTTTCTACTACTCGTGGTGATGATCAGGCCTTCAAGGGTGCTACTTTGAAGCCTACTGGCAAGATTCATAATGATCCTGATGAGTGGCAGGAGTTCGTAGCTTCTTCAAATGCTAAGCTGGATCTTCCTGGTCTCGGTGTTTGGAAGGTTTCTATTAACTTGGAGTACAATGCTATCAATTTTGAGATGATTGAGGGTAATGAGTACACTGAGGATCCCGTTGACATCTTCACATATAACGATGTACTCGTAGTAGATGGCGTAGAGAGAAAGTATAAGAGTGCTGAAGAAGCTGAGGCTGATGGAGTTACTCTCCCAGAGGGCTATGCTTCTGATAAGGAAGAGGATAATAATCCTTGGGGTCAGGCTTGGGACAACCAGTTCTTCATTAAGGCAAACCGTGCTCTGAAGAAGGGTGAGGTAACACAGCTTGTGTTCAAGTATAAGGGTTCTGTAGCTGAGGCTAAGACTACTACGCAGTGTCATGGTGAGAATCCTGGTGCTTACATGCACTATGCTGCTATCGGTGATGTTACCTTCACTGAGGAGTGGCAGGACTTCAATCAGGAGTTCACTGTTCCCGATGCTGCTGATGGCATGTGGAACATCGCATTCAATATGGCCGAGATTAGAGAGGCTTGTAAGTATGAGATTAAGGACGTTCAGTGGTATTTGCCAGACGCTGAGCTGGGTGAGGGTCAGACTTATGAGAACCTGATCAGTGGTGCTTCTAACTTCTTCATCAAGGTAGGTGCAGGTACTACTCCTGTTGTTGCTGGTATCAATGAGGTAGTTAACAAGAATACTAAGTCTTCTAACGTAATGTATAACCTTGCTGGTCAGCGCGTTTCTAACGGCTTCAAGGGCATCGTTATTAAGGACGGTAAAAAGTTTGTTAAGTAATCTCTAACTGATTACATATCCTAATGGTAATCGGGAACCTTCGGGCTCCCGATTACTTTTTGTAGGTATGTCTGGAGTTTGATGGTTATTCAAAGATAGACAGGCCTATAAGCTCATCTTCAAGAGCTATTCGGCATTTCAAAAGCCAGCTATTAATAGAATACAATAAAATCGGGAACCCTTGGGGCTCCCGATTTGTTATTTGTAAGTATGATAAAAACTATTGTCTTATCAAAATCTTTCTTGATTGACCATTGGCACTTCGTTCAATGCAGAGACCACGAGGAGTGTCTAAGCGACGGCCCTGAAGGTCGTAATAGGTCTTAGG
>Ga0310696_10008647_pt1 | contig 11864 bp, 12 predicted proteins | sample AusTroGonzalo_MG_4_FD_203885 | JGI IMG/M metagenome (GOLD analysis project Ga0310696, IMG submission 203885) | Bovine rumen microbial communities from tropical cattle in Woodstock, Queensland, Australia - Gonzalo_02 (v2) (version 2) | ecosystem: Host-associated > Mammals > Digestive system >... | reverse complement strand
GTAACGCACCCCATACGAGGCCTGCGTTTTCACCAATTTTAGTGATCATAATACCTTAAATAATTTGATAATGACTAATATGAGTGAAGTCTTGGGTCACTCTTCCCATTTCTTGAATACCAGGCATGCGTTGTGTCCTCCGAAGCCGAAGGTGTTGCTCAAAGCGTAACGGATGTTCCGTTTCTGCGCCTTGCCGAAGGTGAAGTTAATCCGATAGTCGATTTCTTCATCCACATCATCGGGGTCATGGTTGATGGTCGGCGGGATAATGCCTTCTTTGAGCGCCATCACACATGTCATGGCTTCCACAGCGCCGGTGGCACCAATCAAATGACCGGTCATGGACTTGGTGGAGTCCAGGTTCATGTCATAGAGATGTTCTCCGAACACGCGCTGAATGGCTTTCAGTTCCGTTACGTCTCCGAGCGGAGTGGATGTTCCGTGTGTGTTGATGAAATCCACCTGTTCCGGTTCAATCCCCGCATCTTTGAGCGCCTGGCGCATAACACGCTCCGCTCCTTTTCCTTCGGGGTCCGGCGCCGTCATGTGATACGCATCGGAAGTCATTCCTTCACCGATAATCTCCGCGTATATTTTCGCACCGCGGGCTTTGGCGTGCTCGTATTCCTCGAGTATGAGGCAGGCGGCTCCTTCGCCCAGCACAAATCCGTCCCGTGATTTGGAGAAGGGCCGGCTGGCAGTAGAAGGAGAGTCATTGCGGGTGGACAGGGCGTGCAGGGAGTTGAATCCTCCGATGCCGCTATAGGTCACATCCGCGTCGGCTCCTCCGGTGAGGAGTACGTCCGCGTGTCCCAGACGGATCTGGTCAAACGCCGAAGCCACAGCGTGTGAAGAGGAAGAGCATGCCGTAGAAACGGAGAAACTGGGTCCCCCTAATCCCAAACGGATAGAGATGAGACCGGCGGCGATGCTCGGAATAGACTTCGGTATCATGAACGGATTGAAACGGGGAATACCGTCACCTTTCGCAAAATCCGATATCTCAGTCTCTATGGACTGCAATCCGCCCATTCCGCTTCCCCAGATAACACCGACGCGACTACGGTCTTCTTTTTCCATATCCAGTCCGCTGTCCAGCAATGCTTCGTCTGCAACGCAGACGGAGAATTGGGAGTAGCGGTCCATTTTGCGCATCTCCTTACGGTCAATGTTCGACGAGGGGTCAAAATTCTTCACTTCACCCGCAAACTGTGTCTTGAAATTGGTGGCATCGAAACTGGTAATAGGCGCGATACCGCTCACGCCGTTCACCAATGCCTGCCATGTATCAGGCGCAGAATTACCCACCGGCGTCAGAGCGCCGAGGCCTGTTATAACAACTCGTTTTAACTGCATGTGTTATGAATAGTATAAATATAGCATACGAGTTTACAGTGTTCCCGTAAACTCGTAAACCATCTTTCGGCTCAGATTACTTCGCTGCGTTCTCCACGTATGCGATAGCGTCGCCTACGGTAGAAATCTTCTGGGTGTCCTCATCAGGAATCGAAATACCGAACTCCTTCTCGAACTCCATAATCATCTCTACAGTGTCCAACGAATCAGCACCGAGGTCTGTTTGGAAGTTAGCGTCTTTTGTTACTTGAGACTCCTCAACGCCAAGCTTATCAACGATGATCGCTTTAACTTTTGCTTCAATTTCTGCCATAATACTAAGTCTTTTAGTTAATTTATGTGTGTTTTCTATTAAAATTTCTCTCTATTGATTTCCGCCTATTTTGGAAATACGGCACAAAATTACTGCTTTTTTCTGAATTACGCAAATTTTTTTGTCTTATTTTTCAATTTTGTCATCTAAAAGTAGCATTATTTTACCCAAATAGGCTCCGCTCTTACCCATTTGGCACACCGGAACGCTGTCTCCGTCCATATTCGGGATACGTAAATTATCGTATAATTTATGGGTGTGTCCTCCAATGACCACATCAATGCCGCGTGTGTTTCTGACCATGGTGACGTCACATACATCTTCCGCCGCTTTTCCGTACGTGCCCAGGTGGCTCAGACACACCACAATATCGCAATCCAGTGCGCGGAGCGTGTCCGCCATGTTCTGCGCCACAGAGTAAGGATGATTGTACACAGCCGGACAGAAGTTCTTGTCCGCAATCAGTCCTTTCGGGTCGCATCCCAAGCCGAAGACGCCTATTTTAAGTTTGCCTTTCTGAATGACGGCGAAGGGTTTGACGATGTTTTCCAATGCGGTGCCAGTGAAGTCATAGTTGGCACATACAACAGGGAAGTAGGCGCCTTTGAGTATCTCCGCAAGGGTGTCCAGACCGTTGTCGAACTCATGATTACCGAGCGTGACCGCATCGTAACGCATTCTATTCATCGCATCAATCTCCACGCGACCGTGATAAATATTGAAATACGGCGTGCCCTGCGAGAAATCGCCCGCATCGACGAGCAGCAGGTTTTTGTCCGCTTTGCGCTCCCGGTTGATCAATCCCATCCGTCGTGCATAGCCGCACTGGTTGTTCGCTTTGGGTTCCACCTGCGAATGGGTGTCATTCGTATGCAGAATGGTCAGATGGTCTTGCGGCGTGCAAGCCACCAGACAGATAAGAATGAACAAAAAGCAATGAATATTTCTCATGGGTCCTTTTCAAATATCGTTCTTAAAACCGTTTGTTTATCTCTTCGTCACTTAAAAGTGACGTGATTGTCTTTCCATTTGCCAGGCGGCGGTAACTGCCCGTCTGCACAAGGCGTGTAATTATGTCACGCATTTCGACTTCCGTCAGAATTTTTCCGTACGGGATGGCACTGCTTTCTGCGAGTGCGAAGGCTATCTGTTCGCGCCATTCGCGCTGCGTGTCCGCTCCCCGTTCGCGTACCTGGTGCACGATATGCTGCAGAACCGGCAGCGGGGACTGGTTTGCCAATTGGGCGGGAATACCCTGTACGGAATAGCTGTCCGGACTCAACTGCTCCAGGTCAAAGCCGATGGCGCGGAGATCCGGCAGGAGTTGGCCGATGAGGATCATGTCGTCCTGCGGCAATGCGAGTATTTCCGGGAAGAGTAACTGCTGCATAGCGCCTTGCGTGAGTGTCAGCTGCTCCATGAACTGCGCGTACAAGACAGCAATATGTGCGCGGTGCTGGTTGACCAGGGCGAGACCGTTCGCAGCAGGAACGAGGATATATTTGCCGGCATACTGCCACAAAGGGCAGGACTCCACTTCTTCGGGTCGGAGAATGTCGGTGCAGGAATCAGGAATGTTTGTGTCCGGCAAATCGGGAATGCCGGTGTTCCGCGTGTCCTGCAGTCCGGAATAGAGGCTCTCCCAGTTGGTGGGCGTCTTGTCCGGATAGATGGCTCCGCGTGTGCGGAAGGGGTTGTAGTTCGGGTCCACTGCCACTTGCGGGCGTGCGACCGGAGAATGGGAAGGCAAGGGGATATCAATGCTGCCGGATGTCTCAAAATCAATCGTAGGCGCAAGGGTGAACTTACCCAAGGCTTCCCGAACCGAAGCCATCAAAATCTGGAAGACCGTCTGCTCGTCGGCAAACTTAATCTCCGTTTTGGTGGGGTGTATATTGACATCAATGGCTTCGGGGCTGATGTCAAAATAGATGAAGAATGAAGGCTGATAATCCGCAGCCAGCATGCCTGAATAGGCGGTGAGCACCGCTTTCAGGAAATAGGGATGGCGCATATAACGCCCGTTGACGAAGAAGTACTGCTCCGCTTTGCGTGTCGCCGATTCGGGTTTGACCACAAATCCGCGGATGTTGACCATTTCCGTCTCCGTCTTTATCTCCACAAAGGCGGAGGTGTAGAAATTCTTCTTGGGATTGCCGAAAACCGCCTCGATGCGCTGTTTCTCCGTGCCGGCAGGCAGTTCAAGGATGATCTCGTCATTGTGCACAAAAGTGAACGCCACTTTGGGATAGACGAGCACGATGTGGTAGAATTCGGTGAGCAGATTGCGCAGTTCCGTCTGGTCGGTCTTGAGGAACTTGCGCCGGACAGGCACATTAAAGAAGAGGTTGCTCACTTTGATGTTTGTTCCGACCGGACAGACGCACGGTTCCTGGCGAACGACATCCGAGCCGTGAATCTCAATGAGCGTGCCTGTCTCATCCTCCGCGCGGCGTGTGGTCATCTCCACTTGTGCTACTGCGCAGATGGAAGCCAGCGCCTCTCCTCGGAAACCCATTGTGCGGAGCGAGAAGAGGTCTTTGGCCTCATGGATCTTACTGGTGGCATGCCGTTCGAACGCCAGACGCGCGTCCATTTCGCTCATGCCGATTCCGTCATCTATTACCTGAAGGAGCGTACGTCCGGCATCACGAACAATGACCTGAACGCGTTTGGCTCCTGCGTCCAGGCTGTTCTCCACGAGCTCTTTCAGACAGGAAGCAGGGCGTTGGATGACCTCTCCTGCGGCAATCTGGTTCGCTACGCTGTCCGGTAACAGATGAATAATGTCCACTCCTTATATATCCTTATATATTATAATATAAAGTAGAAGGTGATAATAAGCAAGCCGAGCAACACGAGCCAGAAGATGAGTTTGGACTGCTTTTTCTGGCGTAGTTCCGTCATGTTCTTCTCGTGCTCCTCACGGAACGCCCCGCGACGAAGACGCGCAAGTTTTTTGTCCTTGCGCGCTTCCTTTTCTTTGTCAAAGTAAATGGGGCGATAGTCCCACTCACGGGGTTTATTTACTTTCGGAAATAAAACCGACATGTCAATTTACCATTCCGGCTTATTTTACGATAGCCAGGAAGTCAGCATCCTCAGCGAACTTAGCGAACTCGATATCCTCAGCGGCGCGAGTCTTCATAGCCTTGTCCTGAGCGATAGCCGATTTCAGGTTCTGCAGCACAGCAGCTCTGTCGTTGGTACGAGCGCCTACAATCGCTTTAAGGTAAGCGGTGGTAGCGTTCGGCTCACGTACATTGTCAAGTGTCTGAGCGGCAGCAGCGTAGTCCTCGTCGAGGATCTGCTGAACGGCAGCGTTGTTGGTAGCTTTCTTGCCGTATGCTTTTCTTGCAGCAGCGTAGTCACCCTTCTGTGTGTAGAGTGTACCGAGAGCTGCATCCAAGTCAGCCGATGTGCCGGCAGCCTTACCGAGGTGCTCCTCAGCTTTGTCGAGATCGCCGTCAGCGAGAGCAGCCACACCTGCGTTGTAGTTCACGTCCGGATCGTTCGGCTGGATAGCCAGTGCGTGACCATAGCAGCGACGAGCCTCACCGATGTTGTCAGCCTCGAAGTAGAGCTGGCCCAGACCGTTCCATGCGCGGTAGTCGTTGTAGATATTGGCAGCCTTAGCATAGAGCTCCATTTTCTCAGCCTTGTTGTCGAACAGCGTAACAGCGTACAGCAGTTCCTCTACGCCCAGTTGAGCCGGGTCGTTCTTTGCCAACTCGCGGATTTCGTCATCGCTCTTACCGATAAGGTCGGTGGTGAGGATGAGACGGCTGCGACGGAGAGCAGGAAGAATCTCTTTAGCGATAGTGCCGTATACAGCGCTGAGGTTCTTGATTTGTGCCTCGCGCTCCTCAGGATCGCTATACATGGAGAGGACGCGCAAAACGAGGTCTTTGTCCTGCATGTTGCTGTTCTCCATTGCTTTCTGGAAGCCTTCCCAGTCCTCAGCGGTGATGTTCGACTCAATCTCTTTATTGATTTTAGCCTTCTTGAGGTCGTTCTTCAAGAAGTTCTGAGCCACTTTCTGACGGTTCTTAGCCAGTTTCTCGTTGAGGTCAAGACCACCATCGGGAGAAGCGTAACCTGCAACCTCGATTTTGTTGATTTCCTTGCGGTCAGCGCTGTTGGCGTCACGAACGGCAGCCTGGAGAGCCTTAACAGCCTCAGACTTGGTCTCCGAAGAACGGAGGTTAGCGCTCTGGATGAGGAACTTGATGTCTGCCTCGGTGAGTTCCTGGATAACGCGTTGGAACTTGTCCGGAGTAGCAGCGGTTTTGTTGTCCTGCGGAGCAGCCAATTCAGCGGTAGAGATTACACCATCCGCAATCTTGAGGTCCGGAATCTCAATCACTTTCTTGCCTACCTTAGCCTCAAAGCGGAGATAGAGCTCCGATTGGTGCATCGCAGGAACATAGTCGAACGAAGCTTTCTGAGAATACTTACCACCCTCTTTGTAGTTCACGGGAGTACCATTCTCTTTTACCTTCTCACCTACGTAGGTTACAGGCTCGCCGAGTGCTTCCTGACCCTCGAATTTCAAAACCGGGGTAATAACGAGCACACCGTTCTTGGCGAATTTCTTAACAGGGAAAGTACCGGTAATGTCAGCGTCAACCTTGTTTCCCACTTTCTCAAGCGGACTCGGGTTTACGTTGATTTGTTCCGGATTAGGCAACGTTTTGTTGCACGATGCCAACACCACTGCAGCAGCGATGAGGCTCAGAAATAAACCTTTCTTCATATGCAAATAAAATTATTAATGTGTGTTTAACTGTTCATCAAATGACCAATTTGGGCACAAAGGTACAACTTTTTTTTCAAATGTGCAAACTTTTGTGCTATTTTTTGTAAAAATAGAGCATTTTTCGTTATAAACAGGTACTAAATCTGCTTGATCATGGCAATATGCGGTATGTCCGCCTCCATGAATACGGAGCCGACGGAGGTGTATCCGAGTTTGCGGTAGAAGGCCTCGGCGTGGGTCTGTGCATGGAGGAGAAGCGAAGTCGCGCCAAGCCGTTTTGCCTCGACGGCAGCCTGCTCCATGATATACCGTCCATAGCCTTTTCCTCGCTCGATGGAGAGCAGACGTCCGACGTGCCATTGGCCGTTTTTGTCCCCCGGGAAGAGGCGTGCATACGCGACCACCCGTCCTTTGCGGTGCAGCGCCAGATGGGTGCTCTGGTAATCGATATCATCCATGTCCTGGTAGTAGCAATGCTGCTCCATGTAAAAGACGATGAACCGCGCCTTGAGGATTTCGTACAGTTCGGTGGTGGACAGTTCGGAGAAATGCTTGTTGTGCAGCTTGAGTCCTTTCGGGAGAACCAGTTGGACGGATTTCTTGCGGCGTTTGGACACTTCTTTCTCCGCAATCTGTGCGCTGACGATGGCGAACGTATAACTGCGGGTGGTCTTGTAGCGCCTCTTTGAGGCGTCGAGTGCGACGCTGTGGTTGTATTCCAACCGGCGTTTTTCCCATTCCGCCTGCTGCACAGGGTCTGCCATGATGGCGTTGACGAGCGAGTTCACCTTGCCGAAGAAAGCCCGATGGGCGTTCTGTGCCTTGGAAGGCGGATTGGTGTTCTCATTGAGGATGTAGGACTGCTGTTTTCCGTTCCTGACACGATATACGACAGGCGAGTCCTTACTCATTTTTCCGTGGCGGATAGATTGGTCTTGCGTGCTTGTTCTTGCCATAATTCCGTTAAAATGTATATATATACTATGTATATATATAGTATATGTTAAAAAATGTGCAAATTCGGGGTTTTATCCTATGGGTGTCATGTGGATATTGTGTGGGTATCCTATGGTCCGAGAAGATGTTTTATTCATGTTTGGATGCTTTCCGATGGTTAAATGACGGTGCAAAGGTACAACAAATTTTTGATATATGCAAATAAAAGTGAAGAAAAGTACCGTAAAGATGAAAGAAAAGTACCGTAAAGAAGAAAGAAAAGTACCAAAAGCGAGGCGGGAGAGGAATTGTGAGGAGATGAGAGAGGGAGAATTACAAGGTAGGAGGAGTGTTATAAAGAGGTGAAAGAACGGGGATGAGGAAGTGCGGTTCGGGGATAAAAGGGAATGATGTTTGAGGAAAAAGAGGAAAGGAATGTGATTTTTCTTGCGTAGAATGTGATTTTTCTTGCGTAATTCAAAAAAAAGTATTACTTTTGCAGCGTAAATTAAAAAGACAGTTTAATTTTTATGAAACGAATTTGGGTAGTGGTGTTGGTATTGGCGGCGATGACGGGGTGTAACAGGCCGTCGAAGATGGAAGAATACCGGCGGGAGAAACACGAACGCGATTCGGCGGCGTTCGTGGCACAAGAGAAGAGTCTGGCGTATTACCAGGCACAGCTGGATTCGCTCATGCCGGTGTCGGACAGTCTGCTGGCTCTGTTCAAATACGAAAAGAACGAGAAATACCAAGACCACGGGTTCTACGTGGTGAAGAACGAGAAACTGAAAGTGTACGGTTCGGGTCTGCGTGTGATGGTACGGGATGACGGAAAAGAGCTGCTGATTTACCGAAACGGCGAACGGCAGATGGCGAACGGCGAATGGACAAAAGCAAGCGGCGGAAAGTTGAGAACGAACGAGCAGGCTCTGCTTGAACGCGCGGAACATCTGCAAGTGGTCATTCTGGATATCAAGGAATTAGAGAAACGAATACAACGCACGTCCCTTGAAGTGCAAAAATACCAGAAACGGCTGGAGAACAGTCCGGAAGCGCAGTAAGACCGCTGCGTAGCAGAGCCATTTAAGGGTTATTTTAATAAAAAAATTATTAAAATCTTGCACATGTCAATTTTTTTTTGTAACTTTGCACGCTATTTCAGATTAGTGTGGTATGAGCGAGAGTAAATACGAAAGCAAAATCACTTCAGCACCGTGCAGCGCACAGCAGATTTACCGCGTGCTGAGCAACATGTCGAATCTGGAACGGGTCCGCGACATGATTCCGAAAGACAAGATTCAGGAAATGGAAATCGAACCGGACCGTGTGCGCATAAAAGTGGACGGTCTGGCCCAGAAAATAACGATAGCCATCGTTGACCGGATAGAGAACGACACCGTCAAGTTCGGCGCCGAGGGTATTCCGATGGACGCGAACTTCTGGATTCAGATGAAAGAAGTAAGTCCGACCGACACGAGGCTGAAACTGACGGTGAAAGCGGATATCCCGTTCATGTTCAAGTTCATGGTGGAGAAGAAACTGCAGACAGGCCTTGACCAGGCGGCAGACATGCTGGCACAGTTCCCGTATGCCCAATGGGCATGACCGCTTCGCTGTAAGATATAAGAAGATATGAAAAGACCAAGAATACATAGAGAAGGACGGAATTTGATTTTTGGCACGGTGCTGTTCCTTTTTGTGATTAATGTGCCTATTTATCTGTTTGTACAGCCCCATTGGGTGTTCGCCATCACACTTGTTGCGACGGCGCTACTGTTAGTGTTCGTGACGTATTTCTTCCGCAATCCGATACGCGTGCTGGAGATTGATGACCCGAATTTCATCATCGCTCCCGCGGACGGCCGTGTGGTGGTAATCGAGCCGACGGAAGAGAACGAGTATTTCCACGAGAAAAAACTGCAGGTGTCGATATTCATGTCGCCATTCAACGTGCATGCCAACTGGTATCCGATAGAAGGAACGGTGCTGGTGAGCGAGCATCAGAAAGGCCGTCACAAGGGCGCATGGCTTCCCAAATCGAGTACGGAGAACGAGCGTTCGCTGGTGGTGATTGAGACGCCGAGCAAAGTGCAGATTGCGGTTCGTCAGGTAGCCGGCGCAATGGCCCGCCGTATTGTGACTTATGCCAAACCCGGACATTTCGCACACCGGAACACCCATCTCGGATTTATCAAATTAGGTTCGCGCGTAGATATGTACCTGCCGCTGGATACGGAGATGTTCGTTGAAGTGGGCGAGGCTGTGCGCGGAAACGAAACCATTATCGGCCGTTTGAGCGATAAGGAGAGTTGAAAGTTGATAGTTGATAGTTGAGAGTTGAAAGTTCTTAGCCCCAAGGGGCACGATTATTCGCAGGCGAATTTTGAGAGTTGAGAGTTGAAAGTTAAGAGTTGAAAGTTGAGAGTTCTTAGCCCCAAGGGGCATGATTATTTGACTGAGTCAAATATTGAAAGAAGTCTTTTAGTTTAAAAGTTGTTCAGTAAAAATTTTAAAAACTATATTACCATGAACTTTGAAGAATTATTTGCGCAGTACCCCTGCCCATTTACAGACGAGCAAGTAAAGGCTCAAGTAGAAGAGATTGAAGCAAAACATTTTGCGGAGAATAACAACGTAGAGGTGTGGAAAGAATGTCTGCATCAGATTGACTACACGACGCTGAGTGCGGATGACACGATTGCGAAAGTGGAGAAAATGGCCAACGCCGTGAATAACTTCGAGAAAGACTTCCCGGGTATTCCGAACGTAGCGGCTATCTGTGTCTATCCGGCGATGGCTGAGTACGTACGCAAGGCACTCAATGACCCGAAATTCAATATCGCGTGCTGTTGTGCCGGTTTCCCTGCTGCACAGACATTCCCGGAGATCAAAGTAGCCGAGACAGCCATGGCTCTGAAGATGGGCGTAACGGAAGTGGATATCGTACTGAGCGTCGGCAAGTTCCTCGAGGGCCGCTACCAAGAGTGCTTTGACGAGATCCGCGAGATCAAGGACGTTTGCAGAGAACATCACCTGAAAGTTATTCTGGAGACAGGTCTGCTGAAGAGCGCAGAGAACATCTGGAAAGCATCGATCCTGTCGATGGCCGCAGGTTGCGATTTCATCAAGACATCCACCGGCAAGATTGCGGTAAACGCTACTCCGGAGGCTACGTTCGTAATGTGCCACGCAATCAAGGTATGGCGCGAGAAGACAGGTGTGAAGATGGGTTACAAGCCTGCAGGCGGCGTGAGCACGACCGAAGAGGCTGTTCAGCACTTCACGCTGGTGAAAGAGATTTTAGGCGAAGAGTGGCTCAACAACGAGAGCTTCCGCTTCGGAGCAAGCCGTCTGGCGAACAACCTCCTTTCCTCGATTGTAGGCAAGGAAACGAAATATTTTTAATTGACCGCAGCGCTGCCGGTCCTTCAGACAATACGACCGCAGCCCGCTGCCGTAAGTTATTTGTTACGGATGAACAAGATTTTATCTAAGAAATTCTATTCGGAGAATGTGGCGGAGCTCGTAGTAGAGGCTCCGCTCATTGCGCGTAGCCGCCGAGCCGGCCATTTTGTGATTGTGCGTGTTGACGCGGTGTCGGAGCGTGTGCCTCTGACGATAGCCGGAGCCGATGTGGAGAAAGGCACTATCACGTTAGTAGTACAACAAATAGGCGCTTCGACCCACAAGTTGTTAGCGAAAGAACCGGGTGAGAGTCTGCATGATGTGGTCGGTCCGCTGGGTCGCGCGACGCGTATAGAGAGATACGGAACGGTGGTATGTGCGTGCGGCGGAGTAGGTGCTGCGCCTATGCTGCCCATCGCTGAGGCGTTGAAGAAAGCCGGTAACCGCGTGATAACTGTTCTGGCAGCGCGTACGGAGAGCCTGATTATTCTGAAAGACGAATTGGCCAAGTGGTCCGACGAGGTGATATTGATGACAGATGACGGTTCAGTGGGACAGAAAGGCGTGGTAACAGTCGGCGTGGAGCAGGTCATCCAGCGCGAGCAAGTGGACAAATGTATCACTATCGGTCCTGCCATCATGATGAAGTTCGTTGCCCTGACCACGGCGAAATACAACATCCCGACGGAGGCGAGTCTGAACACCATCATGGTTGACGGAACCGGTATGTGCGGCGCGTGCCGTGTGACGGTTGACGGCAAGACGAAGTTCGTCTGCGTGGACGGTCCGGAGTTCGACGCGCACGGTGTGGACTGGAACGAGATGCTGAGCCGAATGAAGAGCTACAAGGCGGAAGAGGCGGAGGCGATGGAGAGATATAAGACCGCTTCGCTGACAGACCGCTTTGCTGACGGACCGGCTTCGCCTGAGAGAACACAGACCGATAATGTCACGATTTCTGATGTGGAGCCGTTTACTGGCACAGCGAAAGACCGTGTGGCAATCGAGCGGGTCAAGATGCCGGAGTTGCGTCCGGAAGTGCGAGTGAAGAGCCTTCATGAGGAAGTGAACCAGGGTCTGACATTCGAACAG
>Ga0310696_10008646_pt1 | contig 11865 bp, 6 predicted proteins | sample AusTroGonzalo_MG_4_FD_203885 | JGI IMG/M metagenome (GOLD analysis project Ga0310696, IMG submission 203885) | Bovine rumen microbial communities from tropical cattle in Woodstock, Queensland, Australia - Gonzalo_02 (v2) (version 2) | ecosystem: Host-associated > Mammals > Digestive system >... | reverse complement strand
CTCCTCCGATTCTTTTACGAAACACTATGTGAATATAGAGGCACCTGGCTCGGGCAACCGGCGTACGCGCGCCCGGCAGGAAGCCCTTCGCGAACGGCCCGTGCGGCAGCCGCTCCTGCGGCCTCGCCCATCTGGTTGCAGTTGATCATCACGCGCAAGGCCCCGTAGGCATCTCGCGAACAGTCGAGCATGCGCCCCGCGCAAAGGACATTCTCCGATCCTTTTGGAACAATCGCCCGGTAGGGAATCTCGTAATGGTCCGTCACTCCCTCCGACTCCGCACGCCAGCGCGAGTTCTTCCACGTGACCTTGCCGGCGTCGTCAACAGTCATGAGACGCTCGGTGCCGTCCAGGTTGAGGAACCGGATGCCCTTCCCTTCATGGATGTCGATGCGGTAGATGCCGCGGGCAATGACGTCATCGTATGTCCTGCCCAGAAGGACGTCGTCCCGCGTGACGGAATAGAGGCAGCGCGCATGACGCGACTCGCGGATCCCCAGCATCGGAGCGATGGCGACGAGCGCGATGCCCGGCTCGCCCTTCGGCATCGGAAACATCTTGTTCGCGTGGTCGACGATGCGCCTGAGCTGAACCCGCGCCGCGAGCATCGCCTTCGTCAGGTCGCCCGCAATCGACGGATCGAGATTCGATACGCGCGTGAAGGCGTTGAAGATGACGTCAGGGCAGCCGACGACCTCATGGTCCCATCCGAAGACATGGTCAAAGCCGCCGCCGTTCGCCGGATCAAGCACGGCATGGAATGAAAAATCGGGATGCCGCCTCTTGACGGCCTTCTCGTTCGCAATGATCGCACAAAGAGTATGCGCCTGCAGGTCGGCAGGCGGGAGCTTCCACGTCTCGAAGCCGGCCCGCGCCAGCAAGTCGGCGTCGCCAGTCGCGTCGATGAAGAACTTCGCCTCAAGAGCCTTGCGTCCGTCCTTGTCCTCCACGATCGCCCGAGTGACGTGGCCGGGACGGTCCGTCTCCGCCGCCACCAGGCGCGTCGAAAGAAACGGCGTGATTCCCTTCTCGGCCATGACGAGTTCGTCCAGCGCAACCGAAAGCGCCGCCACGTTGAGCGACGTCGTCCACCGACATGGGTCCTTGCCCTTGAAATACGTGACGGCCTCGCCGCGCGCGATCATCCTGTCGACGACCTCCGCCGAAAGTCCACTAACAATCCGCTTTCCCTTCGTGGAATACATCGCATGCCATACCGGGACGAAACCAGCCGTAGCCGTGCCGCCGAAAAGCGCGTTGTTCTCCACGAGCGCGACCTTCAGCCCCGCCCGCGCCGCCTGCACGGCGGCGAAGACGCCCGTCGTCGAACCGCCGGCGACCACGAGATCAAAAGATCGGGACGAGGGGCAAGGGATGACGGATGGAAATCCCGATGCCGATTTCGCAGCAGCCGGAAGCGCAGCGGACGAGACAGCGGCCAGCTTCAGAAAATCGCGTCTTTTACAGAGCGGAGACCCGCTCCTCGGCGTTGCCATGGATTCTATCCTTTCTCTGCTTGTCAAGTACATGTATAAATTATACCAAAATCACCAATGCCGCGATACCCAAGCAGAGCCCTCTTTGGCGTTCGGGTAGTTGAAATTCAATCAATCTGCGCGGGGAGACGTTTGCGCACGATGTCGAGCGTCTTGCGGAGTTCTGTGATGGCATACCGCCGCTGGTCGTGGCAGTATGGCCTGTCAAACACCGTCTTCTGGCCCGCAAACGCCTTTTTAAGCGCGGCATACGCCTTCTCCGCAATCTCGTAGTTTCGTCGATACCCGTTAAGTTCCTTGTTGGAAAGGCCGACACGGCGCGGAACAATCTGCACTCCGAACTCATTGCTGTTGGGCGTGCGATACGCGCCGAGATAGCCGATTATCGGCATAAGCGCATACTCGATGACGCGCATCTGCTCGTATGCGCCTGTGCCGAAGAACGCCTGCGCCGTAGCGCGGTCGCAGAGGTCCGGGTCGTATGCGGCGGGATTCCATGAAACGATTCCCGTCTGCATGCTCGCGATACGAGTTGAGGACGCGCACCAAAAAAGCGGCGTGCGCTTGTGCAGAGTCCTGACGGCCTCCATGGCCTCGGGATTGATGACCGGACCCTTTCCGTTCAGATCCACATGCCACGTGTACCAGCTCCAACGGAACGATTCCGGACCTGTGCACCAGGTGAAGAACCGTCCCTGCGGCCAAAGTCCGTTAAGGTAGTAACAGTACGTCTCGGCACCGTCGGCCTCGACTGCGGCGACATCTTCCGGGAGGATTGCGCAATGGTGCATCAGCACGCCGCGCTCGCGGAATCCCTTCGTGAAGTCGGCAAGATACGCCTTTCGTCTTTCCCGATAGCCGTTGAAATAGTACGTCGGGCATGCAGACTTGAACGCCGATCCGAGATTGGGGTACGCCTCCGCCCAGTCAAAGCCCTGGTGGATGAGCGCATTCTGGAACGCTCCCTGGCTGCGGAAGCGCCTGCGCATCTCGGCGTTTCCGCTCCACATCCGCTCCGCATCTGTGCCTTGTATGTCGTCGAACATGAACATCAGCCCCTTGACCCCGGCCTGCCCAAGCTTGTCGATGTGCGCCTTGTATGCCGCCATGGATTCAGGTTTCGCAAAAGTCCATCGCGAGTCGCCAAGATACAGATATCCGAAACCGCTCACAACGTCAACGCCGAACGAATCGGACATTTTGCAGATTTCCCGCAGTTTCTCCTGCGAGATGACAGGCTTTCTCAGCGTGTTCAGCCACAGCCCGTTCACTCTCGTCAGAGGGAGCGACCTTAGGAACGACGGCGTAGCAGCCTCCCAAGTGTGGATTCGCACGCGGTTGGGCATAAGCGGCCAGTCTTCGATAAGGAAACGCTCCGGCAGCGACAGCCTGCGTCCGTTCTCGATGGAGCGTATGCGGACAAGCTGCCGCAGCGTGTCGGCGGCATAGAAGAATCCGCGATCCGACGCGTACATCTTCACGCGGCAGCAACCCTGCTCCACCGCGCCTTTTATGCGATATGCCTCCTTGCCAAGCGTTTCATCGACCTCAAACGTGAAGCGGGTGCCGTCCGCCGGAAGCTCAGCGTCAGCCCTGACAACTTTTGCGGTCATTGCGAGTCCCTGCGCCAGCGCCTCCTGGAAGAGTTCTCCAGCAGTCTTCGCAAAGCCGTCCTCCGTCGGGACTACAATGACGAACGGCTCTTCAAGTACGGCGTTTTTGTCCGACAGCTCAGCCTTCTGCGGCGCGGGCTGGATGGTCAGCGGCGTATTCGGCAGCGCACACGGCGGCGCGACGTCTATGCCAAGCTCGTCCGAGACCATCTTTGGCGCGTCGGGGTCGTTCGCCCGCATTTCGGCAACCTTCGCCGCACGCGCCGACACCTCGGCGTCGGCCAGTGCGCGATCCAAAAAGCGGTAGTCCACAACTTGTCCCTTGAAGCGTCCGCCTGTCATTGCGTCATAGCCGTTGGTGACGACCGCTCGCGGCGAGACGATTGACGCGACGCAGCAGACGTTGGTCTTGAATCCATCACAGACGAAGTGTACATCCTTCGTCCGCTTCTCGCCATTCACCCAGAGCGTCAGTTCGCCGTCCTTGAACGAACCGGCGACATGATTCCATTCGCCCTCGCGCCATGTCGTGTCGATCGTAGGCCATTTCACGTACGAGCGGCTTTTCCCGTCGGCTATGGTAAAGCATATCGAGCCGTCCTTCATCGCGCCTATGCTCCATCCAGCCTCGGGATAGTGCGTAGCCACCGACCGCGTGCCGCGGAAGATGTAGTACCCGAAGTCGGGCGACTTCACGTACATGTCAACGCCAAACGGCTCGACTTCCGAACTTGCCTCGCACGTCATGCCAAGACAGCACGCAGCGACAAGCGCATTGCAAAACAACAACGATTTCATGTTCATAAATCATTTCTTGGGGGGGTACTCGCGAGCCCCCCGCGAGTGCCCCCAGCCCTACCGCTTGCCGCCGGCAAGCGTCTCGGCAACGTTCAAATAATACGAACGCACACGCTCGTACGCATTGATCACATCAAGCTCAACAAGAACTCGCATGGGCGACGTGGGATCGTCAGGACCAACACGACCAAGCTGCCCACGACGACACTCCCGGAGAAACTCGTGTATCTCACGAGACTCCGTCTGCACTGCCTCAATGTCTATCACAGGACGAGGGGACCGGACCCACGGGGAAATCTTCGAGGCAAAAGCAAAGACACGGTCGTGGACAGTCAAAAGAATATTGCGCGAAACGTCGGAGATGGTCTGCCCGTTCCGGCGAAGACGGCGCGTGACCTTGAGAATCGTGGAGGCTTCGTCGGAGACGGATTCAAGCTCGTCGGTGAGACGCAGAAGACGGCGGGCACGCTCGGCGACGTCGGCCGCGAGGCGCTTGACCATGACACGGCCCAGAAACTCCGTGACCTCGCGCTGGACGTTGTCGAGGATGTCCTCGCGGTGGACGATGTGCTCCTCGTCCTCCGGAGTGGCCGTGCCGTCGAGGACCTTGCGGGAGCATGCGAGCAGATCAAGGTTGCTGTCGCGCATGAACTGCACTTCGAGGAGAGCCTGGTCGCAGGCGATGACTGGCGAGAGCTTGACGCCCATCTTCAGCGCGGAGAGATGCGGCTTCTCGTCCTCGGGCTGCTTCACGATCCACTCGACGAGACGGGCGAAGGGCTTGACGAACGGGAAGGCGAGAATGCCGCGCAGGACGGAGAAGACAGTGTCGGTGACGGCTATGGGCGCCATCACGCCGAAGAGCATGGGCCCCTTCGCCGTCTCGGTGACGGCGTTCCAGTTCGGGAAGAGCCATTTGCCCATGGGCACCATCACAGGCAGCACGAACGGCAGGAACACGATGGAGCCGATCACGTTGGAAAGAGTGTGGGCGAGGGCCGTGCGCCTCGCGGAGGCGGTGCCGCCGATGGCGGCGAGCCATGCAGTCATCGTGGTGCCTATGTTGGCGCCGAAGAGGACGGCTATGGCCATCTCGTATGTGATGAGCTGCTGGGCGGCGAGAGTCATGGCGATGGCGATCGAGGCGGCGGAGCTCTGCACGACGGCCGTGAAGAGCGCGGCGGCGAGGGCGACGAGGGCGACGCCGCCGATCGATGTGGCGTCCATGCGGGTGAAGGCGGCCTGTATCGCAGGGTTCTGGCGTATCGGCGTCACGCCCTTGCCCATGAAGTAGAGCCCGAGAAAGACGAGCCCGAGCCCGAGCACCGCGAGCCCGAGGTTGTGGAAGCGCTCGCCGCGGATGAAGAAGTACATCATGCCGCCGAGCCCGAGCCCCAGAAGCCCGAGAATCTGCGGATCGGGGGCGAAGGCGACGATCCACACGGTGGCCGTAGTTCCCACGTTCGCGCCGATGATCACGTTTATCGCCTGCTGGAGGGTCATGAGCCCCGAGGAGACGAAGCCCACGAGCATCACCGTTATTATGGACGAAGACTGGACGAGTATCGTGGAGACGATGCCGGTTCCGACGCCGGCGACCCGGTTTGTCGTGGCGAGCGCCATGAAGCGCCTGAGTTCGCGCCCCGCGACGGCCTGCAGGCCTTCGGAGAGGTGCTTCATGCCCAGGAGGAAGACTCCCAGGCCGCCAAGGACCGTCACTAGAACGAGAGCTATGTCTTTCATGTGCGGCGGATATTATACCATATTACCGCCCTGCCTACTCGCCCATGACCACGCCGCCGCCGAGGGCCTTGTAGAGGGAGATCAGCTTGATGGTGATCTGGCCGCGGCTGATGGTGAGCGACTCCTCGAGCGTGAGCAGAGAGCGCTGCGCGTCGAGCACGTTGTTGAAGTCCGCCAGACCGTTCTTGTAGAGGTCCTGCGATATGTTCTCGGCGTCCTTCGCGGCCTTGACGGCGCCCTGCAGGGAAAGATAGCGGTGATACTGCTGCGTGTAGGCGGAATAGGCGTCGCGCGTCTCGCCGACGGCAGTCTGGACGGCGTTCTCGTAGGTGAGCGCGGCGGCCTCCATCTTCGCCTCCTCGGCCTTGAGGTTCGCGTAGAGGTTGCCGCCCTGGAAGAGGGGCCAGCTGAAGGACGGGCCGATGGTGCCGTAGAGCGAATCGCGCTGGAAGAACTTCTGGACCTTGACGGATTCGAGGCCGAGGGTGCCGTTGATGTAGAACTTGGGGAAGAGATACGACTTCGCGACCCCCACGCTGGCCACCTGGGCGGCGAGCTTGCGCTCGGCGGTGCGGACGTCGGGGCGGGAGCGGATAGTGTCCAGAGGAATCGAGGAAAGCTTCTGGGGGGCGACGAGCCAGTCGCGGTCCGGAAGCTCGGCGAGCCAGCTGTGGAGCGCGCCCGGCATGGTGCCCGCGAGGATGGCGAGAGCGTTCATGTAAGCCTCCTCCTCGGCGAGGAGGCTGGGGATGGAGGCGCGCGTCTGCTCGACGTTGTACTTGGCCTGGTTGACGGCGAGCTCGTCGCCGATGCCGGAGTCGAGACGGCTCTTGAGGATGTCGTAGGTTTCGCTCTGGAGCTTGAGGTTCGCGCGGGCTACGCGCAGACGCTCCTGGATCGTGCGGAGGGAGACGTACTGGCTGCCGATCTCGGATGTGAGCGAGACCCAGGCGTCGGCGAGGGAGTAGCTGGCGGCCTCCATGGTGCGGTAGGCGGCCTCCTCGGAGCGGCGCTTGCCGCCGAAGATGTCTATCTCCCAAGACGCGTCGAAGCCGCCGTGGAAGACGTCGCGGTGGACTGTGCGCCCGCCGCCGGACGAGGTGTTGGGATGGTATTCGGCGCGTGTGGCCTTGCCGTCGAGCTCTACGGACGGCATGAGCGCGCCCCAGGCGCCGACGTTCTGCCAGCGGGCCTCGATCAGACGCTGCTGCGCGACGAGGAAGTCGAGGTTGTTCGAGACTGCCGCCTCGATCAGGCCGGTGAGAATGTCGTCGTTGAACTGGGCCCACCAGCGGCGCACGGAGTTCGTGGTTATCTCGTGGCGCGGGTCGGAACTGGGATCGGCGGGGGCGAACTCGCCCGTGGCCGTCTTGTTTGTGGTGGGATAGCCGGCGTCGGGAGCCGGGGCGCCGGGGTCGGCGATCTGGGGCTCGACGTAGTCAGGGCCGACTGTGAGCCACGAGGGAGTCCACGGCTTGAGATCCGCGCAGCCGGCGACGAAGAGCGCCGCGGCGATCACAATGACGATGTTGGCGTAGATGTTGACATTCTTCATGATGAGATATTCTTTCTTGCGAGTGGCAAGGGGGCGTGTTGGAGAGAATTATAGCATTCTAGGACGATTAGGACAATAGGACAGTACGACTAGGACAATAGGAAGGGGAACGGGGAATGGGGAATGGGGACATGGGGGATGGGGGGATCAGGTTTTGCGGGAGTTTAGGGAGCGGCGGCGTTCGGCCCTGGCGGAGAGCAGCGCGAAGAAGCGCTTCACCTTCTCGCGCAGCGTCTGGAAGAGCGAGTAGAGGCCAGGGACGAGCAGAATGCCGAAGACGACGCTCGCGAGCATTCCGAAGAACTCCGTCGTGCCAAGATGGTTGCGGCTCGCAGCGCCGGCGCCGGTGGCGAGCATCATGGGGAGCGTGCCGAGAAGAGTGGTGAGGGCCGTCATCAGGAGCGCGCGCAGGCGCTCGCCGGCGGCGGCGCCGGCGGCATCGACGATGGAGAGACCGTCGTTCTCGTGCTTGTCGCGCGCGAACTCCACGAGGAGAATCGCGTTCTTCGAGGCGAGGCCCACGAGCAGGACGAGCCCCAGCTGCGCGTATATGGAGAGCGCGAACGGCTTGCCGGTGGCGATGATGCCCCAGTACTTCAGGCCGAGTAGCGCGCCGAGGACGGCCACGAAGATCGAGAGCATCACGGGGAGCGGAATCGTCCAGCTCTCGTACTGCGCCACGAGGAAGAGGTAGCCGAAGAGCACGGCGAGGAGGATGAGCGGGGCGGCGGAGCCTTCGTTGCGCGCCTCCTGGAACGAGAGCGCGGCCCAGTCGTAGCCGTAGCCCTCGGGGAGGTCGGTCTTGAGAAGCTCGCGTATCTCGTTCATGACGAGGCCCGAGGGGACGCCGGGCATGGGCAGGACGCTGATGCCGGCCGTGACGTACTTGTCGCGCGTGTAGATGGCGCGCGGACCGAGTTCGCGCGTCATCGTGCCGAGCGATCCGATCGGGACCATGGCGCCGAGGTCGGAGCGGACGTACAGGCGCTCGACGGCTTCGGGGGTGGCGCGGGCGGAGGCCTCGGCGCACACCGTCACGCGGTTCACCTGCGTGCCGAGGTTGACGTCGTTCACGTACCGGGAGCCGAGGTAGTTCTGGAGCGTGGCGTAGACGGTGGCGACGGGCACGTGGAACATCTCGGCCTTCACGCGGTCGAGATTGAACTTGAGGTGCGGAGTCTCGGCGTTGTAGCCGGCGAAGGCCATGAGGACGTGCGGATTGGCGTTGAACTTGGCGATGAGCTTCTTCTTGAGCTCGTCCATCTTCATGGGATCGGCGCTGGACTTGTCCTGGATGTGCACGGATATGCCGTTGGACATGCCGAGGCCGGGGATGGCGGGAGGCATGAAGACCTGCCACTTCGGCTCGGGGACGGCGGAGAGGAGCACCTGTATCCTGCCGACGAGCGAGGCGGCATGCTGTTCGGGGAGCGGACGCTTGTCCCAGCCCTTCAGGTCGATGATGAGGGTGGTCTGGTTCTCGCCGCGTCCGCCGATCATGCCCCATCCGGTGATGGAGAGGACGGAGGACACCTCGGGGAGCTGGCGGAGGAGATCGACGGCTCTGAGGGCGGCGTCGCGGCTACGGTCGCGCGCGGTGCCTTCGGGCATCTCCATCGAGGCGAAGATGACGCGCTGGTCTTCGTCGGGCAGGAACGCGGTCTGCGTCTTCGTGAAGAGCGAGACGGTGAAGAGCACGGCGAGCAGCAGCAGCACGGCGGCGAGGAATATGCGGCTCGCGAGCCATCTGGCCGCCGTCACGAACAGCCCCTTGAAGTGCTCCACGGCCCAGTTGAACCAGGCGAGGGGGCCGTGCTTGAACGGACGCGACTCGCGGAGGAGCAGCGAGCAGAGCGCTGGCGCTAGGGTGAGCGCGCAGACCGTGGAGAAGCACACGGCGGCGGAGAGCGTGACGGAGAACTGCTGGTAGATGCGCCCGGTGATGCCGCTCATGAAGCCAACGGGGACGAATATGCCGAGGAGGACGAGCGTTGTGGCGATCACGGCGCTCGTCACGTCGCTCATCGCCTGGATTGCGGCCTCCCGGGAGTTGAGGCCGCGCGTCTCGATGAGGAACTGGACGCGCTCGACGACGACGATGCAGTCGTCCACCACAACGCCTATCGCGAGCACGAGGCCGAACAGAGTGAGGATGTTTATGGAGTAGCCGAGGAGGGCCATGAGGATGAACGTGGAGCAGAGCGATACGGGGATTGTGAGGCACGGAATGAGAGTCGCGCGCCAGTCCTGGAGGAACAGGTAGCAGACGAGCACCACCAGGCCGAACGTGATGCCGAGGGTGAGGACGATCTCCTTGATACACATGCGCACGTAGTCCGTGGCGTCGTAGGGGGTGATCCACTCCAGGTCGTTCGGGAAGGACTGGGCCAGACGGTCCATCTCCTTGTAGATCTGGTCCATCGTGGCGATGGCGTTCGCGCCGGGCTTCTGCTGGAGGGCGATGGAGACGGCGTTGCCGCCGTTGAACTGGCCGGTGAACATGTAGTTCTCCTCGCCGATCTCTGTGCGGGCGATGTCCTTGAGGCGCACGAGGCCGCCGTTTTCGTCGCGGCGGATCACGATTTCGTTGAACTCCTTGGGCGTCATGAGGCGGCCCTTGGCCGTGAGGGTGTAGACGTGCGCACCGTGGGCGGGGATGGGGGACGCGCCGACGGAACCGACGGAGGCCTGCACGTTCTGCTTGGTGACGGCGGCGATGACCTCCTCGGAGTTCAGGCCCTGGGCGGCCATGCGGTCGGGATCCATCCACACGCGCATGGAGAGCTTCGGCCCGTAGACGGTGGCCTCGCCCACGCCGGGGATGCGGAGGAGGACGGGGGTGATGTTGCCGTAGATGTAGTCGGAGATCTGCAGGCGGGACATGGTGCCCTTGGGAGAGCGCAGGCAGATGACGCCGAGCATGTCCTCGGCCTGGGCGCGGATGCGCCCGCCGAGCTGCTTGACTTCGGTGGGGAGCTTGGCTTCGGCCTGGGCGACGCGGTTCTGGACCTTGACCATGTCCATGTCGCGGTCGGACTCGACCTCGAACGAGACCTGGAGCTGGTAGTTGCCTGTGTCGGAGCAGGAGCCGACCATGTAGAGCATGTCGTCAACGCCGTTGACCTCGTCCTCGATCGGCATGGCGACGGTGTTGAGTATCTCCTTAGCGTTCGCTCCGGGGTAGTTGTACATCACGGAGATGGTGGGCGGCGTGAGGCGCGGGTACTGCGATATGGGCAGCCAGGTGATGGACATCGCGCCGGCGAGCGTGAGCACGATCGCGATCACCATCGCGAATCGCGGGCGTTCAACGAATATCCTCGAGAACGTCTTGATCTTGTCGATCGACTCCCTTATTCCTAGCTTCATGTTCTTTCTCCATTCTCTTTTAAACTGTTTCCGCCGCAATGGGCTCCCTCCGGTAGGGTCACGCGTCCCGCGTGACCGTCGTCCCCCGGTAGGGCGGACGCCCCGCGCCCGCCGTCCCTGCCCGCGAAGAGCGCGTCGGCCGCGTTGAACACGCCCGCGAGGAGCGCGCCCGAGACGGAGTGCCACACGCACGACACGGCCGAGGCGACCGCCGCCTCGGGCATCGTCGGGAAGTGCTTGCCCGCGAGCACCGTCGCGAGACCCGCGTTCTGCATCCCCACCTCTATCGACACCGTGCGCCGCTTCGGCTTCGTGAACCTGGCCGCAAGGCCGGACAGATATCCGAACAGGTATCCAAGCGAATTGTGCAGGAACACGCCAACGAAGATGAGCGCGCCCGACTTCACAATGCTCTCCCCGTGCGCGGACACCACGCCCCCCACGATGCACGCGAGCCCCAAGACCGCCACGCCCGGCATCACCTTCATCGTCTCGCGGTAGCCGCTCCTGTGTTCAAACATCGCATTGAGCACATACCCCAACGCGATCGGCATGATCGTTACGAGCAGGATGGACTTGAACATCCCCACCGCGTCCACGTCCACGCTTTCGCCCGCGAGCCACAGCATCAAAAGCGGCGTCATGAACGGAGCGGCCAACGTTGAGACCGTCGTCATCCCCACGGAGAACGCCACGTCGCCCTTGCAGAGGAAGCTCATGATGTTCGAGGAGACGCCGCCCGGGCAGCACCCCACGAGCATCAGCCCCACGCCGACCTCGCGCGGCAGCCCCAAGACGCGGACAAGCGTCCACGCGATGAGCGGCATGAACGTGAACTGCGCGAGCGCGCCCACTACCATGTCCAGCGGACGCGACGCGAGGATGCGGAAGTCCTCGCCCTTGAGCGTCATGCCCATCGTGAGCATGATCACGCCCAGGACAGCGGTCTGCGTGTAGCCGCGCACCCACGCGAACACGCCCGGCGCGAAATACGTCGCCACAGCCACGCCCGCAATGAACGCCGGCGTCCACTTCGCGAGCCACGCCGAAATCGCCTGAAGAACTCTCATCATCCTATCACCTCCCAATGTCCACCCTTGTCCGGCCCGACGCGGCGGAGCCGCCCCGCCGCCTTGAGCCGCTTCAAATTCCACTTGACGCCATCATCAGTTAACCCTGTGGCAATGGCGAGGGCACGTCGTGTGGCACGAGGATTCACCATGAGAATCCTCAAAATCCTCACGTCCGTTTTCTGGGTAGTTCTCCCAGAAGTTTTCTGGGTAGTTTTCTG
>Ga0310696_10008642_pt1 | contig 11868 bp, 11 predicted proteins | sample AusTroGonzalo_MG_4_FD_203885 | JGI IMG/M metagenome (GOLD analysis project Ga0310696, IMG submission 203885) | Bovine rumen microbial communities from tropical cattle in Woodstock, Queensland, Australia - Gonzalo_02 (v2) (version 2) | ecosystem: Host-associated > Mammals > Digestive system >... | reverse complement strand
AAAGTAGAAGGGTGTGGCAATAATTTAGACCTTTTAAAAACATAGATTTTATCATATTGTTCTATATTACTTTTATTATACGACGACATGAGGCGTATGTTAACATCTCTGTCATTTTTGTAGTAGGCGTATATTACACCGAGGTCATAGTTGGGGGCTTTATAATATCTTTGAGATAAAACATCGTAGTCTAATAACCCAATACTAATCATCAGCTCTATACCTACTTATTTCTAATAGCCCCGTATCTCCCATTCCTAAAATATGATAGAATGGATATACATTATCACTTTGCTTACTACGAACTACGAATGTGTCGCCTCTTCTATACCCGCTTACTATCAATTTAGTGCCTCTCTTGAACCAAGATTTTTCTATGACTTGTTTTTTGCCAGTCTCTTTATTTAATTGAGAGATTTGCTTATCATATTTACTAAATTGTTCTGCCATACATTTTACATTAACAACTCCGTCTGGGGTTAATAATACAACCGTATGTTTGTAAGCATTTTTATCTAAAACCGTACCAATAATATGCTCAATATCAAAGACCGGAATTTTACGACCTTTATATTCGTTAATTTTTGATGGCACTGGAGTCTCAGGTAAATCAAAGAAGTTTTTAAATTTGAACTCAGGGTGGAATGCACCTTTTAAAGGATGCTCATGGTAATAGAAACCTAATGTGTCCATTTCCCAATCTGCTAGCGTGTCTAATCCAACATCTACCCATTGTTCTTGAACCTCAGCCTCGTGTAATTTATCTATAAGTTTATCTTGGTTCTTAGAGAAGTATTCTTTTATACCCTCCATGCCATCTTTATATAATTTCTCCCAAACATTTACACGAATAAAAGTTTTGCCTTTTTCGTTCTCCAAAATGTCTGTATCAAAGTTTTTAGAGAAATATTGGTATGCTCTATCATCAAGATAATACTTGTCATCTTTTTTACTTAATTTTAAATACTTATTAAAGTTAAATAGATAAACATATTTGTTTTGTGTTTTTGGTAAAACTTTATAGTTAATTAAACCATTCATATTGGCTAATGTAATTTTACTTTTTCTATCTACAAGTTTATCTATATAATCATATAATAATTCTTTTCTACCATCAACCATCTTATCAAAGCATCCTGCTTTAATTAAGGCGATGGCTTCTGACCTAGTAGGTTCTATCTTTGCCATAAAGTCATCAAATGACGCATATGGTCTATTGTCAATGATTTTGGTAATCAAATCATTTCCTACACCTGATAAACCTTTTAAACCATATAAAATTGTGTTATCTTCTCTATTCGGAGAGAAACTCAATCTTGCTTTATTGATGTCAGGCAATTCAACATCTATACCTTCGTTTTTAATTCTACCAATAGCAGAACTAACTTTACCATAGTTTGTTGTACCACCTTCTTCAACTGCAGCTCCTGAGTTTACAGTTAAACATGCAGTTGCCCAATAGATATATGGATATAACAAATTCAAATTCATTTCTTGAAGAGCGATTAGCGAATATGCGATAGTATGAATATCACTGAATGAATATCCTAACTGACGCTTAATTTGTTTATCCCATTCAAATGATAGGATATCTTCGCTAACTCCTTTCTCAGCTCCTCTAGTGAAGAAAATCTCTCTAAACTCGTTAATCTTATCCATTTGTTTTTTAGAAATCAATTTTCTTAATTTATTTGCCATACCAAATGTGAAGTCTGTCAATTCTGGTATCATTGATAGATACATAACTGACTCTTGACTTGATGGCACGCCATTATATTCTTGTAAGAAATCAAGTAAGATTTTCTTTTGCTCTTCAGAACCCTCTAAGTTTTCTATTTCTTGTCTTAACTTGTCGGGGTTCTTCTTATATTCTACATATTCTTCTACCGGTGTTGCTTCACCTTTATCTGGCATAAGTCTCATTAAAGAGTTAACAGCCGCAAGTTCCGGAACGCTGGTTGGTTTAATTGCTTTTAACGATTGTTTAGCAACTGTTGTATCCATTTGGAACAAGTCTATAATCTTATTCTTAGCAATTAAATCCCACATATGGCTATCTGTATATTCCAAAACATTTGGATGTAGATATTTTAAATATGTTGAGCGTAAATCTCCTTGCCATTCCATTAAACCGTCTGCAATTAAAAGGTCAATACAATTATGTATCTTATCTGCAGCTTCAACTGATAATAGGTCAAATTTTAATGAACCGGCATATTCTGCATCATGTAAATCCCATTGAGTTATTTCCATTCCATTTGGTGCTTTCATACTACAAGAATAATCCCATATATCAGTATTATATAAACATACACCAGATGCGTGAATTCCGACTTGGCATACCAATCCTTCCAAAGCAAGACATGCTTCTAAGAATTTAGGATATTTACCCATCTCGTCAATTAACTCTTTAACCGGTCTACGACCTTTTTCTTCATTACCGTAAACACAATCTTTTATTGAATATGAGAAACCTCTTTCTTGACCAATCATAGAGGCCATATACTGTGCTTCATCATTATCTATACCCATTCCCCTTGCTACAGTTAAAATAGCAGAACGAGCACCTAATGTACCAAAAGTGGCAACATTCAATGAACGACCGTTTTGACTTCTCATAACATCATCTAAAGTTTTAATAATTAAGTTTCTACGGCAACCCTCTGAGTCAACATCTATATCAGATAACTCGGGTTTTTCTCTATGAACAAATCTACGATAATCTAGGAATAGACCACAAGTTAATGGGTTCATATCTATTACGCCTATTAAATAGTTAAATAATAGACTTCCTGCTGAACCACGGGATACTCCTACTATTGAATTTGTGTCATACCATATTAAATGAACGATATTACGAACCGTTAATAAGTATGCGCTTAAAGGTTGTTTGATTTGTTCTGAAACCAGCCATAATTCAGCCGCTTCTCCTTCAAGTCTATCTAAATACTTTTCTTTATCTTCCGGAGTTAAATTTAATTCCAATAATCTATGAAGTGCTAAATATAAGAAATATTTATCGTCTTCATATTCGGAAGCCAAATATTTATTTAGATATTCATATTTATCTTGTATTTTAACTCTACTTAGCCATGATTTCCAATCTACATCATCTCTATCGTCAATGATTTTTGGAACTATTTGTGGCATAGCTAAATCATAATCTTCTATTTTATTTTGAACCTCTAACGTGTTGTCAAAGATTTCATATAATTTATCTTCACTAATATAATCTTCGGTTAATTCTTTTACCTCATCAGGAGCCATAACATAAGTATATTGATAGAAGTCTGCTGTTTCTCTATCTCCTTCTTTACTATTTAAGAAGGCTGAGTGGACTTCTCTCAAATCTTTATTAAGATAGTGCGCATCTGTTGTAACAACTACCTTAATACCTAATTCTTCTCCTTTTTCAATTAACCATTTATTGTAAGTTATTTGCTCTTCATAACGGGCGGGTTGGATTTCTAAATAATAATCTTCTCCAAATATATCCCTACACCATTTTATGAATTTATCAGCGTCTTCTAAATTGCCTTCTTGTAAATCTATTCCAAGTTGGCTACCGATACAAGCACTTGAGGCAATTATATGCCCTGGATTTTTACCTATAACTTCTTCTATATCTCTATAATATGTTGGTACCCTTGTCATAAACCAATTAAAACTATGGGACCAAGCACGGGTAGATAACTCCCTCAATTGTTTGTGTCCTTCAGGGTCTTTAGCGATAAGGATAAAGTGAGGAAACTTGTCCACTCTTGGAACAAAGTTATCCCCATCCATATCGTTTCTACATAAATATATTTCATTACCTAGAGCAAGTTTAAAGTTTTTCCACTCAGGGTCTTTATCACATTTCCCTTTATAAAACTTTAAAGCCCTAATGTGGGCAGATAAAGTCTCGTGGTCTGTTATTGCAATTCCAGACAAACCTATATCATGAGCATATTCAATTAAATCTTCAACTTTATTTATAGCATCTAATAATCGAGCATTACTATACTCTGTGTGATTGTGCATTCCGAAGTAAGTTTTTTCCATTATATCTGCCCTCCTAATGATATTTTAATTTTTATAATTTTTAAAAATTATAATCGGCTCATTTTGCTATTTAAAATACCGATTTCCGTTTATTTTTTTATTTTATAATATATTTATATTATTTAGACCATTTTGTCGTCATACGCTAGTCTATTCTGCTTTTTCGCTTTCGTCAGCGATTATTTCTTCAACGCTTTCTTCTGGTATGTCTGTTGTAGATTTTCCATCTTCTTCTATAATTTGAATTAAGTCATCAGCAAAGCGGTCTATATCATCTAAAAGTTTTACTGTATCTACACCTTTTGAATATGGATTAAGTTCAACAGACTTAATAGTTGCTAAAAAGTTTTTTAGCATAGAAAGATTTTCCTTTAACTTTTCTTTCATACATTTTCCTCCTCAATCAATCTTTTTAAATCAGACTTTAATTTTACATTATCTGTCTCTGCCCCAAATTCTATTTCTATCATAATAGCGACCTTACCTTTTTCTATCTTAGTTGCTTTCTTAGGGCTGTAATTATATTCTATCACTTTTATATCCACTTGTCCAGTATTATTTATCATAATATTTTCTTCGTTAATATATAAGCGAAGCGTCCCGTATTCTCCAACGATATGGGCTTTGGTCTCTTTGAGGTCTCCAGAGTCTTTCCAATCTTCCATAAGACTTTTAATATCCTCTTCGTTTCTAAAAAAATTGATTTGAACCGTTTTACCTTTTTCAAGTATGTGCGGTTCTATAAAAAATTCAAAGTTGCCTCTTACATTCTTAGAATAAAGAAGCTCGTGGTGAATGTAGTCTTCTATTCCTACATTCTTAATAGTTAATTCCATAAATCATCATATTCCTCGTCGCCTTCATAATCATAATCACCGTCTAGCAATCTGTCGACAATATCTGCTAGTGGCTCATTACTTCGGTAGCTTGAGTTAAGAACCTTATTGATTAACTCCTCGATGTCTTTGTCATTCATACTAAATGACCTTTCATCACTTACTATTAGACTATATATGTATAAATCAGTAATCGATACTTCTTTATCGACTACCGCATTATACGCTTGCTCTAAATTACTCGTGTGTCTCATTCGCCAGAACCTCCATTGTTGCGATTATTTCTTGATTTATTTCTTGAGGTTTTAACAATATCTCTATTGGGCTTTGGGCTAAATAGTCTATAAGTAATTTTGCATATCCGATTTGAGTGCTTGAAATATTAGATAAACCAGGGATAGCATCTGCTAAGCCGGGCACTTGTTTCATACGCTCATAATCGTTAATCACACACTTTATAGTAGCCAAATATCCATGAAATGAAGATATTGGGTCGTTCATATCAAATATAACATTATTAACGACTGGACGAGTTTTTAAACTAATTTTTGTCCCTTTTTCTTCAAATGTACCGGGACGATAAAATTTCTTTTGGTTCGCCATCTTAAATTCCTCCTTATAATCTTTATATATAATTATTATATCATATTATACTTTATTTTACAAGTCTTTTGTAAAGAAAAAAGTCCGAGAGAAAACTAAGCGACTACTCGTCTCATCTCGAACTTTTCATACAATGCAGCAGCCATTTCTTCTTTAGATGCTGTTGACTTAATTTGAATTTCGCTATCCTTAATTTCTTGTTTTAATTCTGCTATTGTTAAATGGGCATAGTAATCTTTTAGTAAATCATTATATGCTCCTACTAAAACGCCCATATCTTCTTCCACTTGAAGTTTGTACCCGCATAATTGAGCATATTCTCTTTGCCAACTAATAGGGACTGCTACTAAATTATCTTTTTTAAGTAAAAGTGAAAGAAACCAATTTCTAAGATTTTGCATAAGCTAAATTCCTCCTATTAAAATACAAGGTCCAACATCGGATTCCTTGGTGTGAACTCTGATAATTCATAATCATTTACTATACATTGTAGTCGCCCAATATTATAAGATTTGTCTATATCGAATTCACCAATTATATTTATATCATACTTTTCACCATTTTGCAACTTCTCTGTTAATTCTGGAACATTAAATAATACTATATCATATTTTCCACAATCAACTTTTAAATGCTCTAGGTTTTTGCCCATAAGTTCATATTTATCTATAGGGGCATTATTTATAACTACTTGAGGTTTATCTACACCATGCCCCCAAATATCATCTCTTCCCATTATACGAGCATTTTCTATATTGACTTTATCATAATCAGCAATTAAATCAACAATATATAAATTACTATTGAAATCAAGTTCATCTAATATTGAATATAAATGCGTCTTAAATTCAACTATTGAATCTTGGTCAATTCCTATACCTGCTGCGTTATCATGCCCTGCGACAAAATCTACTCCGCTGATACCTTCTAATGTATCTTTGAAACTTGGCATGCCTTCGACAGCTTTACTTCTAATACTACCTCTATATTCTTTAATTTTATCAGTAGTATAATTTCTTAATAGAATTGTGGGTTTATTATATTTACTTAATAATTTATTAGCAATTAAACCCGATAATTCAAATGTTAACTCTTGGTTTTCGTCAATATATATAATTGCACTACGGCTTTCGCAATCAACTTCTTGTTCTATAATTTTCATAGAGCTATTAACTGCTGTAGTTTGTCTTTTCTTTGCGTTCTCACACAGTCTTAATGCTTCTTCAAATAATTGCACTTCAGTATCTTCTTCGCCTTTTTTAGTGCTTAATACCATTTTAGTAGGATTAACTAGGGCTTGGAATACAGCGTGCTTTTGAGGCATAGTTCCTAATCTAATAATAGAGTTAATATTAGGGCCTATAACCCAGCCTATATCTTTTAATGAAGGCTCTGGTTCTTCAACATTATAATGTGCTTTATTTATCATAGCCCCTAAGAACGCATGTTCGTTTATATATTGTAATCCTTTGTCTACAATATATTTATTTTCTAATGAAGTCATATCCATAACATCTGCTACGATGCCACAAGCAGCCAACCCATATAATCTCATAGGATATTGTAAACCATAAGTCGCACAATAGCCTTGAACTAATTTTAACGCCACTCCAGCTCCTGATAAATCAGGATTAGGATAATCTATATGACTATTTATAATTGCAATATCATTTTGATATTCCCCATAATCTAAATCTTCAGGTGTGGTATGGTGGTCAGCAATTATAATCTTAATGCCTTTTTCTAATAACTTCATATGTTCTTCTCTTTGCGATGTACCGGCATCTGGTACTATCAATAGGTCCGTATCATCTGGTATATCTTTTAAATCTATACCATGCTCCTTACCTGGATGTAATACATAATCAATATTATGTCTAAAACATATTTGACCTAATAAAGTAAATACTATAGCTCCTGAAGTATAACCATCAGTATCGCTATCCACCACAACAAGAATATTCGCTTCTTGTTTCTTTAAGGTTTCGTGTATTATATCCACAGCTTTCTTCATGTCGTGCATCAAGAAAGGGGAGTACTCATAATCTTTAGAGGGATGTAACCATTTTGCTGGGTTTTCTATTCCTCTATCTCTTAATAAATTATCTAGCACTAATTCGGAGGGTTGCTCATTATAATTCTTGGACTTCAACTGGTATTTCATTTACCGTTTCCTCCTTCTTGTTTTCTTGTGCTCCAAACTCCGATATATTTTTTCTTTCTCTATATAACTTTGAATATACTTGTCTGCCTTTATCAACGGGGGCATCTTTATCTCCAAGATATTCTTGGTTCCAATCATATATTATATCTACATCAAAACCCATTTCTTGTATCTTGTGTCCTTCTTTGATGGCTTTCTCTAATCCATACATTTTATTACCATCATCTGACCAGTCATTATCCATCGCCAATATAATTTTTTGCACTCCTATATTCTTCAATATTTGTGCGTGATATTGACTAAACGAACTTCCACCCATACTAACCGATTTATTATTTGTAAAGTATGAGTCAAATAGCATAACTGATTTTTCTGCCTCGAACACGATACATTCTTTTGCTCTTTTAATTGTGCTTTTATTTTGATAGAAACCATATAATACCATCATCTTAGGATAAGAGTACAGCTCCTTATTTAACCATAGGGGCATATACTTACGATGTTCGTCTAAATCTTCTTTATTAAAGTTTCTAACTTTTATTCCCACCAATCTACCTAAATGGTCAATGACCGGGAACATTATACGATTTCTAACCATATCAAATCTAACACCAAATTTTATTAAGACATCATAATCAATGCCTTCTTCTATCCACGGTGCTAAATATTTGGGTTGTTGAGTAAAACATTCCAAAACATGCTCATTATATACCGTTAATTCTTCTTCCCAATTTTCTTTAAATTGACCACTAGATACTTCTGTTGGTTCCTGTATAATCGCAAACCCATGTTTAAGTCTATCTGCAACTATACTGTCTAATAATGTATACGCCCCGGAGTAGGTAATTTTCATATTGCGGGCTGCATATACATTTATAATAAACTCATATATAGACATAGCATGACAATGTGTATAACAATAAAATCTTTTGCTATCCTCATAATAATATAATTTATGAGAACCTTGTCCTATAAGTTCATTATGACAAATAGTTGGGAAGATAAGAGCATTATTTCCATATCTTACCTCTGTTTCGGGTACTCCTAATTTTTCCATCAATCTTAATACGTCAGAGGTGTTTAATTTGTTAATTAACCATTTTCCTGCATCCATATTATTCACTTGGTCTAGTGTCAACTACAAATCCGGTCTTAGGTGCTTGTTGCACTTGAATTTGCATTGTGCTAAAATCTAGAACTTCATTTTTCCTATTAGTTATAAAACAATCCGTTACTCGACATGTGCCTAAGTCTACATATCTCCATATACGAATATTAGTCCATTTACCACGACGGTTCTTATATATATCAGTTATGAAGTTTGGTGTAGGAACTCCTAGCTTAAATGCTAATTGAGACCCTAGCTCTTCTTCAGCTTGACTTAATCGCAATGTTATTCCTGCAACGTCTGCTTTATCTATAATGGAACGGGCACCACGAATTAAACTTTCGTTTCTCGCTTCTCCGTCATCTCCTGTCCCATTTAATTGCGTTGCAGATGATATGTGTATATCTAACTCATTTGCTAAATTCTTTAAGGTATCTGATAATAGCATTAAGATAATATCATCTCTTGTTTGTTTATCTCTACCCTGAGTTAAACCTGTCGATATATGTATATAATCATAAAAGACAAATTTAACATCGTCTTGTAAACAATGTTTTCTTATTATTGTTTGGATTGATGCAAAACTAGGATTAGGCAAGAACTCTATAATTAAGTTATCATAATTTTCTATATATTGAATTGCTAATTCAACTCTTTCTTGCTCATCATCTTTATATCTATGATTTAATATTTTATCTTCATCTACGCCGGATACATATGCTATAACCATTGTTTGGACTTCAGCATGTTCCAACTCTGTTGTAATATATAAAACTTTATTTTCTAAACCCGTATTTATCCATTCCTTTTTCTTTGTATCATATCTCATAGGGAATGCAAGTTTACAAGCGTTGCCAACCATTCTTCTAGACTTACCACCTCCAGTAGAGGCAGAGTCTATATATAATTTTTTAAGACGGGCTCCTCTTGCAACCGTATTATAAATATCTCCTTCTAAAGGGAGACCAACTTCAGGGGCTGTGGCTAATTGTTTATATAATTCTTCTAGTCCTTCAGCTACTGAGATACAAGTTTTTTCTAATAAACTTTCATACTTATTTTGAACATTGCTTATTTTGCCTTCATAAAATTTGAAGATATCTTCTACATCCATAGCGTTGAATAATGCCATTTGTTTTTCAAACTTATCTGCAGGTAAAGATTTGTCATATAAGTCAGTTGTATCTATTCCTATCTTATTCAAATCTTTTAATAAGCTATGCTTCTTTACTAAACCATAATTATAATCAAAGTTTAAAGGGGTGTCATCATAATATATTTGATATAGCACATCCATACCACCGTCTGCTATAAATTTTTGGTACAGCTCTTTTTGCTCTTTAAAGTATCCTTCTATATCGTGTATATCTATATGACTATTTCCCAAAGTATATAAATTATATAAAGCCATATATATAGCCTTATATTTGCTTTCACTAAAATCTTCTAATCGTAAAGGATAATTACCAGATACAATTAAATCATTATCCTGGCAAAGGCCAGCCAATACTTTTTCTATTGCGTGTGTATTATACATGACCACTATCCTCCTTTCTAGTCGTAATCAAATGATATTAACTTTTTATCCTTTTTTAATGGTTCAACTACAACTATATCTTTCTTGTTTTCCGTTTTTATTTCATTGGTCTTTACTTTCATAGCTTGACCATATATATTACCTTCTCGTTCGTAATATCTTTTTGCCTCATCATAAACATAAGGAACTATTCCGACGCTTTTAAACTTATTCTTTTTAATAATATGAAAGTAATAAAGCGTATAATATATACCATCATAAGTCATACCTTGATTGAGAAACCTTTTTATTTGAGACCCAACTCGAGCCCAATCTATTTCTCCTTTATCTAGGTCGACAATAAGGTCGGTTATTCTTCTATACTTTTCTTCTTCTAATGCTGCGGCTTGTTGACCTTTTGTATAGCATTCGGAGTGCGCATATCTAGTATTGATTTTTACGCACTCCTCAATATCTCGGTCAAATGTTTTACCACAGAATTTACATTTAACCTTATGAGCCATATTATGCTAATTCCTTTAATTCTTTAAGTGCTGCTTCTACTAATTCTTGTTGTGCGGGGGTAGCTTCAGTAATTTTCTTACCAGCTCCTAGATAACTTTCTACAATTCCAGTAACTTTTCCTTGTAATTCATTATCTCCTGCAACAATTTTAGTTTTAATAATTTCTAATGTAGAAGTTACATCAGAGTATACTTCTGAGAAAGTTCTTTTTGTTTCTTTAGAAGTTGCTTCTTGTTTTTCTTCTAAAATAGTTTTATTCTTAGCAGATATTTCTACACCAGATGCTACCATTGCTTCATCAGCACCTTGGACTGCTTTAATTAAGTTATCGTAAGACCAATCAATTTTAATTGGTAAACCTTCACCATAACGGCTACCTGCTTCTATTTCAACTTTTGTATTTTCGCCATAAGTTCCGCCACGGAAATATGCTACTGATTTATTACCACCATTTCCATCGCTTTCTTCATTGATAAATGCCATTACATCAACTAAACCTGTGATGATTTCTTTTGGTCTTTTATCTAATGTTGGAGTAATTCCACTATGAGTTACACCTAATACATCAGTATAATCTTTTTTCTCTGCGTGAGAGATAAAAATTAAAGTGTATCCCATTTGACCTAAGCCATTGATTACATCTTGGAATTCATCTCTAACTTTTCTGTAACCTTTACCAAAGGCCATATCAGTTAAGTCTTCAACATCTGCTTGAACTTTAACGAATTTTTCAGTTAATCCCCACATGATGTCAACCGTATCTAAAATGATTGTATTATACATTTCTCTAACTTCTGGTTTCTTTAATTGTTTAACATAATTTTTTAAATCTAACCAAGAAGAGATAGGAACTGCATGTATCCCGTCAATTAAATTATATCCACTTTCAAATGCTAAAAGTAAAGGTTTATCAAATTGACAAGCCACTGTTGTTTTACCAACTTTGGCTCCACCATAAAACATAAACATTTTACCTTGTACTCCAGCTTTTACTTTATGTGGTTCTACTTTTAATAAATCTAATGCCATTTAAGTTACCTCCTATTAAAATAATAAATCTGCGCCACTTGCT
>Ga0310696_10008641_pt1 | contig 11869 bp, 3 predicted proteins | sample AusTroGonzalo_MG_4_FD_203885 | JGI IMG/M metagenome (GOLD analysis project Ga0310696, IMG submission 203885) | Bovine rumen microbial communities from tropical cattle in Woodstock, Queensland, Australia - Gonzalo_02 (v2) (version 2) | ecosystem: Host-associated > Mammals > Digestive system >... | reverse complement strand
TATACAATCGAAGATGCCGACTACACACTTCCAACGCCAACAAAAACTGTTGGCCTGCAAACTTTCACATTCAGGGGCTGGGCAGGAACAGGAATTGATGGTGTTGAAAACCCAAAGACAATAACGCACGGAACATATGGCGATTTGTCATTTGTTGCTTGTTGGGTTGGAGACACGAGAACAGTAACCCTTGTTGTTTCGGGTGAGACTTACAACACCGACAGACTAAATGCTATCGACATGGGTGACACACTTGACGAAGATACATTCTTTTATGGCTCAGAAGTTGGGCTTGGTGGTTACTATGTGCCAACATGGTATTCTAACTCGGCAAAAACAGTTGAGTTTGATTTTGATTCAAATATTCTTGAAGACACAATTCTATATGGCAGCGGCTGGGAATATATCATAAACGACGTTTTGTTTTCAGAATATAAAGACACATTTGATGCAGCACGCTCAAGTGAAGAAGTAACCGTTTCAAGCCGCGCAATGCTTGTTGCGTTTATTGATTATGTAATTTTTAACAATGTGAAAGACGAAATAAAAATTTACTTTAACACTTCGTATATTGCAAATGACCAAACTGCTCAAAACACAGAATTTGACGAGGCATTTAATCAATATTCAAATTTAAATGATAGGTTGGGTGTTGGTTTTACATATATGTTAGGATACAACAGAACATTTGGAACTTGGTATCGTCTTTTCTACATTTCAACCAGTGACATGGACACTGCAAAGGTTGAATTTAATCATGACAATAATGTTGATGCACCATCAACGCCAACAGTTTATGAACAGCAAGATTATGCATACAAGGTTCAAAGTGCTGGCAGAGAAGCTGAATATGACGATTTCAACATAAACAATGTTCCAAGAACAATTGGTGGAATCACTGTTTCAGAACAACTTTTCTGGGCTATGCAAAGTGGTTACAAACCAGTTTGTGCGAGCGGTTCAGTTGCTGAAACTGTTTATAACAAGGCAAAAGAAATTTTGCGTGAAATTTGCGACGACACCATGGACGACATAACCAAACTTAAGGCAATTTATGAGTGGCTCATTTTGAATGTTCAATACGATTATGATGCGGCTGCATGGCTAGAAGATTCAACAATTGCAGACGCAGAAAGACAACAGCGAAATGCTGATGCCCACAACTATGTTTGTTGGTCAGCAGAGGGTGCTCTTATTTATCACAAGGCGGTTTGTGAGGGATTTGCAAAGTCACTTTTAATTATGGCGAGAATAGAGGGTATTCCAGTTATTTATGTAACAGGAAATGGTCACGCTTGGAATAAAGTTTATCTTGAGGGCAAGTGGTATGGCATTGATGCAACTCATGGCAACCCAGGAAACAAAACAAGACAAATGGAAACCGTTTCATATGTTGAGTTTTTGTTCACTGATGAGCAAAAAGAGAACATGGGATATGTGTCAGTTAATCACACAGAGTGTGTTGCCAACACCGATTATAACGAATATGAAAGAGATTATGATTTTGAAAGCCAGACATTTGACCTTGTTGTTGGTTCATCTCAAGAATTTGCTCTTATTCTCAAGAATGTTGCTGCTTATGAAACAGAGGTTGGAACACATTTCACAGTAAATGTTATGGTGCTTTATTCAAATAACTCTTTGTTCAACACTTGGCTCAGTTATGCGCTTTCTCAAAGCGGACTTTCTAGCAGCGGTCAATTTGTTATGCAAGATGGCAGAAATGGGGCAGTGCCATCAACTGGCAGCACAAACCCACATCACAATAACATAACATACACAATTCTCTTAAATAGAACTTAAAAAAAACAGCCGCGAGGCTGTTTTATTTTAGCACTGTTTTAATTGATGAATTTAAAAAACAAATCCAATTATTTTTGTCTTGATATTTGTAACCATCATATCCAGTTTTAGAATTATTAGTTATTGGTTCAAAGAAATTGTTTTGACTATATGTTTTTTTAAACTTGTCAAAATCAGTTATGACAAAATCAGCCGCACCATCAAACAATACTTTTGAGTTGTCAAACCATCTTATTTTGAAAAAATATAAGTCTCCAAATGGTGTTTGAATAGGGGTGATAAACTTGTAGAAATTCCCGCGGGGAGATTTCTTCAATGTTATTGCATAGTTTGATGCTTCTTTTTCAAGAATTTTTTTGTCTTCTTCGTTCTTAGGAAAAATATCAAAAAAATCTATTGTTTGTTCAATAAAATTTATTGATTTTATTAAACCAGATTGTCTCTTTAATGTTTTTAAAATTCTTTTTTCAATCAAATTCATAAAAAGAATATAACATAGTAGTTTTTATGTTGCAACAAAATTGAGTTACTAAGATAAAAAAACTGACACACCGTGTCAGTTTTTTGTTGGCTGGGGTAGAAGGATTTGAACCCTCGAATGTCAGAGTCAGAATCTGATGCCTTACCACTTGGCGATACCCCAAAATTAGTGGTGCAGATGACAGGAGTTGAACCTGCATGGATGTTACCCCACACGGACCTGAACCGTGCGCGTCTGCCAATTCCGCCACATCTGCATGAAACAAAAACATTTTAACACATCGCGATATAATTGGCAACTGGTATTGTAGATTTTGTTAATATAATTGTAAATATTTTATTGACATATTTTTTTGTCTGTGATATTATTTTAGAGCGTTTTGAAAAAAGCGTTTTATTTAGTGTGCGGGTGTAGCTCAATGGTAGAGCCCCAGCCTTCCAAGCTGGTCGCGTGGGTCCGATTCCCATCACCCGCTCCAAATATTTGTGCTTGTAGCTCAGCTGGATAGAGCATCGCCCTTCTAAGGCGAGGGTCGGGAGTTCGAATCTCTTCAAGCACACCAAACATATGGTGGATTTAGCTCAGTTGGCTAGAGCGCTGGTTTGTGGCACCAGAGGTCGTGGGTTCGAGACCCACATTCCACCCCACAAATTTTAGCTTTTTATTGGGGTGTCGCCAAGTGGTAAGGCACAAGACTTTGACTCTTGCACTCGTAGGTTCAAATCCTGCCACCCCAGCCATAAAACATAATATAATTTTTCGACAAATACTTGATTTATTCTTTTGTTTATGATAAATTATGTCATGTTGCACAACTTAATAACTTTTTGTGGTTCACTAGCTCAGTCGGTAGAGCACTTGACTTTTAATCAAGGGGTCCCGGGTTCGAATCCCGGGTGAGCCACCATTTTTATAAAAACAAATATTATTCGCATCATGCGGATGTGGTGAAATACTCGCAAACAATGTTCGTGGCGTTCGCTAACGCTCGGCTGAGGGCAAACACATTTCACCACAACACACAACTTAATAAAACCATATCATGCGGATGTGGTGAAATGGCAAACACGCTAGACTTAGGATCTAGTGCCGAGAGGCTTGGGGGTTCAAGTCCCTTCATCCGCACCATATAGCAAAAGCAATGGCTTTGCTTACGGCAACTGAAAAACAGTTGCCTTTTTTTATGCCATGCTTTTGCTTCTCGGGTCAAACGCAAACTTTTTGCATAAGGCAAAAACTTTGACCCGTCTTCTAATGGACATTTGCAGCTTGCGATGGCTTTGCTTACGGCAACTGAAAAACAGTTGCCTTTTTTATGCCCTTTTTGTTTGAAAATGGCTACTGAATAAAAATATTGGTCGTTCACAAACTAATCATAATTGGAGAAATTATGATGAAACAATTTAAACCACACAAACAACATTGGCGACCAAGCAAACAATGGATAAAAACTTATGTGCCAATCTTTTCGATTATGGCTTTTTTGTTATTATTTTCAATAATAACAATTTGCATAACGCCAACAATTGAATATAGCATTATTGGAGGAACAGACAAAACTTTTAAAAGTGGCCTGCCAAAGCGATTGGTTGCACCTTTTGTTGACATGACAAGTTGGGTTGAACCATCAAGCGCATATTCAATCAATGGCGCACCAAATTTGGCAAAATTTGCAACCGACACAAATGTTAAATATTATTGTTTGGGGTTTATTAACCCTGTTCAATCTGCCCCACTTGCCTCAAGTGGCAAAATCAACTGGGCATGGGGCGGTTATGCAGACCTTGCCAAAGGTAGCACTAGCAGTCAATTTTTGGGCATTGAACAATCAATAAACAACCTAAAAGATATGGGTGGCATTGCAATTATTTCAGTTGGCGGACAAGCAGGCAATGCACCATGGAGAGTCAGCCAAAGTGAAGACCGGCTTGCAGAAATGTATCTTGACATTATTGACACATATCATTTGACGCGAATTGACCTTGACATTGAAGAAAACAACCAAGATTATGACCAAAATGTTATCAATGCGCGCGCAATCAAACGTGCACAAGACCAAACAGGCGTTGAGGTTGTGCTAACAATCCCAATTATGCCAACAGGCTGGCAACAAAAACAACTAAACATTTTGAAGGCATATATAGAAAATGGTGTTGACATTGTCATGGTAAACAGCATGTGCATGTGTTATGGCACAGGTGTTAATTTGGGAGAAGATTATGGTGATGCAAGCATTCGTGCAATAGAAAGCTCAATAGCTCAAATGCAATCGCTTTATTCTGGCTATGGCATAGACCTTTCAGAAACAGAGGCCTATCTCAAAACTGGCTGCACAGTATCTATCGGATACGAAAGTTCACTATACCCAACTTTCACAACTTCGATGATGAGAAAAGTAACAAATCATGCCAAAGAAAAAAACTATGCAATGCTCTCATTTTGGTCAATGGGCAGGGATTCACTTGTTGATAACAACCCTGGCACATCTGTGCAATATGCCTACACAGACATTGAAAAAGAATACTTAACAAAATGAGTATTCTGTCACACATAACACCCCGTAAAACCTGACAAAAACACACTTTTAAAACAAAAACAGCACGTAAAAATGTGCTGTTTTTTTGCTATTTTTGTGCTTATAATAGAATGCAAATAATTCCACCCTTGCGTTCGTTAACAATTTTTGTGAGCGTTTTTCGCATTTTGGTTTGGGCTTCTTCTGGTATGTTGTTAACTTTGGCATCTATGCCCTCTTTAACCAAACTAGAAAGTGGTTTGCCAAACATGTTTGTGTTCCAAATGCCTTGTGGGTTGTTTTCAAACTCTCCAAGCATATAGTTTGCAAATGCCTGACTTTGTTCCATGTTGCCAAGTGCTGGTGTAACTTCTGTTTGAACATCAACACGCATAATATGAAGTGATGGCGCACTTGCACGCAGTTGAACACCAGACGTGCCACCTTTTGAAATGATTTTTGGCTCTTCTAGCACCAATTCTTCCATGCTTGGATTAACAATGCCATATCCTGTTTGTTTAACCTGTTCAAGCGCCTTTTTAACCTTGTCGTATTCACGTTTTGCTTGCGAAAGCTCTTTAATATAGCTCATAAGATAAAAGTCATCGGGGATATCCACTCCACAAACGCGAGAAAGCATGTTATAATATTCGGCTTGCGCAAAATTGATTGCATAAGTTAATGTGCCATTTGAAAGATTAATGTTTTCAACATTAAATCCGGCATATTTGTCGTCAGCAAAAGCATCTGCAATCAATGGTGCATCTTTCATTTTAACAATTTTTTCAACACTATTTTTAAGTCGTTCCATAATGTCGGCAACAAGCTCAGAATCTTCTGGCAATGCTCTTGCCCATTTTGGAATGTTCACATTGATATTTTTAACTGGGAACTCATAAAGAACTTGTTCAAGCAGGTTGCCAAAGTCCTCTTCTTCCATTTTTTCAATGTTTTGTGCAATAACACTTGTTTGATACTTTTCAGCAAGCGATTTTGCAAGTTTTTTTGTGGTCTCGCCTTCTGGCTTGGTGCTATTGAGCAAAACCACAAATGGTTTGCCATATTTTTTTAGTTCTTCGGCTGTTTTTTCTTCGGCATAAACATAGTTTGTTCTGGCAATATCGCCAATTGTGCCATCGGTTGTAACGAGAACAGCAATTGTGCTGTGTTCACTAATAACTTTGTGTGTGCCAATTTCTGCTGCTTCTTTGATGGTTATTTCGTTTTCTGTCCATGGCGATTTAACCATGCGCGCAGTGCCATCGCTTTCGAGTTCACCCTCTGCCCCGGCCACAAAATAGCCAACGCAGTCAACCAATCTAATTCTGCTAGAAAGAGTGTCGTCAAACTTGACTTCAACGGCATTATTTGGCACAAATTTTGGCTGTGTTGTCATAATCTGTTTTCCACTGCCCGCTTGTGGCAATTCGTCTGTCATGCGTTGTTTTTCGGCTGAATTTTCTTGCCTAGGCAAAACAACTTTTTCCATAAAACGTTTAATAAAGGTAGATTTGCCAGTGCGAACAGGTCCAACAACACCAACATATATATCGCCACCAGTGCGTGCAGAAATATCACTATAAATTTCAAATTTATCCATGCAGTTTAACCTCCTAATTTTATCTGCCTAAGCAATATATATGCTGGCAAACATAGAAAATATCACTGCAAAAAATTTCGCACAAAAAAAACGGCAAAACTGCCGTTCTTTTTCTTGTTAAACAATCAGGCCATCAACTGGGCCATCAATTGTAACAACTTGCAAGCCAATTTTGGATGTTTTTCTGTGTTTGTCGTCAAACCATGCGGTTTCGGCAGACATTGTTTCGTCTGCATTGCTTGCTGTTTTGCCCAAACTGCTCATGGTTTGTTGTGTTTGTGCAAGATATTTTGTGTCAGATAGCGACACATATGTTGGCTGGGCAGTATCTACAACAACCAAATAATCTGCTTTTGCTGTTGTGCTAAGTTCTGTGCTACTTGGCATGTTCACAACAGAAATGTGCGCAAGCGCGCTTGCAAGATTTGCACTCACATCGCTATATGCAATATATGCGCTTGCTGTGTCGCCACTACTGAGTGAGGTTATGCCACCCTTATACACTGAATAGTTGTTTGAAAGTGTTGAGCCAGCAACAATATATGCACTTGAATTAAGATATATTTGTGCCCCATTTGTTGCGGTGTTGCCAGAAATTGTTGGACTTGCAACAACAACATTGTTTTCAATAGTGTCTGCAAGTGTCAATGTGCCGGAGTTCATAATAACTCCACCACCAGAATTTGTGGCTGTGTTGCCAGAAATGGTGCCTGCACTCATTGTTAGCGTTGCTGGATTGGCAGAAGTGCCATAAGAATATATTCCACCACCACTACTTGATGCGGTGTTGCCAGAGATTGTGCCACCAGAAATGGTCAGGGTGCTACTTGACCAAATGCCTGCGCCAACGTCCGAACTTGTATTAGAATCAATCAGGGTATTTCCACTAATTGTACAATATCCAGTCACATAAACACCACCGCCCTTTTGGGCTGAATTGTGTGATATTGTTACATTGATTAAATCGGCAGTAGTAGTGCCATTAGTAACATACATTCCACCACCATATGTACCCGCCGTGTTGTTTGATATAGTAACACCTCTCATTTCAGTAATTTTGTTTGCCGTGAGTCCACCACCAGCGGTGCCCGCTGTATTGTTTGAAATTATGCCACCAGTAATTGAAAGATTATTAGAACCACTATATATGCCTCCACCAGGACCTGTAGAAGTATTATTTGAAATTCTTCCACCAGTAAGAATTAATGAGGACATATTGGTTATTCCGCCACCATATGAAGCAGTGTTATTCAAAAAAATTGGGCTATCAACAATTTCACCATTTTCAATTTTGTCTTCAACAAGTAGAGGTCCTTTATGATATATTGCACCACCTGAACTTGCTGCCGAGTTTCCAGAGAATGTTCCCCCATTTATACTAGCTGAAGCATCTTGGCTCTGCAAATATATTGCACCACCGAATGTTTCTGCAGAGTTCCCAGAGAATGTTCCGCCAGAAATAGAAAGCTGTCCCTTATATGAACTTATTCCACCACCATTTGCAGCGCTGTTATTAGAAATAGTTCCACTAATAATTTCAAATGAACCAGTGTCACTAAATATGCCTCCACCAAGGTTTGCGGAACTATTACCACTTATTGTTCCACCAGAAAAAGAACATGTTCCTTTGGAATATATTGCCCCACCATTGTCATTTGCTTTGTTGACAGAAATTGTGCCACCAGTAATGTTAAGTTTGCATGAATCGGTAAACATTGCTATCGCACCACCACGATTACGTGCATAGTTATATGCAATTATTCCACCAGTAATGTTTGCTTCTGCGTTTGATGTGAGCAATATCGCAGCGCCACATCTTGCAATATTGCTATAATTTGAAGAATCCGCAACAATCGTTTTGGTACTATCTCCAATTATTGCTGTTCCCCCAAAATTAAGTGTACCACCAAGCATATAAACACCAGCACCATCATAGTTAACAACAGAGTTTCCATAAAAAGACCCACCTGTTATATTAATTGCGCCATAATCACTATATATTGCCCCACCACAATCTGTTGCTATATTGCTTACGAATTGTGGAATTGTTGTTTGGTTTGCGCCATTTGTGCCGGTAGAAATAGCAAGCGAGCCAGATTTGATATATACCGCGCCGCCATTGCCTGAGGCTGTGTTGCCAGAGATTGTTCCACCAGAAATGGTGGTTGTGCCCTTTGCATAAATTCCACCACCATAATTGGTTGCAGTGTTTCCTGTGATTGAGCCACCGGTGATTGAAACCACAGCATCATTGGAATTGATGCAAATTCCACCACCAATTGCTGCGGTGTTGCCAGAGATTGTTCCGCCCTCAATATAAAGCGAGCCATTGATTATCAGCACTCCTCCACCAAAACTAGACGCGGTGTTGTTTGAGATTGTTCCAGAAATTATGCGAGTGAACACCTCGCCAAAAGTTGTGGCTGTTCCAGTGTTTTGGCCAATAGCCGCGCCACCATAAGACGAGTTGTTGGTTGAGTTGGCAGAAATTGTTGCGCCATTGATGGTTAGTTGACCATTTTGGTTGTATATTCCGCCGCCATAAGGCGCTGAGTTGCCAGAGATTGTGCACGACAGCAAACTTACAGAGCAAATTTCGGCATATATTCCACCACCCTGTCCGGTTGATGTGTTGTTGATAATCTGAGTGCCATCATCTATGGTGGCATCCATATACATTAAGTTGATACCTTTGCCAGTGTTGCCAGAGATTTCGGTGTCGGTTATGATGAGCGTTTTGCGGGTTGAATAATTGCTGCCCTGCGCGTAGATGGCATTGCCAGTGTTGCCAGAAATTGTGCAACCATCAATGGTTGCATTTGCCAAATGTAATGCGCCATTGCTTGTTGCACGATTGTTAGAAATTGTTGTATCGGTTATGGTTGCAGTGCCAATGCTGCGAATGCCAGCACCATAAGCAGCAGTGTTGCCAGTTATTGTGCAGTTTGAAATAACGATAATACCACCACTTCTATCATGCATAATTCCACCACCACTGCTATTTGAACCTGCTGTGTTGTTTGAAATTGTGCAACCAATCAAAGTTATTGATGGTGTTGTTGTGCTGCTGTTATTACACCAAATTCCACCACCATTGCCAGTTGAAGTGTTGTTTGTTATGGTGCAATTTGTAAAAGTTGCACCAGCAGAATAATAATTCACACCTGCACCTTGCGATGAAGTATTGCCAGAAATTGTTACATTTGAAAGTGTAAAACAACGTGTTCCAGGTGTCCAGCCACTAATTCCACCACCATTATTATTTGTAATACTTCCACCTGTTGCTGTGAGACTGCTGCCGCCATTTCCATATATTCCTGTGCTACCATTGTTAGTAATATTCATGTCATAAATGGTAACAATTCCACCATCATTTATGTCAATGCCTTGTCCACTATTATATCGAATAATCGGAGCTGTTAAGTTTGCTGTTTCATCATCAGTTCCAAGATAACATTTTGAAAATCTGACGTTTATGGCAGCACCATAGTTGTAAGCAATAATCCCACTTACAAAATGAAATTCACATGGCGTTGCATTCCAATTTGCCTCTGCTCTCCAGTTACTATAGGCAGAGACTCCACTTCCAGCATCGGCTGCTCTGTTGCTATAATTATTAATGCCATTGGTTTGTGTGTTTGTGGCTATTGTTGAAGCATTTTCATCTCCAATCACACCACCAGTCATGGTCATTTTCCCTGAGCCAGCAAGTCCAACTCCGCCACCAAATTTTGTTGCATAATTTCCACATATTTTGCCACCACTCATGGCGAATGTTCCGGCATTGCAATACACTCCACCACCGCCATCATAATATGAAGTACCCAAAGCTGAATTGTTATAAATCATAGGTACTATTGTTTGATTGTTGGCATCTGTACCGTTGGAAATAGTGAGTGTGCCTGTCGTATTTATACCACCACCATTACTACTTGCGGTGTTACCTGAGATTGTTCCACCGGTCATAGTTAGCGTTGCAGTTGCATAAACACCTCCACCATTACTATTTGCAGTGTTGCCTGAGATTGTGCCACCGGTCATGGTCATTGTGCCGGTTACATAAATGCCACCACCAGCAGAACCGCTGTTGCCAGAGATTGTGCCACCGGTCATAGTGATTGTTGCAGTAACATACGTGTTAATTCCGCCACCAGTTCCTGTGGTTGTATTGTTTGAAATTGTTCCGCCAGAAATGGTGAGTGCACCAGTAGTCCAAATTCCAGCACCAGAATTTGTCGCTGTGTTGGCATCAATCAGGGCATCGCCGCCAATTGTTGCGGCGGCATTGAAATATATTGCTCCACCGCGAACAGCGTTGTTGTGGTTGATATTTCCACCAGTAATGATTATTGTTGAGTTTGCACCCGTTGCACAAAGTGCACCACCGCCATTTGAAGTGCTATTTGTCAGCGATGAGTTATATTTTATGTTTGGTATTGTTGTTATGTTGTTTTGGTCGGTGTAATTTTGAATGGTTAACTGACCACCATACGAATATAGCGCGCCGCCATTTGCTCCTGCATAGTTATATGCAAAAGTTCCGCCATAAATATTAAGTGTGCCACCTTGTTTATAAACTGCACCGCCTTCGCTTGCTTTGTTGCTATAGTTGTTCACTCCATTTGTTTGGTCGCCCGTGGCTGGTGTTGTTTGGGTGTCGTCACCAAATATGCCACCATAAATGTTGAGTGTACCACCCTGCTGATAAATTGCGCCACCACCATTGGTTGCTGTGTTGCCTGCAAAAACACCACCAGAAATTGTAGCAGTTGTGTTAACGTGCACCGCACCGCCAGACTTGGCTGTGTTGCCTACAAATTGAGGGATTGTTGGTTGATTGTTGGCATCTGTGCCATTTGAAATGGTTAGTGTGCCATTTGGCATATAAAGCGCGCCACCGCCATAGGTGTAGTTTGCTGTGCCTGTGGCTGTGTTGCCCGAAAACGTTCCACCAGAAATGTTAACTACGGCTTGAGAAGTATTGGTTGCAATTGCTCCACCTTTTTGCGCCGAACAGCCCGAGAATGTTCCACCCAAAATGTTTAGTGTGCCAACATTAACCCAAATTGCACCACCATGCGTTGTTGCCGAGCAATTTGTAATTGTTGTTGAGCCCTGAATTGTGAGAGTTGTGTTGCTGCTTGGCAGGTTGATTGCTCCGCCATAGGTGTTATCGTTTGTTGTTGATGAGCCAGAAATTGTTGCACCATCAATAATAACATTTGAATCGTTGTCTACGTTGATTGCACCGGCGCTGCCACTTGCTGTGTTATTTATGAATGTTGCATTGCCAATGATGGCATTTGCGCAATAAACAAGCCAAAGCGCACCACTAGAGCCATTTGTTACACTATTGCCAGAGAATGTTGCACCTGAAATGCGCACTGCAATGTCTTTTGTTGAAGCATTTTTTTCAATTTTGATTGCTCCAGCACCAGAAACTGCTGTATTGTTTGAAAATGTTCCACCT
>Ga0310696_10008640_pt1 | contig 11869 bp, 10 predicted proteins | sample AusTroGonzalo_MG_4_FD_203885 | JGI IMG/M metagenome (GOLD analysis project Ga0310696, IMG submission 203885) | Bovine rumen microbial communities from tropical cattle in Woodstock, Queensland, Australia - Gonzalo_02 (v2) (version 2) | ecosystem: Host-associated > Mammals > Digestive system >... | reverse complement strand
TTTTTGAAAACTTTCTGAAACAAGAGAGTTATAGTCATTTGGTGTCCATTCAGGATTTGATCCTCGTAGCGCTACCAAAGTTTCTTTTCGTTTCGCTGTTTTGTTAAAAAAATTAAACATTTCTTTTTCTTTCATTGTTGTTGCTTGGAGATTTCTCGCAATTTTGCGAAATGAAGCCAAAAATTTGGTAAAGTTTTCCGGAGCGCAATATGTTAATACACATTGCGCTTTACACGATAATACTTTCGACAAGCAAAAGTACGGCCGTTGCCTATAGATTAACCGGCCTTAATTTTTTTAGACACTGATGAGTCCCTGTGCAGACCCTGCGAGAATCAGTTCTTTATCTTCCATTTCGCTATCCAGCTTAATTCATTAATAAAACAAAAAAACTAACATTGCAACTCAAGGTAAATATTTAGGAAATACAAATAGTTAACCTTGTTTTTTGCAGATTTTTGTGATTTTTTTTGAAAATTTTTTTCATTTTTTACGATAAAAATCAGTGAAAGAGTAGGATGTTTTTCTTAAATTTCAGTGGTTTTAAGAAAAATACGATTTTTTACCTGAATTTTTATATTATATACAAAACCTCTCCAATTTCAGATGTTTCTCAATTACTTTTTGTTTTTTCGCAATAAAAAAACCCGCTTGAAAGCGGGCTAATTAAAACAGAAAAAATTCTTTGAAAATTAATTCTTCTCAAGAACCGAAATAGCAACACGGTTCAGTCTGTAAATTTCTTCCTGGGATCCTGTTGCTGCGATTGGACGATCTTTCCCATAGGAAACTGTTCTAATACGGTTTCCTGCAACACCCTTCTCAGCTAAGAATCTCGCCGCTGCATCAGCTCTTCTTTCTCCCAATCCGAGGTTGTACTCACGAGTACCTCTCTCGTCACAGTGACCTTCGATCAAGACATTGTACTGCTGGTGATTCTGCAACCAATCCGCCTGACGTTCCAAAGTAGCTTTTGACTCCTCAGAAAGAGTTGACTTATCAAAGTCATAGTGAACTCTGTCACCGGCATTTGCCACGAAATCAGCAACCGCCGAACTCAAAGAATCATCCTGAACAACCTCAATCTGCTCAATATCATCGGAACAACACTCACAAGCAGCCAAGAACATCAAAGCAGCTAAAGAAATTAAACTCTTCTTTTCCATTTTTCTCTCCTAAATCCAAAAAAGCCTGAGCACCCTACCCAAACCACAAACCATAATACAGTTATTATATTAATAAAAGGTTAATATATCAATATTTTACAGAGGAAAAACAGAAGAAAATACCTATATTTTTCAGAATATTAAAGAAATTTGCGTTTTGTCGAAGGAAAGATGAGATTGGCTGTATGCTTCACGGGATAACAATTCATTGTCGTAGGGTATGGTCACAGACAATGGGGCAAATCTTTTCCGCTGAATAAACTCCAGTTTTTTAATTATGTGAAGTAAAAAGTTCGGAATAAATATCGGGACAAATGAATTTTTATAACTGAGTTTTTATGGAAAAGGTGATCTTGTCGGAATAGATGCCGGCGACAGGCTTTTTCCCTGAGTCGTTGATTCTGAAATTTGCAATATATTGGTTTTGATCCGACGGAAAACTAATTTCTCCGTTTTGGGTGAGATCGTTTACCGAATACGATATATAATTGTTTTTATTTTTCAGACGGAAATTATTTTGGCTGATAACTTCACAAACGGCGTCTTTGAGAACTGAATACCTTATTGTGACGACGGGTGAGTTTTCAGATACCAAACGAGCACCGCTACGCGAAATTCTCCCAAAGTCTACTTTCTTTTGATCCGCAGAGATTGAGACTTTCGGTTCAATTTTGAGTCTTATTTTGTCCAATTTAAAAATCGAATTGTCGGATTTTATTCGAATTTCTTTGAAAAAGATTTTGTTCTCCAATTCATCTTTTGGAATTATCACGCAGAATGTTTTTCCATTATTCGTATTTTCAATTATTTTATTATCGAAGCGAATAACTTCATGAAAATTTCCGGGACTTATCTTGAGAAAAAATTTCAATGATCCGTCGGTGCACTTCTGAGGATTTGAAAATACAGATACTTGAAACCGTCCGATCTCGGTATTGTCGGTCTGATCTGTTATCCTCAGGTTGTCGGAATTTTCTACGGAAACAATTGCGGGAAACTCTCCAGGATTCAGGCAAAAAACATCAGCAAATCCACAAATCGCCGCCAAACAATTAAATATTCTCATCATTTTTCCCCTTCTCTATGGAATCTTTGCATATAACCGTTCCCAGATTCAACTCATCACCCCCAACTGTTTCTTTTATTTTTAATTCTATAGGCTCGGTATTTCTAACATTTATTGTAAGTTTATAATTGCCGGGTTTTAGGTCTGTCAGAAAAAATTTTCCGGAAGAATTGGTAAAAAATGACACCGGAGGTTCATCGGTATCATCTTTGTTGATCGCAAATCCTGTTACCTGTTCCAGAATTTTTCCTTGAGAATCTACGAGAATCCCGTGTGCTGTAACAGATTTTATTCCCTGAATATCGGCTATAAACCCTCGCTTGTACTGTCCTTGTGACACAATTGTGTCGAGTTTAAGAGATATGTCGTCCGGAATATCTCTGAGATCAACTCGGGAAACCGTAGAGGAAGTTCGGGAATTGTTCAAGACAGCTCCGCCTCCCATAAATCCTGATTCTGCATTCTTATTTAAAAATTTAATTTTATGTTTGGAAAGATCTTTTTTAGGAGTAACTAAAACAAATCCTCCGTCTGAGTAATTGGTACGAGCAATTGCGAATCTTCCGTCTGCGAAATAAATAGCCGATTCCGCTCCGATACGGGTTGATCTTCTTCCCTGACTATTTTGTGCGTAATTAAGATCTCCTTTGAATATGGGATTCGAATAGTTTGTATTTATTCTTACCCCTTGGCCGTATGAGGATTTTTCAGCGGTAACATCATAACTGAAACCAGAATTTTCAGGAGAATGTGACAATGAAATATAACTGTTGAATCTGTTGTCACCTCTTGAGTATCCGCTTGACAGGTTAGCGTGGTTTTTGAGTGATATGGAGCAATATATGCTGAAAGATTTTTTCTTTTTTCCATCTGATCCCGTTTCTCTGCTGAAATTAGCACTAATACTTCCGCTACTGAACCAATGGTTATCTATATTGAATCCTCGTGAAATATCCCAAGAAATATGTTTGCTCGATTTTTTATCAAAAGTCTTTTTAGAATAGTTGAACCCCATATTGAACGACGATATGTTATTCAAACTTGCTCGATAGCTGATAGTTGAATTTTTTCCCCTAACATTTTTTTCAGGGTTTAGTATGTCGTCGAATTTTAAGTTTTTGTCTCCTGTTGCGAGATATGGCTTAAAGAAATTATCTGCTTTTTCGATTGAAACCGAAAAGTTGAGGTTAGTTTTATCAAAAAGATTTATCGAAGGTGAACTATATTGCACGTAGTAAACTTTTCCGGAAAGATTTGAGCTGTTTACCTTATAATTACTAGTGGCGAATTTGAAATCAAAATGACCTAATATATTCTTGTTTCGAACTTCATATGAGTGAGTTTTTCCAGCCTTGTTTTTTAATAATCCCAAACCTATTTCAAGGGAGGGAAGTACCCCGTATTTTAACGTAATAGACATCAGCGGATTCTTTTTATCATATCTTCCTTTGATTGGGTCATTTATCTCAGGGTAGCCGTAACTTCCGTTAAAAGTGAATTTTCCTTTTGGTACATATGAACTTTCGTAGAAAAAACTTTCATCCAAAATTTTTTCACGTCCGCTTCCGTCAATAATCTTTATTTTGATATTGTTGGCGCCGTTGCTGTATGAAATATCGTCCAAAATATATGTTCCGGGAGCAACGTTAGTTTTGGTTCTTATCAAATGATTGTTTGAATAGACTTCGATTGTACTTTTTTTTAATAAAGTTATGCGGATCGGACTGGAAAATCCTTCAGATTTTTCTCTTTCAACATCTTTATTTATATTAAATCCCCAGAGGCGAGGAGGATTTTGATAGCTTAGCGATCGACTGAATATATCCCCGAATTTGAACATCACATCGGGCTCAGCCCAGTCGTAAACGGCGGTTGTATAATCTCTGCGAAATTTCCCCTTTTTCCCTGTAGATTGTTCATATGAAGTTTCCCCCTCCACGCAAACTCCGAACAAGTTTACATAAGGGGTAATAATGAAACGTTTTGTATTAGATGAATGAGATTTGCTTTTATTGAACGATTGCGACGCGCGGATATTTACGACGGCGCTGACATTCGCCGGTTTTACATTAGATTTTTCTCCTCGAAAATTTTTTCTGCCACTGAGATTTCGCACTTTTTTCTTGTCCATAGGAAGCGAAACCTCTACCTGCATAGTCAGCCGATTAAGTCTGGTTTTCAACGAAAGCGTATCTAATTTCGAAAATTCTACAAATCCGTCTTCATCCTTATGCTTATCTATGATGATGATATCTTCCGATTCGAGATATTCCTCCAAACAGTACTTTAACGATGCGGCCTGTATTTTACAGACTTTTCCGATAAAAGTCGGAGCGTTGCCAGATTTTTCTCCGTCCACCAACACATCAGCATCAAAAAGTATATCCTCCTGCTGTTCTACGTGTCCAAAAACTTGGCGGTACAGATCCTCATTATCCTCGTAAGCTAAATCGGATACGACAATAGGTTTTTCTGTCTCAGCAAAAGACAGATGACAGAAAAAAAACAGAATAATTGCCGCAAATTTTTTCACGAGACTATTTATCCGCAGATCCTTTCATTAGTTTGCGCTTCTTCGCAGATTGGTGTATATTCCTATCCGCAGTTCTCTTCATTAGTTTAGTTTTCTTCTTTTTTGTATATTCGCGGATATCTCCTGCCATAACCACGGTATCAACATCGCTCGATTCGACCAGATCAGTGATTTTTTCATTATCAATCATCAAATTTGATCTTCTAAGTTCGGCTCTCCTGTTTCCTTCGTTTTTCAAGACAATGACATTACCTTCCTTTGAAACAATTTTTAAGTCCGATTTTGCGGTCTTTGGAGTCGCGTAGAGTGATGTTTTTATCACGTATACCACCTGAATGGAGGCTTGCTGCTCTTTCTCTTTCTTTCGGCTTAGATTTACGGGAAATTGAGTCATTACCACGCGAAAAGCCTGTTCTTTTCCAGGATTTTTTTCAAATTCTTTGTTACCTTTCCATTTTACCTTTACATTCCTGTAAGAGCGAGGAGGGATGATGATTTGCGACGGTCTTACCAAAAAAGATTCCGTATCTCTCTCTAAAATATCATTTCCTTTTCTATCAAGTTTTCTCCGAAATACAGAAATTTCGAAGGCCAGAAAGTTATCGGTTTTGTTTTCAACATAGTATTGAAAAGTTTTTTCATTCTTATCTTCGGGATCAAATGAATGAACAAATGGAACTACTGTTAACGCTCCTGCGTTCAAAACAGAGGAAAAGATAATCAACAATACTGATAAAATTTTACACATATTTGTCCTTTATTTTTTATCGTTTAATCAAAAATTGACCTCTCACAATATACACAATAATGCTATAAAAAACAATAACTTTATAAAAGTCAAACAAATAGTATTGCCTTAAAAATAAAAAAATGTTAATTAGTAATCGGTAGTGTTTTTTTGTGTTTTGAGTAGTGAGGAGAGGTATCATGAATAATAAACTTTTAAAACTCTGTGTTGCAGTTGCTTTGATTGCCGGTGCGGAAGATGGTGTGTGTGCTAGAGGTGGGGGAACTTCCTCTAATCGTGAGCGAGTGTTTGAAAGATCAGAGACAAGTGTTGGTGTCGAGGCGAAGGTTAAGGCTTTGGTCAATGTTGAATTTGGTAATCAGGGGCAGACATTATCTTTGGTTGGTGACGATGGATCGAAAGATACTAAAAATAATACGTACAAGTTCGAAGTTAATAGTTTTGCTGTTGGTTACGCACTGAGATTTGACTTGCTCGATTCGCAGGGAAATCTGAGAAAAGACGAGGATACGGTAATAGAGAACGATGATGGTGACAAGCTTAAAATTGTAGGTCGCCTTTTGGATGGGAAAGATAAGGTAGTTTCAGAGTCTTGTATCGGTAGCGAAGTTCCGTTTGACCCGGAAGAGCAGTCTCTTGGGGAATGGAAACTTAAGCTTGAGGCTCTGTTAAATGATGACGTTTATGCAGGAACTTATACAGGTACAGTAAAGATCTCTGTGCAGTCGGCCAATTAAATTTCGTAGGAGGAGTAAGTCGATCTCCTCTCTTTGTGGTTGTCGCAGGGTAAGGAGTATAGGGATTATGAAAAAGATAGTATTTATATTGTGCTGGGGGTTGTTCTGGTCGGCGAATGCCGGATTTCCGACGAGGGAGTCTGTGGCCGGTAGTTCGGGAGTTAACTCGAATGTGAGGGAGAATGCCCCTGTCGGAGAATCCTCGAACTTAAATCCGAATTTGTCTCAGGCCGTAGGGGAAATCACGGAGGGGGTTGGCTCCTTGAGTTGTGGAGATGGTTCGCCATATACAGATGCTGGCTCCCGTGATTGGTACTTTTGCAGCGGAGCGAATAGTTTAAGAATAATTTTAGATCAGTCACAAAAGAAAATAGAAACTCTGCAGGAGAAGAGTGTTGTTAATCAACGGGAGATAGATAGACAACAATTGGTCATAAGTAGGCAAGAGCGGTATTTAAACGACAAGGATCAACAGGTGTCTTCTCTGAAAAGGAAGGCTGATAGTCTGCAAGAACAAGTAGAGGAAAAAAATAGGCAGATAGTAGAGAGAAATAGGGAGTTTTCTATTGTTGAACAAGAACGAAAGCAGTTTGAGAAAAGGCTTTTTGATGTTGTTCAAGAGAGGGATCATTATAAGAAAGAAAATCAGGGATTTAAGGATAGTCTTAATGCGATGCTGGCGGCGATGAACAATTATGTCGAGTCTTGGTCGTCAGATGAAAATTTACGTAAAAGATATGGTGATACCAGTGATCCGAGGGAGAAGTTGGTAATTGGCTTGACTCATTTGTTTGAACATGGTGCCAGGAGGGAGGAGTTTTCGCAAAGTGTTTCTGTCTCGAGTATCTTTCCGAGGAAATGCCAAGAAGATTTTAGTTTGAATACTATAGTTGATGCTGAACGGCACGGCTTTTTGGTAGGTTCGGAAGAGGATGATCAGTTCTATGAGGTAGGGGGCTGTAAATACAGAGGAGCTACAGATGAGAACAGAAAGCCTAATGGAGAGGGTGAGATTTTCAGTGACGTGATGAAAATAAAAGGAACGTTTAAAAAAGGATTTCTTGATATTAGTAAAGACACAACTTTCGAATGCGATGGGTACTCCGGTTCCTTCAAGTTTCCGGGAAAGTTTTCAGATGACTATCTCGAATTAATTAGCTTTGTCGATATTTCCGAAATGAGGTGTTCTCTCAGTATGGGACGGTTGCTTTTCAAGCACTCTGATGGAGGAGTAAGTTTTGTATTCAGCGAAAAGTATGTTTATGTTGGCAATTTGAGCGAGAATAATTATCCTGGCGGGCTGGGTGTAAAATTTAATAAAGATGGTAGAGTGGATTACGGAAAGTTTAAGAACGGTTTTCTCGCGTCAAAAATGAAATACGAAGAGGTTTTTGACAACTTTTCTGCTTCCAAAGCGAAATGCGGAGAGAAAAAAAACGATCGGTCGTCAGAGAATAATGCAAAACGGCAGAGATTAAATTGAAAACGGAGGTGGCGGTTTTTTGTATAGCGTATTTAGGTGATAAGGAGAAGTGTCATGAATAATAAACTGTTAGGAATGTGTGCAGCGATGACATTATCTTTCTTTGGTGCGGGTAGCGTGTTTTGTGCCGAGTCGGATTCTGCAACGGTAAATATCGATGGTGAGATAAAAGCAGTCATTGTTGTGGTGTTCAGTGACCAAGAACAGACCTTAAAGTTGTATGATGATAAGGGAGATAAAACAAGAGATGAGGACAGAACTTTTTCCTTTTATATCACAAGGTTTACAAGTAAAAGCGCTAAATTAAAACTTGAGCCGGAGGGAGAAGGGATCTCATTAAAAGATGGCAAATGGACTATTTCGAAGGTAAAAGATGGTTCGAATGGAGATAAAGATAAGTATAATCTAACATTCAGACTGGAGGGACCAGGGGATTCAAGTGGTGTTCAGAAAGCTTGGGAGGATGGTTGCAGTACTTATTCTTTTAAGGAAGGGGAAAAAGTTCTGGGAGAGTGGAAGATTATTGTAGATCCGGACAGAATAGAAAGACAAAGTTCGGGAAAGTACAGTGGAAAGTTGAAAGTAAGTGTTTCTGCCACTGACTAGCTTATTGTTTAAAATTGTTATAAGATATGGAGATAAAATGAAAAGATCAGTGCTTGTTTTAAGTATGTTGTGTTCAATGGAATTGTTTAGGATGAGTAATAGTTTGTTGGATGCGCATGCGATGGTAGATAGAACGAGTCATATCAATGATAGTATGGTGATTTATGGGAAGCTTAAAAGAAATGTTAGTTTGTCGGATTTTAAGAATGTGAGAGAAAATTATCAAAATTCGTTTTTATCAGATAATCCAAAGGAGTTAAAGGGACAGGCGCGGCAAGAGATTGTGACTAATCAAGATGATAAGTCTGATGAAGAACTTCAAACTCGGTCGGTTCCAATCGATTCTGAGGATTCGAAAGGACAAAGGCAGAGAGAGGGAAACACCCATCGACTGAGAGCGTTTTCTTCGGATTCATGTCTTTTTATTTCAAAACTTTCTCAGCAGGATCGACATAACTATATTTGTTCGAATAATAAGGAACATAAGAATAAAATTTTAAACATGATGGAAGAGAAAAATTCAGGGGGGAAACTAAATAATAGTGCCTCTGGAATAGGCGGTTCCTCGAGAAAACAATTAAATAAGAGTCGGTCGGATAGTTTTCTTCGCATAGGTAGTGAAGGGGACGTATTCTATGAAAATAAATTCACAAAAGTTATGGAAGATTTTACGTACACAGGGGACGTGTTCAGTGGAGGAATATGCGGAAAGGGAAAAATTACTCACAAAAATGAAATCGTATCGATTGAGGGACATTTTTTTAATGGGTTTTTAGATGTAGGTCAAAAAATTAATGTTGTAGGGGTAAATAGAGATAAAACTTATGTTTTTGAGCGGAGTGGATTGGATATTAATTCGAAATATTGGGGATTGGTTTCTATAGAGGATATTGCAAAGGTGACAAGATCCATTCCGTACGGCGGATCTCTTTGCTTGAGATTTGACGGAGGAAAAGAAGGAATTGTATTCAATTCCGGGTTTGTTTATAAGGGAGAGTTGGTCAACGATGAGATTACAGGGGAAGGATCGATGGTAAAAAATACTGGTGAGATTTTAGAGGGGAAATTTTGCAGAGGCATATATGTAGGTAAAAGATGAGCAAGGTCGTTTTTTCTGCTCTCATTTTCAGCTGTGCTTATATCTCCTCCGAAGTTCTTGCTTCCTCGGAGGTTTCGCTCGATTTGGCTGCCTACGTGGATTCCGAAGTGAATATCGAAAGAATTGACGACGGTGAAGATTGTCTGGATATTTTCAGTCAGGCGGAACGTCGTTACCGAGTTACTTCTAATGTAGAAAAAAATGTGAAGGTAACTTTTCAGTCACAAAACGAATGGAAGTTGAAGCATGAAAGCAATGACGGTGTTTTCATTCCTTATAAAGGAATTTTTAGAGGTAATAATCACGATGAGGTTGTCGAAAAAGAATCTAATGTTGTTGAATTAAAACAAGATGAATTTTCGGATCAAGAGTACGAGTTTCTAATAATATTCAAAGCGATCGGTTCAATGAAAGATTTTTCGGCGGGAAAGTACTCTGACCGTGTCACTATATCGGTTTCCTCCAGTTGTTAGATTCCATCTGATAAGACTTTTACACTACTAAAAAAAAGACTTATTTCTTTTACTGAGCTTTCCGTTAACTCAGTTGTGCGTTGTACAGCGACGAATAAATTCCGTTTTTCTTACGGATGAGCTGATTATGAGTTCCGATTTCAACAATTTCTCCGTAGTTTACGACGGCAATTTTGTCGGCGTTGCGAACAGTGGATAAACGGTGGGCGATAACCAGCACGGTTTTGTCCTGCATAAGATTGTCGATGGCTTTCTGAACGATGGCTTCGGATTTGTTATCCAGAGCGGAAGTCGCCTCGTCCAAAATTACGATCGGGGCATTTTTTATGAATGCGCGAGCGATGGCGACTCTCTGTTTCTGTCCGCCAGATAACAGAACACCTCTTTCTCCGATCTTCGTATCCAATCCCTTTTTTAGTTCGCCTATAAATTCATCGAGACAAGCAGATTTTACCGCAGACTGTAATTCCTGCTCCGTTGCGTCCTCTTTTCCCAGCAAAATATTTTCGCGAATCGTTCCGTTAAACAAAAAGTTATCTTGAAAAACGACGGAGATTTTATCTCGCAGGGAATCCAGTTCCAAATCTCGAATATCTTTTCCATCGATTTCAATACTTCCGCCGGTTACGTCATAGAATCGCGAAAGCAAATTGACTAAAGTTGTTTTCCCACCTCCGGAATTTCCGACGAAAGCCACCGTTTCTCCCAATTTTATTTTTAGATTTATATGTTTTAGGACAGGGCGATCTTTTACGTACTCGAAACATACGTCTTTATACTCAATTCCGTCAGAAATTTTTCTCAGAACTTTTGCCCTTGAATTGCTTCGTATTTTTGGATCACTGTGCAGGAGAGAAAAAACTCTGTCCATCGCCAAAAATGACAGCTGTACTGCGTTAAGATCATTACCCATGGATTTTATCGGTTGATACAGCATGATGACAGAAGTTGTGAAGGACACGAATCCTCCGGCTGTCAGCATTCCTTTTGTAATCAAGCAATTTCCCGTGAAAATTATCAAACCGATTCCGCACCCTATTACGAAATGCATGATGGGAGACAAGATGCCTGTACGCTGCACCATCTTTATCATTATTTTAAAAGTTTCGGACAGCACACGGGTGAATTTTTTCTCTTGATAATCGTAAAGGTTATAAGAAGAAACTATTCGGTTTCCGTTGAAAGATTCTATATACTGTGAAGTAATTGCTCCTCCTGCCATAACTGATTTCCCGGACAGATCAGAAATTCTCTTACGGATGGTCGTTAACGGGTAAAGAGCTAGCAATAGAATAAGTATAGCTACAATTGCAAGCTGCCAGGAAATTACCAACATTGCCGTGATATAAGCCAACGAAGTAAATATTCTTGTGGTGAACATTTTCAGGTTATTTAACAATCCCGAGCATGCGGTATTGACGTCGTTGTTAAACCTCATTTGGATTGTTCCGGAAACGCTTTGATCAAAGAATTCTGCGTCGCATCTCATTAATTTTTTGAAAAGGTCGAATTTTAGTCCGTTGCTGATTTTGGCTCCGACCCACGCATTCATGTAAGTTGCAAGGTAAGTGAAACCACTTTGCAGCAGCGTGAATCCTATAATTAACAACGGCATAATTTCTGTTAGCGTGGAAACATTTCCGTGCGTTATGGAATCTATATAGGTTTTCAAAGCCCACGGAATTACTGCTTCCAGAGATCCTATCGGGATTGTTACCAACACCGCCAATAACGCTCGACCCCAATATGGTTTCACATAGGGGTAAATATTTTTGTAATTTTGGAATACATACGATTTTTGTATTTTCCTTATAAGTTTTCTAAACATAACACTCATACTTAACGTTTCGGAATTGTATCACGGAGAGAGTCTGTTGGTCCAGGAATTAAAACCGGTTCAGTGAAAATTATATGTTCTGAGGCAAAAGAACCACAGTGTTATCGGGATAGCAAAAACC
>Ga0310696_10008639_pt1 | contig 11870 bp, 13 predicted proteins | sample AusTroGonzalo_MG_4_FD_203885 | JGI IMG/M metagenome (GOLD analysis project Ga0310696, IMG submission 203885) | Bovine rumen microbial communities from tropical cattle in Woodstock, Queensland, Australia - Gonzalo_02 (v2) (version 2) | ecosystem: Host-associated > Mammals > Digestive system >... | reverse complement strand
ACCGGACAATATCCACTGCGACAACGGTCCCGAATTTATCTCGCATGAATTCCAAGAATGGTGCAAGGGAAACGGGATCAACATCATTTTTAGAACACTGAACAACCTGGCCCCGATGCAATATCGGTTGGCAAGAACGGGGTGATTTTGTATACTTTAAAACGGTCCTAAAAATGGGTAGCTTACAAAAATGGGTAGCTTACAGGCGGATATTACTCACTTTGAGAAAAAAAAGTATTTTTGTGTTATACGGAGGCTTTATGATCCAGGACTCTTTCGAATTTGTCGTGTACATGATCCACGCTTGTGCAAACAAGTGGAATCAGCTGCCGTCCGCCGTATATAAAAAACTTAGGGATTCCGGATGCATCCAAAAGTTCCTTGTCCCCAATTACGAAATTATGCACACGCAAGGGACTGATTTTGTCGTGAGCGATATCGAAGAATATTTGAAAGTCCGCAAGGTGGCTATATGATTGTTTATCACGGTTCAATACAGGTTGTGCAAAAGCCTGATATCAATCATTCTTATCGGCCTCTTGATTTCGGGATGGGGTTCTATGTGACTACCGTTCGCGAGCAGGCCGTCCGTTGGGCCGAAAGGAAGTCAAAAATTTATGACGATGCAAGTCCTGTTTTGAACATCTACGAGATGTCGGATTATACAAGCGATTTGTCGGTAAAAACTTTTCCAGAAGATTTAACCGAATGGATAAATTTTGTCTGCAAGTGCCGCGACGGGGCCTTGGATTACAAGGATTACGATGTTATTGTAGGCAAGGTCGCAAACGACAAAGTTTTCCGTGTGGTAGATATGTATCATTCGGGAATCTGGGATTTAGACCGCGCCTTGAGAGAAATCAAGGTGTATCCGCATTACGACCAGATTGCGTTCATTTCGCAGAAAGCGATTGATTCGTTGCTGACGTTTGTTTCTAGCGAAGGGGTTTAGATTATGGATGGGGAAGTTCTAGAGAAGGTTTATCAGGAACGCCTGGAAGAACGGATTATAGCGCATTTGGCACGGGTGCGTAAGTGTTCACTTGAAGATGCAATGGATCTTTATTACCAGAGCAAACTTGCCAATAAAATTCATGAAGGCGTTGATGGCATCCAGTATCTTGATTACAAGGTTCTTGTGCAGATACTTGAAGAAACAGAACTTTCTGCAAAACATTCCTAATTGTGACCATAGAAAATGTCGAGGACTTACGTGGACGCCACACCAAATATCTCCCTTACGCCTTTACAGAGCAAGGTGTCGCCATGCTTTCGGCGGTGCTTCGCAGTGAAAGAGCGATTAAAGTCAGCATCGAAATCATGAATGCCTTTGTGCAAATGCGCCATTGGTGCGTCATTGAAAGATTTAGGCAAACAGTGTTTTGGTTTTGAACGCAGTGTGAAAATATTCAATACCTTGTTGTGCGTGTTGATTGATTATTATATATATAACTAGTGATTCGAGGTGTATATGGATAGGATTTTCACTTTTGCTCTTGGTTTTGCTTTGGTGGCGGCCCATGCTTTCGGTGCGGTTTATTACGTGGCGACCGACGGTAGCGATAGTGCGGCGGGCACAAAGGATAAGCCTTTCGCGACGCTGAACAAGGCAAATACTGTAGTGCATGCGGGCGATACGGTGTGGATTCGCGGCGGCATCTACGATTTGCACGACACCGTCTTTTACGAACGATACAAAATGACGGCGGGCATTCTTCTCACTGCGAGCGGCGAAAGCGACGACAATCGTATTCATTACCTGGCCTACCCGGGCGAGCGCCCGATTTTTGACGCGGCAAACCTCCCCGTGGCAGCAGGCGAAGAGCATAGCGACGGCACTCCCGAAGGGGCAATGTACACTTCGCCTATCGTGATTGCGGCAAAGTACTTGCACTTGAAGGGTTTCGATGTCCGCAATACGCCCATGATACACAATTCCAATTCCGGAATTTTCATCTACGCGAGCAAGCACATTTTCTTGGAACAGATGGAAAGTCACCACAACGCGGGTCCGGGATTTTTCGCGAACGACGGTGCCGACGATGGCGGCGGACACATTTTCTTGAACTGTGATGCGCACGACAACTACGACCCCACGGGTTGGCAGGGCGACGGCGAGAATGCCGACGGTTTCGGTGCGCATTACCAGAAGCCTGGCCAGGGCGATACGACCAAGTTCATCGGGTGTCGCGCGTGGTGGAACAGCGACGACGGTTTCGACTTCATCAATCAGGAATTCCCTGTGGTGCTGGAGAACTGCTACGCCATGGGGAACGGCTACAGCGATTACGGGCGTGGCAACCCGAAAAACGGGAACGGTTACGGAATCAAGATGGGCCAGAGCACGTATGGCACTGGGCATCATACTATCAAGTTCTGCGTCGCCTGGAAAAACAAATCTTCGGGCTTTTACGCGAACTACACCAATGCCGGCAGCAAGTGGCTCAACAACACGTCTTACATGAACGAAGACCGCGCCTACAGCATGGCATCGACGCTCTACGACGAAGACGGCAAAACTCGCCTTGCCGAGGTGGCCCCGCTTACGGGCGACAAGGCCCACGTACTCAAGAACAACATCGCCTTTCCGAACAAGCTCTCGCAAATCGGAACATGCTGGGAAAAGATATCGAGCCAGAATATCGACCATTATGTGGATTGCCCGGCAGGTGAAAACAACTCTTGGAATTTGAATCTCGACCTGACCGAAGACGATTTTGTGAGTCTCGATGACCCGAGCATGACCGTAACCGGCAAGGATCTCTCGACGATTCCGGGAATGCTTGGCCCGCGCAACGCTGACGGCAGCTTGCCCAACGTAGATTTCCTGAAACTCAAAAAAGGAAGCCGAGCCATCGACAAGGGCGAAGATCTAGGCTTCCCGTTCGTTGGTAAAGCACCAGACCTCGGCGCTTTCGAATACGGACTTTCGAGCAGTTCCGTAGCGTCGAGCAGTTCCGCGACCTCATCGAATTCCACCGCAGAATCTTCGTCTGGAACTGTCCACATTACGCCACAAAAGACACTTGGCAACGAAACACCTGCCCGGCCCAATAATTCGAAAAGCTACCACGATCTCAATGGTCGCCACTACGAGAAACAGATTCGCTATCGCGTGATGTTCTAGTTTTTGTCGCCTGCTGAAAACTACATGAACTCGACCTAGATTTTGTATATTCTATCTGTTGTATGCAAATAATTAAAACAAAAGTCTATCAAGCGGTTCAATTTTTAAAAAAGAATGATTTGTGGGCGAAAATCGCTCTTACGGCAATCTTTCTTTCGTATTTGTCTTTTTGTCGCGGATGTACTTCTTTTCCAGAACCAGGAGTGACCGTTCCAATTTATGAGAATAATCATCCGAGGAATTATATTGGCGATCTGGCGAAAAATAAAGGTGCAATGCAATGTGAATTGGATGGCAAGAAGCTTTTTCTAAAACGGGATAATCTGAACGATTCCTTTGGGTATTGCTTCTTTGTTGATTCCAAAGCGTTTTATGTTTGGCATCTTCAATATCAAGATGATGATAATGTTTTAAAAAACATTTTGACTTACAGGTTTGAGCGTCAAGGTGATGGTGCAATTGGAATCTTATACGTTGGACCGATTGTGGGTATTGGAATTGATGAACGAAAAGATTCTATCGTCGTTATTTATGAAGAAGAACCATTTGACGGTTTCACAATAGAGCCAAGCCCGTTCAGCGATAAAATTGTCCTTCAGAAAAGTGCTTCGGAGAAAGACATTATTTCAGCTCATTGTGCTTGGAGGGGATACAATTGATCAAGAAACTGATAGATAAACTCTTTACTTTGACTGCCTTTATTTCTGCAGTGTGCTTGGCCGTTCATTACGCGCCAGCGTTCTTGATTTTTGAAGACTATAGCCTTGATCCGTTTGACAAGATGCGTTACACTTTAGCACCGTTGTTTTCTTTAATGATGCTGGCGTCGGCTGTTTTGCTGTTCCTAGATTTATTTTCGTTGAAATATAAGAATCTTCCCAATAAGGCTTGGAAGATTTTCGCGGCAATTGGAGTTGTTCCGATTTTGCCATTTGCCTTGTTTGGTTTGGTGATCTTTTTTATGATTGGCTTGAGTGACCATCCCTGAAAAAGGTTGATACTTAAATTAATTCGATTTAATTTTTCACGCAGCGGATGGACAAGAAGTCTTTCGCATTTTCTGCATAGATTGATTTTAGTTGCGCGGAATTGCTGGAGTCGATAACGACGGAGTCTTTGAAGGTTATTGTTGGCGGATTGCAGTTTATAATTATGACTGATGGTGGGGGCGGGATGCAAAGACTATCGCGGAAGATTTCTTGTTCTCCCAGTGTTACGTTAAGTGTATCGCCAAATGTGTTTAGGGTTATAATTCTTGTTTGAGACCCACTTTCTGGGCAGCATCCGTTTATATCCCATCTGGAATCCCATGATGAACTGCTTGACGAAGAATCGTCGCATGCTAAAAACGCAAGCGATATGGCTGCCAAGTATGCCAAACGTTTTTTCACGTTCTCACTCTTTTTCTTTTTAATCCCGTTTCGTGGATAAGTTTGTGGGTTCCGACAGGAGTTTTTTGTTGATGTACTCTTTGTAATCCACTGAACCGCATGATGTCATGGCTTCGTTGAGTTCGCTTGTCATGACGATTTCCGGTTTTTCGGAAAGTTCTCCGCAGTACGAGAATAGGAATCCGACGTACATGTCAAACGGAAGACGCTCGTAATCGCAGTTGTCATAGAACGTTGCGACAGTGAGGGTGTCCTTCGAAATACTTGTGAGGACGTGTACGGCAGGCGAGGTTTCGTTGATATTTAGCACGTAAAGTGGACAGCCGTCAACTTCATGTAAACTGCCGCCCATGGCTTTTGTAGCATTCGGGAAAAGGAAGCTTAATTCGTTGAGCTCTTTTTGAGTGGCTGCCTTATGCAACCCGATTGATCTGAACTCGGCGATGTCCGGGCTTTCGAAACAAGTTTCTTTTGTTGCGTCGCAACCTTCAAACGTCTTGTTGTATGCAAGAACGTTTTCGTAGAAGGTGACGCCGGGAACCTTGTATTTCTGAAGGTAACTGTCTAGCGTATATTCTGTGTTTGGAAATCCTGTTTGCTCTTGGCCGGAAAAGCCTCCGGCGCCGCCAATCTGTCCGCTCGAACTGCTTGCAGCGGGGTATTCGGTTGGCGCTTTGGCGGATGATGACGATATGCGCACTGCAGAGGAAGACGCTTGTGAACTATCTGATGGTGGGTTCGTTTGCGCGGAAGAATTTGAACCAGTCATGGATGTGGTTGTTTCAACGGAATCGACCGGGGTGTTACTGCTGGATGATCCTTCATCTTCCGTTCCGAGCATATTCCCGTTGGCGGACTGGTTGGGTTCTTCGGCGGTTCCTGCTACTCGGTCGGTACAGGCAAATGCGCCAAACGCAGCAAGAGCTGTGGTGGCGGCTGTCAAAAATTTTGCAATTAGTTTATCCATTGCTGTCCTCCTTGGCGTTGCGAGTAAGCGGGAATAACTGTAAATTTAATCTATAAACTTGGTTGATGTTCTTGTCACCTGCGGCGATGCTTACGATTTTTCTGCGGCATTCATCCAATTCCTTTACGATTTGTTCGTAGGAGTCTTTTGAAATGCCCATGGTGATTCCGCTGAAGTTCCGTTCGGCTTTGGCCAAGTTGAGCGACTTTTCTGCGATTCTTGCCATTTCGCGGTGCATTTCACGGATGGCAAGGCGCGTCGCTTCTGGGGAGCCTTTGATGGATGTTTCGCTTTGAACGTAAGTGTTTTCGCCAGTTTTTTTCAAGAAGCCCGCCTTCGTCAAAAAATCAAGCGATTGCTTGACGTCATAAGCGGAAATTTCCGGATAGCATTTCTTGGCGAGCTCTCCGGGGGTGGCTCCCGGCATCATCGGGGCGAGTTCCCTCAAGGCTGGATTTTTCCAGGTTTCGTAAAAGTCGAACAGGTCGCCCTCGATGACTCGGACCTTGTGTTCCTTGGCGATGGCGAGCATTTCTGCGTAGGCGGCTTTCTTTTTCTCGTCTTCGGTTTCTTGCCCGAACTTGACCATCGCTCTGAAGTAATCCATTTCGAATCCGACGAGTCCCATGGCTTGTCCGGTTCGTTCGACCCCGATGCGGCTTAGCTTGCTTTTGCCATCGCAGACGACCTTCATGTACGAAGACGATGTGAAACCGGCGTTTTTGGAGAATTCCCGCCACGAAAAAACATGGCGAAGTTTGCGTTCTTCGTAAAAGTCGCGCATGTATTTGCGAAAGTCGGAATATTCGATAATCGGTTTCATCTTAGTATAAATATAGATTGAAAATGGTTGAAAAACAACTTTTTTTATGCAACGAAATATTTAAAAAATGGCTAAAAAAAGGCCTTTTTTGGAATCAAATACCGCAAGTTGTTCTTCTATGCAACGCCTTTGCTTGCGAAAAATGTGAAAAAATTCATGTTTGCCAAAATATTGAATGGATTTTCGACTGCTTTTATGAAAATAATATACATTTCGTAATATGAGCGTTTTTGTTTCTTATGCGGAAGTCAATCTTGGGTGTGTTTGTATATTGGTGCTCCTGTTGTACAGCATCAAACGGCTTCCGACTCCGCAGTTGAAATACACTCTTTTTCAGAAACTGGTGTTTTGGCATATTGCTTACTTTGTAAATGATTCTTTATGGGCTCTCGTCAACGATAGCGTTCTTCCGAAAAATATAGTCAGCGTTCTTACGGTGAATTATACGAATGCCGTTATATTGCTATTCGTCGCCTATAGTTGTTTCATGTTTGCTGAAATCAGTACTCGACCCGAGATGACCCGACTGCAAATTTATCGTCTCGAGATGAAATTACGGATTCCGATTATAATAGAGGCTGTCGTTTTGCTTGCTTCTTTTGTGATGGCGCCCGGTTATTGGTTGGATGATAGATTGGAACCGCTTGATTTTTATTATGTTATTCTTTCTTTCTTGCCGATGCTCTATTGGGTTGCAACGACGATTCGTGGGCTTGTTCGCGGATTCTCCCTGCAGAACCGCTCGAATTTGAGGACCTACTTGATTGTGGCGTGTTATACGCCGGGCGTCTTGATTGCGGGGGGCGCTCAGGTTTTCTTTGCTCTGACGACTCCGATTTTCTGCTTCTGGTGTACGTTTATTATTTTGTTTGTTTATTTACATTTGCAAAACCAGTTGATTTCGACGGATTCCTTGACGATGCTCAACAACCGCAACCGCCTGCATCATTATTTGCACCAGTTGCGCGATGTAAAAGAGTCCTTTGTGATTATGGTTGATGTAAATCATTTTAAGCAAATTAATGATACTTACGGCCATGCCGAAGGTGACAGGGCGCTAGTTCTTGTTTCGCAGGCGTTAAAAAAGGTTTGTGAACGCCTGAATTATTCGATGTTCCTTTGTCGCTATGGTGGTGATGAATTCCTGATGATTGCGCAGACAGAAGTTCCTGATGAAGTGGTGCGCCAGATTAAGAGTTGCTTGCAAGAAGAAGTATCGAAACATAACCATACGCGGTCTTATACGCTTGAGGCCAGCGTAGGAATCGCCCATTGGGACGGTCATCTGGAAAGCTTCAAAGAAAGCATGATCAATGCCGATAAGAGAATGTACGAAGACAAACGCTTGGCATAAATAATTAGGAGTTCGGAATTATCTAAGCTCTACCAACTAAAACATCACTGGATCCTGCTCCTTCGAACCTAAGAATTGTAAGGCATTAAAATGCCAACAATTCTATATCAGCCCTACAGGTTTCAGGATGACATCCCTAAGCTCTAAGTTCTACCAACTACCACCTAATAAACATTACCCTTCCAGTTTATTTTTCAGGTAATGTCGCGACGTCCATGTGAAATACAGGATGTCTGCAATTACTAGCGCGATGGCGCAGGCGAGAAATACGGGGCGGTGCATGCCGAAGTAGTTCGCCATGGCGCCACCGGTGAGAATCCCCGCTCCGATGCCGATGTCCCAGCCGCTGAGGTACGTGCTGTTCGCGGTGCCGCGTTGGTCGTGCCGGGCGAGGTTCACGCACATGGTCTGGTAACCGGGGAAGATGAGCCCTAGGCTTGTTCCGATGAGGAATGCCGCGATGAAGAATGTGGCGACTCCGTGACTGAACGTGAGGATAAAGTAAGCGATGACATTCAGCGTCATGCCGGTGCCGACGAGGTGGATGAGGTAGCCGCGGTCGATGAGACGGCCTGTCATGATGCGGTTCAAAATGAGGCCCGCGGCGATGAGGGCGTAAAACCAGCCGGAGCCGCCGATGCCGAGTTCCTTGGCATAAAGCGCGATGTAGTTGGTGACCGGGCCGTAGGCGAAACCGACGAAGATGAAGTTTGCGAATTGCGGGACGGCTCGCGTGAGGAAGAACCGGTCGAGCGAAAGCGGGGCGTGCGTTTTTTTCTCTTTGCGGGGAACGCGCAACGTTTGCACGAGAATGAGGCCGATGACGCAAAGGATTATGGAAATCGCAAAGACGATGGTGTCGCCGAATGCTTCGTAAAGAAACATTCCGGTCATGGGACCGGTGGCGAAGGCGAGATTCACGCTGATGCCGAAGTAACCGATGCCTTCGCCGCGGCGACTTGCGGGCAGTGCATCGATGGCAACGGTATTGCTTGCCGTGCTCGAGATGCCGAAGAAAAGCCCGTGGGCGAAACGTACGACGGCAAGAATCGGCAGAAGTCCGACGACCTTGTAACCGACGAAGCAGACCGTGAATGCAAAGAACGTCCAGAAGTAGAGCGGCTTTCTGCTGAGCGTATCGACGAGGAAACCCGCGAAGGGGCGGCAGGCGAGCGCACCGATGGTGTAAAGCGAAATGATAATGCCCGCGGTTGCGTTGTCGGTCTGGAATTTGTCGATGATGTACAGCGGAAGAATCGGCAGCAGCTGGTAAAAACTAAAGAACAGGAGAAAGTTCGCGGCGGCGACCGTCACGAACGTGCGCGTCCAAAGTGCCGGTTTCTCGTTAGTTGTTGCCATAATCAAATACCCCATCGGAAAAGATAGAAAAAGTTATATTCTTGTAGAGTTTTTACCGCAGAAGGTCGTCATGATTACGAATCGAGCAACTGTTGTTCAATGGAATGCAGAAAAGGGATTTGGTTTTGCTACTGCAAACGGCGTGAAATACTTTGTCCATCAATCAGTTCTAGGTCGCACCGCGAGACCGCCGAAGATTGGCGATACGATAACGGTCAGCCTTTTTGGAAAAGGCGAAAAAGGTCCTAGGATTGAAAAAGGAACATTGGATGGTGTTGACGTGCTAGAGAATGTTCGGCCTGTTCGTCAGTCCAATAGAAATGGCTCTCGACGTAACGGGTCGTTCCGCAAAATCAAACTTGTTGCATGTGTAATCTTGATTGCAATTTCGGGAATCTTTTGGCTGGCGGAAAAGCTTGATTCAAATGGCCATTCCAGTCGCGAAATTGCGGCTCAAGTTGATGTACAGGGCAGTCAATATACCACAAAAGACGAAGTTGCAAAGTTTATTTGTGACAATGGCTACCTGCCGCCCAATTACGTCAGCAAGAAAGAGGCTATCCGCTTGTACGAACGTAAAACGGGGCGCACGTTCGAAAGATGGAACTTTAATCCGCAGAGAAAGCTGGGCGTTATGATTGGCGGCGATGTGTTTGAAAATCGCGACGGCAAGCTCCCGAGCGGTAGTTACAAGGAAGCTGATGTCGATTACTTCGAGGTTAATCGCGGAAAGAATCGCTTAGTTTATAGTAAAAACTGCAATATTTATTATACCGGCGACCATTACGAAACATTTACCAAGTTGAATCTTAAATGAAAAAATCCTCGCTTGTGGCGAGGATGACTTTCTTATAAACTATGAGGCGATGCTTCGCCTTTTTTATTTTCTTTCGAGAGCGACGAGCGTTTCGAGGTGCGGCGTGCCCGGGAACAAGTCGAGCGGCAACACTTCCTTGACTCGGTAACCAAAACGTTCCCATTCGGCGAGAGCGTCCGGGATTTCGTCTGTGCCGCAGAAAATGTGCAGCACGCGAACGGGCTTTCGCAAAGCAAGCGCGCGAATCACGCCGGGTTCTGTCCCCTTGCGCGGCGGGTCGAGCAAAATGCGTTCCGGTTCGCCAGGAATCGGTCGCGGGAGTCGCATCTGCACGAACGTCTCGTCAATCTTGCCTGCGATGAACTTGTAGTTTTTCTTCAAGAATCTAGCGGAAGCTTTCGCGCAGTCGATGGACGGGCCTTCCCATTCCACGCCGAGTACGGACTTGGCGGCTTCGCCGAGTGCAAAGCTGAAAAGGCCGTAACCGCAGTAAAGGTCCAAGAAATTGTCGCCCTTTTCAAGACCGAGCAAGCGGCTTGCGGACTTGATGAGGTTATGGATTTGGCTTTCGTTAATCTGGCTGAAACCCGTCACCGGATACTTGAGCCTGAAATGGCCGAGGTCCAGCGAAAGTTCGCGCGGGCCGTAAAGCTGCTTGAAGTTGAGCGTGTCTGTTGGGCGTTTCGCTTCGAGATAGTAGTTCGATTCCGTCGTATCGACGTAAGTGTGGGCCGCCGTCACGTGGTACGGGCTTTGCTGCAAAACTTCGGCAATTTGTTTCAACTTGCGGACAATGCTTGCGTCCAGCTTTTTCACGTTGAAAATCACGACGCGATACTTGTACGTGCCACGGATGATAATCCAGTTGAGCGCGTAAGCGAGCGGCTTGTACGCCGGCGTGATGAGCTTGTCGAACAGCAGGCGGTAAATCGCGTTGTGCTCTTCGGGCTCTAAAATGCTGTCGTATTCGTTAAACCGCAAATCACCCGGCTTCATTTCGACCTGGCGCTTGGACGTGGTGCGGTAATTGCGCGGCATGGGGCTAGCGACAATCGGCTGCGGACCACGGGCGAGGCGGTTGACTTCCCAAAATTCGCGGATGGCTGCGTTCTTGACCTTGAGCTCGTCCTTGTAATCGAGCGGAGCGAGGGTCTCGCCGTAAGCGGAATCCGATTCTTTCGTGTAATTCGGGAGGTTATGGGCTATTGCTTGTTCAAAAAACATGAAATCCTCTTTTTTACCCCTCAAATTTAAAAAGTTCCCGGAAAGTTTAAAGTCTATTTTTATGCTATGTGGGAGTGATTAGTGGTTGGTAAGCAGTGGTTAGTAAACAGTGGTTGGTGGTTAGTAAATAGTAGGAAGTGACTACACTGTTTCTCCGTCATTCTGGAGGCTCGAAGAGCCGATAGAATCCAGTAAAGGTATGAGCTATAAGCTCGGTCGTCTGCAGCACCCTTTGGGTTTTGGGGCATAGGTGGTGGCGAAAAACTTTTTATATATTTCGGACAAAGGTATGAAATTTATGAAATGGATAGGACTTTTTATCGTAGCTGCGGCGCTTGTGGCCTGCGCGCCTAAGACTGCTCCCGAGTCCTCGGCCGCAATTCGCGAAACGGGCCCGTTAAAGATGCGTTCAAATAGCGAGTTCGTTGCTTGTGTAAAAGAACAGGTACTCCCGATTTATGACAAGTACGTTTTAAAACGTCCTGGACTTACCGGTTTAATCGGTGTGACGATGACGGTGCGTCAGGATGGCGGTATAGATAGTGTTCTCATTGACACTTCGTCAGTCAATTATCCAGAGCTAGAAAAAGAGGTTCAGGAAAAACTTGGCCAGTTGAAATGTCCTCTAATCTATTACAACACGCTCAAGTCCAGAATTGATATCAGATTATCTGCTGAGGGGGTGGCTGTTTCCCAGGCTCGCTCGTCAAGTCAAATTATGAATGTAATTCGCATAAATACTCCGCAGCGGTTGAAACCTATTTACAACCATTATTTAAAGGAACGTTATTATAGCGGTAAAGATTCC
>Ga0310696_10008638_pt1 | contig 11870 bp, 6 predicted proteins | sample AusTroGonzalo_MG_4_FD_203885 | JGI IMG/M metagenome (GOLD analysis project Ga0310696, IMG submission 203885) | Bovine rumen microbial communities from tropical cattle in Woodstock, Queensland, Australia - Gonzalo_02 (v2) (version 2) | ecosystem: Host-associated > Mammals > Digestive system >... | reverse complement strand
AACAAGGTGGCATGGTGCCTGGAGAATTCCGGAGACAAAAAGATGACCGACTCGTCGGCAAGCATCATAGACCTGTTTGAAAACAATTGCAGTACGCATCCTGTGAAGCAGAAGAGTGCGAACGAGCTGGGATTGTACGATATGAGCGGAAACGTTTTCGAGTGGTGCCTGGACGACTATGTCGCGGACAACAGCAAATCGCCTGTGGAGTTCACGCGCAAAAACGATCGGGATGGCGGATCCCGCACGGTCAAGGGCGGCGCCTGGAACCGTGCTTCCGCGGACTGCTCTCCCGCGGGGCGCTTTGCCGCTCCCTCCTCGAAGAAGGACATTTACATCGGATTCCGCCTGGTCCTGGTCAGGGATTCCGGGGAAAAATCGGTAAAACAGATGCTCAAGGATGACTCGAGAAACAATGAACAGAACGTGCGGCTTCCCGGCGGAGTCCAGCTGAAGATGGTGAAAGTCCGGGCGGGTTCGTTCGAGATGAGCGCCGGGGACGGCGAGAACAAGGCCGGAGAGGCGGCGCACCGGGTGACGCTGAACCAGGACTTCTACATCGGCCAGACCGAGGTGACGCAGGCGCAGTGGAATACCCTGATGGAAAACAATCCGTCGGTTTTCAAGGGAGACGATCTGCCGGTGGAGAACGTGTCCTGGGACGATGCAATAGAGTTCTGCGGGAAACTGTATGAGAAGGGCATCGCTCCGGAAGGCTACATCTTCGTGCTGCCTACGGAAGCGCAGTGGGAATATGCTGCCCGCGGGGGCAGGGAAGGCCGCAAATACAAGTACAGCGGAAGCAACAAAATCGACGAGGTGGCATGGTTCGACAGCAATTCCGGCGGCAAGACGCATCCTGTAAAACAGAAGAAGGCAAACGAACTGGGCCTGTACGACATGAGCGGAAATGTCCGGGAATGGTGCCTTGACCAGTTCGTCGAGGACAGCCGAGGGGCGAAAGCGGAATTCCCGCCGGAGGAGTACCTGATGGAGGACGATCAGTGGAAGGAAAACAATAAAAGCCTCCGTCAGTTCGGCTTGAAGATGGAAAGAATCATGTCGCTTCGGGGCGGCAGCTGGTCCGGCGCTTCCGAAACCTGCCGTTCCGCGTGCCGGGATCAGGGAAACTTCGATCACCATGCCGACAGCATCGGGTTCCGTCTGGCTCTCGTCCCGGTCACCGAATAAACGTGTTTCAGTCTCCTTCCTTCTGTCCGGGGTCCGGCGTCGCGGGCCCCGGCACGTCCGGCGCATCCGGTTTCCGGAGCTTACAGCTCCGCGTTGCTTTTCTAAATAAAAGGGAAGGTTCTTTTCATAATCGCGCTTGACATTCGCAGAGAGTGTCGCTATATTAATAGAATAAGAGAACAACCCTGCCCGGAACGCCGCGTTGCACAGGACATGCCGCACGGTTTCCGGCATTTCCGGAGTTATACAGCATGAGCAAACAACTGGTTATCGTGGAATCCCCGGCGAAAGCGCGTACCATCGGACGCATCCTTCCGCCCGAATACGTCATCAAAGCCTCCATGGGTCACATCCGTGACTTGCCCGAGAATTCGTTCGGCGTGGACATCGAACACGACTTCGCGCCTCAATACGAGGAGAGCAAGGCCCGCGGACACAACCTCGGCGAGCTGAAGACCGCCGCGAAGAGCGCCGCGGACATTTATCTGGCGTCGGACCCTGACCGCGAAGGGGAAGCCATCGCCTGGCACCTGCAGGAAGTCCTCCGCAAGGTGAACAAGAAAGCCCATTTCCATCGCGTTTCCTTCCACGAAATCACCCGCAGCGCCATTAACCGTGCGTTCCAGACGCCCGGCGAGATCGATATGAACCGCGTGGACGCCCAGCAGGCCCGCCGCGTGCTCGACCGCATCGTCGGCTACCAGATCAGCCCGCTGCTCTGGTCCCGCATCGAACGGGGCATCAGCGCCGGCCGCGTGCAGTCCGTGGCGCTCCGCCTGGTCTGCGAACGCGAACGCGAAATCCTTGCGTTCATCCCGAAGGAATACTGGATCTTCGAAGCGCTTTTCCATCCGGAATCCGCTCCGGGCCGCTCCTTCCGCGCGAAGCTCGCGAAGGTCGACGGCAAAAACGCCGACGTCGCCAACCGCGAACAGGCGGAAGCCCTGCACAAGATCATTTCCGGCGCATCCGCGTGGCGCATCGCCGACCTGGAAACTTCTCCCCGCCGCAAGTTCGCCCCGCCGCCATTCATCACCAGCACGCTTCAGCAGGCTGCCAGCTCGGCCATGGGCTTCACGGCGAACCAGACCATGCAGACAGCCCAGCAGCTTTATGAAGGCATCACGCTCGAAAACGGCCCTGTCGGCCTTATCACCTACATGAGAACCGACGCCGTCAACATCGCGTTCGAGGCGCAGGCCGCCTGCCGTGACTACATCGCCCGCACGTTCGGCGCGGATTACGTCCCGCAGAGGCCCAATATCTACAAGACCAAGGCGAACGCGCAGGCCGCCCACGAGGCGATCCGTCCCACCGACGTGAACCTGACCCCGGACAAGCTCCGTCCCTTCCTGAATCCGTCCCAGCTGAAGCTCTACACCCTGATCTGGCGGCGTTTCGTGGCGTGCCAGATGAACCCCGCTCAGCTTGAGACCACCACGGTCACCGTCGAAAACGCCCCGTCAGACGAACATGTCTTCTCGTTCCGCGCCTCCGCGACCGTGACCCGCTTCCCCGGATTCCTCGCCGTTTACAACATCAAGGACGAGACCCACACGCCCGAAGACGATCAGGACGAGTCCGCGCCCGATCCCGACCTCCTCGGCATGCTCCGCACCGGTTCCGCCTGCGAACTCGCCGGATGCAAGCCCGAGCAGAAGTTCACCGAACCCGCCCCGCGCTACACCGAAGCCACGCTCATCAAGGAGCTCGAGTCCAACGGAATCGGACGTCCGTCCACCTACGCCACCATCGTGAACACCATCCAGGTCCGCAAATACGTGAACCGCGAGAAGGGCAAACTTGTCCCGACCGACCTCGGATTCCGCGTGAACGACTACCTCGTGAAGTCTCTCCCCGAGCTCTTCCAGGTCGGTTTTACCGCCGACATGGAAAAGAAGCTCGACAATGTTGAGGACGGCGAAGTCGAATGGACTGCCATGCTCCGCGATTTCTACGGCGCGTTCTCCGAGTGGCTTAAGCTCGCGAAGTTCGCCGACGCCCCGGACGACGACAAGGCCGCAGCCCTCATCGCCATTCTCTCCGGGTTCCAGAACTGGGAAAAGCCCGTCGTTCAGCCCGGCGCCAAACGCCCCTTCAACGAAAAGACTTTCTTCAACTCCGTCGTCGCCAAAAAGCAGTCCGGCGTTCCGGTCACCGTCAAGCAGTGGAACGCTCTCCTTTCCATCGCGGCGAAATACCGCGGGCAGCTCCCCGGCCTCGAAGACGCCGTTCAGAAATACGGCTTCGGAAAGGAACTGGACGATGCCGCGGAAAAGCTGAACGCGCATCTTCAGGCGATCCGGGAACGCCGCGCCGAACGGGCGGAACCGCCGAAGTTCGAGTCCGACCCGCATCTGGACGCCGTGTTCAAGGCCGCCGAAAAGGTCAAGTGGAACCGTGCCGAGCGCATCCGCGGCCGCGTGTATGACGACGCGGCATTTGTGGAATCCCTCCGCAAGCAGTACATCGCGGGCAAGACGCTCAGTGCGAAACAGATCGCCGCGCTCCTCCGCGTTACGCGCAAATACCCGGGCCAGTTCCCCGAAGGCGAGCTGGAGACCGCTGTCCCCGCGCCGCAGCCGAATCCCGCCGCCAAGGCGCAGATCGACGCCCTGCTGAACGCGTTCAAATCCTTCGAAAGCTGGAACGAGCCCACGGTCCGCCGCGGACGCACCTTCAGCGATCGCGACTTCATCGCTTCGCTCGCCAAACAGCACACTGCCGGCAAAGTCCTCAGCGAAAAGCAGATCGCCGCGCTTGAGCGCATGGCCGCCAAGTACAACCTGAAACCGGTATGACCCGTACCAGCCGCACCGGACGAATCGTACTCTTCTGGGCGGCGGCTGTCATAATCGCCGCCCTGTGTGCCGTCCAGACCGCGGCCTGGCTGGTCGGCAGCGTTTCCCGGCGCGTCTATTCCTCCGTGGAGGACGTCCCGGCCCGCGAGGTCGGGATGCTGCTTGGCACATCCAAGTATTCCTTCGGGCATCCAAGTTCCGTTCTGCCGGGCCGGATCCGGGCTGCCGCCGCGCTTTATCACGCGGGCAAGGTCAGGAAGCTGGTCGTGTCCGGCGCATGCCGTCCGGAGGAGTTTTCCGACGAGATCGCCGCCATGAAGGAAGGCCTGATCGCAATGGGCGTCCCGGAATCCGACATCATTGAGGATGCGAAAGGCGTCCGCACGCTCGATTCCGTTCTCCGCATGCGGGACGCCTTCGGGTGCGACGATTTCATCGCGATTTCGCAGCGGGACCACTGCGAACGCGCTCTTTATCTCGCGGAGCACAACGGGATCAACACCATCGGCTTTGCCGCGGAAATCATGCCGGGCATGTATTCCGGCGAACGCGCCTTTTTGTCTGTCCGCGAACAACTTGCGCGTGTCAAAGCCGTCGTGGACGTCGCGGCCGGACGCCGCGCAAAGTATCCGGCCGAACGCTGACAGGCAGGGAGTTTCACGCATGGGACCTGTTTCCGACACCGTTCTGATCCTGGCTGCGGGCGGCGCGTCCGCCCGTTTCGGCGGCGGCTCCAAACTCTTCGCCGATCTCGACGGCATCCCGGTTTTCCTGCACGCCGTCCGTGCGGCCGCGTCCGTGCTGACGCCCGGTTCGATCGTCCTTTCCGTCCCGGCGGCTTCGGAGGCGGATTTCCGCACGGCCGCCTCGGAACGTCTTCCCGGCGTCCCGCTTCATTTTGCGCACGGCGGAGCGACCCGCACGTTGTCCGTTCTGAATGCCCTGGAAACGGCGGCTTCGCTCGGCGAAGAACGTTTCCTGCTTGCCGCCGTTCACGATGCCGGACGCCCCATGCTTACGCCGGAACTCCTGCTCGCCTGCCTGGATGCCGCCCGGATCCACGGCGGCGCCATGGCATGCCGCAAAGTCGCCGAGACCGTGAAACGCATCGCCCCGGACGGCTTCCTCGGCGAGACCGTCCCGCGCGACGGACTCAGGACCGCGGAGACCCCGCAGGTGTTCCGGTTCCGTGCGCTCCTGGATGCCTACCGCCGTGCCGCCGCGTCCGATGAGCTTTTCACCGACGACGCGCAGGTCATGGAGCGTTTCGCCCCGGTTCGCATTTTCCCGGTCGAGCACGAATTTCCGAATCCGAAGATCACCTACCGGCCCGACCTGGAACTCTGCCGCACGCTGCTGCTTCTCCGCCGCGAAAGGGAAAAAGCATGAGCCCGAGGGGAAAAGCCTCCCGCGGCCCCGCATGCGCGAACTCCCCGCGCCGCCGGGCCGGCGTCAGTGATTTTCTGCGCCGCCGGAACGTAAGGTCTTTTTATCTTCCGCTCGCCCTGCTCTCCCTGCTGGCGGTCCTGCTCCGCATCCTGATGTCCGTGCAGGTCGTTTCCACGGACCCGTCCGCATACAATCCGCCGGACGTCACGGACATGGCCACCTATCACATGCTGTCCCGCGGCATCCTGAACGGCGTTTTCCCCGCCGAGTTCGTCTACCAGCCGTTTTACTACGCGGTCTTCCTCCCGGCGGTCAAATTCCTGCTCCGTACCGAATTCATGAGCGTGGGGATCGCGCAGTCTGTCTGCGTCGGCGTGGTCGTCTGGTGCGCCGGACTGATCGGCGCGATGCTGCGTTCGCGTCGGACGGGTCTGCTGGCGGCGTTCCTGTGCGCGTTTTCCACGATGCTGTTTTTTTACGTGCCGTACGCGCTGATCGAGATCCAGCAGGCGATGTGGTTCACGGTGCTGCTGTATTTCACGCTGCGGGCCATGAAGACCGGACGAATCCTTCACTTCACTCTCACGGGCCTGATCCTGTCGTTCGCGATCCTTTCGCGCGGAAATGCGTGGTGTTTCCTGCCCGCTGTCGCTCTCGCCTTCATCGTTGCTCTCCGCCGGAAACGCTTTCCGGCGCGCGGAAAGGCCCTTCTGGCGGCAGTTGTCTGCTTGGGTGCAATCGTCATTCCTCAGATGCCTTTCGCCGTCAGAAACACCCTTGCAACGCATTCCCCGGCCGGTCCCTCGACCGCCGGTCCCGCCGTCCTTACGCTCGGCAATAATCCCGAAGCTCCGCCAGGCAGTCTCCCGATCCCGTATCCGCCTACTTACGACGAATGGATGGACCACGCCGCCGAACGTTCCGTTCCGTTGCGCATTCTGGACTGGTTCCGCGCCGAGCCGCTTGCATTCATCGTGCTTCAAATCGAGAAGTTCTTCCTGTTCTTCGATTCGCACGAGATCCCGAATAACATCCGGCTGGGCGTGAACGCCTCGGAAAGCTCCGTCTTCCGCATGTTCGGAATCATTCCCACGTCGCTGCTCATCGCGCTTGCTCTGGCGGCGTTCTTCATGAGCTTCCGCCGTGCCCGGGCGCACAAAAGCGAGCTGATGCTCTGGCTGTTCCTGTTCCTGTACGTGTTTGCGGCGGCGGCGTTCTATGTGCTGGCGCGGTTCCGCGTACCGGTCATCCCGCTCTTCGCGATCGGGGCGGCATTGTTCGTCTCGGACCTCTGGCGGACGGCGCGCGGCGGCCGCGAAAGGCCCAGGCGGCTTCTGCCGTATTGTCCGGCTTTGCTGGCGGGCGTGTATTTCGTGTGGTTCTTTTACCCGGCCTATCGGGCGTCATACGAACCGCGCCTGATGGCGCTTGCCCGGCCGGATGGCGTCCGGCTGGAAACGGCGAAGATGTTTCTGGAACATGACAACGGACCGAATTATCTGGACGGCTGGATGGCGGCCGGGCTGGACGGGGGCGTGACGGTTGCCAAATCGTTCTCCGCACGCGGACTCGACCCCGCAAAATACTCGAAGGCCTATGTGACGGCGACCTTCTGCACGGACAGGCCGCTCGTGATGGATGCGGTCTGCAACGGCAAGGCGGAAGCGGTCGAGCTTTCGTCGCCCGGGCTGAATCCGGTCCGCTTCGGCCCGTTCCCGGTTTCCCCGGACCTTACGTTCTCGTTTTCGTTCCCGAGGCTCCCGCCCGACCAGGTCGGACTGGCGGTCGATTTCCATCGCGACTACGGGCGGACGACGTACCGCGGGGAAGTCTTCCCGGCGGAGGCGGTCATTCGTCTGGAACTGGAGCCGTAAAACGGTTCGGGGGAGGAAGCCCGCCGGAAACGGGGAGGGAAGTTTCCGGCGGAGGCGGACGTCACTCCTTCACGCACATCACGTGGTACACCCCGTCGATGGTTTCCGCGCCTTCGGTGACGTGTTCGAAGCCCGGGAACTCCGCATCCCACGTCTCAAGCTGTTTCAGATACGCGATCTGCGGGCATTTTTCGTCCCCGAAGACTTCGCCGGACATCATCATCGGGATGCCGGGCGGGTACGGGATCACGGAGTTCGCGCTCACGCGTCCCTCGAGGCGGCTTGACGGAACAAGCTCGACGTTTCCGGTCACGATGTGCCGGTATGCCTCGCGCGGGGTGAGCCTCTGGCGCGGGAGTCCGCCGAACGCGCGGTCGAGCATGGCCTCCGGCGTCTTCTCGCGGATGTAGCGGAACATGCGGTCGGAGAGCGAACGGACGCCGTCTTTGCCGTAATGGTCCGGGTAAGCCGCGGCGAGCTCGGGGAAGACTTCGGCGACGGGCGCGTCGGCCTGATACAGGCGTTTGAAGTTCAGGAGCGTGTTCAGGAGCGTGCCCCACTTTCCCTTCGTGATGCCCATGGAGAAGAGGAACATGATCTGGAAATCGGTGGTCCGGGTGGGCACGATGCCTTCGCGGTACAGGTAGTACGACACCAGGGCCGCCGGGACGCCGCGTTCCATGACCGCGCCGTCGTCGCCCATGCCCGGCGTGAGGATGCTGACCTTGACCGGGTCGAGCATGACCCAGTTTTCCTCGAGATCGGAGAAGCCGTGCCACGCGTCGCCGTTTTCGATGCGCCAGCAATGCTGGTCGGCGGTCAGGAGTTCGCGCGGGGCGTCGGCGAATTCATACATGCGGCCGGTTTTGTGATCCGTGACCGTTCCGGCGTTCCACGGTTTGAAGAACCAGCTTCCGTCCTTCTCCGCCCGGCGGCAGATCCGCGCGAGCGCCTGCCGGAAATCGACCGCCTCTTCGATGACCTCCTGCGTGAGGGAACGCCCGCAGCGCGCCATCATAGCGGCCGAGATGTCGTTCGAGGCGCAGATGGCGTAGAGCGGCGAGGTGGTTGCGTGGAGCATGTACGCCTGGTTGAAGCGGTCGAACGGGACGGGGCGTCGTCCTTCGCGGACGTGGATATAGGAGGCCTGGGAAAGTGCGTTCAGGAGCTTGTGCGTGGAGTGGGTGGCGAAGACGGTCGCCCCCTTGTGCCCCGCCGGGTCGCCGCGCATAGCGAAATGGTCCTCGTACATCGGGTTGAAACGGGCGTAGCCGTACCAGGCTTCGTCCATGTGGATCGCGTCGACCGACTTGTCGAGTTCGGCCTCGACCTTGGCGCTGTTGTAGCAGAGGCCGTCGTAGGTGCAGTTCGTGACGACCGCGTAGGCGGGGTGGCCGCCCTCCGGCGCGATCGGGCTTGCGGCGATCTTGGAGCGGATCGCTTCCGGGGTCATCTCCGAACGGTGGATCGGGCCGATGATGCCGTAGCGGTTGCGCGTGGGGATCATGTAGACCGGGGCGGCTCCGGTCAGGATGAGGCCCTGTTCGATGGATTTGTGGCAGTTGCGGTCGCAGACGGCCACGTCGGCGTCGGTCAGGACACCCTGGATGATCGTGCGGTTGCTGCCCGAAGTGCCGACGACCACGGAGTACGAACGGCATGCGCCGAACGTCTTCGCCGCGAGCGTCTCGCTTTGCGCGAATGCGCCCTCGTGGTCGAGCAGGGAGCCGATGCTGCCGCGCTCGATGCCGGTGTCCGTGCGGAAGAGGTTTTCGCCGTAGAAATCGAAGAATTTCTTGCCCTCGGGCGACTTGGTGAAGCCGACGCCGCCCTGATGCCCGGGCGCGGCCCAGGAATATTCGTGGTGCGATTCGTTGTATTCCCAGATGGCACGCATGAGCGGCGGGAGCAGCGTCTCGCGCCAGCGGCATATCGCCGCCTCGATGCGCCCGGCGATGAAGCGCGGACTGTCCTCGAAGATCCACACGAATTCGTCGGCCAGCTCCATCAGGGATTCGCCGAGGTGGCGGCTGGTCTCCGATCGGTCGGCGAGCAGAAAGACCGGGACGCCTGCCTGGCGTTCCCGGATATGCCGCAGCAGTTCCAGCGTGCGGCGTTCCTCGGCTTTCTCGAATTCCATGTCCGTGGCGACGAGAAACGCGTCGATGTCCATGTCCGTGGCGACGACCGGAAACGCCTCGCAGGGGCTTTCCGTAAGCCGGACCCGGATGCCCCGGTCCTCCAGCGCTTCGGCAAGCCGGGCGACGGCGTTGTGCATGGCGTGTCCGGCCCCGGACAGGATGTCCTCCACGATGAGGACCTGTCTGGATTGCAGTTCGATATTGTTCATGGTTCCCTCCTTGTTATTTCGGGCGCCTGGATTCAATGAACTTCGGCGGCTTTTCGCACCTGGGCAAAGTCCAATCGGGAAGATTTTGATGGTTGCGTTTTCAGGTAGCCATCTTCAGATCTTCCTGCATCGGCTTTTTTCCCGTCAGCTGAAAATCCATCCGATTGAATGAATAGAGATACCCTTTTTTTCGGTGAACGGCGGATTCAGAGTTTGATTTTCCCCGTCGCGGCGAGCACGATGGCGGCGATGGCCACGATGACCATCGCGATCGCGCAGGAAGCTTCGATCGGCGTGAACGACGGTTTTGCCTTCAGCGCGGGGTCGGACGCGTCTTCACGGGCCTGGGCGCATGCCCGGATGTACACCGGGATGCCGAGGACGAGGAAGCAGAACGCCATCAGCAGATACGTGAGCCCGGCGGCGTAGATCATCCAGATCGCGTACAGGGTGCCCGCGACGCCGCAGAGCATCGCGAAGGGACGTTTCACGGGCAGGTCCGCGGGGTATTTCCCTGTGGCGCAGAGTTTCCAGAGGTACGCGGTGCAGGCGAGGTAGGGCGGCAGGATCATGACCGAGGTGACCGAGAGCATCGTATTCCAGGCGTTGTTCTCGAAGTAGACGAAGATCATGGTGAGCTGCATGAGTCCGCTGGTGACCCAGAGCGAAGCGGACGGGCTCTCGTGGACGTTTTCGCGTTTGAAGAAGCGCGGGAACGTGCCGTCAAGCGCGGCGGCGTACGGGATCTGCGCGATCATGATGGTGAATGCCAGCCAGCTCGTGAGCAGTGCGATGATGACGCCGAGGTTCATTACCCAGCCGCCCCACGGCCCGACGATCTTCGCCAGGATCGGCGCGGTCGAGGGGTTTTCCAGCGCGGCCAGATGCCCCTGCGACATGTAGCCGAACGGCAGGATGGAAAGCAGGAAGTAGATGGCGAGGCACGTGAAGAACCCGAGCACGGTGGCGCTTCCGACGGCCCGCTGGCTTTTCGCCCGCCCGGAGATCACCACGGCTCCCTCGATGCCGATGAATGCCCACAGCGTCACGAGCATCGTGGACTTGATCTGCGGCATGACCCCGCCAAGAGGCTTGTCCCCGAGCGCCTTCGAAAACGCGTGTCCCCAGAAGTCGGTCCGGAACGTGTCGAACCGGAAGACGAACAGCATCACGACGATGAAGAGCGCGATCGGAACGAGTTTGCAGATTGTGCCGACCACGTTCAGAAATGCCGCCTGCTTCACGCCGCGCAGGACCAGGAAGTTCATGAGCCAGATCACGCAGGATCCGCCGATGATCGACGGGATGTTGTTCCCGTGCGTGAACCAGCCGGGGAAGAAGTAGTCGAGCGCGTCCATCAGCAGCACGGCATACGCCACGTTGCCGAAGACGTTGCAGAGCCAGTAGCACCATGCCATCTGGAATCCGGCGAACCTGCCGAACCCGAGGCGGGCGTAGGCGTAGATGCCCGTGGTGGCGTCCGGCCGGGCGTCAGCTAGAATCCGGAACGTGTTGGCCAGAAAAAAGATGCCGACGCCGGTAATGATCCAGGCGATGAGCACGGCTCCGGCCCCCGCTCCCTGCGACATGTTCTGCGGCAGACTGAATATGCCGCCCCCGACCATGGCGCTGACGACGAGTGCCGCCAGCATCATGACGCCAAGTTTCTTTGATTGTTCTCCCATGGTTTCCCTCCCGGTTGTGATCGGGGCGCCTCCGCTGTCGAATGAACGGAAGTCCCCTTTTGTTTTTATGAACGGGGCAGGGCCCGGCGGCGCAATCGGATGCGGACGCCCCCTCCCCGGAATTCCTTTTGCTGTCATCTCTGTTCATTTCGTTTCGGCGGCTTTTCGCGTTCGGGCAAAGTCCGGCTGGTGAGATTCTCGGAGATTACGTTCTCAGGTAGCCACACTCAAATCTCCCTGCATCGGCCTTTTTGCCCGTTCGCTGAAAAACCATCCGCCCCAACGGATGGAGATGCCCTTTTGTTACAATAGCACGGCCCGTCGGAAATGCAAATGCGCACGATTCGCTTCCGGGCCGGAAAAAAAGGCGGAAAGGATGGTGTTTTGCGCTTGCTTTTTCCCGAAGACGATGTATAATATTCCGCAGAAAAACCAGCCCCCGCTTTTTTTCAAAAAAACATTTTCACCCACATCCCGGCCGCCATGCTTTATTTCCTCGTTTCGCTCATCCCCGATTTTGAAAACACCCCCCTCCGTCTGTTCAATTACTTCACGTTCCGCGCTGCCGCCGCGCTGGTCA
>Ga0310696_10008637_pt1 | contig 11871 bp, 9 predicted proteins | sample AusTroGonzalo_MG_4_FD_203885 | JGI IMG/M metagenome (GOLD analysis project Ga0310696, IMG submission 203885) | Bovine rumen microbial communities from tropical cattle in Woodstock, Queensland, Australia - Gonzalo_02 (v2) (version 2) | ecosystem: Host-associated > Mammals > Digestive system >... | reverse complement strand
ATCTACGCCCCACTTCTTCAAAATTTCTTCGTCGAAAGTCGGCTTGTAAAAGTCCGGATCGATACCGTTGTAGATAACCTTCACGCGGTCTTCCGGCACACCATAAAGTTTCATCACATCGCGCTTCATGCCTTCGCTCACGGCAATCACGCCATCAGCGGCTTCGTAAGCGGTACGTTCAATCCAGCAGCTCATGTTATAGCCGCCATCGCCCAACTGTTCGGCCTTCCACGGGCGATGCGGTTCAAGCGAGTGCGTCGTGAGAATGAGCGGGCACTGCAAAAGGCGACTTGCAACAACACCACCAAAATGGCTATACCAAGTATGGCAATGGATCACATCGATATCCTTCAGCGAAGACATCCACTGGAGATTGATATCCAAGGGCTTCAAGATTTTCTTGAAGCGTTCATCTGCCGGAGCACATTCGAGTTTCTGGCTAAAACCAATCGCACGGATGTTGTCCGCATCATCATTCTGGGGGCCAAAGCAACGAGCTTCGATGTGGCAGAGCTTGGAAAGTTCCTGACTGAGAAACTTGACGTGAATACCTGCACCGCCATAGATTTCTGGCGGAAATTCATTAGTAAGGATTGCAGCGTTCATAATACAGCAAACAGTGTTTAGTGGGCAGTGGTTAGGTGGATGTCCGCAAACTGTTTTCACTGATAATATTAAAAATTTACACCCTGAAATTCAATAGTTTCACTGTAGCAAACTATTGAATTGTCTCCTTCGTCACTTTACAATTTTTTGCGTTTTTTCAATATCGTGTATAATTAAAAAATGTACAAAGGAGAAGCATAAAAAACGTCCCGACCATAAAGATCAGGACGTAGGTATTTGGAGTGTTTAATGAATTATATTAGAAGTTCTTGCAGGTTCCTTTCCAGTGACCCTGTTCACCAACAATTTCGCCATTGATGTAGCGGCCGCTCGAACCGACAAAGTCATCCTTGCGGAAGTCTTCGCCGCCAAGGTGCCAGCGCATCCATGCAACCGTTGCAGCCATGCCGCCCCACGGGCCGGAACCGTGACCCCAGCCACCTTCGCCGCCCTGCGGGCCACCCGTCATCTGGATGAGGCAAGCAGGAGCCTTGACGCCATTGTTGTTATAGTCAGCTTCAGCATTCGGGCGTTCCATGCCGGCTTCGCCGTACACGATACCGATAGTCTTGTCCGTCGGGACGCTCGCCATGGCCGTATGTCCGAGGTCACCGCTGTTGTTAAGCATAGCAGTAATCACGCGCTTGTCCTGAATGACCATCTGTTCAGATTCAAGACCACCCATCGAGTGACCGGAGCAACCGACCTTCGACATGTCGAGTTTCTGATAAAGCGGATCGTTCGGATCGTTATTCTTCTTTTCGAGCCAGTCGAGAGCAGGTTTGCCCTGAGAAGCGTTCCCCGGAGATTCGCGGAGCGCAATCACGACAAAGCCATGAGAAGCGAGACGATGGATCATTCCACCGTAAGCACCCGGTTCCGTGCCGCCACCCGGACCCCAAACGACAACAGCATGCTTCTTGTCGCTTGAAAGCTGCTCCGGATAAGCAAGGATTCCGCCGCCATCCCAGCCGGTACGTTCAATATACTTGACTTTCAACTGATCCTTGTTTTCGTCCGTACCTTCAGCAAGGAAAACGCCAGACGGCTTCGGAGCTTCGCTCGAAGAAGATTCAACCTTCTTTTCACTAGAAGAGGATTCTACTTTCTTTTCGCTGGAAGAACTTGCCGGCTTTACGGCTTCGCTAGAGCTAGAAGCCGGAGCCTGGACATCCGCACTGGAAACCGGCGCGGTAGCAGAGCTTGAATTGGCGACATCGGCGGAAGATTCCGGATTCTGCGGCCCAACATCCGCGCTTGAACCAGGAGCAGCCGCACCAGAGTCAGATTCAGCAGAAGCACTGGACCCCGGCTGTACTTCACCATTTCCCTGCTGTTGTTCGACAGAACTGGATGAAGCTCCATCACCTTGCTGGATTTCGCCAGCAGAGCTAGACGAAAATGCGACAGCAAAATCAGAAGCAGCAGATGTGACAGCATCATCACCGCAATTCATGAAGGCCAATGAACTGGCCAACACCATTGTCTTTAAGAGTTTAGATTTCATTTTGTTCTCCTATTTTACCATAACCTGATCATAAATTACCCTAATTTTCCATAGAATTCTTTTACTATAAATAAAGTAACATGGATAAAAAATCCAAGCAACAAACAAATTAATTTGTATTAAATACTCAAATTTCTGGTTACAAGAACACAAAGAAAACGCCTCGATCAATTTGATCGAGACGCTTGGTTGTTGGAGTGTGGAAATATTAAAAAATCTTACACTTGATCTTCACTCTTAATAAAATAGACCGAAAAAGGTTTCATGACAAGAACTGAAAATCACGTTTCATGGATAAAAAATCCAAAAACAAAGAACGTCCCGATTTTTCAATCGAGACGCCTAGTTGTTGGAGTGTAAGTTGAAGTGTAAAAAACTATGACTGAATTAGAAGTTCTTGCACTGGGTTTTCCACTTGCCCTGCTTGCCAATGATGGAGCCGTTAATGTACTTACCACTGCTGCCGACGAAATCGGCCTTGCGTTCCGTTTCGCCGCCAAGGTGCCAGCGCATCCATGCAACTGTTGCAGCCATGCCATCCCAAGAGCCGGAACCGTGACCGTAACCGCCTTCGGAGTTACGCGGACCACCCGTCATTTCGATGAGGCAAGCCGGAGCCTTCACGCCAGCGTTGTTATAGTCGTTCTTGGCATTGTCCTTTTCCATACCGACTTCACCGAAGAGGATTGCAATCGTCCTGTCCGTTGCGACCTTGTTGGCACCGGCGCCATTCCAGTCACCACTGTTGTTGAGGAATGCCGTAAGAACGCGCTTGTCCTTGATAACAGCCTGTTCCGATTCTAGACCGCCCATGGAGTGGCCAGAGCAGCCGACCGTATTCATGTCGAGCTTGCCAAACAGCGGGCTATTGGAATCCTTGTTCTGCTTGTCGAGCCAATCCAAAGCCTTGATAGCCTGGGATGCATCACCCGGAGATTCCTTGAGTGCAATCACCACAAAGCCGTGAGATGCCAAGCGACGAATCATGCCTTCGTAAGCGCCCGGTTCGGTACCGCCACCTGGGCCCCAAACGACAACGCCATGCTTTTGCGTCGAAGAAAGCTGTTTTGGATACGAGAGGATTCCACCGCCATCCCAGCCAGTGCGAGTCTTGTATTCCACTTGCATCTGGTCTTTTTCTTCTTCCTTGCCGCTAGCAAGGAAAATGCCCTTCAACGCTTCGCTTGAGCTGGATTCCACCTTCTTTTCGGAGCTGGAGCTTTCCACCTTCGCAGAGCTAGATGCAGGCACCTTCTCGGAGCTAGAACTTACGACAGGCGCCTTATCAGAGCTAGAAGCCGGATTTTGCACATCGGCGCTGGAAGTTGCACTCAGGGCATCGACACTAGAAGCAGGCACAACATCGCTGCTAGATGTCGGAAGCGGATTCGTGCCCGAGCCACAAGCATCAGGTAAACTAGAAGCTACGCAAGGATCATCCCAAGGATCAGCGACAGAGCTGCTGGATTCGTTTCCGGCAGAAGCACCTCCCGGCTGGCCCTGAGCCATTGAGCTAGAAGAGCCTTCACTGCCCGGCTGAATTTCGCCAACAGAGCTAGACGATAATCCCCCAGCGTAATTGTCAATTGCAGATGTGACGGAATCATCGCCACAATTCATGAAGACTAGCGCACTAGCCAACACCATTGTCTTTAAGATTTTTGATTTCATCTTTGTACTCCTCATTTTTTCAAAAACCTTACAACCCATCCATAAGCCCTTGAGGGGGCTAATTTTCAAACTAAATCAAAATGGAAGAAGTAAATCCTTATGTAAACTTCCTTTTATTGACAAAAAATCCATAACGACCTTAAAAACAAGAAAAGCCGGAACAAAAGTTTCCGGCAAAAAGACTTAAACAGAGTTTTTCAAAAAAAACGCCCCGGCCGTGCACCGGGACAGTATTCAAAATAGCAATATAGGGCTATTATCTAGGCGCGTAAATGCGCGACATAAATTCGGCGCGTGTTTTTTCGTCCGTCTTGAAGCGTCCCAAAAGCTGCGTCGTAACCATCATGGCACCAGGCTTTTTCACACCGCGCATCGTCATGCACATGTGGGAGGCTTCCAAAACGACCGCAACACCCTTCGGCTGCAAGACCCTCTGGATGAGTTCCGCAATCTGGCGCGTCATGCGTTCCTGAATCTGAGGCATGCGGGCATAATATTCCACCACACGCGGGATTTTCGAGAGGCCGACCACGCAATCACCTGGGATGTAAGCCACGTGGGCCTTGCCTGTGAACGGCAAAAAATGGTGTTCGCACATGCTCGCAAACTGGATATCCGGCACAATGATCATCTCATCGTACTTTTCATGGAAGCGGGTCTTGAGGATGTCCTCGGCCTTCATTTCACCTGTAAGGCTCGTCATGAGTTCAGCGTACATCTTAGCAACACGCTTCGGCGTATCGATAAGGCCTTCACGGTTCGGGTCTTCGCCCATGCCTTCCAGAATCATCCGGAAGCCGTCTTCCATTTTCTTAAAATCCATCATGGGACAAAAGATAGCAAAAATCAGCGAATCGTAACAGCCCTAGTCTCGCTTCCGTAACGGATGAAGAATCGACCCGATTTCGGCATTTCCACAACCATCGAAGATTCCGTTGTCAAACGGTGCAAAACGCGCCCCTGCACGTCCATCACAAAAAGCGGGCGACCCGCGACAAGTCCCGAAAGCGAAACACGATTCCCATTTACGGACACCCGCAAACCGCTTTTCGTCACCTCCACCAAACGCATAAGCCTCTCAACGGTCACATTTCGGTTAGCATAAGCCATATTGTATAAGCCGTCATACGAATCCTTCACGACAACATCCTGAACAACTGCATAGTATCCTAATCGGCAGACAACCCCGGCACATTGATTCAATCCAGAACAGAAATTGCTCCACAGCAACCCCGAAATGGAATGCCCGTTCCCGTAAATATTCCCGTGAAAAGAATCGCCTCTCAACCGCGAAGCAATAGGATACCAAAAGAGATAATCTTCCCTCGTCGCGTCCGGCACCGTATCCTTGAGCAAATGTTCGTTGACAACGATATCATTTTCAAGCGAGGCACACACTTCTGATCTGCCAGCAATACTATCGGCTTCGTTCACATAGTCAGAGAACCAATACAATTCTTCTTTATTCGTAATTTTATAGCAACTGTCATCGTTCATCGCAGGTTCTTTGGACATCGGCATCCATCCCGCATACGCATCGACATCCCCGATTTGCCCAATCGAATCTATCGGCATTCCGCCAAGCTGCCTTGGAAGCCATTCATAAAAGCGGAGCCCTTCGCGCGTCGGCACTTTCAATTTTACCGGCAAATCTTCAATCGTAAATGTTCCCGGATTGTCCGGATGGTTGGTACCGCCATTCATGTGGTATGTAATTTTATAGACAATCGGTTTCCACTTGGCATAAACAGTGACATTTTCCATATTGCCCGTAGGAATCTCCGTAATTTTATTCGCAAACTGGGCGTCCGTGAACCAGCCTTCAAAATCATATCCTTCGCGAGAGGCCGTTTCCAAAACAAACTTTCCGAGCTCAGCCGACCAAGTCGTTACAACAGAATCCGATAAGGAACCCAAATAGCGTTTTCCCTTCAAATCAATATCACTCCCAGCGGCATTAAGCACACGCGTCACCAAAAAGCTCCCTTTCCATTTGGCGTAAAGCGTCCATTCCCCATAATTATCCGTATTTATGACTTCGACTTTCTGGGTGAACAAGCTGTCCAAAAACCACCCTTCAAAAACATCGTTTTCCTTTTGCGGTTCCTGCAAGACAATCGCTGCACCGCCTATTTCAAAAGATGACGGATTTTTGTCGCTGTTCACGCCGCCATTCAAGACATAACGAATACTCGATTTGCCCACCTTAAGAACAGGGTAAGCGTCCTTTCCGATTTCCTGAGCCCAACTACCGCCATTTACGCCCTTGGAAAGGCGACCGAATACAGTACCATCCGCAAACTCCGCCTGCGTAACACGAAAATCATAGGGGACATACAAACTGTCCGTTTCCACGCAATAACCATTTTCAACTTTAGCATAACTGTCAAAGACTTTAACATCCTCGTCAAAAGGAGTACTGATTCTGTCATAACGATAATAAGAAATACAATTCCGAGCAGGCCCATCCAACGTTCCCGCAAAATAGACATTCCTCACAAGAGCTTTATTCAAGTCTCCGGCAATTCCGCCAACATAGTCTCCGCTCTCAATATGTCCAAGGCTATAAGCGTTTTCTACCACGACCAAATTTGAATAATCATCAAACGAGAAATTTCTTTTTATAGAGTCTGCCAAAGCAGCGCTCTGTATTCCTTCTCTCAAATTAACGCGCCCCACAATGCCACCACCATACTCATTTCCATAGACAGTCGCATTGGAGTAAACATTCATCAATTTCGCCGGACTATAAGCTATCCCTACAATCCCCCCTGCAAAAGTCGAAGAGAAATATGAATCGACTATCCCTAAGTTACTCACAACGCTGGTCTTTTTTCCAGCATAATTTTTCGATCCCCCAACTACAGTAAACAAGCCATTTTCGGCTCTCAATCCTGAAATTTTATAGCCGTTTCCCTCGAATGTTCCAGAAAAGCCAAACAAAGGCCACCAAACAAGGCTATCCGAAGCAACGTTCCCGTCTTTATCCAGAAGGTTCCTGTTGACCACAATATCGTTCTGGAGAGAGATACACCCGTCAAAAAAATAATCGACCCACACAATGTAATGGGAATCAAACAAATTAGAAAGTTCCTCTAGCAAATTAGCATGGTCCTCTAGCTGAAAATTCTTGGATACAGAAAGAATACCGTACAGTTCCTCGGCATTGTGAATCAGATAGCAACCGCGTTCATCTTGTGACGGCGTTTTCGGAACAGGCTCCCACATCGCAAAAAGCGTAAAATTTCCATAATTGCCGCCCAACCAATCTTTTTGCATGACTGATATATTCATGTATTTAAATGTTTCATCGCACTTTCTCGTGCTGTTCATAACGACACTTTTAACTACAGCATCGCATTTTTCAAAATACCAGCCCTTAAAAACATGTCCTTCACGCGTCGGCTCATAGAATGTCAATTTACTCAGATTGCCCTCGTAGCTCGTCGGGTTGTCCGGATGGTTTACGCCACCATTCAAATTATAAGAGATGGTATAAGCATCAGCCGAAACAAAAGCCGTCAAAACAAAAACGGCTAAACAACATATTTTTCTAAAAAAGCGAGCCACGGGATCCACCTCCTTACGCATCATTTTAATCTATATAAAGTTTTTTTATTGTTAAATACAGATTGAAACTTTGCGTTGTATCCGATGTAAACATCACATCGTTCGTCAAAGGTCGTGTCCATGTTTTTTACGTAAAAAAAACGGCCCAAAGGACCGTTTCGATTTTCGTAACCCCTAACTTACACCCACTCGACTTCGTTACCTGTGCGGGGAGTTTCAGCGCGGTTCGGGAGTCCCGATTCCGTATCGGCATAGCCAATCGCGACGGAAGCATACACGCGTTCATCTTCCTTAAGGCCGAGGCTGCGCAAGTATTCCAAAAGTGTCGGGTCTTCGTTCAGCCACTTGAGCTGATTGATATAGCAACTGCCGAGGTCAAGTTCATTTGCGGCAAGCATCATGTTTTCGACAGCGCAGGCGACATCGGCCATGTTATTGCCATAGTCTTTCTTGTTCGCGACGACAATCAAAACAGGAGCGGTATAGCAGAACGAGTAATTGCCCTTGCGGGAAAGCGTAATGGAATTCTTGAGGCTCTTGTAAAGGTCTTCACGAAGTTCCATCGCCGCAAATGCGGACTGCACAAGTTCCTTTAATTTTGCGATGGCCGCCGCATCAGAAATCACGAAGAAGTGATTCGTCTGGCAGTTTCCGCCGGTCGGTCCGAAACGGCCTGCTTCAACGATAGCTTCGAGCTTTTCGCGTTCCACAATTTTCTGCTGAAACTTGCGAGTGCTGCGACGGGTCTTGATGGCTTCAAGTGTATGCATAACAGATCCTTCAAGATACTCTACTTATCTAGCGGGAGCATCAAAATTCTAGACTTGCGTTTATTGTTGTAATGATCGCGCTTTGAAGGCGGCAATTCGTCAACCGTCCCATCGACAAATCCAAGCTGGTAGAACCAATCGAGCGCCTGCGTCGTGAGTAAGAACAAAGTCTTATAGCCCCTCATACGGCCAAGCGAAATCAAGTGGCGTACAATAGCTTCTCCAATGCCCGACTTGCGGTAGTTCGCGCCAACAGCAATACCTGCAACTTCGGCCATACCATTTTCAAACTTATGAAGAGCTCCGCAGCCGTGAATGCTATTGTCAATGCTATAGACAACATAATCATCCAACTTTTCGGAAATGGAATCCTGCGTGCGCGGGACCAAATAGCCCTTTGCAATGTAGTCCTGCATAATGCGCAAAATATCCGGAATGTCTTCGATAGTCGCCGGGCGGATACTGGAATACTGGTTCGCATACACCATTGTTCCGTCACCGCGGGCCGAGAATACTTCTTGCAACACGCTGCCCTGGAATTCACCGCTCAGCAAATGCACACGGTTTGCCCCAGCTTCGCATGCATGGATCGCATTCATCAAATAATCCATCTGCGCAAAGTCAAGCACATCGGAATTGAGTTCCAGAAGTTCCTTCGCCTGGTCGATATCCATAGCCGAAATAAGCCCGTTATCGGTCGGCTCTAGATGCTTTGTGTTCTTGCCGGTCACAAGACCATCAAGCTTAATGCCGCTTTCACTTCCGATAAAGAACAGCTTCCCGACTTTAAGGTACTTGCAGAGTTCCGTTGCAAGTTCCGTACTCGAAATATTGTAGGCGCGCCCAATCTTGTTCCAGCCGATTGGCGGAATAATCGGCACAAACTTCTCGTTCATCAACTGTTCCAGCAAATCACGCTGGATACGTTCGATGCGACCGGTACGCATAAAATCGACACCGTTGATTACGCCCATGCTGCGCGCCAGAATCCAGTTGCCCTGAATACCGCTAAGGCCACTTGCCGTAAGGTGACTCATGATGCGCTGGGCAACGCCCAAGGACGCCTGTTCCACGAGAGGCAAAGCCTCCTCGCTCGTCAAGCGAACACCGTTGCAAAAATCTGTTTCGAGATCCCAAGCCTTGAGTTGTGCGTCAATGCTATTTCGCGTACCCGGCACGATGATAATGCGAATACCCGCCTTGTGCAAAAGAGCGATATCGCGCATTAGCACGGGGAACATCGGATGATCCATCAGGCTATCGTCAATCTTCAAGACGAAAAGCTGGCCCTTGAACCTGTCCATGTAGCCAAACACTTCCCGGATGAATCCGGCCACTTCGAAGTGCTGAGAATAAAAATCAGACGCTGCGTTACTCATGCTCTAAAAAGTAGCAACAGAAAAAGCGAAGGACAGAACATCCTTCGCAATTTAAACAAAAATATGGCATTTTTTGTGCGGGTTTCCGCACACGCGCAAAACTACTTGGACGGGAAAACCTGTAACAATTCCACCTCGAATACCAAGAGCGAATTAGGCGGAATGGACGGCGGAGCGCCAGCTTCGCCATAAGCAAGATGACTTGGAATCCAAGCCCGCACCTTTTCACCGACCTTCATATCCAGGAGCAAGTCCTGCCAACCTTCGATAACTGCAGAAACAGCAAATTCCATCGGCGCACCGCGCTTGACGCTATTGTCAAATTCCGTGCCGTTGAGGAGCGTACCTACGTAATGGACTTGGACCTTATCGTTTATTTTCGGCTTAACACCAGTGCCTTCCTTGAGCATGAGGTATTGCACGCCTTTCCTCGTGACCCAAATTCTCGGATCCTGGATATTCTTCGCAAGGAAAGCCGCCTGATCGGTAAGGGCTTTACGTGCCGATGCAGCCTCATCCATTTCCGTTTGCACCTGCATCTGGTTGAGCAAGTCCTGAAGGGCCGCTTCGGACTCCGTTTCCGTCATGAGAACTTCACGACTGGAATCGATAACATCGTGCATGGCATTCAAAAGAACGTCAAGCTTGACAGGCACATTGATATTAGCAACGGCCCTGCCAAAGTCAACACCCAGCGCATAGCTGTAGCGGTCCACCGGATTGTCCAGAAATACTTTCTGTTCTTCAGCCGGCTTAGGTTCCGGAACGGGCGTCAAGTCGGGAACTTTGGGGGCATCTTTCGCTACCACGGGTGCAGGAGTAACCACTGGACTTACAACGGGAGCCTGTTTACTGCTTCCACATGCCACAAGGATGCCACCTACAAAAAACACGGGCAAACAATGAAAAATTTTCATAAAATCAAATCCAATCCTGTTTTTTGGTCCCTTAAAAATACTTTTTTTGGTTCAAAAAACGAAAAAAAATATGAATAACACTTGTAATTTAGCACAATTGTAAAGAAAAACACACATTACCCCTTTAAAATTGCTTACTTTTTTGCTATCTTTGCACCCAAAGGGAATATTACAATGAATAATAGCTTTAAGTGTTATATTGATTCTGCGACAGCCCAGAAAAGGTTGTTCGACGAATCTATTGATAACGTTAAAGATTCCTTAGTGAAAGCCGTAGCGGAATCATCACGGTCCAAAGGCAATGAGGCCCCGTTGTTGAATATCAACAGGGTCCAGCCAACTTATTCGACCACGGGTTGGCTCAAAGGCGCCCTCTCTTACCCCTGGGCAATCGTAACCGTCGTCATTCCCTCGATTCTCCAAGACATCTTCTAGTTTTCATTCCCTATTTTTGGAACGCCCGCTACCAGCGGGCTTTGCTTTTTTTAGAGAAAAATCCCTTTAGCGATAAGCCCAAATTTTTTAAATTTTGGAAAAACGGAGATTTTATGGCAGCACTCATTCTAGACGGCAAGGCACTTGCCAAGACCACTGAAGAAGAACTCAGCGCCCGCGTGGCGGCCCTCAAGGAAAAAACCGGCAAGACCCCGATTCTTGCAACGATTCTCGTGGGCGACGATCCGGCTAGCGCCACTTACGTCAAGATGAAGGGCAATGCCTGCGCCCGCGTCGGCATGGAAAGCATCCGCGTGGTGATGGACAAGAACACCACGACCGAAGAACTCCTGGGCAAGATTCAGGAACTCAACGAAAACCCGAACGTGCACGGCATCCTGTTGCAGCACCCGGTTCCGCGCCACATCGATGAACGCGCCGCGTTCGAAGCTATCGATGCTCGCAAGGACGTGGACGGCGTGACCTGCCTCGGCTTTGGCCGCATGTCCATGGGTGAAAAAGCTTACGGCTGCGCAACACCGGCCGGCATCATGCGTCTCCTCAAGGCTTACAACATTCCGCTTTCTGGCAAGCACGCCGTAGTCGTTGGCCGTAGCGCCATCCTCGGAAAGCCGATGGCCATGATGCTCTTGAACGCGAACTGCACCGTAACCATTTGCCACAGCAAGACCGAAAACCTTCCGGAATTCGTGAAGCAGGCAGACATCCTCGTGGGTGCAGTCGGCAAACCGGAATTCATCAAGAAGTCCTGGATCAAGCCGGGTGCAGTCGTCGTGGACGCTGGTTACCATCCGGGTGGCGTTGGCGATATCGAGAAGGGTCTCGAAGAAGTCGCATCCGCATACACCCCGGTTCCGGGCGGTGTCGGACCGATGACCATCAACACTCTCATCTACCAGAGCGTGGAATCCGGCGAATCGTTGATTAAATAGGTTTTAGGTATTAGGTTTTAGGAGTTAGGTTAAATTAGCCCGATACCTATGACCTTGCATTCT
>Ga0310696_10008636_pt1 | contig 11871 bp, 10 predicted proteins | sample AusTroGonzalo_MG_4_FD_203885 | JGI IMG/M metagenome (GOLD analysis project Ga0310696, IMG submission 203885) | Bovine rumen microbial communities from tropical cattle in Woodstock, Queensland, Australia - Gonzalo_02 (v2) (version 2) | ecosystem: Host-associated > Mammals > Digestive system >... | reverse complement strand
ATACTCACTGTTTGGAAGCAGTTTGTTGAGATTATCCACATACGCCTGAAGATGTTTCCCATGGTGGAAACCAATTGTCTCTTTACTAATCACCGGTTCCAATGCCTCCGGTGCATACGGCAATGCCATCAATTCATATTTCTTCATATCAATAGTTTTAGTTAATTTATACTCCTTCCATCAGCCTCAGACTTCAGCCTTCAGCCTTCGTTAAGCCATCTTACTTCTTACATCTTCCATCAGACATCGCTACAATAGTAGCTTTTGTACCACTCCGCAAACTTCCTCAGCCCCTCCCTCAACGTAATCTTGGGTGTAAACCCGAAGTCACGCTCCAAGGCTGTGGCATCGGCATACATGGTGGGCCCGTCGGATGGTGTCGCACAACCGTCGCTGGGTTTATGTCTATCACATAGAAGAAAGCTACGTAATTGTAGACCGCATTCTTCCAGCCAAGATGAATAAAAGATAAAGATATCGCGTCGTCCCGCGATACCAAGACCCGCGAAGGTTTGTGGGTTCTGCAAACCTGAGTTTTTCCCCTCCGCCTCAGGGGAGGGGATACAGGGAGAGGTGGAACCCCTCTTGGCTAAGAGGATAACTTTTGGAGCAGCGAAGGCCATCATGCTTGCATGTTTGGCTGAGTCGCGACAAAAGTCAACGATAGTTAACGGGGGAGATCGAAAGAAACCTTCTTTGTTTCTTTCTTCGAAGAAAGAATAAATCCTTTTGTTTCTTTTCAAAATAGAAAATCACTCATACTGATTCACCCTCCTATACCGTTCCATTAGTTCCAGAAGTTCCTTGAACCACTCCACCCTCTCCGGTTTCAGAGTACCAGCATTGAGATACTTCCTATTAGCCTTCAGCCAGTTCACCATATCGTGCTCCTCAATCCGATGCTTACTCGGATTGCGCTTATTCGTTTCAATAAAGCGCTTCACCTCATTATATCTTGTCCACCACCGCGTTTCTTGATCCATCTACCATCTACCATCTTACATCAGACATCTCACATCTTTTGCGCTCACCATTTCTATTGTGCGGGATTCCATTGTTATGACATTAGAGCATTATTAATAGCCATATCCTCACGGATGAACTCAATCATTTCTTCTGTTGCACCGCCAGAACGCGCAATATCCTCGACAGACATCTTACGTCCATTCTCTAATGCCTTAAAGTAATACTCGTCATGGGTCATTTGTTCCAATTCCTGAAACGATTTCACTATATTCTTGGCAATGGCGTTATCTAACGCCTCAATTTCGGACTTCGACAGATAATCCATGTTGGGTTCTCTTAATGGCGAAACATTCGGCAAATTATCATCTACTGAAACAACGTCTGCCAGAAATCCACCCCTACCTTCCTTAACAGATTTCAATGAGTCGTAGATACGGGTTGGAACCGGGCCATGGGGAAGAGCATAATAATCATCTGTAGTAATTTTCTCACCCCATTTTGCCAAATGCTGACGTTCTGCCAGATACAATATCTTCATCAGGTGGTAATAATCAACCCTCCCTGTCTTGCTCAAAATATAAAGAAGAACCTCCTTTATAACTTGATCATTATAATTTTGAACTGTATCTACCATAACTTAGAGCAATTTGTTTTTCGCTATACAACCTAACTTAGTACTTATTTCGTGTGCAAAGATACAAATTAATTTCTATTTAGCAATTATATTATTGCACTTTTTATTCTTTTCAAGCAATTTCCATGCCAATTCCATTACTTTCCACCCCCATTTTCACACAAAAAAGTACGGCCACTCCCACATACCGTACTTTTCGAATAGTTTTTAACCGTTTAAATCCCTCAGACATCGTACATCCTCAACTATCATTGCACTGTCCCTTTGGCATCAAATCAATCGCCGACGGCGACCGATTTGATGCTAGAAGAACACTTAGACAATTGGACGAACAGAATTCCGTCAAATTCTGGAATTTAAATTTTTCTTTGTATCTTTGCACCCAATTAACATTGATGAAATATGAAAAGATATGCCTTCACTGTTTATTAATATCATTCAGTAGCATCGGGTGAGCTATGGAGCTGATTTATAAAATAAAGGCAGGGAACCATTTGAAGTGAACCCCGAAAGTTTTTGTCTAACTTTCGGGGTTCACTTCACTTGCTGTTTTTACTTCTCTTTTTCGCCTTTTTATATTATTATATCACATTGACAACAACAGCAGGGCATGCAAGAATTTAACAAAGCTATGTGCCAGTCATCTCGCCCATAATTGTATAGATAATCTCCACTTTTCCACCAAAGGTCATCACAAGAGTTGATAAGCATTTATCAATTCAAATGTCAACTTCATCATTAGCGCATTCAACTTTTCAACAACATCATCTTCTTTAGATCGGCAGATGTTAAACGATCTTTCCGAAAACTCCCCGTGGAAAATTTTATTCCTCGTATAATAGGCATAGTAACCACAGAGTATCGCCACAACATCCTCATTCTTTTTTACATGAATTGGCAGTCCTGCAGTAAGGTGAGAAGTAATTGCTGGAAGATAGACGCCTAGTTCCGCTGTCCTATAAACAAGTGTATCCTGCAACATTTGAAGGACCCTCTCGTCACGATATGGCAACACGAACATATCTCGATATTCTTGATACTTACTAGCGCCAGAAGTTTTCTTGAAATTATTGTATATCAAAAGCTTCCAATAATACGCACGAAATTCGGTGTACGTCATCAAGTCCACATGGTTGCAAGCTTCAGGTATGTCTGACCCATGATTCCTGATAAAATCACGTAACGCTTCTAAATAATCCATTTCTCTTTTGCTGGTACCATGGTAGGACTTCACGCTCAGTTGTTCAAAGCATCTCCACAATCGTGCAAATACATCATAACGGTTTTTTACCGTCCATGCGCCTAACCAATGAGACAGGATAGTGTCATAGGGATGGTAATTATCTTGCATGATGTTATTCACCAAATCTGCAAGCACAAACTGATAATTCGCTGGTATAACGTTCAATCGCATAGGTTGTTCGTCAGCCTTATCATACTTCAACTCAGAAATAATGGTCTTTCCTTGCTTCGAAATACGGTTTACACTGATGCAATAAACTCTTGCTTTCAGAACATTAGCTGCATAGTACAATAGCAGTGCTCTCATTATTTGAGAACGCAGAGTATTGCCTGGATTATTCTCAATCTCCTCTTTCTTCTGAAGATTGCTCCTATTGCACTCAATAATGACACAACTACTTTTAAAGGTGAATTTGTCGCCCATATCTCCAACCTTGCACTTGGGAAACTTGGCATATTGCACGATCCCCTGCAGCCTGCTTCCTATTGATGTACTAATTTTTATTCTATAGCTTGCCATATTACTACAATAATAAAACGATCCGATCCTTGATTACATTCTCTCCCAGACTCTGAGATACAACCTCTTTAGCCAATTCATATAACTCCTTGGCTATAGGCTGTAATCGAACGCCATCCCACTGGATTGTAGGATTATTTAACTCAGGCCATTCTGCCGTTAGAATTTTTGAATTAATGTGATGAAAACTGAATTGTACGCCATAGCACCTGATATATACACAGTCATTATCCAACTTCACTGAGATTTCATCACAAAGTCCTGTCTTTTTATTCTGTGCTAAATCTGTCACCATTCGTATAACGGCGGACTTTATTCTTCCATAACTGATCATCTCCTTATACTCTGCCTGCTTAACCAAAGCATTCAGATAGTTCAGTGAACACAACTTCAAGAATAATTCTTGCTTCGTATGTATCTTGCTCCATGCATCAGCTAGTACAGTCTCTACCATCTTTCTTTCAGACTTTCATTAACTTTTTTAAATTCAATGTCAACTCCTTGAATTGCTCAAAACTTCCACATATCTTATTACGAGCATCAGGATCTTCAGTCATCTCACAAGCCTTTGCTTTATATTCATCCAACTTGTCTATATACTCCTGAAACATAGCATCTGTTTTCGCTTGACTCATCTGATTTTGAACATCCATCACAGCAAGTTCCATCTTCATTATGTCATTCATTAGCCGCAAAAAGGCAGACAAGTCTTCCGTATCTTCCTTACTCACAGGCTTAATGAAATAATCTAGTACGTTAAAGACATATTCAATACCATTCTTCCTTGTTCCATTATGGGTAAAGGCATTTATCATTTCTTCATCGTTCAGTATGGCACTCATCGAGAGTTTATCCAGCCTAGCTTCCACCTCCAACATCTGCTCTTTCAGCTGTTCATCACTGCTCGCCATTACAGTGCCCTTTATGGCTCGAAACCAGAAAGTTCCTTGTCTCTTCTTCTCATCAAACCCATACAACTTCTTAAATCCTTCGTGCATCGACACTATCAGACAAGCCAGATTCTGCCGCTGTTCCGCAAAGGTATTCGACCATATAAATGCACGGAAGGAAATCATCGCATCTAGGTAAATAAACAGAATATGCAGGCCTATATTGTCTTCAATCAGTACTTTCCACTCTGAAGTCGTACTAACATCCAAACCATATTCTTTACATAACTGCTCAGCTTTCGCCATCATATTCATCAACCCGTCCAGAATTCCGGCATATTTTTCTATACCTCCCTGCAAAGCATCCACCTTGTCTTGCGCTCCTATTCCAACTACTTCCAGTCTCTGGTGTGGCATGGGCTTTGACAGGATCTCCACATATAACTCTCCAAATCCAACCTCCAATTCTTTCACCAATAGATTGTGTATGGGTTGCAGGAATGCCATCAGCGCAACAATCCTGTCAGTAACGCTACGCTCAGTTATCGTTTCCATATTACGAAAGAACTCCTCCGGATTGTTGCTGAAGTGCTTGGCCACATTACGTAGAGTACCATCCGACTCTTGAGCGTACTTCTTCAGATAATCATAAGATGCATTAGCAATGCTTTCACATTCTACGGGATATTTGACTCTCAATTGTTGCTCTACATCCTCCCAAAGCGTCTGTTTTTCCGTAAACCCATAAAGGTATTTGTACATCTCATGCGCGGTTACGACACTTCTTCTGATATTATATCGCTTCTCTACTGCTAACTTAGACTTCAGACTCGCCCTACATTGAGCACATAGACACAGATTGGCATAACACAGATTGGCATGTATACGAAGAACCTTTTCTAAATAACTCCTATCTAATTCTTCCGCTTTATCCAACGTCCCTTGTTCTAAAGCCTTCATTAGAACCATATCCTTATATAGTTCCTGGTAACTGCTTTCAAGTGTTATCAACATATTCACCTTCAATCTTTCGATAGTTGCTTTTGACGCAGGTTTTCTCAAGTCTACTCCCATAATTTATGCCTCCATTCTATAACATAGCTGTCAATGCTACGTGAAGACGCCTATTTGTAATAGTTGTCTCCATAGCAGGTGCTGGCATAGCTGGGGTATCCATGCCTAATAGGATGCATACATCTTTATACACTGCACGCAGACTGTCATAGTCTTGAACAGCAACAGCCGCCGTCGTAGAGGATTTAACTCTAATCTTTACATCATTAAAGTATCTTCTGCCACGAATCTCTATACTTGTCCAATTCTCTAGCACATCAAATTCTATCATCTCATTTGTAACACCGTTATCCACCAACATTTGGAACTCATCTCGATGATGTCCTTCTCCTGTACAGATAATCATTTTACTGTCAGCAATGTTCTTTAATGTATCTATTTCTGTCACAGCACCCACAATTTCAGCCTTGTAAATAGGTGTATGTGTATCATCATGCGACATTGGGTTCATCAACCTCTTTCTATATACTGACAGATGAGGTAATTCGGTAGATTGCACATTATACAATGAGCAAAAACCAGCCTGTAATTTGCTAACCATTCCGTTCAAATCATCAAGCTCCATCTCACCTGACTGTTTAATCTTAAACTGCATATTAATAGGCAAAAGTCGTTTCAACTGTTCTTCACAGTATTTCCTCAGGTAATTGGCTGCTGCTGGATAATCACATTGCTCAAATTGTTCCTCTGCCTTGTCTCTGTATGTTTTTGTTTGATGGAAAATAGGTTTCGGTGCTATTCCTAGTTGACGACTATTCCGTTCGTACATCTCATAAAATCGCCAATCGCTCATTTTTCCGGCATCCTGAATGAGCATCTTCATTGTCTCATAAAATGCCCTATCATGGGTAAAAACCAAAAGCTGACGGTTTTGAGATTTCTTCAGTAACAGTTTTATAATCGGAATTCTGGAACTCATATCCAGACTGAGCAACAAGTCATCAATACATAGTACGGGTGCTACATTGCCGGTGGAAATCAGTTTGTAGTCTGATATCGCCAACCTTAAGGCTATTCCTATGCAGGTCAATTTTGACTCATTGAAGTAGGTAGCTAGGTGTTTAACGTCTGTTGACCATCCCGGAATATTGGAGTCAACCACATGGGCCATTATACTAATAGTGGGGTTATGCACCTTTCCGTCCTTATATCTACGACAGTTCCGCTTCAATATGTTAAACGGTACTGCCGTCATGTCAACTTCTATCGAAATATTCTGTAACCCCAAATCGTTGTGCAACATTTCATTGGCAGCACGTTCTACCTGCATCAGTACGGCATCCATCTCGCGTTTGAATTCTCTCAACAGCGTCATAAATCGAGTATACTCTGGAGTATTTCGGTTTACTTGATGTCGGCTAGTCAAAGGCAAATAGTCTGTTGCCTCTTTGATATACCCCCACCACTCTTCTGCTGTATTCCCGTCTTGTGCTGGTACAGTGCCGTCTATCCGCGTGTATGGCCTGCTCAGATAAAGGTACTTGAATATGTTTTTTTCAAAACCATTGAAAAGGTCTATGTCCTTACTGTTCTTCTGATAAATCCACTCATACAGCATTCGATAGTTAAACATATCAAATGCTGCCGCAGAAAATTTAATAAAATCGTCACCTACTGTCTGGGTATTGATATGACCATATGAGATTTCGTAGTTTTTCGGTGCCGCACCTGCTGCAGCACCTCCTGCCAGCGGGGTAAATAGTGTTTGTACGCTCGACGCATCTGCATCATTGCTATAACGGTTTCGGAGATGCTGTCCGTCACGAGGATTGAAGTATTTCTGAACGTCTGCTAAAGGCTTCTTGTGACTTTCCATGAGGGTATAAAGTCCCCATACGACAGAACTCTTTCCAGAGCCATTCTCACCGTACAAAAGTATATTCTTGCCCTGGATTGGAAAGTCAAATGGCTCTTTGAAGAATTTGAAATTCTCAAGTCTTATCTGTTGCAGCGTCCAGTCCATATTCAGTTTTCTTTCTTTTCCGATAACAATATTCGAGCCTTCTTCATATTGTCCATCAGCACATTTCCTGGCTTGAGCAGTGCGTCGACTATCTGATGTGCCTGTTCTTGTTCATCTCCATTAATGTGCAGCATCAACTCTTTGAAGGGATTTAGGAAATCTATTCCAGTATCTTTCTTGAAATTCGGTTGGGATAGTTCAAAACATATATAATCTCTCACATTTGAAAACAGATTCAATTGAAGCGTTTCATCCTTATTTAATAAGGACGAATTCAAACTATATTGTGCTATCAAATGTTCCAACCTTCCACATACCATTTGGCTATCCAAGTCACAGTACGGCAGATTAAAACCCTTTATTCTTTCTATATTTAGTGTCGGCTTCCCAGAGGTCTGATGGGTGTATGACATTCTAAATAGTGAAGAATTCAACAGAAAGGCAATGTATTCAGGAGTAACACCCGGTTTGGGGCGTAACACATATGCTGGTTTGACTTTCGGTGTCTGCGTGTTCACAAATACATAGCCATCCTCTGTTCCAAGCTTTTTGGGAAGGAAAAGCTGCTTACCGCTATATAAAGCTTTATCAGAATAGGTTAGCACCTCGGTAAATTGTCCTAGCATGAAGGAAGTTTTCTTCTCCACATCTTCTTTATCCGACTCAGTCTTATGCAAGGCCTTGCTAATCAGGTCATCTTCTATCTTCAGCAGTTCCAGAGTTAATAGTATCAGTAACCTATTATAGGCATTACGATGTACATCCACCTTGTCAGCATCAACATGACTACCATGTGTATAGCGATTGCGCAACGCCCTGCTATTAGTATATTTACTGTTATACAGATAATAGTCAAAGTAATTGCGTTCCTCTTCCGATAGCAAATGTCTGTCTGCTTCTAACCATCCTTTCTTCTCCATTTCTTTGAGTATCTCCTGCTCAAAAGTTCCATAGGCTTGTATGGGATAACAATGATATTCATACAGTAGCTTTAAAATACCTATTTCTCGCTTTTTTTCAACATACAAACAGCCATTCTCATTTTTGGACAGATAGCCTTCCTCGATAAGAAAATCGATATCACGTTTTTGATAATCCTGATAGTTGTCATAGCTAATCATTTCATCTTGTTCTGTCAACAATTGGTAAAACGAACGGTATCTACTATCTTTAAAAGGATCAACAAATGTAAGCATACTTTGGTCACTGAAGAAAAGATGAAACAGCCTATATAGTTCCTCAGGCTGCCCTTTTATCGAATAATAGCGTTTTGAATTGGAACTCTTCACATTCGTTACCCGAATGCCTTCACTCGAAATGTGTAGCAAATCCTCATTAACAGTTCCTGTATCGGCAAATTGTTCATAGCGTTGTGATATTCTGTCTATTTCAGGTACTATGTTTCTGCATTTTGAGATCCAATCTGCTGTATTGTCTGCCAATGATAATGTACCTGATGGAAAACCATATTTATCTTTTAAATACTGTTCATAGAAAACTTTTAATGCATTCTCTATGCACCTACCTACTGACGAAAGCACATTTTGCATAGCTTCAATCTGTAGCATAGATACAGCTTCATAATAGCGGAATGCCATATTCACAGGATATGCATATTTTCCTGTTAGTCCCATTAGGCGCTCCATAATATCTGCCTCAGACATTTTCGCGACAAAAGGAATGAGTCCATTAGGGGTAAGAAAATCAAATACATAGCGTATATAGTGCAACAACTCTTCGTCAGAGCATGCCACCATCTTTTGTCTTGAATAGCATAGTATCGGATTGCCCTCCTCATCTCTATCCACCCACTTCATGGGCTTGTCCTTTTCATCGTTGATATAGACCTGGTATTTAAAATGGACAGTACTACCTGATGTCAGTACCTCTTCGTTAAGTTTCTTTTCCAAATTAGTTGCTTTTAGTAATAGGGGGGCCGAAAGTCTCAGATTTGTATCCTTTTTAGCCAGCAATACCAGTCTCACGTAGTTCAAGTTAGGGTTCGCACTGTCCAAATATTCTGAAATAATAGCTTCTCGGTCTTCCAGTGTCAGTGTCTTTGGGAAATATAAATGTTCGTGGCTATGCAATTTGTCTTCCTCTACAAATTCCCGTAACAACCATTCTGCTGTATGACTGTTCTCCTTGAGTAATGTCGTTACCGTCTGCTGGTGCTTATTTACTAACCGTGATTGATGCAACAAATCAATCAATTCGGAATCATTCTCAGAGAATGCCTCTCGGAGATTATCCAAAGATATAAATTCATCAATATTGAACTTATCAATAATTTCCCAAAAACATTTTCGATATCCCATCTCTATCTGCTTATAGACATCTACCCACGATGCTTTTCCGAGACCTATGAAATAGCGAATAATCTCTGTCTTGAAGTCCTTACGAATAATTTGGAGCGTTTCCTCTGACCAACTTTTCATGTATACATTATTGTCAACAAAAAGCCAGATGTTATACAGTTCTATAACATCGTTCACGTCTGCAGGTCTCCATCCGTTTTTATATTTCTTTATCACCTCCTCTGCCATAGGAAGGTAAAAAGATATACTCATATCGTACGTGGAAAAAAAATGTACTCTATCTCGCATTATAACAATTATCTATTTCTCACCATTATCAAATCATTCCATCCCTGAACATCGCTTTTTGTCTTCGAGAAAGAACAGAAGCCTCAACGTATGAATAATGCCGTACAAAGAACCTATCAGATGCCTCAACATATTTCTTTGGCATGTCACGGCAAATCTTCAATACGCCATTATTCTTTAGACTTGTAAGTGAGGAATAGTAGAACCTGTTCGACATACCATTGCTCATCAGGAAATCGAAATACACAATCGTCTTGGCAGCTATTCTTCCCTGCAAATCGTTTTCGATAGCAGCCAGCAAATTCCGTGTCATGTCCATAGTTAGTAATATTATTAAATCCCTATGGTCACTGAGTCTTATTATTTGATATTCTTTCATCATTTTACCAATTATTACAAAGTCTGTTTATATAGTCCAATCCATCGTCAATGATGTCCAAAGCTTCATCTTCTTTCAAGACTCTACTTGTTTCCACATGTAGTTTTTTGACATGGAAAGATGTGTTTCTATTGTCACAAATGAAATTATATGCATCCTCCATTGTAGATTTTAAAACATTATATTCCGGAGCATCAAAATCATTAACATGAAGGATTTGCCTTCCACTACTATCGGGGCAGTAACATTTGGTAAAAGGGTCACTATCTTTTGTAAAGTGAGCCTGTAGTTTTAATGCAAGCAAACCTTCTATTGCTTTTAGCACACCAAAAGTATAAGCCCCAAAATCATAAATTGCAACAGCACTGTTAGCCAAGATAACCGAGGATAGCACCATTACGTCCAAATTATTATCAATAAGAGGTTGGGGCTTCACCACAAGTGCGTTAATGTCCACCTCATATCTTTTCTGTACCAAAGGGGCTATTTTTGCAAGCTCCTCTACAATGTTTTCAGGTATTCCTTTGCACTCTTTCGAAACCTCCGTGCATACCCTTAAAAACAATGCGGTACAAGCACCTTGAACATAGACTGTGCCATTATCGTAACATGTCACTGATACTGATGACCTGTGGGAGTCTGTCACAATATAATGTTTTGCTTCTGGCACATCACCTTTATCTGCACTTACTGTATAGTTATTTTCTAAAAAAATAACACACGCAGCGGCCAGTTCAGAATCCACATTCTTAATACTAAACGACTGACGCTCAGTATTGGGGATTCTAAGTCGTTGCAATATAAAATCCATACATTCTGTACATATACCTCTTAATGCCGGTGTCCCCACGTTAGGATCCATACAATATAGACCCTGTTTGTTGTAAATGATGAGCAAACCAGGTTTCTTTATTTTCTCCTTTGTTACAGACACTTTGTATGTGAAGTCGTTTACTTGCTTAAAAGTATACTCCAAATTATCTTTGTCATGAAAATACTCAGCCAGTGTCGACTCTATTGCATCAAAATCCAAAGCATAGTGCTCTAACTTTCCCATTGTTGAATTATGTTCATTCTACTTTTATTATCTAATCTCTTTTGTCCTTCTCTGTGTCTTAATAAGGAATATCCATCTCTTTTTCAATTTGTTTAATTTGTGCGACTCGTATTCGCTTTCGCGAATCGACTCCTTATGATTCACCCGCCCTCATGCTATCATGCAGGGTGCGTAAGCATTAAACACCCATCGCGTCGTCCCGCGATACTAAGACCCGCGAAGGTTTGTGGGTTCTGCAAACCTGAGTTTTTCCCCTCCCCTGAGGCGGAGGGGACATAGGGAGAGGTGGAGCCCCTTCAAGGTTGTAAGGGGACGGGGGATGTTCGAGAAAACCTTCTTTGTTTCTTTCTTCGAAGAAAGAATAAATCCTTTTGCTTCTTTTCAAAAAAGAAGAAGTGTTTCACTCAATCTCCTTCAGCACCCCCACAGGCACAAACGCTATCGCTACGCTCATGACCCCTACTATCTCAACCACCACCCTCTTGCAGTGTTTCACGCGCTTAATCACGCCCTCTACACCCTCAAAGGGGCCGCCCATGA
>Ga0310696_10008635_pt1 | contig 11872 bp, 10 predicted proteins | sample AusTroGonzalo_MG_4_FD_203885 | JGI IMG/M metagenome (GOLD analysis project Ga0310696, IMG submission 203885) | Bovine rumen microbial communities from tropical cattle in Woodstock, Queensland, Australia - Gonzalo_02 (v2) (version 2) | ecosystem: Host-associated > Mammals > Digestive system >... | reverse complement strand
CGGAATCAAGGCCAGCGGCAATGCCGATATGGCTCTTCTCAAGAGCGAAAAGGCAGCCCGCTGCTTCGCCGTTTTTACCACCAATAAGGTGAAGGCCGCCCCGGTCCTTTACGACAAGGCCGCCCTCGAACATGCCCACTTTGCCTCTGCCGTGATCGTGAACAGCGGTAACGCTAACGCTTGCACGGGCGAAAAGGGCTATGCCGATGCCGAACGCATGGCTGTGCTTACCGAAGAAGCTCTCAAGCTCACACCGAAGAGCGTGCTTGTTTGCAGCACGGGGGTGATTGGCCACTTGATGCCGATGGACAAGATTGAAGCCGGCATCCCGAAGCTCGTGGAAAAACTCCACGAAGATGCTTCCGAAGAATTCGGTCGCGCTATCCTCACGACGGACCTTGCTCTCAAGAGCCACGCCGTGGAAATCAAGACGGAAAAGGGCGTGGTGACAATCGGTGGCGCCTGCAAAGGTTCTGGCATGATCCATCCGAACATGGCGACGATGCTTGCGTTCATCACGACGGACCTTGCTTTGCCGATAGACTTCTTTGCTGAATTCCGCGCCGACATTGCGGATTCCTTCAACGCGATTACGGTCGATGGTGATACCAGCACGAACGACACTTGCATCATGCTCGCTAACGGCATGAGCGGCATCAAGTACGAAGACCTCTCGCTCAGTGAACAGGGTGAATTCCGTGCGGCCTTGATGCTCGTGATGCAGAGCCTCGCCAAGGATATCGTGCGCGACGGTGAAGGTGCTACGAAGCTCATCGAACTCCGCATCGAAAAAGCCGAAAGCCACGAAGAAGCGCTCCGCATGGCACGCTTCATCGGTACGTCGAACCTTGCGAAGTGCGCTATGTTCGGTGAAGACCCGAACTGGGGCCGCATCCTCAGCAGTGCCGGTTCTAGCGGCTGCAACATGGTTGCGGAACACACGGATCTCTACTTCGGTGAAGTGAAGGTGCTCGAAGGTGGCCGTCCGGTACAGCTGGACGAAAAGCAGACTGCTGCACTGCACGCCGTGGTCCGTCAGCGTGAATACAAAGTAACGCTCGTGTTGAACATCGGCCAGGCTTCTGCAAGCGCATTCACTTGCGACCTGAGCTATGGCTACGTGAAAATCAACGCAGAGTACACGACTTAGTAGTTATTGGTCAATAGTCATTGGTCATTGGAGTTGTCATCCTGAGCCCCAAAGGGGGGAAGGATCCAGTGATTGTTTAAAACTTCTCGGGTATGCTCCGGGAAGTTTTGTTTTATATAAAATATGATTGTCATTCAATCAGCTAGATTGCCGCGTTCCCTTACAGAGTCCTCGCAATGACGTGTCTGGCTATTAACCGTTGGCAATTGGTCATTAGAACTGTCACCCCGGACTCGTCATCATCGACTGAGTGTCGCGAGAGGGGAATCTAAAGATGTTTTTGATTTAATTATATTTACCTTTTTTGTATAAATTTTTGATGGAGAATGGAATGTCCAAATTGGTAAAAATTGTGCTTGTTGCCGTGATGCTCTTGGCTTTTACGTCTTTTGCTCAAGGTAATGGAAAACAGAAGGATCGTTTTGTTTACCATACATTTAGTATTGCACTTCCGATGGATTGGGGCGGAACGTGGGAACAGTATAGCAATTATGTATACGAAGATAAATTTACTCGTGATCGTGATTTGAAAATGGATATGACCATGGGACTTCAATTGAAGTGGATGCGTGATCTGATTTATCAAAGTGGTTTGTCTTTTGAGGTCGGTGCGGGAATGGGTTTTATTGATTTCCCTGTGAATGATTACAAAATTGACTCTCGTTTTGATTTGAATGCGAAGGTGGGTTTGGGCTTTGCTCCATTTGTCAATGATTTCATATTAGCGGTGCATGGTATTTTGGGTGGCGACATGAAATACTTGGGGGAATCTTATCCGATGGAGGATTTCACTCAAGAATATTCAACGTTGTTGTTTAATTTTGTTGGGGGTGCCGATATTGTTGTGGGGTATCGAATTACGGAACGGCTTGGAATAAACGCGGGTGTAGATGTGACTGTGAATTTATTCGGTTTTGGGAAGAGAGAATTTCGTTTTGGCGATTCCGATGATCTTGAAACAATCGATTATAAGCTCGATCATGTCTTTTCCGGATTTCAGGTTGTTCCGCACGTAGGCGTTTCGCTTAAGTTCTAGTAGGTTGATTCTCTGATTTGCCTTTTGCGAGGCGCTTTGCTTAGGTGTTTCCTCTAGAGAACAGAAATTTTGGCAAAATTCTGCTTTCGGGCGGGATTTCTTGTATTTTTATAAAAACAAAATTTATGCAGCTGTTTGTCATGCCCATCCCGCATCAAGTGCGGGATAAATTCCGGCGGGCATCTCCTGCTCGGTTGAAAAAGGATGGAATATGGACAATTTCAATTTCTACAGCCCCACGGAATTTGTATTTGGCAAGGATCGCGAAAACGAATGCGGCGAACTCGTCAAGAAGTACGGCGGTACGAAGGTGCTGATTCATTACGGCGGCGGTTCCGCGGTGCGCTCCGGCTTGATTGACCGCGTCAAGGCCTCGCTCGACGCCGCGGGAGTTTCGTTTGTGGAACTCGGCGGCGTGAAGCCGAACCCGCGCGATACCTTGATTTACAAGGGCATTGAGATGGTGCGTGCGAACGGTGTCGATTTCATCCTTGCCGTCGGTGGCGGCTCTGTAATTGATAGTTCCAAGGGAATTGCCGTGGGTGCTCTTTACGATGGTGATTTCTGGGATTTTTATGCGCATAAGCTCCCGGTCACGAAAGCGCTCCCGATTGGCGTGGTGCAGACGATTGCTGCCGCTGGTTCCGAAGGGAGCGGCGATTCTGTTGTGACCAAGGAAGAGGGAATGCTCAAGCGCGATATCGGTAGCGATGTGATTCGTCCGAGGTTTGCGGTGCAGAATCCGGCATTGTTGTGCACTTTGCCGCCTTACCAGACGGCCTGCGGCATTACCGACATTATGGCGCATGTGTTTGAACGCTACTTCACGAATACTTTGGAAGTCGAAACAACGGACCGCCTTTGCGAGGCGTTGCTCATCACGATGCTCAAGGAAGGGCCGCGTGCCATGGCCGAACCCGACAATTACGAGGTTCGTGCGAACATCATGTGGGCGGGTACGGTAGCCCACAATGGCCTTGTGGGCTGTGGGCGCAGTCAGGACTGGAACAGTCACGCCATCGAGCACGAACTTTCGGGACTCTACGACTGCGCCCATGGCGCGGGCCTCGCGGTGATTATGCCGGCGTGGATGGAATACGTGGTGGACCATAACGTGATGCGTTTTGCGCAGATGGCGACGCGCGTTTTCGGTTGCCAGATGAATTTCGAAAACCCGAAGGCGACCGCCCTCGAGGGCATCAAGGCTTTCCGCAAGTTCCTGCATTCCATCGGCATGCCGATTAACTTTGCAGAACTCGGCGCAAAGGAAGAGGACATCCCGACGCTCGTGGAAAAACTGAATCCGGGCGACGGCTGGGGATTCGTGCCGCTCAAGGCGAAGGACGTGACCGCGATTTACACCATCGCCGCGCATGCGACGCTGTAACAGTAGGCAGTAGGAAGTAGACGGTAGTCAGTAACTTTCTTCTTGTACACCTGCTTCGCTCTGATGACGACTGGTTGGGCCCGACAATGCCGAAAAAGAGCTCAAATTGCGAAAATATGCTACCAAATGTCGAAAAAATCGTAATCTGGTAGCATAAAATTTGAATAAATTAATTAAAAATGTCGAAAATATGAGATTGTCTGTTCATTTTGTGTTACCAAAAGTGCCAAAAAAACTGATTTGGTAGCAAAAAAGTGTTCTCACCTTCAAATTTTGTTTGGACAAAGTAAAAAATATGCTACCAAAATGAGAAAAAAGTTGAATTTGGTAGCACAAAATCGCGAAAATAACACCTTGAACAGCCCGTCCATGTTCTTGCGCCACTTATTTTGCTCTTTTTTAGCATTCTGTTCAGGGATGTTTTATATTTAAGGCAAATATGAATTATCGAACATTTGTAAAGTTGTTTGTTTTTTTGTTGAGTGCATTTTCGCTTTCGTTTTCTTGCGATGGCCGTTCTGCGTGCGAAGGCGGTTTTGCCATTTTCCTCAATGTCCTTGATTTGAGAAATAACCCGCAAATGGCGGAATTGTTTGCTTCCATTGACGATTCCCTGTATGCAAGAAAAATTAATAATGAGTTTCAAAAGTTAGAACTGGCTGGGTTGTGCGGGTGCGATCCCGGTGGAATTTTTCTGGAGTCCCGTCACAAGGATTTGATGGATTCCGGTTGGGCCCTTAACTGGTGCGGAAATCCTGATTCTATTGTTTATTTCGACGATTATAGTATGGGAATGAATGAAACTGTGGTGCGGAGCAATTCAGTCTTGTCGCAAAATATAAGCGCCCTGAAAAAGTTCATTAAGGAAAATGGTTGCCCCGTTGATTCCGTCTATGAAATTTCAGCAGACGATTTGAAGCCCGAAAATGCGAAAAAGGGAATTTATGTTACCGATTTGAATATACGCAATAGAGATGTTGTTGTCCCCGCTTATGTACAGGTCTTGAATTCGTATCATTCAAACGGTAAACTTGCGAATAAAATTCATTTTAAGAAAGGTAAACGTAATGGAACGGATTTCTGGTATTATCCAACTGGAAAGAAATTTAAGGTGACGGACTATAAAAATGGTGTGCGTCATGGAACTGAGATTGAATATGATTATTCAGGCCGAAAGACGTACGTGGAACCTTATAGGAATGGAAAATCACACGGCATAAAAAAGTATTACGATGAAAAAGGGCGAATTCGGACTAAACAGAAATATGAGGATGGAGAGGAAATATCTTTGGAGAGGATAAAATAAAAACTCCTCGGATAAGCCGAGGAGCTTTGCTCTATCTAAAATGTCACTGGATTCTTAGTATTCGTTTATCCCGGGCTCGTTCCGGGACTCAGGATGACACATGGTCATGCAAAATACTTTTCTATACCATTTACTAATGACTATTGACTAATAACCATGGACTAACTAGTCTTTTATGCAGCGGAGGCTGGCGCCGAATTCGGGGTCGAACTTGTCGAACTTGACGATATCCTTGTCGTGGAAGAATATGAGAACTTCGCCTTCGCTGGTCCAGAAGTAGGCCTTCTTGCCGGCTTCTTCGAATTTGCGTTCCTTTAAGGGTACGTCGCTTTTGGCGAAGTGTGCGCCGCCGGCTTTTGCGCCGAAGCCAAGATCGTCCTTGCCGTTACCGAAAATGGGGGAGTCCGGTTTGATTGGATCCCAGCCGTAGCCTGCTTTGAGCACGACACCTGGCTTCTTGCCGGCGAAGGCGATGAGCTTTTGCCATTCAGCCTTGCTTGGCATATGGAAGCCTTCAAGACATGCCTTCTTTGCGTTTTCGAAGTTGTAGAGGCGTCCCCAATGGTTGCATTGCGCACAAATTGCACCAGAAGCTGTAGCGAAGTTCATGTTTTCTGCGGTCCAAAGCTGGTCGCCGATGACAATCCATTCGTAGGAGTTTCCGTCACGCGGATCCTTGTAGCTGCCGCTTGTGGCGGGGCTTCCGTCTTCGTTGAACGTTTCGCCGAATGCGATTTGCTTATTTTGTTTATACTCCGCCTTGGAGGCGACTTTCCCGTTCTTGTGGTAGCGAATGACGGTTCCTTCGATGTAACCGTCCGCGTAGGGCAGTTCCGTCTGGAGCGTGCCGTCCTTGTAATATTCCTTGGTTGGGCCATTACGGCGGTCGTTCGTGAAGTTCGATTCGCGCTTGAGCGTACCGTCGTCGTAGAATTCCTTTTCGATGCCTTCCTTCTTGTCGTTGACGTAGGTGGCTTGGAAGCGGACGTTTCCGTTCGGATATTTTTCAATACGAACGTCTTCACAAGCGGTGAACGCAATGGCGCCTGCCGCGATGAATAGAATGAATGGAAGTTTCATGCGAGTCTCCTTACTCCTTTATAGTTTGATTTTTCCTGCTGTGGCGAGAAGTCCTATCATGTACAACATCCCATCGTAGTAACGCCAAAAACGGTAAGGTACGGACAGCGCTGCGAGCCGTTTTACGAACGGCATAATGCGCGGATCATCCGGCGGGAGTACTTGTGTGGCGGCTGCATTCATGGCTATGAGCCCAGGGGTCGCGTTTCTGCCTTGGTGCGGGTACGGACCGCCATCGATTGCGTAGTCCGAAAGGTAAGGATTGCAGTTTTGGAAAAAATGGAGAATGCGCTCGCAGATTTCTTTTTCGCTTTCGTCCCCGCGAAAGATGGAGTAATCGAGACTCAGGTTTAGTGCGACGCGCCAGGCGTCGCCGCTGAAGTTGTTGCTTTCGGGGAACCAGGGCATGGCCTTGGGGGTGCCGTCGTATTCGGAGTAGTCCGGGCAAAGTCCCGTAACCGGGTGCGCGGCTTTCTTTAAAAATTCGATGCTTGCTTGGGCTACGTCGAACCAGGTATTGTCGCCAGTGGCTTCGGCAAACATGCGGTAAAAGGCCATCGTGTGGTAACTCGGGTCGGTAAAATCGTTTCCGAGAACCGGAGAAAATTTGACGAGCTTGTTGTCCGGGTCTATAATCGAACCGACAAGTTCGTTTTTCGGTTTGTACTTGATGTCGGTGATGAGCTGGACGGCATCGTGACGTAGGTCGTCGCGGTTGAATTTGTCTGCGGCAATCAGGAGAGCGGCGGCAAAGTATTCCTCGCTATCTGGTGCTGCCCCAGGATCCATCATTGAAAAGTCGGTGGTGCTGACTTGCCAAGAAAAATATCCTTTGTGTGGACCGTCGTTGTTGCGGACAAAACGTTTTGAAAAGTTCCAGAGTTTGTCGAACGTCTCTTCGTGGTCTGTCAGCGCAGCGATGAACATGCCGTAACTCATGCCCTCGGAGCGGATGTCGTCGTGCCCGATGTCGATAATGTAACCCATGTCGTCGGAGGCTTCGAAATAGATTCGCTCGTCAATCGGGTCTCCTTCAAAAAGTTTGCTATAGGCATTCTGAATAAGCTGGTCCGCAAAATTGGGACCGTATCCAGCTTCAACAAATAAATCACGAGTCGGGTAACGTTGCAACATCATTATCACATCCAAAAAATTGTATCTATTATATGAATCAAAATAAATAAATTCGTATCTTTTTGTTGAGGTATTTATGTCAGATATATTGATTTTAGGTTATGGACCGGCTGGAATATCGGCTGCACTTTATGGTCTTCGTGCTGGACTTGATGTTCAGCTTGTCGGAAAAGATGCGGGTGCGCTTGCAAAAGCCCACAAAATTGAAAATTATTTTGGGCTAAAGGAGCCTCTTTCGGGGGCTGAACTTGCTGAAGTGGGTAAAAACCAGGCGTTAGCGCTTGGTGCAAAAATTGCGGATGACGAGGTGACTGACCTCATGTTTGACGGTCAGGGTTTTGTGGCAACGGGACTTGGCGGAACGTATCAAGGAAAAGTCTGCGTCATGGCGACGGGAGCTGCGCGCAAAAAACAGCCTTTACCAGGTATGGCCGAGATGGAAGGTCATGGCGTGAGCTATTGCGCTGTGTGCGATGCGTTCTTTTATCGTAAAAAGAATGTGGCGGTGCTTGGAACGGGCGAGTATGCGTTGCATGAGGCTAATGAACTTTTGTCTGTAGTCAACAGTGTTACGCTTTTGACGAATGGCGCAGAGCTTACGGCGAAGTTCCCGGAAAACGTGAAAATTGAAACTCGCAAGATTACGGGACTCAAGGGAGCCGGAAAGTTTGAAGGCGTGCAATTTGAAGACGGTGCGGAAACGACTTTCGATGGCTTGTTTGTGGCCATGGGCAGCGCTAATGCAACGGATTTGGCTTTGAAGGCTGGCGCTGCGTTCGATGCCGGAAAGCTTGTGCTGGACAAGGATTTCCAGACGACGGTTCCGGGTCTTTTTGCCGCGGGCGATTGCACGGGTGGAACTCTCCAAATAGCAGTTGCCGTGGGCGAGGGCGCCGTTGCAGGCCTTGCCGCGATCAAGTATCTGAGAGAACATAGGGCTTAGACGAAAGGAAGTTTGTTTTTTCTTTCGTCTTTCGTCTAAAATGCGTCGAATTACTTTACTCACGAATCCTGACAAGTGCAATTTGAATTGCCCGCTGTGTTTTTTGAACCAGCGGGGCTTTTCTCGTTGTGTTCTTGGCGTGGGTGAAATGGCTTTTGAAACCGCGCGAACTGCGATTGAAAAGTATGCTGCGGAACGCAATGCTTCAGGGAAACGTGTGTTGCGAGAAGTTATTCCCTCGACGATGGGGGAACCGCTACTTTATTCGTATTTTGAGGATTTGTTGTCGCTGTGTCGTTCGATGGAACTTCCGCTGAATTTAACGACGAACGGGACATTCCCTGGTAAGTGGGGGAGTGACGCTGGGATGGCGGAGTTGCTTCGTTCGTGTAGCGATATCAAGGTGAGCTATCTGGCGTCGGAACAATTTGAAAGCTGGAAAGCGAATGTCGAAAAGTTGGTTAGTGTACGCGATAGGTTGCGTGAGAAAACTGATTGCACGGGTGTTGTTGGGTTGAATGCTGAAACGGAATGCGCGGGAGTCGCAGAATCGAGAGTTGCGACGGTCTCGCTGCAAGTGACGCTGCATAAGAAGAATTTGCAGGACGCGCCGGGGGTGATGTCGTGGGCTTCCGCGATAGGGATTGATCGGATTAAGTGGAACAAGGTGGTGTTCTTGAGCGTTGCGCCGGTAAAGTTGCGCAAGGAATACGAGCTTGGTGATGATGATGTTGCTTTGTTGCGGTCTCGACTGAAATCGTCTAAAGTGCGTTGCCAAGGGAGTCTGTTTTTTACGGACTGCCGCAACGGTAATTGTGCGATGGGGGGAGTGTGTGGTGAATCCTGTCCGTTTACAGATGAAGTTTGGGTTTGGCCTGACGGTCATGAGGACCATTGCCCTGATCCGGAAAGACGGTTTGGCGATAAAAATGGCTAGTGCTGTTTTGTAAATGTAGGGAATCGAGAATTTGCCAATTCCGGTGTTAGCCTTCGCTTGAAGGGAATGATCGGGAATCGTATTTTCGGTTGCGAGAAGGAATAGCGAGATAAGACAAAACCCTCACTTCGTTTCGGCTTTTGCCCTACGGGTTACGCCTAGCGGCGTAATCTCTAAATCACTCATTATTCGCTTCGCTCATGGAGTGATTTAGTCGAACTCACTTCGTGAGTTCTCTTCTCGCGGATATGCAGAATAAAAAAGAAAAACACCCTGATGGGTGGTTTCTTTTTTATCGGAATAGCGAGATAAGACAAAATCCTCACTTGCGTTTCGGCTTTTGCCCTACGGGTTACGCCTAGCGGCGTAATCTCTAAATCACTCATTATTCGCTTCGCTCATGGAGTGATTTAGTCGAACTCACTTCGTGAGTTCTCTTCTCGCACGATACAAAAAAAGCACCCACAAGGGGTGCTCTTTTTGTATCGGAATAGCGAGATTCGAACTCACGACCTCTTGCTCCCGAAGCAAGCGCTCTACCAGGCTGAGCTATATTCCGATTTGTCTTGACGGTTCGTCATTGACGCGCACAATTATAGTTAATTTCAATTGATTTTTAAAGGGGGAAGGCTGAAAAAAGTGAAAAAAATTGATTATTTCTTCTTTTGGGTGACTTGCGGGCGGGGCTTGCCGATTTTCATGATGCTGGAACCGGCGTTGTCGGGTTCGATTTTGTAGAATAGGACCCGATTTTTCCATTCGGAGCGGACTTTTCGGTCGATAATGCGTTTGACGTTGCCGTATTCGGGGTTGCCGCCTCCGTGGATGACTCGTAGTACGCTGAGGCCTGCGATGAGGAGGTCGTCGATGCGGCGTTCGACGGCTTCGGCGGCTTCTTCGGAGGTGAGGCCATGGAGGTCGATTTCGTCTTCGGGGTTGGGGAGTTCCCAGGCGGCGGGGTTACGGCGCATTTTCTTGCCACGGATGGCGCGTGTGCGCGGTCTGGCTTCGGCTTCCGCCTCGGCCTGGATTTCGGCAAGTTCATCCTTGTCTTGCATGGGGTGGTTCTTGATCCACTCTAGCTGAAACTCTTCTTCTGCGTTTAAAGGCATTGTAAATCTCTTTTTGTGGCTAAATATAAAAAAGATTTAATTTACGAAAAAGAGCAAAAATTTTACAGGATCACTCACTTACATTCGGGATGACTTTGCGTTTGGGATTGTTTTTAGAGTGTTGTCGTGAAATTCCCATGATAGTTCCAGCTCCATTGCTCGGGGTGGTCGGCTATCCATGTCTCGATTTCGCTTGCGATTGCTGTGACGAGCGGGCTCTTGTCTAGATTTTGCGGGTTTTCGGATGGTGCTGCATTTGCGGCTTTGCCGGCGATTTCATCGTATTTAGGCGGGTAATACTTTTCAAAACGGACAACAATGCGATTCTTTTCGCTCCAGGTGCGGAAAATGACGATTCCGGCTCCCATTTCATTTACTTTTTGCGGAAGTCGCAAGTAAAGCGTAGATGGCCGACCGAATAGCGAAACGGTATTGCCTTTAGTGTGCTTGCCTTGATCGACGACCATCGCGAGGATTCCCTTGGTGCGGAAGAGTTCCCGGATAAGGCGGCCTGTTTCGTCGGGGTGGTATTCGGTAAGGTGCGGGTCGCTGCGGAGTTCTTTTAGAACGTCGCGGAAGGCGATGTCGCCGACGGAGTCTGTTATCAGGTGGACGTGCTCGCTGTAGCGGCAGAGCGCTCTGTGCATGAGTTCGAACGCGCCTTGGTGAATGCTGATGCCCGCGATGGGGGCGTTTTGCTTGGCGCATTCGGCGATGGCGTCGCGGATGATGTGTTCGTTTTCATAGACGATGCGTTTCTCGATGCTTTTAAATCGGGCTAGTCCACGATAAGATTCTAGCGCGTTCCAAAAAATGCCGCGGAACGTGTCGCGGGCCGTTGTGTGTTCTAATGGCTTTATGCTGCGACTCTCGGCTTCGTCGTCATTGAGCAAGCTCATGACACTGCGGTTATCCAATGCGTGAGCAAGCTCCCGCGCTGTATAACCTTGTTCGTCATTGCGAGACCCCTGTAAGGGGGCGAAGCAATCTATCGTATTTTTTTTTGTAATATATTCTCGCGCTAGCTCCAAATGTTTTTCCACGCGCCCATAAGCACGCTCTTTGTGGAGTGCCTTGTATATCGGAAAAACAACGGCGAAAAGAACCGCGTAGAACGCATCCGGCAAACGCAGCAGAATGTTGACTAGGAACTTGTATGTTATGATCTTGAACCGGCGCATTCCCATTTGTGCGTTTGAAAAATGACTGGATCCTGCTCCTTCGAACCTAACTCAACTAAGTCAACAAGTTGACTAGTTTCGTATATCGACTTCGTTACACTTCGCTCAGGATGACAATTCCTACCGCCTACTTCCTACTGTCTACTGCGCCGAAGGCGCTAATTTTCCTCAAATTCCAAGATGTTCCTTCCGAGTTCGCGGTCGAATACGCTTTGCTTGAGTCCTTCGCCGGCGTAGCTGATGGTCGGGGAAATCTCGTAAAGTTTTTTCTCGTCGATTTTGACGTGCGCCTTGCGGAGCCATTCGCGGTGGAGCTTGCCAATCATCGTGCGTGCGGTTTTCGGGGAATCGTTGCCTTCGGCGTTCTTGACCGGGCTGAATTCTTCTTCGCGCACGACGCCGAACGGGAGCATGGAACCGAGTTGCGGGAAAGCGTCGAAGAGGAACTGTTCGAACTTGAAGCATTTTTCGATGCCGCAAACGGTCTTGCGTGCCGTGTGCCACGGGAGCTTGCTTGTCTGCAGCTTGCGAAGTCCGCTGATTTTAAACAAGTGAATTGCGATGTTGCCGCCGTCGAACGTGAGGCTGCCATCAGCGTTTGTCATG
>Ga0310696_10008631_pt1 | contig 11875 bp, 5 predicted proteins | sample AusTroGonzalo_MG_4_FD_203885 | JGI IMG/M metagenome (GOLD analysis project Ga0310696, IMG submission 203885) | Bovine rumen microbial communities from tropical cattle in Woodstock, Queensland, Australia - Gonzalo_02 (v2) (version 2) | ecosystem: Host-associated > Mammals > Digestive system >... | reverse complement strand
ACGCATAATTCTAACCATAAATTTAAATAATAATGATGACAATTTGTGATATAAATTATGATAATTATGGTAATTCGTTTCAAATAAAAGCTAATGACAGATTTGGGATTAATCTATCACAAACTTGCACGTGGTCTTGTTGCCATTGCTGTCGCTGACGACGGCCACATAGACACCACGACGCAGCTGGCTCACACCCACGTCAGCATGTCCGCCGTTGGTACGCGACGTGACGGCCAGCACTTTCTGTCCCGAGAGGTTCGTCACGCCTACCCGCACGTCACCGTCGTAAAGGCTTTCCACCTTCAGACGGCCATTGACATAACGCACGCTAAGACCATCAGTGGTGGCCATGTCGCTGATTTCCGTCCAGTGGAGCTGTTCCACGACGGTGACATAGCTCGACGTGACGTTGGCCTTGCCGATGGTGGGGATGTTCATTATATAGACGTCGGCAGCACCGTCTGGATAACGACCTGCGGTCTCATCGTCCTTCATGGGGCCGTAGGTGAAGTGGTCTGTCCATGACCCGTCGGCAGCGGTGAGCATCAGCTCGTCACCTTCGGCATCGAGCTTGAACGATGCATGAAGCTGTGTCAGGGGCTCACGCTGGTCGCACCAGATGATGAGGTAGTCGTGCGGGAGGATAATGGTGCCCTGCTCCGTCTCCATACCGTAGGGGGTGTAGCCCCATAAGTCTTCGGGCGTGAAGAGGGGCGGTTCTATCTGGTACTTCCTGGGCTTGTCGGGATTATCGGAGAGATACATGCCCGCCACGTCGATGGGCTGGTCGGTGGTGTTATAAAGCTCCACCCAGTCGTTGTGCTTAAAGTACTCATTGACATAGATGGCGTTGGCAGCGCTCACCTCGTTGATGCGCACGGGAACGATATTGCTGGCTGAACGCTCTTCGTCGGTCATTGGCTTGAACGTAGCCACGAGCGACAGCTTCGCGTCATCGGGCATGCTGATGACAGGTTCGGAGGACACGAATTCTTCTTCATCAGCATCACTAATAGTGGTCTGCAACATAGCGGCCCAATAGAGATCGCTGGAGGTGTAGCTCGTGTTGTGGACCTCCACAGCCACTACGTTGTTGCCTTTATCAAACAGCGAGGTGGGCAGCTCGATGTCACCCTCCATGGGTGTGTCACCGGCGTATGTCTGTGAGAAGGTGTCGTAACGCACGTAGCCATCGGGCATGTTCACGCGACCGGCTTCCTGTCCGTTGACATAGACCACAAAACCGTCGTCCACCTGATAACTCATGACGAAGCTGTCGTTAGCGGCAGGTGCCTTGCTAAGGGTCACGCGCTGGCGGAAGTAGGTAGTGGGATGTTTATGCTGGCTGTCATCACCATAGCTGACGGTGGTGACGACGCCCTTCATGGAGTAGCCCAGCGGTGCCTTCCCTACGCTCCACTTGCTGTCATCAAAATTGGTGGTCTGCCAGTTGATAGGAGCCTCACCTTCATCATAATAGCGCCATTGGGACGAGTAGTCTGAGAGGGTGGTGAGCGATGCCCTACCCTTCTTCCATCCCGTAAAGATGTAGCCAGCAGGAGCTTTCGCCTCCAGCGTCACGGGAGCGAAGAGGTAGCCTTTGAACGAGGAATAGGGAACGGTCAAACCGTTCATCATAAGCGTGGCACCATCGGTGTCGGCACTGAGCTGAACGTTTTGTTTCGTGAGACCGTCAATCTGAGCTGGCTTATACGCCCGTAGCTGGTTCATGGCCTCGTCCAAACGAGAACTCAGCCTGTTCTTTATCTCGCTGGCAGAACCGTCGGGGCTACGGTTTTCAAGCTGTAGCATGGGGCGCATGGCATCGGCCAGCTCGTTGACTATCATCGTGACACGCTGCCGCTCAAAGACGCTGCCGCCCATGAGGCAGAAGGTGTCGAGGAACTTCTTGCGATACTCATCGTTGTTGAGAAGATTGCGGAAGAGCTTCACCAAAGGGGTGTTGGCAAATTCCTTGTTGGTCTCGAGCGTGGAGATGCTCGTCATGGCGCAATAATAGTTGAACACCTGGTCGAGGTCGAAGAGGACAAAGCGGAACCGACCGTCCTTCTTGCTGCGATAGCCCTTGACATTGTTGTTTGGCCAGTCGCTGTTGCCTAAATAAAGCTCTGCGGCCATGTAGTTGGTGAACTCATCGATGTCCAATAGCGCCTTCACTTTGTCGTAGACACCTTCGGCGTTAATGCGCTCGCTCAGCTTTACAAGATAATTATAGACCTCGGCGGTGCCATTCTTGAACTCATCGTTCTCGAAGGCGTCTATCTCCTCGTCGTCGTAGCCCCAGTTGGCATATACGAACTTGTCGTTGTTGGGTTCACGCAGGTTCAGCATGCCTTTGAATTTCCCGTTGACGTATTCCGCCACCTGTACGGTACTCTGCACGTCGAGATCGATGCCTGAGCGTTGCACGATAGTTGTCAGCGCAGGATCCTTGAAACGGCTCCAAGAGTCGTTGCCACCGTTGCGCACGAGGAGTGCCTTGTTGCGGATGTAGGGTTTCTGGGGGAAAAAGGGATAGTCCAGATGGTTAAGCCCATCGAACACCTTACTGCTTTTCAGCTTGAAGGAGCGGGGAGCGTCCTTGCGCGACCAGCCACCGGAGACACTGATGTTCACGTCCTGATTGAACAGCATCTTGCCATCGGGGCTGATGTAGCTGAAATTCACAGGGCGGTCCCATGGCTGGTTCCAGTTCACCGCATCATCGCGACCGTTGCCAGGGATGCCGTTCTGGCCTTTAACGTCAATGCCCCACATCGGGTCATTGAAGAAACGGTCGTCGCCGACAATGGAGACGACGGGGATGGTGTAGTTCTTGTCGTGCTTGATATAGCTGCGCGTCACAGGAGCGCTCGGCAGATAGCCGTCCTTAAAAAGACGGAACACATAGCTCGAGGTATTCCTTACGGTGAACTTGCCCGTGGTGCTTCTTTTAGCCGTACCATCTCCCTCCACCGTACTCATAGGCAGACTGCCATCGGTGGTGTACATCAGTATGGCACCATCGGGAATATCTACATTGACGTTGAAAAGCTTGTCAAACAAACAACTGCCTACACTCACCGTGGGTGGGTCTAGGCAGGTGTTGGCAAAATGCGCACTGGCATTGCTCGCGCCAGGCGTTACGTCTGCCGTCCATCCCCATTCCTCGCCACCATCGGTAGTACGGGCGTAGGAGGCGCGACTCAGGCAGGAAGGATAGTCCTGTCTCACGACTAGATTGCCCTGACGGTCGCTCAGGCAGATAGTGCCGCCGTCACAGTCGAGCTTGAACGGGGCATGGGTAGAAAGGATGTCATTAGAGCCGAGCCATAAGACCTTAAACCCCTTGGCCGGCACCTTACCAATGTTCGTAGGGAGCTTCCATTGCTTCAGGTTGTCGGCATCGTAGCTCAGGTACATGCCACCAAGGTCAGCGGCCTCTTCACCAGGATTGTAAACCTCTATCCAGCTGTCGAAATTTGTCGCGGGACTCATAACGATACCCGCGTTACTAGCCATCAGTTCGTTGATGACTAAGACTACTGAAAGTAACGCCGTTCCCATCTCAAAGGCTTACTCCTCTACTATGTGGGGGAAGTCTTTCCAGTACTTGCTGACGTAGTAGGTGTTGAGCATGCCCTTGGGTACGACGAGCGTGGCAGTGCGGGCATCGAAGGCATCCTCCACAATCGGGGGATACTTCTTAATGCAAACAATACGGTTAAGCGCCGTGCAGTCCTTGAAGGCATCCTTGCGCAGACGTTCCACGCTCTTCGGGAGGGTGATGGATTGCAGGGACGTGCAGCCCATGAAGGTGCTGTCCTCGACGAAGCGCACTCCCTGGGGAACGGCGAAGGCCGTCAGCCCTGTGCAGTCGCGGAAGGCTTGCACGCCTATCTCGTCCATCTTCTCCGGCAGCGCTATCTCCGTCATCCCGCGTGTACCGCGGAATGCCTGGGGAGCGAGATAGCGTACGCCGTCGAGGATGCGCGTGTTTTGGCAGCCGGCGACAAGCATCAGCTTGCCTTTCCACGTACATACGATTCCATTACAGTCCTCACGTGAGTCATAGTGGGTGTTGGCCGTGTCTACACTCAGGGACGTAAGTCCCGGGCAGTCTGCAAAGGCACCATAGTTGATGGTGACAACACTACGGGGAACGGTGATGCTCTCCAAACTGGCAGAGCCAGCGAAGGTCTCAGGCTGAAGCTCCTGGACACCCAAGAAATAGCGGAACTCGTTAAAGTGCTTCAAGTTGCTGTTCTGGAGGGCGGTGCCAAGGTCTTTCACATTGACGGCGTCAATGCTGGTCATCTCCGTGGCATCGGAGGCTATCCAGCCTTGGCTGCGCGCCAAGGCCATCAGCTCCGCATTACTCTGATCGGTGGCGATGACCACTTCCTCGACCTCAATCTCATCCGGGTCATCGGGACTACCCACATAATCGATAGCCCAAAAACAAAGCGCAAACACGGCGATGACAACAAGTGCGCCGAGACCCCATGTGGTTATTTCTTTCATAGTCTCTCAACTCTAACTTGGATTATTCATACTCTTTCCAACAACGGATTTTACGGATTACACGGATTTTACGGATTATAATTGATTTCACAGATTTCTTCCAGATTCGATGGGGAGAGAAAAATAAATCCGTGAAAATCCGTGAAATCAGTTTTAATCCGTTGTTTTTTCCATATTGCAGTGTTTAATGTCTATAGTCTCTAAACTCTAATCTCTCAACTCTAAACTCAAGAATTATATTCCTGCCAGCTCTTGATTTTGATGTCGTCGATGTTCAAGGCGGTGAAGGCCTCGATGAAAGCCTTTGCCAGGCGGACGTTGGTCATCAGCGGCGTGTTGTGGTCGATGGCTCCACGACGGATGCGGTAGCCGTTGGTCAACTCACGCTTGGTGTGGTTCTTCGGCACGTTGATGATGAGGTCGAACTTATGGGCGGCAATCATGTCCATCACATTGTTCTCGCCCTCCTCGTCAGGCCAGCGCACGGGCGTTGCCTCCACGCCGTTATCGTTGAAGAACTTGGCCGTTCCACCAGTAGCGTAGACCTTGTAGCCCTTCTTCACCAGTTGTTGAGCCGGTTCGAGCAGACTCACCTTACCCTTGGCACCGCCAGACGAGATGAGGATAGCGCGACCTGGCTGCGGCAGACGGTAGCCCGTGGCAATGAGGGCATTGAGCAAAGCCTCGTTGAGGTCGTCGCCCAGACAGCCCACCTCGCCGGTAGAGCTCATATCCACACCCAGCACGGGGTCGGCGTTCTGCAGACGGGCAAACGAGAACTGGCTGGCCTTCACACCGATGCGGTCGATATCGAACTCCGAGCGGTCGGGACGCTCGTAGGGTGCGTCGAGCATAATCTTCGTAGCCGTCTCAATGAAGTTGCGCTTCAGAATCTTACTCACGAAGGGGAAGGAGCGAGAGGCACGCAGGTTGCACTCGATGACCTTCACCTCGCGGTTCTTGGCCAGGAACTGGATGTTGAACGGACCGCTGATATTCAGTTCCTTGGCAATGGCGCGGGCAATCTTCTTGATTTGACGGATGGTGGAGAAATAGATGTGCTGTGCGGGGAAGAGCATCGTGGCATCGCCAGAGTGCACACCGGCATACTCCACATGCTCGGAGATGGCATACTCCACCACCTCGCCCTTATCGGCAACGGCATCGAACTCGATTTCCTTGGTCTCGGTCATGAACTTCGAGATAACCACAGGGAACTCCTTGCTCACCTCGGTAGCCATGTTGAGGAAGCGATGCAGCTCCTCGTCATCGTAGCACACATTCATGGCAGCACCCGAGAGCACATAGGAAGGACGGACGAGCACGGGATAGCCCACCTGGTTGACGAAGTCCTTCACATCCTCAAACGAGGTGAGTGCACGCCATGCCGGCTGGTCGATACCGAGCTTGTCGAGCATGGCAGAGAACTTGTCGCGGTTCTCGGCACGGTCAATGTCCACAGGACTGGTACCCAACACGGGTACGCCCTGACGGTGGAGCTTCATGGCGAGGTTGTTAGGAATCTGTCCTCCCACGCTCACTATCACACCACGCGGTTGCTCCAGGTCGATGACATCAAGCACACGCTCCAACGACAGCTCGTCGAAGTAGAGGCGGTCGCACATGTCGTAGTCGGTGGAGACGGTCTCAGGGTTATAGTTAATCATGATGCTCTTGTAACCCAGCTTACGTGCCGTCTGGATGGCGTTCACCGAGCACCAGTCGAACTCCACGCTGGAGCCGATGCGGTAGGCACCGGAACCGAGAACGACGACCGACTTCTCGTTATTATAATAGTTGATGTCGTGCTTGGGCTTGTACTGCTCGCCCTGCTGGTTACCAAAAGCGGGCACGTGAGAGTAGGTGAAGTAGAGGTAGTTGGTGAGCTCGGGATGCTCGCTGGCCACGGTGGGGATGCGCTTCACAGATGGCATGATGCCGCGCTCCTTACGGTAGCTACGTACCTCCAGGTTCTCCTTCTCCATATTGCCCCGCTGTGGTTTCAGCACGAAGCGGGCTATCTGGAAGTCGCTGAAGCCGCAACGCTTCACCTCCAGCAGGAAGTCGTCGGGAATGTCCTCCAGACGGTCGTATCCTTGCAGCTGATGCTTCAAATCGACGATATGCTTCAGCCGCTCAAGGAACCACACGTCAATCTTCGTCAACTCCTCGATGCGCTCCACGGTGTAGCCTTCCTCCAGAGCCTGGGCGATGGCAAAGATGCGCAGGTCGGTGGGGTTCTGAAGCTCCTCGTCAAGGTTCTCGAACTTCGTGTGGTCATTGCCCACGAAGCCGTGCATGCCCTGGCCTATCATGCGGAGGCCTTTCTGAATCATTTCCTCGAACGAACGGCCTATCGACATGATTTCGCCCACGGACTTCATCGAGGAACCTATCTGGCGGGAGACACCTACAAACTTCGTGAGGTCCCAACGTGGAATCTTGCAAATCATATAGTCGAGGCTCGGAGCCACGTATGCCGACGAGGTGGTACCCATCTCGCCAATCTGGTCGAGGGTGTAGCCCAGGGCAATCTTGGCGGCAACGAAGGCCAAGGGATAACCCGTTGCTTTCGAGGCTAATGCGCTGGAACGTGAAAGTCGTGCGTTAATCTCGATGATGCGGTAGTCGTTGGTCTCGGCGTTGAAGGCAAACTGTATGTTACACTCGCCCACGATGTTCAGGTGACGGACGCACTTAATAGTAAGCTCCTGCAGCATCTTCACCTGTTCCTCGGTGAGCGAGCAGGTGGGAGCCACAACGATACTCTCGCCGGTGTGTATGCCGAGCGGGTCGAAGTTCTCCATCGAGGCTACGGTGAAGCAATGGTCGTTGGCATCACGGATAGTCTCAAACTCTATCTCCTTCCAGCCCTTCAGGCTCTCTTCCACAAGGATCTGTGGGGCAAAGGTGAAGGCCGACTCTGCCAGTTCACGGAAAGCCTTCTCATCTGGACAGATACCGCTGCCCAGACCGCCGAGGGCGTAGGCCGAGCGAATCATGATGGGGAAGCCAATCTCGTTGGCAGCCTTCAGCGCGTCGTCCATGTTCTCCACAGCATGGCTGACGGGCACCTTGAGGTCTATCTCGCCCAGTTTCTTTACGAAGAGGTCACGGTCTTCAGTGTTCATGATAGCCTCGACGCTGGTGCCGAGCACCTCGACGCCGTACTCTTTCAGCACGCCTGTCTGGTAAAGCTCTGTACCACAGTTCAGGGCTGTCTGTCCGCCGAAAGCCAAAAGGATGCCGTCGGGGCGCTCCTTCTTGATAATCTCGGTGACGAAGTGTGTGTTCACGGGTTGGAAGTACACCTTGTCAGCGATACCCTCCGATGTCTGGATGGTGGCGATGTTGGGATTTACGAGCACGCTCTTGATACCTTCCTCTCGCAGAGCCTTCAGGGCCTGCGAGCCAGAGTAGTCAAATTCACCTGCCTGTCCGATTTTCAGAGCACCCGAGCCCAGCACGAGCACCTTTTTGAGATTTTGTTTTGCCATAATTGCAGTTATTATCGTTTAATAAAGTGTCTGTGTCCTGAACGTTTATTGTTTATTGGTTATTGTTTATTGTTTATTGGTTATTGTTTATTGTTTATTGTCTTTCGTCGCGATACTCTGCGGGGGTACGCTTATGTTCATGGAAGAAGTTACCCATGAAATAGTTGGGCGTGTAGAACCCGCACTCGTCGCTGATTTCCTCTATAGTCTTATTGGTGGTGGTAAGCAGCTCTGCGGCTTTGCGCAGCCGGAACTGCTTGACCATGTCACGCGGACTCTTGTAGATATTGGCCGTCACTACCTCGTAGAGGCGTACGATATCCACGTCGACCACGTCACCCAGTTTCCGCATGGTGATGTCCTCCTTCTTATTCTCATGCACGTATGGGATGAGCTTCTCCATGATGTCTATGAACTCTGGCGGCAGCTGTTGTTCGCTCGCCGAACCAATCTCGTCAACTGAGGGAGAGAGCGGCTCTTTCGAGAAACTGTCGGCACGGTCTACAAACATGCATATCTTGTTGATGACGTCACCCTCCTCATGGTTGCGTTTCACGCGCATGCGCGTATTCCTTATATATAATATGAGGTTGGCGATGAAGAGTGCCAACAGCACCAAACCATAGAGCAAATACACGCCCCTGGCTTGCCACCACGACTGGTTCACGACGATGGTCCAACGATAAGGCTCGCCTTCCCAGAGATAAGGGAACAACGATGCCTGTAGCTCGACGACGTATTCGCCCGGTTCCAGGTCGAAGAGTGGCAGGTGGAGCATACCTTCACCGTCGACATTGTCGGAGTTGAAGTAGGAGTACATCTGCCATTCCTCCTTGCCCATACCTTTTATGCGTACATTATAGTAAGACTGCAAGGGTCGGAAATAGTTCAGGGCCGAAAAAATCAGGGACAGGGTTGTCTGGTCGCTGGTCAGGTTAATGGTCAACGCCCTGGCAATGGCCCTGTCTATGACGATATTATCATCCAGCGGCACGTTAGGCTCAATGGTGGTACCGTTCACCATGAGCTTTGTCAGCTTGGGGTAGAGCTTGTATGGATGCGGCGTATTCACCGTAAAGGTTTCAGGACGGAAGAGCAACACGTGGTCAATGGTCTGCATCACAATCTGACTGTCGGGCAACAGCATGGCCTTGCAGTTGACAAAAGCCTCGCTGGGAACATTGTCATTGGCGTTGAAGCTGTTGACGAACTCCACACGCTCGCCCTGGAAACCTATGTACGAGACCCCCGACGACGTGGCTAACCATATATTATGACTGGCATCTTCCACGACAGAGTGTACCACGTCATTGTACAAACCCGTTTTCCGCGTGAATACCAACGGCTCCTGATGTGGGTCTTTATACATGTACAAGCCTGTAGTAGTACCAATCCACGACCATCCACGGCTGTCGGTGAACATGCAGTTGGCGTTCATGCCTTGGAACTCGGTGATGGTCTGCTCCAGCCCCCGCATCTTGTCTACATACACCTGAGCTTCGGGACTTTCTATGGGGATGGTCTTAAAGGGCGACAGGTTGGGCTTGGAGTAGAGCAGTCCGCGACTCTTCGTACCCACCCACATGCCTCCTTGTCGGTCGAAGGCCAGGGCGTTGCAATCCACGGAAATCTTCTTTCCGTCCAACAATGTCAGCTCGTGTGTCCACTTCTGTTCCTGCGTCGCAATGTCATATACGCAATATCCCTGCTCGGTGGCAATGTATAGCTGATTGTCCTTCAGCGCCATGCTATTCATGTGGAATGGCATTTCCATCAGTATCGTCCACTCAAGCTTATGCACGTCAAAATAAAGCAGCACAGCCTCGCGGTCTCCGTTGCGCAGCTGGAAGTAACCGTCTTTGTAGCGCAGGATGGACGAAGTGTTGGCGTAACGTTGTGCCGTCTCCCATTCGTATGCCCGAGTACGGTGCACGGTGTTGCCCACGTTAAGGTCCTGCCCCACTTCCTCGCCATTGTCATAGAAAGTGAGCAACATGTTGTCAAACACGTCTACATCCTGCAGGTTACGGTCACGCAGCACATTGTAGAATTTCTTCTGCTCCATGCCGTAGAGCCCCTCGTCGGCAAGCGTCCACACACGACCTATGGAATCCACGAAGATGTCGAGCACAGGCATGGGACACCCCATCTGGCGCAACACGCTATCCACATTCTGAGAGAACTGCTCAAGGATGAGGTCACAGCAGGTCACGCTGTTGTTAGACTTCAGCCAAAGATGATGGTGACGGTCGAAACGCAACACATCGTTACCACGGTATTGTGCCAATGGATAACGATATTCGCGATGGGTGACAATATGAGAGAAAGAAGAGCCGTTGTAGAAATTCAGGTTACCAAGGGTAGAGATAACCATTCTGCCAGTCTTGGTGCGTAACACCGCCTGAGCACTGTTGTCGGTCAGTCCACCAGCCGCATTGATAACCCTGAAAGCCCGCTCCTCAGTGGCTTTGACTGAAAGACTTGCCACTGCTAACAACATTAATAATATATGTCGTAAGGCGAATTTCATCGGCTACGGTTGCAATTCGTCGGCAAAGGTACGCAAAAAGCGTGGCGCAACCAAATTTTTTATAGAAAATAACACAATTAATATGCAGGGGGAAAATAATTTGTGAAATATTGTATAATTTTTTGGAGGTTAGGAAAAATGTTAGTACTTTTGCACCCGCATTTGAGAGAAAGTGCTTTTCAGGGCCTTAAAAGCCGTGAGGAAGTTTGGGTGAGTGGCTGAAACCAGCAGTTTGCTAAACTGCCGTACGGGTAACCGTACCGGGGGTTCGAATCCCCCAGCTTCCGCCAAGACAGAAGAGAAACCTTCAAAAAGGTTTCTCTTTTTTATTGTCTGAAAAACAAAGCAAGCCCGTACGTAACTGATGACGTATATTCACGGCAATATGAAAAAACAACGGATTAAAACTGATTTCACGGATTTTCACGGATTTATTTTTATCTCCCCATCGAATCTAGAAGAAATCTGTGAAATCCATTAAAATCTGTATAATCCGTGTAATCCGTAAAATCCGTTGTTGAAAAGAGTATGAATAATCCAAGTTAAAGTTATTTGTCGCGTTCAATAGCGATTTCTAAAAAATCTATAATTTTGAGGAAGATTTCACGGAAAACAGTCACCGATGAAAAAAAGTCGTACCTTTGTAGCCGATTTCCTATATGCTTCATCTCAGCGGTGAGTCGGGACGTGTCCTTTTTGCACCAACGAATGATGATGGCCCACGCCGGGCTGAGGGGCGAGACAATCTCCCTGAAGCGGTTGGGTGGGTAGTAGGCTATCAGACATATTAAGGCGTTTACACGGCGCTTTGTTTGAGACGTATCGGAATCTCGCAAATTATCGATCAGAATCTCGGACATGGCAACGGTAGATGTCCTCGGGATGTGTTTATACGCATCACTTTACCAAACAAAGGAGTATTGTGTCCTTTTTTAGGTAGAGGGATTATTATATTCATATCGGCGTGGGCTCTCAAGTTGTTCGTTCAATCCTAATGGGCAATGCGAGAGCCTCGATGAGTGGAACGGGCAACAGCGACGATTCCACGTCTTTTTTATGTCAAAATCGCCAGTATTCTGGCAGACATAAAATTCATTCAGAAAGTTGTCCTTATTCGGCGCAAGTATGAATCCGAATCACAAGGCTGCATCCACACAGTCGGTCGCCTGTACTACTTGTACGGACACACCGAACTATGCACCTGTCCTTTCATCACTTCTGGAAGCTAAGTATGATTGCAATGAGTCGGAACAATATCTTAGTCTGGCTGACAAGGAAATCGATGACAATGATGTGACATGGTATCCCATGCACATCTGGC
>Ga0310696_10008630_pt1 | contig 11877 bp, 16 predicted proteins | sample AusTroGonzalo_MG_4_FD_203885 | JGI IMG/M metagenome (GOLD analysis project Ga0310696, IMG submission 203885) | Bovine rumen microbial communities from tropical cattle in Woodstock, Queensland, Australia - Gonzalo_02 (v2) (version 2) | ecosystem: Host-associated > Mammals > Digestive system >... | reverse complement strand
CATAAAGCAGCTTCATAGTTTCTCATAGCTACAAGTTGAACGCACTTATTAGCAAATTCAACTCTATCATCTGCTTCACTTATATCTTTGTAAACATAATCATTGAGAGCTTGAATACGCTCTACAAGTTCTTTATGTTCAGTAATCATTCTTTTAACAAAATCTTTCATAGTTGTAATATTATTTTCCAGTTGAACCATGACCTCCAGCACCTCTTTCAGTTTCAGAAAGTTCTTCTACTTCTTCAAACTCTACATGAGGATAAGGCATAATCATAAGTTGACCAATTCTATCTCCAATCTCATAAGGCATTTGTTCAAGCATAACATCGTCTCTTTCTTTAAAAGTAAGAATAATCTCACCTCTATATCCAGAATCAATAACGCCTACATGATTACATAAATAAGCATTTGTTTTACGATTACTACTACGAGGAAATACAAGTCCTACATAACCTTTTGGAATTTCAACTGCAAGACCTGTACCATAAACATGATTACTATACTTAGTATCATAATCATAAGATGTAGCAGTCAAGTCCATTCCTGCATCACCTTCTTTAGCATAAGAAGGAATTACAGCAGCATCATTAAGTTTTTTAATTTTAATTACCATAACTTTAATAAGATTACTATTGTTAAAAAATAACTATGCAAATATAATAAAACTTTTCATTATTTCAAAATTTTTAACTATATTTAACACAATTATTTTAAGTCTTGAAGTAGCACTAGTCAGAGCATATCTATCTTCCTCTACGGGGGTGTTTTAAATGAACACTAATCGTTTTACATTACAATCAATTTGCTCTCAATCCCCTGTAAAAGGAAGAAGATATACTCCTTTTCAACTCACTTCTCAACATCATACAGCTAGTCTTAATTCATATGCTTGTGTTAATGCTTTACTCATAACATTACCAGCATTACCATAAAGCAAACTATCCATTCGTTTTGCACCTGAAAGATTTGCAACATTAGAATAAAAGCCTGTTACTGCATTATATGCACCCCAAGCATTACCTGCAATTTCTTTTTGTCCTACACCATCAAGATAGTATTCAAACATATTTATAATTTGGTTTGCTTTACGAGTACTAATACCAGTACGTTCCATTGTCATATAATCTCTTGCAAATAGTTTCTTATAACCATTCTTATCGTCATATAGATTTAATGCCTCAATTTCTGCATTAGTAAGATTTAAGTCTGCAAGGTATTTCATTACTTGTTCATCAGAAACAGTTATTGTTGCAAGGGCTTCGTAAAGTTGTTTAGCATCTTCAGCATAACTACATGCGATGTGTAATACTTCACTCCCTCGTTGAAGTCGTTCTTGAACGGTTCTAGTATGACGAAGTCTAATATAAGAATCAGCATTATTAAAAGCAGCTTTTAAACAATTAGTGCAAAATACACGAACTGGAGTAAATAATACATTTATGCTAGTACTGCCATCATGAGAGTTACTAAATACTAAATAGTTTTCTACAGGGTCACCTTTTACACTTATCGTTACAGGTAATTTAGCAGCAACAAATATACGTTCTCCATAACCAAACATACCAGCATATTGCCAAATAGCTTTATCAGGACCAATAGCATCGTCAAAGAAATTAAAAGCATCAATGTTTTGAACTACTTCATATTTACTTTTAACTACACCTAGAGGAATATTCTTATCAGTACGATAAGTTGCATATCCGTTTGGACAATTTCTATAAATCTTAGCATTATGCGCAAAATCTCCACCTTCTTCGTTTATATTATTATTTCCATATAAACTAAAAGGCATTTGTGCATATAAATCACATTTCTCAACACTAAAGTTGAGACCAGCTTTTTCCATAACTTCTCTAGAGGTGGTACAGTCTTTTACATCAACACCTATACCACTACTCCAAGGAAGTCCATTAACACTATACTTACTCATTTTATTTGAATTGATTTATTATTATTAAGTCTAGCTAAATACGGAGTACAAGAACCATTTTCTTCAAGTTCTTTTCTAAGTTCAGTTTTAGAAATAATTGGAATTAAATCAAATGTATCTGTATATTTTGCCATTTCTTTAATAATGTTATATCCAGTACCATCAAAAATAGCAGCTGTTGGAATATCAATAGAGAGTTCTAGCTTTGTATGTTTTATATCATCTTCAGTTATATCACTATCTATTGATTTCATAACAGAAGATATATCCAATTTATCTACTACATCTAATTGATTAGATTGTTTAGTATAACCTAATGTTATTGCAATAGAATTACCAAGTCTAGTAAGTAAATTATCATCTACATAAACTGATTTACTATTTCTAATAGATATTTCTCCTGTGCCATAGTCAATATATCTAACTCCAGATTTCTTAGTTTCACCAAATTGTTCAATAGCATCAAGCATAATAGCTTTTAATCTATCTATAACTTTTTGCTTTTTATCTGCAAGTTCTTTAAGTCTTTTTTGTTCAGTCTTAATAGTGTTAATATCACCTTCAAACAATTTGATAGCATTACTATATGCTTCAACTTTTTCCTTAAATTCTTCTTGCGTAATAGCTAGTTGTTCAGCAAGTTCTGGAGTTAATTCTCCACCATTTTCTTCTAGAACATCAAATATATTATGAAGTTCTTGTTTAATCTTAAATATATTCATATTGTTATATTTACTATAAATTGTTTATTGGCAATATTTACTTGTTCTAAATCTTCAGAATTTTCAAAAGATATTGAATATAAACCATGAGTTATAAATAGATAACCATCATTTTCAGTTTCTAGCATTATTGCGGGTTCAATAATACCATCAGGAGGATTTAATTGTAAATCCACTGTATAAATGCTTATTCTTCCGCTCATATAATAGGATTATTAAAATCAAAAAATACATGACCAATAGACACTATAAGATTAATCCAATAATCACAGTCTAGACTATTTACGGGTTGTAAAGTTTTATTATCTATTGTAATTTGTGTGTTAGTCTTCTTATTTCTTATTGTTGTAGCATACCTGTATTTTCTTTCTTTACTAAGTTTATATTGAACAGGTATAATTTCTATTATTTCTTTTTTACGACTCATATTTATAATATAAAAGGCTGATATTTATAAAGCATATTATTTAATCTAATACCTTTATGTATTACCCTATGCAAAGTTGTAGGTCTTACTTTCATAATTCTACAACATTCTCTAAGAGATGCAAAAGATGCAACATATTTATCGTTTTCATCATATACTACTACTCTCTTAGGTTGATTAATTCCAGATAAATTTCTATACATAATTATAAACCTTGTATTTCTACTTTTTCTTCTGTAATCATAAAATGAATATCGCTAGGTCTTAAATTATAAGTTTCACAAATATAAGTTTCTACATCTTCTATATTATCAGGCAGTATAATATGATATATTGCAGAAACACTATAATCAAATATATAACAATGTTCCATTTGCAAATATAATAAAAATTTGTTACATCACCAAACTTTATTTAATTTTTTATTTTTCGATTTAAGGACTTATTTTTTGGTCAAGGTACATTTGCTTATAAATGATGCTAAAATGCAACACAACAAAAAAGGAACAGATAAAATGGCTTTTTATACCAAATTATCCGTTCCGTCAAACAACTAAATCGAGAAAATTCTCTATAAGTTTAGTTTATAAATATCTCCATCATCAGTATGTTCTACTCTTGTAATAGATAGATTAGTATCATGTTTATATTTTTCTAGATATGCTTCTTTCCAAATAGATTTTAGACTTATTTTTATTCTTCCATAATCATCAAACTTAGTAACAGCATAATTTCTGTCAGTAGGTTTATGGTCAAGAAGAACTATAAAATAATCATAATCATTTTCTTCACGATTATATCTTTTACAAAGAGTATTATACATACGATGATGTATTTCTCTAGATAGAAGTTGATATCTATCTACATTTATCCAAGTAAGTTTTTTATTTACTTTTGGATGAATTTCATCATATGCACTAAGATTCATTATTACAATATTTTTATCAACTTAGAATGGAAGGGAACTTGTTTAACTCCACTTCTTTCTCTAAATTCTACTAGTCCAAGTTTGCCAATATAATAATTTTTATTAAGCATTATTTCTGCTTGTTCAGTTTGTGGCAAATTAATAGTACATTCAAATGTTTCATCATTAATATCATTCTTAAGAGTAAATATTGGTAAACCTCGTTTATCTGATTGTATATCTACAATCATAAATTTACCATCTTCTTTTCTCTTATATTTGAACATACTACTATTTCTTTTACCAAAAGCATATTCAGCTTCAGGATTACGAACAATCAAACCCTCAAAACCCAAATCAATAAATAGATTTCTGCGGTCAGTAGCAATAGTAATATTGTTAATACCATACGTTGGAATAACAAGGAATTGTTTTTTGTTATCCAAATGCTGAGCCTTTGTAACAAAACTTGTAACTCCTCCTTTAATTGCTTTCTCAAGTTCTTCATTTCTAGTATAGGCAGTTATAGCTTCCATTGTTAAATCATAACACCAATATTGCAACTGATAATGCTGAGGAAGAGTATTGTTTTTAACAAAAGAATTAATATCATTCACAGAATAACCTGGAAGATACAATTCTCCATCAAGACATACACCTTCTTCAATCATCATATCAATCATATCGTCAGATAATTGAGAAGTTATAACTTCATCCATCCATTCAAGATTCCAACGAGTACCTTCTCTAGATGTATAAGTCAAACGAAAACTATTAAATAAATCTCCAACAACTTTCTCAGCACCAACAATACAGCGAAGACCATTAATCTTATATTGTCCAAGCATAGTACCACACTTCTCGAAAGGCTTGTTATCTTCTAATGTTTTAGCAAGCATTGGAAGCACAAACCCTTCGGAAGTCGTATTATATTTAGGAAGATAAGTTTTTAGATATTCATATGTATATTGGTCATCAAGTAGTTTATTAGGAGCATTATCCCATAAATCTTCTATTGCCTTATATCCTTCCTTACGTTTAGCATTAATTCTAGATTTGACTTCATTTGCTCTTTTCATAGTAGGATTTATAAATTCTACATGAGGTTTATGAGCATATATTCCGTGAGCAATAGAAATAGTACCATCTTCTAATTGGTTTATTTGCCAGCGAAGAATATTATTTCTAGCATCTCTTTTATATAATGTTACAGGTATCATACTTTTTTAATATTAAGTTTAAGCATATTAATTTTTGCAATACGATTAGCAAGTTTAACCTCAGCAGCAGTTGGTTTATCTTTCTCTCTTCTACGGGGCGATGATTGTTTTGTAGTTCCAGACTTACTTTTAGCTTTTGGTTTACCTGCATCATAATCTACAGGAGGATTAAGTTTCTCAAATTCAATATTAGCATTATGTTGAGTTATAAGGTTACTAAACCAAATATCTCTGTCTGATTCCTCTACATAAGTATTTATTGCATAAACAATTTCAGTTATAGCTCTAACATAAATATAAGATGTGGTTTGTATTGGTCTAAGACCATCTTCCCAAACTTTGCTTGAATCTAATGCTGCAATACTTATATTAAGAAATCTGTCTAATCCTAATCTTTTTATTTCATGAGGAATATAATTAACCATGAAATTATCAGGTTGTTCAATATATTTTTCAATAGGACTTAAATCTACCATAGTTATTTTTCTTTAATATATTTAAATAGAACAATTCTATCTGGTTTTCCTATTCTACCGTGAGCATATTGTGCTACAGCAGCAGGATTCCACGTTTCTGTCCATCTTATTCTGCCAATTGGAGAAACACAAACATGATGCTTATAATTATAATCAGAAGGAATATGAATACCTACTTCATTAAGATAGTTCAAGAAATCAAAATCTTCAATTATATTATAATCACTACTATCTGTTGTGAAATCAACATGACCATAACAATATACTTTTCTAGGAGTAATATTAAACTCCATATCACCTCTAACAATATGAAGAACTTTACCATTATCTAGGACTTTTTCTTCTTCATCAGTGATATATGTCATCATAGTCATAATAATGTTTCTTTCAGCATCTTTATTAAGACTAAGCATATGGTAGTCCTTCATAATCGGCATAGGGATAATCGTTTTGTCCATATCTAAGTTTAATATAAGTTAGAGTTTCATTAATAAATTTATTTATTTCACTAATTGTATATATGTCGTGTAATTCCGCAAAATCTTTTGCTTTATAATCATAAAGACCAAATTCTCCACGAGTTATAAATATATACGGAATATTATAAGTTTCTTGCAAATATTTAGCACCATTTCTACCAGTCTTGTCAAAATCTAGAAAACTTATAATCATACCATTTTTATTAAGTTTATTGATAAGATAAGAATATTCTCTTGCAGTAAGTTTATAAGTTTCACTAGGTAAATTTATAATTCCAATGTTAAGACTTGCTATCAATCCCCCGTAGAAAGAAGGTGATGCTAAATGTGAGCCAATACTTAATCTATCTTTACTACTTTTAGTTATAAGAATATAATCATAATTATCTAGTTCAAGATTAGGTAATCCCTCTAAAACATTACAATTAGTTATAAACTTTTGTTCACGTTCTCTATCTCTTAAAGGAAAGTATAGTTTAATAAGATAAATACCAGCTCTATTTTGACCAAGCATATAAGCATAACAGGGATCTTTTGGAGTATACCTATATTTAGGATTACTATCAACACCTCTGTTAATATAATACTGGTCTACAGGAATAACAAAATGAGTATTTAGATATTGAAGAGTAACTCCCCAATGTTCCCAAAGTTGTTTATCTTCTTTGTTCCAACTTCTTGGGGCAATTTCTATAATAGCTTTAGTTTTTCTGCCTTTTCTAATGGCTTCTTGTATTGTAGTATCTATGTTTTCATCTACAGCTTTGTTATCAATTATATCACTGAATGTTTCAGCAATATGTTTGAGTATAAAATAAAAATCTTGTTTCTTATTAGGTTCAATTTTTCTATTATAAACAAGACTTAATACATGTGCTACAACATCATATATATCACCAAAGAAGCCAAAACCACCAAAGTCCCTTACTTTTAATCTTCCTTTTTTATTAAAAGTAAAGCCCATACTTCCAGTTTTATCATCATCTCTAAAGACAGATTGTATAAGAGTATTTGTATTTACACAATCAATTATAGTCTGAACAGGTATATCCAAATATTTAGACATAATTGTTTCTTGACTAATTTTTGATTCTATATAATCTTTAGAGAGTGTACTAGTTGCAACACTTCTTTTCATAGCAAATAAAAGAGCGGCACTAGACCTAAATCTAATGCCGCTATGGAATGTTTAACTAATCAGTTTATAATTTAACCTAGAACGGCATTTCTTCACCAGCACCAGCAGCTGCAAAGGCAGAATTCTGAGGAGTAGCTCCCATATCAGCGGGAACACCTGCCATTACACCACCCATACCCATGCCAGGAGCACCAATAGTAGGTTGTTTCTTAGTCTCTTTTGGAGTAATACTTTCCTTAGCCAAATCTATACGAAGAATAGCAGGAGGAGTATTAGGCTTTTGAATTTCAAGTACACCAGAACCAATAAACTGGTCAAAACCAAGTTCACCATTCTGACCTACATTAATCCAATCGTTCTTACGACGACGATGACGAAGAAGTTTCATCCAAAGACTTACAGGCTTACCACTTGCATCCTTATAACAAGGCTGAGGAGTAGCACCTTCAGCAAGATTGAACTTGCCTGTCATAATAGCAACTACATTATTAAACAATGCAGTATAACCATTAATAACTTCTTGTGGGTCTACAGCAACATATTCTCCGTTTTCATCATAATCACAGAAAGAAAGAGTCAATGCATCTTCCTCTGCAGCAGTCAGTTGACGACCTTTAAGATAAAGAACATCAAGAGTATGCTTAATCCAATTAAGAACATTATCTACCTTCCAAGCTTCAAGACCATTAGGAATAGTATTAACATTACTTTCAACTGGGAACAGAGTATTATATACATGACGTCTTTCGTTAATGTTTGCGTGATTTGAAGCAAAATGATAAGTAAGACGAGGAACATTCATTCCGCTAAAAGACTTACCATCAGCATTTAAGCTCCAATCAACACGAACTTCTTCGAGATGTCCAACAAATAGACCATTCTGTGCTGCATCTTTCTCATGGAATTTTAATTGATTAACAGCTTGAGTCTGATTGCTAACACCTCTCTTAAGTTTCTTTGGAGCAGCTTCTGCAGGAGCTGCCTTAACTTGTTGATTTAATTCAGACATAAATAACTTAATTAAGTTTTAGATTAGACATAAAAATAGTAGCAGAACAACCATAGTATTTTATGATTGTTCTGCTACTATGTTAAACTATTGGACAAACACTAACTTAAGCCTTCTTCTCACGAACAATGGGGTCTTCGTCAGAAAGGAACTCGATGGGATAAGCTACAACATCTACATTCTCCTTACCATTAGGAACTTGAGTAGTAAATGCCTCTTCAAGAACAACAGCATATACGCGGTTCTTCTTTTCCTTATTCTCACCAAGGTCAGCCTTAAGAGCACCCCAAATAGCTGTATCAGTAAAGTTCAGCTGACAACCAACACCAGTAGCAGTACCAGATGTAGCAGTCTTAGAACCAGTAGCTGCATGATACTTAGGAGATTCGATATCATCAACACTAATCAGAGAAGCGAGAGTTTCATCATCAGCATCCTCACCACCATTGCGAGCAATAAGAGCCTCACGGTTCTCAGCTACGAGTTCAGCAGCGTGTTCAGCAATAAACTTCTTCTTATCTTCTTCAGTGTAACGAACAGAAGCCTGAATAGGATTACCCTTGCTATCATACTGAAGAACACCCTTAGCAATAGCCCAAACGGTGAATTCCTTAAGAGCAGCATCTTGTCCCTCACGGGTATTCAAGTCAAGGTTGTTCTCTTCTGCCCACGCAACCAAATCTTCAACACGTTGCTGAATAGCAGCTTCAACATTTGCAATATTGTTGAGGAACATAATGTTCTCACCAACTGCAATACCCATAGCCTTACTTACAGGAGCGGTAACGATAAACTTACCAGGAGTAGAATTAGCAATAAGACGGGGTTCAGCATTAACGGTTGCAGACTTTTGACCAGCTTGAATGGCAGTAAAACCAAACTGCACTTTGTTACCTAACTTCATAATAAAATTACGTTTAATAAGTTAATAAATAAAATGAATAAAATTAAAAGATTGTTTTTGACCTTATGGAAGCACTATTGCACTTCTTCAGCAATTTCATAGTCAGAAGGACTAAGGTCAACTCCTTCAACTATTTTAAGTTCACTTGTCTCTTGACATCCCATGAGTGCATCTGCTGCAATATCACGAGCACCAAGAGTAAAAGCACGATGACCTATAAGTACTCGAGCATACTTTTTATAAGTATCTTTAGTAAACAAATCAGCTGCCTGAGCTTCAGTAAAACTAAAATGACTTATACAAGTACTAACTCTTTCCTTACCATTTATCATTTTATAACGAGTAAATTTATATTCAGTTACAAAATCAATAGGTTGAGCAGCAACCCTAATAATAGGAAATTTACCTTCACCTGCGAGTTTTGTTGCGTGAGCTTTATTGATAGCTACAACACATTTATCTGAAACTTGAAACTCGTTATATAATTTACCATTTAAATCGGCATACCATTTAACTGGATATACACCAACAACATCATCAGTTGTTTTAGATTCTGCTTCTTTAGCTGTACGACACTTAACACAATAATCAGGAAGTTGTGTTTCAAGATAAATCGTATTGCCGTCAGTATATTGATACTGAGGAGCATAATCTTTAGTGCATTCCCAAGTTACTCCTGCCCTCGACAATAACGACTTAATAATATGAACATCAATACCAGTCTTACCATTAATTACATGTATATGTTCAATACAAGTTGAAAACGGTAGTTGCAAATCTTGAGCACGCATAAGAACAGCAAGTCCTTCATTTACACTCTTAATACCACCTTTATCACTTGCAATAACTTTCTTAAGAAAAACTTCAGCTTGAGCTAATTGCTTTTCATCAAGAAGATTTAGAACTCTAAGACCAGTATTAGCTTCATCTTGTCTAATAGTCAATGCACGACTATTTGCATCGTTAATACTTTCTTTAGGTTTGTCCATTATATCAAAGAGCGATTAGTTGTTTAACACTACAAATATATACATAATTTTTTAATCCACCAAAACAAAATCGGAATTATTTTCACTTACCACTAAATTTTCGCATTTATTTATAATTTTATGATTATTTGCAAGCGATTTATTTTGCAGTCTGTTTTGCTCAATAGAATTTTTTACATAGATACTATATAACTTTATTTTTCCTTCAGGATAATAAACATTAGCAAGTCTATACATATAACTTTTAATATCTTCACATAAAGGAGAAGTTATTATAATAGTATCTATTTTAACATTAAGTTCTTTATCTGGAGCACTATTAGTACAAAGAACTCTGAGTTTACCTATATTAAATAGATATTCATTTCTAGTTTTTTGTGCTTGTGAACACATTTGTTTGCGTTTACCTTTTTGTTCTCCACTTTTATAGAACACAGGATTTCCATCTAAATCTACAGCAGGAATAGGTTCTATTCTATCGTGATAATTTCCACAAATAGGTTCTTCAGATAATTGATTAATATATTCTGTAATTCTATTAGCAAATTCACCTCTTTTGTTTATTATAAGAATTCTATCATCTTTATTTTCTTCAACTATTTTAAGAATTTCTCCAAGTTTACCTTCATAATCAGATAAAAGCTGGCTTCTATTTCTTATTATTTCATAAGTCTGAGAAGCTCTTTCGTGAAGATTACTAGGATTATACAATTCATCTAGTTGAACATTTAAATCTATTGACATATCGAGATGTTCATTCCAACCGTTATCATATGCTACCTGATAACATATTTGATTAGCTGAAATATTTAATACCATATTACCAACTCTAGCTTGTTGAACATTATCAAGACTTCCAAATATTCTAATAGAAGTTATAATATATTCGTTATAATAAGCTAAAAGTTTAGCATCTTCTGAATCTTCAGGTATATCTACACCAATCCATCTTTCTTCTACGGGGGTGGAAGTGCGAAGCTCATCTAGTTCATTTTGCTTAAAATCATCTAAAAGAGGACAAAGAGCATAAAGTTTATTCATATCCTCTGGAGATGTCATAAGTTTATTAAGAATAATAAGTCTAAACCTTGACCTAATTAACAATTCTTCTAAATGTTTCCCAATGCTAGCACAATGATACACAATACAAACATAAGGGGACACACTTAAACCATTTCGTTCAATATAATCAATAGTTAAAAGACGAAGAATTTTATCATCAATAAGTCTTTTAAATTCACTATTATTTTCTTCATCTTCTTGTTGAGTTAGGAATTCTATAAGTTCCATTCTTTCTTGAAAACTACCAACAAGAATTAAAATCCTAACATTTGGAGAATTAGAATATATCCTTTGTAAAACTCCTAAGATAATACATTTATCATTTAATGGAGGAGGAATTATACAAGAACCTATACATTTCTTTTCTCTCCAATGAGAAATAGCATTATCAAATAGTTCTTCAATTGTTTTCATAAATTATTCTTCTTGTTCATCATCAAACAATGTTTGATATTGATGAGAATATTTCTTAATAAGTACTTTACCACTGACAGTTCCATGCTTAGAATTACCTTTCTGTTTAGGAGATATTCCAAGTTTAATAGGATTTATTATTTTATATGCTTCATCATAATAATATTTATAATTTATATTTCTTTTTTCAATAGGTAT
>Ga0310696_10008627_pt1 | contig 11880 bp, 13 predicted proteins | sample AusTroGonzalo_MG_4_FD_203885 | JGI IMG/M metagenome (GOLD analysis project Ga0310696, IMG submission 203885) | Bovine rumen microbial communities from tropical cattle in Woodstock, Queensland, Australia - Gonzalo_02 (v2) (version 2) | ecosystem: Host-associated > Mammals > Digestive system >... | reverse complement strand
GTAAGGAAGTCGGCCCCTCCATCAAGAAGGCGATCGACAACGCTAAACTGAACATGATCGAGATCAAGAGGGGATGCGGTTCCTGGCAGTGCGGATGCGGCCAGCCCCACTCCCTGCCCTTCGAGGTCGTCGGGTCCACCGGATCCGTCACCGTCAGCCTCAAGCCCGCACCCCGCGGTGTCTCGCTGGCCGTCGGAGACGTGGCCAAGAGCCTGCTGACCCTCGCCGGAGTCCGCGATGCATGGGGATTCGCCAGGGGCAACACCAAGACCAAGGTCAACTACGCGATGGCGACCTTCGAGGCGCTCAAGATGACATCCCGCATGAGGGTCACCGACGAGCAGGCCAAGGACCTCAACATCGTGTCCGGTCCCACGGGCATCAAGTTCGCTGAGACCGACGTCGACGGAGCGGAGGAGTGAAGATGGCTTACGCAATCGTACGCGTTCGCGGACAGCCCGATGTCAACCGCGACATCGCCCACACCATGATGCTCCTCGGAGTCAACAAGGTCAACCACTGCGCCGTCGTCCCCGAGAACCCCTCCACCAAGGGAATGCTGCAGGTCGTCAAGGACTACTGCACCTGGGGAGAGGTCGACCAGGAGACCCTCGCCGCGATGATCCGCACCCGCGGAAAGCTCGCCGGCGACAAGGACATCACGGACGACTACCTGAAGGACAACACCGAGTTCGCCACCGTCGACGACCTGGCGAAAGCGATCATCGAGAACAATTACAAGATGAGGGACATCGACGCGAAGCCCGTCTTCCGCCTGCACCCCCCGGTCAAGGGATATGAGGGCAACAAGCGCTCCTTCCAGAACGGCGGAGCGCTCGGATACAGGGGAGCCGCGATCAACGATCTCATCAACAGGATGCTCTGAGGTGAAAAGATGCCTAGCAGAACCAAGAAATTCAGAGGATACAGGACCCACGGACGCGGAAAGAAATCCGGACGTGGAGCGGGTATCATCGGAGGTCACGGACAGGCAGGACTCGGCAAGACCGGCAAGATCGGTATGCTGAAGTACGACAGGGACCACTTCGGCCGCCACGGCTTCAAGAGGCCTCAGTGCATGGTAGAGGCAAACCGCACCATTAACGTAGGAGAGCTCGAGGAGCAGATGGACAGATTCGTGTCCATGGGCTTCGCCGCCAAGGAAGGGGACGGATATTCCGTCAATCTCACCGAGGCAGGCATCGATAAACTATTAGGTAATGGTAGTATTAACCTCGCCGTCACTGTGACTGTCGCCGAAATCTCCGAGAAAGCACGCGCTAAGATCGAAGCTGCCGGCGGTTCCGTCGCAGAGTGAGAGATAATCTCGAGAGGTAGATAGGGATGGAAGAGACACCAAGCTTGTTGTTCAAAGTGAAGCCTTTGAGCGACAAGCTCCCCTCCGTCAAAAGGCCTGAAGGCCACGTGCACTTCAGGACCAAAATGATGTGGGTAATAGTGGTGCTGGTCGTCTATTTCGTGATGACCAATGTGTACCTGTACGGTCTTGATCAGACCGAATCGTTGGACCTGTTCGCTCAGTACAGGACCATCATGGCAGGGGCTTCCGGATCGCTACTGCAACTCGGTATCGGACCTATCGTTACAGCTTCAATCATCATGCAGCTGTTCGTTGGAGCAAAGATCATCAACCTCGACCTGGGCAAGCGCGAGGACAAGGCCTGCTATCAGTCCGTCCTCAAGCTCCTGGTCCTGGTCATGATCGTCTTCGAAGCGATTCCCCAGGTCTTCGGCTACCTTGTGCCCTCACAGGGTGCCATAGACCTCCTGGGTGGCGTCGGTGCGAAGCTGCTCCTGATCCTCCAGCTCTTCATCGGTTCGTACATCGTGTTCATGATGGACGAGGTGGTGAGTAAATGGGGTATAGGTAGCGGTATATCGCTGTTCATCGCAGCGGGAGTCGCACAGGCGATATTCACAGGAGCTCTGAACTGGAACCCAGTGGACATCGGATCGGCGATGAGCGTATCGAATCCGCCAGCGGGAACTATCCCGAGGGCGCTGTACTATGTGTTCACGCTGTCTCCTGAGGAGATGTCGAGCTACGGATATGAAAGTCTATTCCTAGGTTCGCCGAATCCGATGATAGCGCTGGTGGGTACGTTGGTGATCTTCGTGATCGTGGCGTATCTGGAATCCACACGTATCGAGCTGCCGTTGTCCCATGGCAATGCCAGGGGAGCAAGGGGCCGCTACCCGATCAAACTCATGTATGCGAGCAACATCCCGGTCATCCTGATGTCCGCGTTGCTGGCTATCGTGAGCATGGTCGCGCTGCTGCTGTATAACAGCGGAATACCCTTCATAGGGCATAACGGCGTGATCGGGTACTTCGAGGACGGATCCACCTATGCGGCGGGAGGTATCGCATGGTACCTGTCGGCGCCTCAAGGACTGACCTCGTGGCTGATGCCGATACTGGATCCTGCAGGATACGGGAACGGGCACGGAGCGATACAGAATCTGGCTCATATGCTGATCTACTTGACCGTCATGATCATGGGATCGATTATGTTCGCCAAGTTCTGGGTCGAGACGACCAACCTCGGACCTGAAGCGGTCGCGAAGCAGATACAGAAGAGCGGTATGCAGATGCCGGGATTCCGCCGTGACCCCCGCGTGCTGAAGCGTGTGCTGGAGAGATATATCCCCACAATCACGATCATGTCGGGAGCGCTGGTCGGAGCTCTGGCGGCTTGCGCCGACATGATAGGAACGACAGGAAACGCTAGCGGAACAGGAGTCCTGCTGACAGTGGGAATCATCATACACCTGTACGAGGCCATCGGCCGCGAGCAGATGATGGAGATGAACCCCGTCATGAGAGGATTCTTCGGCGGAGAGTGAGCATATGGCGAACCCAGGGAGCCCGAGTAGAATGCAAGAGGCCACAAGCAGAGGCCCCGGAATGAATAACAAGACCATGATCGGGGTAATGGCATCCATGATGATCATGATGGTCGTCATGATGTTCAGAGGCCAGATAGGATCTGCTTTGGACTTTGTGTTCAGGTTCGTAGCTTTCGATGGGAAGTACCCTGTGCTGACGCTCGTGATCGCCGGTCTGATCGCGTTCACCATCTCCAACATCATCAGGACCTACATGACCGACCCGGTCAAGATGGCCCGCAACCAGCACATACAGTCGGAGTTCAACAAGGAGTTCCGCCAGGCAAGGATCGAGAACAATCTGTTCAAGATGAAGAAGCTGGAAGAGATGCAGCCCAAGATCATGGAGATGAGCATGGAGTCGAGCATGAGTCAGATGAAGACCATGCCGATCACCATGCTCATCGTGATCCCCGTGTACGCATGGATCTACTTCTTCATCGACCCCAGCATCAGCCCCTACTTCCCGGACGGTCTCACGGTTCTCATGCCGTGGGGCGAGATGGACCCCAACATGAGGCTGATGGGATTCATGCCGATGTGGATCATCCTGTACACCCTGATCAGTATGCCTATCGGGCAGATCGAGACCAGGCTGATACGCTACTTCCTCCTGAAGAAGCGCCTCGCAGTCCTCGATCAAGAGAGGGCGGTTGGAGCAGAATGAGAATAACCATAAGCGGTCCTCCCGGCTCCGGGAAGACGACCGCCTGCAGCAAGCTTTCCGAGAAGCTCGGTGTCGAAGCAGTTGTCTTCGGCAAGATCTTCCGGGAGCTTGCTGCAGAAAAACACTTAACCCTCGTGGAGCTGGGCGCGCTTGCCGAGAAGGACCCGAGCATCGACAAGATGATCGATTCCCGCCTCGTCGAGACCGCCCGCGCCAATGAGAACATAATTCTTGAGTCCAGGCTTTCGGCCTACATGCTGCATCGCAACGGCATCCCCGCGTTCAAGATCTATCTCGATGCGAGCCCCGAGGTAAGGGTCGCACGCATCGGGATCCGCGAAGGGGACACCCTGGAGCATGCGATGTCCGAGACCGTCGACAGGCAGAAGTCGGAGGCTAAGAGGTACAAGATGTACTACGACATAGACATCGAGGACCTCAGCATCTACGACCTCGTGATCAACACCGACGATCTTGATCCGGATCAGGTGCTGGAGACCATCCTGGAAGCGGTCGGTGCCTGAGATGCTGGTGAAGGATCCGGATGCCATCCCCGACAAGTGGGGAAAGAGGCCTTCGGACCGTTCCGTGGGTGAGCTGCTCCAGGGCGGCGTCATAATCCTCGACAAGCCTTCAGGCCCAACATCGCACCAGGCTACCGCATGGGCGCGGGATGCGCTGAAGGTGGACCGCATCGGCCACGGCGGCACGTTGGATCCGTATGTGAGCGGCGTCCTCCCGATAACCACCGGGAAGGCCGTGAGGCTCACGGATGTCGTCCTTTCCTCGGACAAGGAGTATGTCTGCCTCATGCACCTTCATGCGGACAGGGACGAGAAGAGGGTAAGGGATGTGATGTCCCGCTTCGTCGGGCGCATCTATCAGGTCCCCCCGGTCAGGTCGTCCGTGAAGAGGCAGGTGCGCATCAGGCACATTGCCGAGCTGGAGATCCTCGACATCGAGGGCCGTGACATCCTGTTCAGGGTGTCCTGCGATGCGGGGACCTACGTAAGGACCATGTGCACCGATATCGGCGACATGCTGGGATGCGGCGCCAACATGAAGGAGCTCAGGCGCACCAGGTCCGGCAGGATGGACGAGTCCAGGGCCGCCACGCTGCAGGAGCTCAGGGACGCCTATGTTTTCTGGCAGCAGTTCGGCAAGGAGGAGCCCCTCAGGAGGCTGATCCAGCCCATGGAGGTCCTCATCCAGCCTCTGCCGAAGGTCGTCATCAAGGCGACGGCCGTCGATGCCGTCTGCCATGGGGCGGACCTCAACGTCTCCGGCGTGCATATGCTGGACGAGGACATCAGGAAGAACGCCCTGGTGGCGATGATCACAGCCAGGGGCGAGCTCGTCGCCCTGGGCAGGATGGCCATGTCCTCCCAGAAGGTCATGGAGACATCCAAGGGGAAGGCGGTGGACACCGAGAGGGTGTTCATGGACCCCGGTCATTATCCGCGCATGTGGAAGTACTCGACCGACCTGCCAGACATGTCCGAGCCGGTCCTTCCCGAGTGATTTATACCTACATCCCCATCTACGGATGGTTCAATGTCCCTATTCAGCAAGAAGGAGACGGTATACGGTCCGGAGACCGTATCCGTAGGAGATTTCGATCCCACCGTGGACGGATGCTACCGCAACGTCGTCACAATACCGTTAGATGTGAAGCCCAGGCGCATGCTCAGGGTCAGGGTCCATTCGGAGGTCCCGATAGACGTGGTGGTGGCCAAGGACGACCGTTCCGCAGCCGGCCACAAGGAGCAGGTCACGGACATAGTCCTGGGGCCGTACCCCACCGAGAGGATGGAGAGCATGGGGATCATTCTGGGAATCTTCAGAGGGGATAAGGCCAAGGTCGAGGTCGAGGCTTGGATTGATAAGTCATGAGGCATCAGACGAAGGAAAGGCCCGTCAGGGACCGCGGCATGACGCTCGTCGACGAATCGCAGCACACAGCCGGGGTCATAGCTCTGGGGATGTTCATCGTCTGCCTTGCGTTCTATGTCGTCCTTCCTATGTACGCCGACCTCACCGGATACGAGTCATTCAACCTCCTTCTGGTCCCGCTGATGTTCCTGGGGGTGTACGGATACCTCAGGGGTGGCAGGTGGTATCTCGTCATAGTCTCCGTAGCCGCCATCGCGGCGGTGGCGTACCTGTTCCCCGACTACATGACGGAGACCGTCCTCCTGGCGATGGGCATCGAAGGCATCGCCGTGGGTGCGGACATCATCGGGAGGTCGGTGTTCTACCGGGTCCTCCGTATTATAGAATATATCAATATACGCGAGAAGCCCCGCGTCAAGGACCGCGCCGTGAGGTTCATTTTCAACATCCCCCGCGGATTGGACACCCGTTACATCTCCATGGATTCGGGGATCAGCAGGAAGGGAATAGCCTGGGGCGAGATGCTAAGAAGGTACCTCATGGCGCTGTTCTTCTCCATGTTCGCATGGATCTTCATGATGGCGAACCCCGATTACGACACTTTCAACCACGGGTCCGTGGATGCGATCCTGATCGTGATGGCGTACTTCGTCATTGTCGTCCAATCGGTGTCGGCTTTCGAGACCCTCAGGGTCAGGGCCGGGCCGGAGAACGGGGCCCTCATGCTGTATGACGGCCTGGTGTCCACCATGGTCCGCATGATCCTCCCCATGGCCGTGGCGACGGTGCTCATAGCCGTGATCCAATGGAGCGGGACGTACGTCCTGACCAACGTGGCGTTCACAGCGATCGTCTTGCTGGCACTGACGATATTGGCATCCGAGGCGTATTACGTGTCGATGGAGAACCCCACCGTATCCGAGATACTCGCCAAGCGCAGGGAGTTCCTGACCGTGGACCTCTCCGGAGGCCTTGACGGGGAAGAGAAGAGGAAGGTCCCGCCCGGAACGCCCAGGCGGGATTTCGATTCGTGCTTCGAGAGGAGCGATCGCAGGTAACGGCTCTCGAGGGCCTTGTTGGGCCTTCCGGGGGCGTCGAGTCCCTGGATGATCGGTTTGAAAACGGCTCCGGAAGACATGCCGGGGGTCTTCCTGAGGCCGATGATCTCGGGCTCCTCCCAGTTGGTGATGACGACCTGGTACTTCGGGAACGTCCCCTCCACCTCGATGCAGGGGGACTCTGATGTCTTCAGGATGTCCAGGGCGACGTCGGCCAGGATCTGGATCTCCTCGGGGGTGATCTCCTTGTCCAGGCGGATGAAGAATGTGTGCTCCTCGGTGGTTCCGTTCATCAGGTGCGTGACCTCGGATGCCGAGACTATCTCCTTGAACTTCTGGGACTTCTCGTCGTCGCCTGCCATCTCCAGCATGCGGGACTTCCATGTTTCCGGGATGTCGATGTAAATGACTTCCTTCCCGAGTATCTTCCACATGCCCGTGGAATCGGGGTGCGGTAGTTAATGGTTGCTCCTGAAAAACTGTTATTCCTATGGTATTGCAGATATCCATTCGGCAATCTTGTTCTATCTGAGTCAATAGGAAAGGATGGAGGTGGATAAACTCAATATCCACCTCAGGTTTGATGATCCAAGCTGCAATTATGACACGATCCTCCGTCGAGATGTCGAGTTTTACGGCTGCGGATCCAGGCTAATGGTCATTGTTCAGTCTCCTCAGATGTAATTCTTGAGTTCCAAAACTCCTGAGGTACTGACATTATTCCCGGTAATTTGGATCACCTCGAATCTATAGGCAAGCTGGGGGATCAATGAGAATTGGATCATGTTGGACCCCTTCTCGAAATACATGGTTTTGAGAAGTACTGGCTCACCATCCACTGTGGTGAACAGTTTCAGTTTGGTTTCGTCAGCATCCAGATTGGATTCGGGGTCGACGATGACCATATAGTCTCCAGATTTGGCCACGCACACTGTGCCCACATCCATCCCACGCCACATCGGGCCGGATAACTTGTTGATCCTGTCCGCGACGTTAGGATCGAAGTCAGACATGGGTCTGCAGAGCAGAATGTTGCGCTCCTCCCTGAGTCTGTCATGAAGGACACTAAGCGTTCTCGCATCGGTGTCGAGCTTTTCTAGAGTAACAATCTGTTGCTTAACTACTGAATCATCATTTCCAGACGTTCCGTTTATTCTGAGATCATCTAGTTGCTGTTGCAGTTCTACGAGGTCCTTACTTACATTATCTATGTCATTAAGAACGTCACGGATTTTTTCGGTATGGGCTGTCCAGAATGCATCGATCTCATCTTGAGAAACATCCGTGGATATGCACATGGAGAACAGTCTATGAAGGAAGGCAGGGATGCTGCCTTGTCTAGAGTCTGTGTATGCTCCCACGTAGTTGTAGATCGATTGCCTCGATTTACCGAGGACATTCCCAATATCTGTAACCTTGAGGTTCCTGTTCTTCAATGCTTCGAAGACATCATCTTTCGTGTCCTGAGTCATGATTAGAAGATTCGAGACATAGTATATATATTTTTGTAAATAATTTGTCAATATGTAAATTAAAATTGTTATAGGAATCATTATTAATTTTACAATAGCAGATTTGAAAGTGATGATGTCTAATGAATCATCTAGCAATTCTACCAAGAAATAAGCATAATAGATGCAATAACAACAGTTAATTATCCGAGGTTATACAAATTAACCATAATTATCCTTGTCAAAAAATTGTTTATTATGTAAAATTTAAAGCATTATATAAATCAAATTATAGACTCTATTACTGGCAAGAAAGCTAAATGGATAGCTTTCACCAAAGGTGATCAGATCATAACTACGACTGGTACTGTTTTAGCTTTGGTATTTGCTGTCATATCGCTGGACAAGTATGATTGTTGAAAGCTTTATTCGATACTTTTCGTATCTCAATGAAATATTGGAAGCGGTCTTCTATCTATTATTAAAAAAACTTTAAGAGCGCGTGCGCGTACGGTGGCACGGTAGTTCAGATGCCAGAGGAATTCAAGGTCACACCATGGGAGGTCACGGGGGACATCGATTACGACCGTCTCCAGAAGGACTTCGGAACCACGCCCATCGACGAGAAGCTGACCGAGAGGCTCTCCGGATACGGCGACCTGCACCCGATGATCAAGCGCGGGATATTCTACACGCACAGGGACATGATGCCTCTCCTCGACGAGTACGACAAGGGGAACAGGTTCGTCCTGTACACCGGCAGGGGCCCTTCTGGGAACACGCATCTCGGGCACATGATGCCTTGGATCTTCAACAAGTGGGTGCAGGACACCTTCAAGGTGGACATGCTCTTCCAGATGACCGACGACGAGAAGTTCCTGTTCAAGGACCTGACCTTGGACGACACCACGGCCATGGCCTACGAGAACGCCCTGGACTTCATCGCCCTGGGGTTCGATCCCAAGAGGACCAGGATCATCCTGAACACCAAGAACATCGACAGATTGTATCCGATAGCGCTGAAAGTGTCCAAGAAGGTCACATTCTCCACCGCCAAGGCGGTGTTCGGATTCGACAACTCCACCAACATCGGCTCCATATTCTACACCACCCTGCAGTCCGTCCCGGCTTTCCTGCCCTCGGTGGACTCCGGGAAGAAGGTGCCGGTGCTGATCCCCTGCGGCATAGACCAGGACCCCCACTTCAGGGTCACCAGGGATGTCGCCCCCGGACTCGGGTTCCCCAAGCCCTCCATGCTGTACTGCAAGATGATGCCCGGCCTCAACGGAGGGGACAAGATGTCCTCGTCCGACGAGAACGCCACCATATACACCACCGACACCCCCAAGCAGGTGAAGAAGAAGGTGGGCCGCGCGTTCACGGGCGGGTGCGTATCGGTGGAGGAGCAGAGGGCCAACGGAGGGAATCCGGAGGTATGTGCGGTGTTCAAGTACAATTACTACATGTTCGAGCACGACGACGCGAAGCTCAACGAGATGGCCGAGAAGTGCCGCAAGGGGGAGATCCTCTGCGGCGAGTGCAAGATGTGCCTGATCGAGAAGATCAACGATTTCCTCGAGGAGCATCAGGACAAGAGGGAGAAGGCCCGCGACGTCATCGCCGACATGACTTATGACGGTTTCGAATGGTGATCCTATGGTTGACCCGATTATACTGGAAGGACTCAGTTACAACGAGAAGAGGCTGCTCCTGGCCCTGGATTCCAAAGGAGGGAGCGCATCCCCCGGGGAGCTCATCGCCGACGGCAGCTTCGACATCGAGCTGGAGGTCATGGGAGCTGCTTCATGGCTGGAATCCAAGGGGCTGGCGAAGCTGGACGAGAGCGTCGCCAAGTTCTACGCCCTCGAGGAGAGATCCGCCGTGGAGCAGGGGCTCCCGGAGAGGATCGCCATCACACTGATCTCCGAGGCCGGCGGAAGGATGCCCATGTCCGAGCTGGCCGAGAGGATGCAGGGCGGGGACAAGATCGCCGTCGGATGGCTGAAGAGGAAGAAGCTGGCCGACATCGTCAGGGAGGGTGATTCCAACATTCTCGTCCTCGCCGATGCGGGCAAGGCCGCCCTCGGTTCCGAGATGCCCGACGAGGCCCTCCTGAAGAGGATGGCCGCAGGGGACATCCCCGAGGCAGAGGCCGATCCGAAGCTGATCAAGGACCTCAAGGGCCGCCAGGGCATGATCTCCGAGAAGATCGTCACCTCCAGGAAGGTCTCGCTCACCCCCGAGGGTACCGAGGCCGCCAGGTCCGGCATCGAGCTCAAGAAGCAGATCACCGAGATCACCGACAGGATCATCCAGAGCGGGGAGTGGAAGGACGCCGAGTTCAGGCGCTACGACATCAACACCTTCGCTCCCGCTATCATACCCGCCAAGAAGCACCCGCTCTCCAGGCTGGGCTCGCAGGTCCGCAGGCTGTTCACCGACATGGGATTCACGGAGATGTCCTCCGAGTACGTCCAGCCCGCGTTCTGGAACCTCGACGTCCTGTACACGCCTCAGGACCATCCCGCAAGGGACCTCCAGGACACGTTCTATCTGGAGCACCCCGCTAGCATCAAGATCGAGGATGAGGCTCTGGTCGAGCAGGTCAGGCAGATCCACGAGAACGGAGGGGACACCGGCTCCACCGGATGGGGAGGAACCTGGTCCAGGGAGAGGGCGGAGGCCGCCCTTCTGAGGACGCACAGCACCGTCAGCTCCATCAAGTACATCGCCGAGCACCCCGACGCGCCCAGGAAGGCGTTCTCCATCTCCAGGATCTTCAGGAACGAGTCCATCGATGCCACCCATCTCCCCGAGTTCACTCAGATCGAGGGTATCGTCATCGACGAGAACGCCGACTTCAACATGCTCATCTCCATAATCAGGGAGTTCTACGCCAGGATGGGATTCGACCAGATCCGTATCCGTCCCGCCTACTTCCCCTATACCGAGCCCTCGCTGGAGCTGGAGGTCTTCTTCCACGGCAAGTGGATGGAGCTCGGAGGAGCAGGAATATTCAGGCCGGAGGTCGTCGCCCCGTTCGGCGTCAAGGTGCCTGTGCTGGCATGGGGATTCGGTTTCGAGAGGCTCGCCATGCTGAAGTGGGACATCAAGGACATCAGGGAGCTGTACATCTCGGATCTTGACTACCTCAAGGGCAACCCCATCCTCTAATCCGAGGCTGTCCATCAGTTCGGAGATCCCGCTCCTGCGGTCATCGTTCAGGCACGCCTCCGCGGCCAACGATATCCTCAGGGCGGCGAAATCCTTCATCCCGAGATCTATCAGGGCTATCGATTCCAAGCGATATACCTCGTCCAGTCCGAAGAGGCAGCCCTCGTCCACCATATGGTCCCTGGCGAAGCCGAGATATTCCAGGGCCATGTCGGGGTGGCCGGCCGCGATGCAGCTCTTCCCGAGGGTGATCCCGCTCATGGCGTCCCCGCTATAGCCTTCCAGGGCCTCGCGGAATGCCGTGTCGATGTCGCCTTCGCGGACCATTATCTCGGACCTGAGCCTGCGTTCCGTGTCGGAATCGAGACATTTTGAGGATTCCAAGAGCGATTTGGCATCGGATACTAGGTTCCGGGAGAGGGCCATATGTATGGCGGTCTGATGCAGAACAGGGTCCTGGATATCGATGCAGAGGTCCTTCGCCATGTCGTATATGCGATCGTCATGGGATTCGATGAGACGGAACCTATGGGAAATGATGAAGCGGCAGGCCTCCCTCCGGCGGCCCCCGCGGAACAGATGCTCCAGCCTCTCGTCGTCATCCGGCAGGTTGTCGGTGAACCAATCCGCCGCAAGGCAGTGCCATCTGCGGAGATCTTCATCGGTGGCCATTGTTAGGAATCTCCTCTTGGACTCCTCCTTCATGCTCACCTTCCCGGATACGTCG
>Ga0310696_10008624_pt1 | contig 11882 bp, 8 predicted proteins | sample AusTroGonzalo_MG_4_FD_203885 | JGI IMG/M metagenome (GOLD analysis project Ga0310696, IMG submission 203885) | Bovine rumen microbial communities from tropical cattle in Woodstock, Queensland, Australia - Gonzalo_02 (v2) (version 2) | ecosystem: Host-associated > Mammals > Digestive system >... | reverse complement strand
TGGAGGAAGAGGGCGAATCCCGAGAGGACGAGGAGGGGTGTCAGCAGTTTTATGGCGGAGAAGCGGTCGGCGAGGTAGCCGTTGAGGGCGCCGGAAAGGATGGCCCCGACGCAGGCGACGGCGCTGACGATCCCGGTCCAGTAGGTGGCGCTTCTGGCATCGGTGATGCTTTCCACCTTGAGGGCGACGTAAGGGGCCTCGATGTTGCGGATGCACCCCATGAGCAGGAAGAGTCCGAGGAGGATCCACACGGCGCGGGTGAAAGCGGGGATGAAGGGGACGACGCGCCTGACGTGGACGACTTTCGCCTGTGAAGCGCCTTTGGGGCGGCCCTGGAAATCGTCATAGGTGAACAGAACGGCGACGCCGGCCAGGAGGTAGAGGATGCCGCACAGCCAGAAGGCGCAGGTGTAGTTGAAATAATAGATGATGAAACCGCCGATGACGTTGCCCAGCATGGAGCCGCCCCAGATGGCGGTGGTGAGGACGCCCTGGGCGAAGCCCTGCTTGTCGTCGGGGGTGTTGCGGGCGATCATGACGTGGGAGGCGGCGGTGGTTCCGGCGCAGGCGGCGGTGAGGAAGCGCAGGAAGATCAGCCAGCCGGGACCGGGGACGTAGGCCATGAGGGGGAACATCCAGCCGGTGACGAAGGTGCCGCGCAGGAGCATGGGTTTGACGCCGAAGCGGTCCGAGAGCACGCCCCAGACGGGGCAGAAGATGGCGTAGGCCATGGTACCGAAAAAGTTGAAGTACGAGACGTAATAGGCGATGTTCCCTTCGTCGGTGATCCCGAACTTGTTTTTGATGAAGAGGGGGATAAAGGGGATCATGGCCGAGAAGCCGGACATGACCGCCAGCTGCGAGAGCCAGAGGAGGAACAGGTTTTTCTTCCACGAACCGGACTTCATCATTTTTGCGCGCAAGCCGTTGTTCTCAGGATCATTTCGTCAGTTCCACGGAACCGGTCCCGGCTTTTTTCCCGGGAGACCAGTCGGGAGGTGCGTTGCGTTTCTGGCGCGAGAGCCACTCCATCCCGGCGTAGGGGATGAGGTCGTGGCCGCCCTCGAAGAGCGTGACCCGGGCCAGGTTGGATTGGCGGCGGAAGAGGACGGTCTTCTCTCCGAGGGCCGGATCGGCCTCGGGGGGCCCGAACTTTGCCGGGATCTTCTGCTCTTTTGTCATGTATGCGATGTCTTCGGGGGAGATCCTGTCGGCGGGCCTGGCCAGCGCGTTGAAGGCGTTGAGGGTGTGGGACACGGGGACGCTGCCGTTGCGGCCCGCGAAGTTGTGCCCGTCATGGATGCCCGTGCTGATGTCGAGGACGACCCGGGACGCGCTTCCCATGTACGTGAGCGGCGAGCGTTTGCGGGCTTCTTCGCGGGCGGAGGCGTCCTTCGAAGGATCGCCGCCGCAGGCTTTGCGGATGTGCTCGAAGTAGCCGCGTTTCCGGGCGAGGCACTGGTCGTGCCAGGCGGCGATGTCGGAGATGGCGCACCAGGCGGAGACGGCGGTCCAGAGGTCGGGCCTGCGGGCGGCCAGAAGAAGCGAGGCGTGACCGCCGCCCGAGCCGCCGATGAGGTAGACGCGCGTATTGTCAACGCGGGCCTTTTGCTTCATGTAGGCCACGGCGTCGGCGATGTCGGAAACCACCGCGTCGGAACCGCAGGCCTGCGGCGTCCAGTTGGGACCGCGGAAATCCGGATATATGAGATTCCAGTTATGCTCGATGCAGAACTTCGCGAAGTGGGCGCAGCTGCTCTTGTAGGTGTAACTCCACGTGTGCAGCGCCACCAGCAGCGGCCGGGGAGAATCGCCTTGGGCGAAATAGCAGCGGGCCTTCTGCAGCGACTTGTCGAAGGAACAGGGATAATCGAGGGTGACGAGCTGCGCCATGACAGCCTCTTCGGCCTTTTTCTGCGCGGCTCTTCTCTGCGCCAGGAGTTTTTGCGTTTCGTCCGCCGCGGGGGCGGTTCCCGCGCTCTTTTGCGCGGGGCCCGCACAGGAGACCCAGGTCACCGCCAGAATGCAGAGCGTTGCCGCCAAAACATACGACCGTTTCATTTCAGCACTCCGTTTTTTTCGATGCCGGAGAGGCGTTCTACTGCCCCAGCTCCATCTTGCCGCCGGCGGCGGGCTTGCCCTTCGTCCAGTCGGGGGCCTTTTTGCGGTGCTGGCGGGCGAGCCACTCCAGCCCGGCGTCGGGCAGACAGTCGTGACCGCCCTCGAAGATCGTGATCCGGGCGAGATTGGACTGCCTTCGGAAGAGGACCGGATTTTTTGCGAAAGCCGGATCCGCTTCGGGGGGCCCGAATTTTTCGGGGATCTTCTGTTCTTTTGTGATGAAGTCCACGTCTTCGGGAGATATCCTGTCGGCGGGGTTGGCCAGTGCGTTGAAGGCGTTGAAGCTCTGGGAGACCGGGACGCTGCCGTTGCGGCCGGCGAAATCGTGGCCGTCATGGATGCCCGTGCTGATGTCGAGAAGGACCCGGGAGGCGCTTCCCATGTACGTGAGCGGCGAGCGTTTGAGAGCCTCTTCGCGGGCGGAAGCGTCTTTCGAGGGATCGCCGCCGCAGGCCTTTTCGATATGTTCGGCATAGCCGCGTTCCCGCTCGACGCACTGATCGTGCCAGGCGGCCACGTCAGAAATGGCGCACCAGGCGGAGACGGCAGTCCACAAGTCGGGCCGCCGGGAAGCCATGAGCAGCGAGCAGTGTCCGCCGCCGGAACCGCCGATGAGATAGACCCGGTCATTGTCGACGATCGCCGCGTGCTTCATGTACGCCACGGCGTCGGCGATGTCGGCAACCACCGCGTCGGAACCGCAGGCCGGGGGCGTCCAGTTGGGGCCCCGGAAGTGGGGGAAGATGAAGTTCCAGTTGTTGTCGAGGCAGTACCGGGCGTAGCCGGTGCAGTCCTGTTCGTAGGTGTAGCTCCATGTGTGCAATGCCACGAGGAGCGGCCGGAGCTCGTTGCCTCCTGCGATGAAGCACTTCGCCTTCTGCAGAGAATTGTCGAAAGAGCAGTGGTAATCGATGGTCCTGATCCTGTCCATGATGATTTCCCTTCCCGTTGTCGTGTCCGGAACGCATGTTTATAATATACGCCGGGATCGCCCTCTTTGCAACGCAAAAAAGGGGAACTGAAGGGAATTACCGGGCCAGTTCCGAGGCGTCGGCGCAGACGGGACGGCCTTTCGACCAGTCCGGGGCCTTCCTGCGATCCTGGCGGGCGAGCCACTCCATGCCGGTGTCGAAGAGGATGTCGTGGCCGCCCTCGAAGATCGTGATCCGGGCCAGATTGGACTGTCTCCTGAAGAGGACCTGATTTTTCCCGAAGGCAGGGTCCGTTTCGGGCACGCCGGATTTTTCGGGGATCTTCTGCGCGTTCGTGATGTACGCCGCGTCTTCGGGGGAGATCCTGTCGGCGGGGGCCGCCAGCGCGTTGAAGGCATTGATGGACTGGGAGACCGGAACGCTGCCCGTCCTGCCGTTGAAACAGTGTCCGTCGTGGATGCCCGTGGAGATGTCGAGGAGGACCCGGGATGCGCCGCCCATGTACGTGAGAGGCGAACGCCTGAGCGCATCGGCCCGGGCCTGCGGGTCGCGCGAGGGATCGCCGCCGCAAATTTTGAGGATGTGCCCGGGGTAGTCGCTGCGGCCCCGTTCGACGCCCTGATCGTACCACGCCGCCACGTCGGAGATGGCGCACCAGGCCGAGACGGCGGTCCAGAGATCCGGTCTGCGGGCGGCCATGAGCAGAGCCACGTGTCCGCCGCCCGAGCCGCCGAGGAGATAGATCCGGTCGTTGTCGACGCAGGAAGCGTGCTTCATGTACGTCACGGCGTCGGCGATGTCGGCCACCACCGCGTCGGAACCGCATGACGCGGGATTCCTGTTGGGACCGCGGAAGCTCGGGAAGATGAAGTTCCAGTTGTTGTCGCGGCAGTACCGGACGCAGCGCGAGCAGTCCTGCTCGTACGTGCCGCCCCAGGTGTGCAGCGCCACGAGGAGCGGCCGGGGCGTGTCGCCTCCGGCGATGAGACACTTCGCCTTCTGCATCGAACGGTCGAAAGAACAATGGTAATCGATGGTCGGGATATTTTCCATGCCGGTGTCCTCCGCGGATCTGATTTTGCCGTTCGCGGAAATCGTCTTCTTCCCTTGCGGCTGTTTTTTATGTTCGAAAGTCCCGGCCGCCGACTGGGCGGCCCGGCTGCCTGACGGCGACTGAATGTATCCCGCGCGGCGGTTTTTGTCAAGCGGGCGGCCGTTATTTTCCGCGTCCGGGATTTTCTTCCCGCTGCGGGCATTTTTTCCGTCACGACGGCAAAATGTCCGATTTTTCGGCGAAATAATCGCGGATCGCCGCAATATCGGCTTGACTTTGACGTGTTTGTGATGTATTTTTTTGTTTTGGAGTATGGATTTGATGATTTTTTATCGACAGAATCGGCTCCGAAAGTCTTCAAAAACGGGCGCACGGTTTTGAAGAGGTCATGAAGTGCGCGCAGTCTTTAAGGAAAGAAGAAAGACAAATGGCTGACAAGAAGTACGTGTACAGCTTCGGTGGGAAGTCCACCGACGGAACAGGCGAGATGAAGAACCTGTTGGGCGGAAAAGGCGCAAACCTTGCCGAAATGGCAAAACTCGGACTCCCCGTGCCGCCGGGATTCACCGTGACCACGGAGTGCTGCGTGGACTATTTCAAGAGCGGCGGCAAACTTCCCGCCGGGACCGAAAAGCAGGTCAAGGCCGCGCTCGCCGAAGTCGAGAAGAAAATGGGTATGAAATTCGGCGACCCCTCCAACCCGCTTCTGGTTTCCTGCCGTTCCGGCGCCCGCAGCAGCATGCCGGGCATGATGGAGACGGTCCTCAACGTCGGACTCTCCACGGCCACCATCCCCGGACTGATCAAGAAGACCGGAAATGAGCGTTTCGTCTACGACGCCTACCGCCGCCTCATCATGATGTACAGCGATGTCGTCATGGAGAAGGCCGAGGGGATCTATCCCGACGACGACACCGCCATCCGCCGCCAGCTCGACAACATGATGGAAGAGCTGAAAGAGAAAAAAGGCTACAAGAGCGACACCGATCTCACCGTCGCCGATCTCAAGGACCTCTGCAAGAGATTCAAGGTCCAGATCAAGAAGACGCTGAAACGCGAGTTCCCCGACGACGCCATGGCCCAGCTGTGGGGCGGCATCCACGCCGTTCTCAAGAGCTGGAACGGCAAAAAGGCCGTCGCGTACCGCCGCATCGAGGGCATTCCCGATGACTGGGGCACCGCGGTGAACGTGCAGTCCATGGTGTTCGGCAACATGGGCGACACCAGCGCCACCGGCGTGGCCTTCACCCGCGATCCCGCCACCGGCGACAACAAATTCTACGGTGAGTGGCTCATCAACGCCCAGGGCGAGGATGTCGTCGCCGGCACCCGCACGCCCAATCCCCTCAACAAGGATACCCGCAACGAGCAGAACAAGCACCTCAAGTCCATGGAGGAGCTCTATCCCAAGCTCTACAAACAGCTTTTCGACATCCGCAACAAGCTGGAGAAGCACTATCACGACATGCTGGATATCGAATTCACCATCCAGGAGGGCAAGCTCTTCATGCTCCAGTGCCGCGTGGGCAAACGCACCGGCACCGCCGCCCTCAACATGGCCATGGACATGCTTTCCGAGAAACTGATCGACGAGAAGACCGCCGTGATGCGGCTTGCTCCGACCCAGCTGGATGAACTGCTGCATCCCATCCTCGATCCCAAGGCCGAGAAGAGCGCCAAGCTCATCGCCATGGGACTGCCCGCCGGTCCCGGCGGCGCCGTGGGCCGCATCGTTTTCAACAGCAATGACGCCGTGGCCGCCGCAAAGAAGGGCGAAGCCGTCATCCTGGCCCGCGAGGAGACCAACCCCGAGGACGTGGAGGGCATGCGCGCCGCGACGGGCATCCTCACCGCCCGGGGCGGCATGACCAGCCACGCGGCTCTGGTCTGCCGGGGCTGGGGCAAATGCTGTATCGTCGGCGCCGGGACCATCGAGGTCAACGAGACGGCCCGCACCCTCAAAGTGGGCGACACCGTGCTGCGTGACGGCGATTTCCTGAGCCTCAACGGGACCCGCGGCTGGGTCTACGCAGGGAAAGTGAACACCATGGATTCCAGCGAGAATCCCCGCTTCCGCAAGTTCATGAAACTGGTGGACAAATACCGCAAGCTCTCGGTCCGCGCCAACGCGGATACGCCCGAGGACGCCAAAACTGCCCGAGCCTTCGGCGCGGAGGGCATCGGCCTCTTCCGCACGGAGCACATGTTCTACGGCAAGAACAGCGAAAAACCGCTCTTCTATCTGCGCAAGATGATCCTCTCCAAGGGCGAGGAAGAGCGGGTGAAGGCGCTCAAGGAACTGTTCCCCTACGTGAAGCGCAACGTCAAGGCGACGCTGGTGGCCATGGAGAACTGCCCGGTGACCTTCCGTCTGCTGGATCCGCCGCTGCACGAATTCGTTCCCGGCGAGCCCGCGAAGCGCAAGGAGCTGGCCGAGGCTCTGGGCATCAAGATGAGCGAGATCAACAAGCGCATCGAGAGTCTGCACGAGTCCAACCCGATGATGGGGCACCGGGGCGTTCGCCTGGGCGTCACCTATCCCGAGGTCTCCGAAATGCAGATGCGCGCCATCCTCGAAGTGGCCGCCGAGCTGGGCAACTGCAAGCCCGAGATCATGGTCCCGGTGACTTGCGACATGCGTGAGCTCAAACTCCAGAAGGAGCTGCTGGACAAGGTGGCTGCCGAGGTCAAGAAGAAGTTCAAGCTCTCCAAGCTGGAGTACAAGCTCGGCACGATGATCGAGATCCCCCGGGCCGCGCTTCTGGCCGACGAGATGGCCGAAGTGGCGGAGTTCTTCAGCTTCGGCACCAACGACCTCACCCAGATGACCTTCGGCTTCAGCCGCGACGATATCGGCGGGTTCCTGCCGGCCTATCTCGACAAGAAGATCCTCGAGGCCGATCCCTTCCAGACCATCGACACCAGCGGCGTCGGCCGTCTGATCGAGTTCGCGGTCAAAGGCGGACGCAAAGTCCGGCCGAGCCTCAAGATCGGCATCTGCGGCGAGCAGGGCGGCGAGGGAAAATCGGTCATGTTCTGCCACAAGGCGGGTCTCAATTACGTTTCCTGCAGTCCGTTCCGGGTGCCCATCGCGCGGCTCGCGGCGGCTCAGGCGGCCATCACGGCCGGATAATTTCGCCGAAGAACGGTTCGGCGGATTGAAAAATCCGTCGAATCGTTTAAGTTGAGATTTAAACCCGGGGAGGGTCGATCCCGATCCCTCTCCGAAAACAATGGAGGATGTTATGAAGATCGCAAAAATGATGGTGCTTGCGGCCGCCGCCGGGGTCATGGCTTGCCCGGTGTTCGCCGCCGGAGCGGACGGAAAGAAGGCCGAGTCCCCGAAGACCGCGGCTCCCGCGAAAGCCGACACCGCCAAGGTCGATATCTGGGCCAGTCTGCCCGCGACCGTTGCCGAGATCGACGGTGTGGCCATCTCCAAAAATGAGATCATCTCGTTTTTCACCGCGCAGTTCCCCAACGGCAATCCGCCTCCGTTTTTCACCGCTGAGCTCGTCAAGCAGGTGGCGCCGCGTCTCGTCAAGGGCATCGTCGCGTCCAAGCTGATGGAAAAAGAGATGGAAAAGGCCGGCTTCAAGGCCTCTCCCGAGCAGACGCGCAAGTTCCTCGAAGAGGAGATGAAAAAGGCCCCCAAACAGCAGCTTGAGATGCTGACACAGCAGCTCTCCATGCAGGGCAAGACCCTCGATCAGCACATCAAGGAACTGGCTGAAAATCCCGTGGCCCAGAAGCAGATCGCCAAGGTCCTCTTCGCCCGGCAGACCTTCCTCAAGGACGTCAAGGTCACCGAGCAGGAAGCTCACGAGTACTACAAGGCCCATCCCGAGATGTTCAAGACGCCCGCCGATGCGCCCAACATGGTCCGAGCTTCCCACATCCTCATCATGGTGGATGAAAAGGCCGACGACGCCCAGAAGAAGGCCGCCCTCGACAAGATCAACGCCATCAAGGCTCAGCTTGACAAGAACCCGAAACTCTTCGAAGCCCTGGCCAAGACCGAGAGCAAGTGCCCCAGCGGCGCCAACGGCGGATCCCTCGGCGCTTTCGGCAAGGGGCAGATGGTCCCCGAGTTCGAGAAGGCCGCTTTCGCCCTCAAGCCGGGACAGATCTCCGATGTGGTCAAGACCCAGTTCGGATATCACATCATCCGGCGCGATGCCGCGCAGCAGGCCTCCACGGTCCCCTTCGAGCAAGTCAAGGAAAATCTCATGGGCTTCATGACCGAGCAGAAGGCCGTCGAGGCCGAGCGCAAGTACATGGAGAATCTGGAGAAGAACGCCAAGGTCAAATACTTTGTCGCCGAGCCGGCCAATGCCGCCGCTCCCGCCGGCAAGTAAGTTTGTTCCTGCTCCGCGGGAGACGGTGCCTGCCGTTTCCCGCTTTCAGCCCCTCCCGCCGGTGCGTGCGAGGGGCCGATTTGTTTTCGGCGGATGGGGGATCCCATGCTGATATTGAAAAAACCGGTTCAGGCCTGGACTCAGGCGAAGAACTCCCGTTTCCTTGCGGAACTCTTCCCCGTGCACAGCGCGGAGGAGGCGAAAGCGGCCTGGCGTCTCCGCAAGGAGAGGGAGGCACAAAAATGAAGAATATCGATTTGACGGAAAAATTTTACCGTGGAAGCGCTGAAACCGAACAGCACGTTTTCGGCCTGCGGCGAAAGAAAAGTGTAAAAATGGGCGGGGATACAGGCGGGAATCCGTCCATCGGCGGTGGTTCGGCGTAATCGCCGTCGCCGTGAAACTGTTGCTCAACCTGATTCCATGAAACAGACGGAGACAGAAAAGAAAAACAAACGGCAATGGATAAAACCCGACGCAGTCGGGAAGGAGACGGGACTGCCAAAAGTCGCATCGATGAATTTTTGGCGGAGAAGGCGCATCCGGAGCATCAAGAATGGTTTTGATGCGCAAAAAAACAAGTTTTTCACAAACAAACTTTTGAAATCGGCTCTGTCGAAGTAAAAAACAGGAAGGGAACTCCAAATGGATCATTTCGCCGCCGAATGGCTGAAGCGGCTTCACGTTCCGGCCAACTGGGATTATCCGAAATCGCTGATGCTGATGAAGAAATACGAATTCGATGAATTCTGTGCGGAACTCTGTCTGCAGTCCAACGGTCCGGGCACGTTTCAAAGACTGCTGAAGTTGCTGCCGAAAAATATCTCCGGTCCCATGCCCGCCGTGGCGGTGCCGTTTTACTATCCGGAAGCGATGATCGGCCTCGAACCGGAAACGTCGGAAAAACTGCAGAAATACGCGGGGATCACGATGATGGCCGATCTGGCCCGCCGGGGATACATCACCGCCTCGGCGGATTCCTACCACCTGACCTATGTGAAGTCCGATCTGCCGCGGGAGTGCTTCGACCGCTGGCAGATTGCCGGAGAGGCGCTGTTGCGTGATTATCCGGACTGGTGCGGCATGGGCAAGCTCACCGTCGATACGTTTCGCCTGGTGGATGCTTTGGCCGAAGACAGCCGGGTCGACCGCGAGCGGATCGGCATCGCCGGGCATTCGCTCGGAGGAAAGATGGCATTCTACTGCGGCTGCCTGGACTCCCGGATCAAAGCAATTCTGACAAGCGATTTCGGGATCGGCTGGGATCAGACCAACTGGAAGGATGTCTGGTATTGGGGATCCCGGGTGGATGAACTGAAAAAGGCCGGCATGGATCACAGTCAGCTGCTGAGCATGTCCGGCGGAAAGCCTTTTTTCCTGCTGGCGGGCTGTTACGACAACGAGGAAAGCCGGCGGATCATGCTTCAGGCGACCGGTTATGAAGCCCATCCGGAATACAGAGAGGTGCTTAATCACGCATCCGGGCACCGCCCGCCCGCAGAGGCTCTGACGAAGGGATATGAATTTCTGGACCGGTATCTGAAATAAATGGCGGCCCTGCCGTCACGGGGGGGCCGCACGGCTCCGCCACCGACTGGTCGGCCGTCTCCGCGCCGCATCTGGGCTGCAGAAAAGGTTTTACAGGTTCTATAAGTCCAATGGGCCGGACGGGCGACAGCCCGCCGGCCCCATCTCATCTCTCATCTCTTTTTTTTTATTGACATTTAGAGGGTTTGGTGTTATATTATGATTTCCGCGCACATGGTGTGTGCGGTGTGTCGGGGCGTTCGTCCGCACGGTGCGGAGAAATGCCGGTGGAAAAGTGAGTCGAAAACAACAAAACAACTAAAAAAATCATGCAGGAAAACACATTCGAGACCGACTTTCTGGACATGAGCGGCATCCCCGCTTCCATGGAGGAGCTTCTCAACTCAAACGAGGGCGGCCAGGCCATCACCAAAGGCAAGATCATCAAAGGCAAGATCGCCCAGAAGCGTCCGGACGGCGCGTTGATCGATATCGGCTACAAGGCCGAGGGATTCGTCCCCGCGGGCGAATTCCAGAAATACGATGAAGTCAACGTCGGCGACGAGATCGACGTCTACCTCGAAGAGATCGAAAACCGGCAGAACATGCCGACGCTCAGCCTTGAGAAGGCCTACTCCATCAAGGCCTGGGACCGTATCACCACCGAGTACGGCGAGGGGCACGTTGTCAAGGGACTCATGCGCCATCGCGTCAAGGGCGGCGTCATGGTCGACGTCGAGGGCTTCCCCGCCTTCCTGCCCGGCAGCCAGATCGACGTGGGGCCCGTCCGCAATATCGAAGACTACATCGGCAAGGAATTCGACGTCAAGATCATCAAGATCAATCTCGAGCGTCACAACATCGTCGTTTCCCGCCGCGAACTTCTGGTCGAAAGTCTCCGCGACCAGCGCGCGAAACTTCTCAGCGACATGAAGATCGGCGACCTCCGCAAGGGCGTCGTGAAGAATATCACCGATTTCGGCGCTTTCATCGACCTGGGCGGCGTGGACGGTCTGCTCCACATCACCGACATCTCCTGGGGCCGCATCTCCCATCCCTCCGAAGTCCTCCATGTGGGCCAGGAACTGGAAGTCGTCATCATCGGCATCGATCAGGAGAAGGAGCGCGTCTCCCTCGGTCTCAAGCAGAAGACCAGCAATCCCTGGGACGATGTCGTCACCAAGTATCCCAAGGGCAGCCGCGTCAAGGGCAAGGTGGTCAACATCATGCCTTACGGCGCTTTCATCGAGATCGAGACCGGCGTCGAGGGCCTCATCCACGTTTCCGAGATGAGCTGGACCAAGCGCATCAGCAAACCCAGCGACATTCTCAGCGTCGGTGAGGAAGTCGAAGCCGTCGTCCTCGAGATCGACCGCGAGAACCGCAAGATCTCCCTCGGACTCCGCCAGAAAGAGCGCAATCCGTGGGAACTCCTGGCCGAGAAGTATCCCGTGGGCAGCCGCATCAAGGGCAAGGTCCGCAACATGACCAACTACGGCGCCTTCGTCGAGATCGAGAACGACATCGACGGCATGGTCCACGTCTCCGACATGAGCTGGACCCGCAAGATCAACAATCCCAACGAGGTCCTCAAGCCCGGTCAGGAAGTCGAGGTCGTCATCCTCGAGATCAATCCCGAGCAGCAGCGCATCTCCCTGGGTCTCAAGCAGGCTGAGAGCGATCCCTGGGCCAACATCGGCGACCTCTACAAGGTCGGCGACGTGGTCAAGGGCAAGGTCTCCAAAATCGCCGCCTTCGGTGCTTTCGTCGAACTCTCCAACAAGATCGACGGACTCATCCACATCTCCCAGATCAGCCGCGACCGCGTCGAGAAGGTCAAGGACGTTCTCAAGGTCGGCGACGAGGTGGAAGCCCGCGTCATCAAGGTCG
>Ga0310696_10008622_pt1 | contig 11884 bp, 5 predicted proteins | sample AusTroGonzalo_MG_4_FD_203885 | JGI IMG/M metagenome (GOLD analysis project Ga0310696, IMG submission 203885) | Bovine rumen microbial communities from tropical cattle in Woodstock, Queensland, Australia - Gonzalo_02 (v2) (version 2) | ecosystem: Host-associated > Mammals > Digestive system >... | reverse complement strand
AGTTTGAAGTCTTGACCATCGCCTACGAAAACCTAGAACATGTGAAAGGCGAAAAGAACCTCAATTCATTTATCAAGAACGAAGCGAACACCATCGCTTTCGTCATCACCAAGAAAACGTCTGTAAAAAAAGGACTTAATGTGGTCGCCGTCGGTTTTAGCGGAAATGCGCTTGTCGATCCGAAATCCAGCAGCGCCAAAGCCAGCACGGCAACATCCAACAGTAGCGTAAAATCCAGCAGCAGCGCAAAGACCAGCACAGTAAAGTCCAGCAGTAGCGTAAAATCGACCACCGCCAAATCCAGCAGCAGCGTAAAAGCCAGCACGGCAAAGTCCAGCAGCAGCACGAAACCCGTCACGGTATCGTCCAGCAGCAGCACGAAATCCACTACGGTATCGTCCAGCAGCGAAGAAAAGAGTTTCTTATGGAACGGTTCGGCCCACTCGATGCTAGTGAAAAACAACTTCGGTAGCGGAACGTCTTGGACCGCCCTCCTCGATACCATCGCCAGCGGAACATCCGCATTGTTCACTCCGGAAAACAGCACCCTCAAGACCTGTAACGGTCTATGCGGATTCGTCAAGTTCGGTAAAGGCAACAAGTCCTGGGTCCAGGAATCCTTTAGGTTCGATTCGGATGAAGACAAGAAATTCGACGTCTCGTCAATGAAGGGTCTCTGCATTGCATACACCTCTGACAACAACGCCACCTTGTACCTCGATTCCAAGAGCAAGAACACCTTGGAGCTCGGAGCCGCGAAAGTTACTTTACCCAAAGTAGAAGGCAACGACAAATACTACGTCAAGAACTTCGAATGGAGCGACTTTGAAAAGGGTTCCTGGAAATTGTCGGGCGAAGACGCCGCCCAATCACTCAGTTCCATAGCAATCGTTTTCGAAGGTGCATCGGGAAACTCGCAGTTCTTCAATATTTACCAAATCGGTAGTTACGGCATGTGCGGAAACGACAACGATATATCTCCAGTCGATATCGATGCCAGTTATTTCTACAATATGTTGTTCAAGACCGCATGGGATTACTTGAACCCGAGTATAGAATATGGCGAAATGACAGACAAACGTGACGAACAGGTTTACAAGACCGTAAAAATCGGCAACCAGACTTGGATGGCACAGAACCTGAACTTTAAAACCGACAGCAGTTTCTGCTATAATGACAGCGTTTCGTATTGCGAAAAGTATGGCAGCCTTTACAAATGGTCCGATGCCATCGACAGCGCAGGGAAATACTCGAACATAAGCAAGGGCTGCGGCAAAGGCAAGACATGCAAACCGATGTTCGACAACATCGTCGGTATTTGCCCGGGCGGTTGGCATTTGCCATCCAAAAGTGAAATCGAGACCTTGTTAACTTATACAGGAGCTACCGATAATCCCAAAAAACTAATGTCACAGATAGGATGGGACAAGGTCAAAAAAGGAATCTATGGAACTGACGATTACGGATTTTCCATGCTACCTTCCGGATCCCGATATTTCCACTACGATTCTCTTGTCTACGCCACCGAAGGTTACTGGAGCTATCTCTGGACATCAACCCAAGAGAATGAAGAAGCTGTGTATTATTTCGATATCGAAGCTTCCAGCGACAACGCCAGATTGGAGTTCTGGACATTGGACAACGAAGCGCTCCCCGTTCGTTGCGTCAAGACAGAACCCATCCCCACCGATATTTCCGATGAAGATCTTATCTGGTATGGCGCCAAGGCGATGGAAACACAAGAGAGTGTCCTCGACGCTTTTGTGGATACAAATTACTTCAAGAACGATTTCGGTTTCAATACAACAGACACCAAGTACATAGAGCTGGGAGCCAATATTACACTCAGCGCGATTTCCATAGAGGTATCCAATGCGTGCAAAGGAGGAGCCTGCGGCAAAGTGCTTGATGCATCGGAATCTCCGAGATTACAATTTATCGTTGATTCCTCGAAAACGAATCTAGAAGACTGGGGCGGAATTTGCGTAACGTATTCTTCGGAAGCAGACAGTATCATATTATCCATTAGCACCGGATACTCCCCCATATTCACGGATGGCTGCACGACACTATTGCCTAAGTCAGAAGACATAACGACGTCTTGCAGATACTGGACTGATTTCCAATGTCGCATGAAATATGATATGATGTTGCCGTATGTCAGCACCATTGACTTCATATTCCCGCCTAAATCGGATAGTGCAAAATTCAATATCGTGGCCGTCGGTACGTACAAGGCCGCAAAAAACGTTTACGATGAATTTATGGAAGACCCGAATAACAAGACTTGGGCACAGGATTTCATGAGCACGACTGCAAATTATGAAGAATTTACCGACACACGCGATGGCAAAGTCTACAAGACCATTCAAATCGGTTCGCAAACGTGGATGGCGCAAAACCTCAATTATGAAACTCCTGAAAGCGGTTGCTATGGCGGCAAGGAGACCAACTGCAATATCTTTGGAAGGCTCTATACATGGGACGAAGCCCAATCCGTTTGCCCGGATGGTTGGATGCTGCCAAGGACGAGAGATTATCGCATTCTTGCCGAAAATGCAGAGAACGACGCTATTGCTGGTAACAACTTAAAAACTGTGATAGGATGGGCAGACTGGACAACAAGCTTCAATGGAAATGACAAATATGGGTTCTCCATTTTGCCTGCCGGTCTCAAATACGGTACCGGAAATTATGATTGGATATATAAAGGAGCCTACTTCAATACCGCCACTGAAGATGAAGTCAACGGCCCCTGTATCGCAGAAATTATCGAGGATGGCAAGTTCTTTAGCAGTATTTGCAGCAAAAAGGACGGTTCCATGTACTCTGTCCGCTGCTTGAAAGAAAACAACGTCCAGGATTTCTTGAATCCGAATATAACCTATGGCGAATTTACGGATTCCCGAGACAATCAAGTCTACAAGACCGTTGAAATCGGCAATCAGACCTGGATGGCACAGAACCTCAATTTCAATTACAATGATGACGTAAACAGCTGGTGCTATGACAACGACACCATCAACTGCAAGCAATATGGAAGGCTGTATCAATGGTCGGCAGCCAAGGAAGTTTGTCCTGATGGTTGGCACCTGCCGACAAAGGCTGAATTTGAAGAACTCATTCAGTATGTCGTCAGCGAAAATGGCGAATCCGAAGTTGTGCAAAAGTTAAAATCCGCAAACGGCTGGGCACGCAACAGCAACGGTACGAACGACTACGGATTCACGATATTGCCTGCAGGTTACTGGCATCCATCTAAGGGACAATTCGCTTATGCGGGTTACGGCATGGATTTCTGGACATTTACGGAGGACAACAGCGATGACGCTTACCTCATAAATATATCCTTTGATACCGAAAGCATACCGAGAATAATCGCCCAGACAAAAGAATACGGTTTCTCCGTCCGCTGCCTAAAGGGGGATCCGATAATCAGCGCCACGGATTTCTTGAATCCGGAAAAAACTTATGGTGAGTTTACCGATTCCCGAGACGACCAAGTTTACAAGACCATTCAAATTGGCGATCAAACCTGGATGGCGCAAAACCTGAATTACAATATAACAGGTAGCAAATGTTATGGCAATCAAGCGAGTAATTGCGATTTTTATGGTCGTCTCTATGATTGGAAAACAGCTAGAGAAGTTTGTCCTACAGGCTGGCACCTGCCGAAAATAACAGATTTCAAGACAATGGTTGAAAAAATCGGTACAGATGCCAATAAGAAGCTCTTGTCCAAGCATAATTCAGGAAACGAGACTATAACGGATGACTACGGCTTTTCGGCAATTTTAGCAGGATACTATGATTATGAAAAATACAAGGATAACGGAAACGCAACTCACTTTTGGAGTTTTACATACCATGCAGCAAATGCAGCTTACATCTTCAGTTTAAGCGAATCCGATTACAGCTACAATAAGTATTCTTTCTTCGATACGGATGGTTCTGGTTTCAATGATCAACTTAGCGTCCGTTGCATAAAAGATGGCAATATAAAGTACGGCACACTTACGGATGATCGCGATGGAAAAGAATACAAGACCATAAAAATCGGTAGCCAGACATGGATGGCCGAGAACCTGAACTACGATTATCCAGAAGAACCATCGGACGAAATACCTCTGAGCGTCTGCTATGAGGATAAATCAGAAAACTGTGAAAAGTACGGACGTTTATACAAATGGAGTGCGGCCATGGATAGTGCCGGTTTGATAGAAGGAAATACGGCAAACCATTGCGGTTACGGCAAGGAATGTACCCCATCTCAGCCCGTTCGTGGAATTTGCCCAACAGGGTCGCACTTGCCAGATGCTACGGAATGGCTTAATTTGGCAATCGCAACAGGAGAAGAAGACCATGCCGGCATATTCCTAAAATCATCTAATGGCGGATGGGTTTATGAAGACCACGAAGACTGGTATGCCAATGGATCGGATGATTTCGGTTTTTCTGTAATTGCCGCACCTTATGTATATAATGCTGGCATAGAATCCTTTAAACATGATCTAGCTTATTTTTGGACATCTACGGAAATCGATAGCGAAAAAGCAAATGCTGTCGCGTTCGCCGCTCCTTGGTGGAACATCAAGCAACAGGACTCAGCAAAGGATAAAAACTGGTACTCCGTGCGTTGCGTAATAGACTAAGCAAATTCCTCCCCTGCCACAATACTGCAAAACCCGGTCATCGATGACCGGGTTTTAATTTTATAAGTTTATTCGGCCTTATTCACAATAAATCTTCTGCATGGCCTCAACAACTTCAGGAAAGATGCGTTCGTTGACATAGAAGCATTGTTTATCTTTGCGGAAAACAAATATTTTTCCGCCAAAAGCATCGTTTTCAATCTTGTAAAGTTCGTCCTTGTCGAATGTAAACGTAAACTCATCAGAACGGGTGCATATTACAAACTTGTCCTTATACCATTTGATTTCACACACGCAGTTTTTTGAATCGGACAGGTCGTAATATACGGAAAAAGGAACGAACAAAAAAAGTATTCCTAAAAGAGACGCTTTTCCGTCTACCGCAAAAAAAATGAACATTCCCAAAATAGCTAAAAGAACTGCAGCAACATAAGACAAAAAAACAAAGATTGAAAATCCAACATTCCGCGGAGATACATACGAGACGTATTCTTCCTTATTCTCCATAGGCTCTGTCTTAACTTGGGGCAAAGCACCGTCAGCCGAATTCTGTTTTGCCACCGGCTTCGGAGCCCCGCACCAAAGGCAACGAGGCATATCGTCTTCGTACGGTTCACCACATTTCGGACAAATCATTTTTGGAGAGATCCTTTTTAACAGCAAAATACAAAAATTTACAAGCAGAACCTCTTAAACCACATTTGGAATACGGGGTCACTTATAAACAATCCAGATTCCCGCATTTCAACCAAATCACGGTCGATAAGAATTTTCTTTATTTTAGCAATGTTTGATTTTGTTCCCAAGCGAAATTCATCCATAATATTCTTTGATGTAAATTCTTCATGAACTCCGCTGGCAAGAGCTCGAAGCATATTCATCTGATAGCTCGTCAACCCTTCGGTCTGCTGCATAAACAAAGCCGCATTTTGAGAAATAAGCTCCGTAACAGCACTATCTACAATTTTAGAAGTTACATTCTTTTCCGTTTTCAGCATCACAAGCCACGCCAATTGCTGTACATAAGAGGAATAACCATCTACTTCATTACATATACGAGCGGCCAATTCTTCACTAATGACAAGCCCTTGCTGTTTAAACTTTTTACAAATAAACGGCACCCATTTCTTTACTGGAATAACGCCAAGATAGATAGCATCGCCAAACTGGAAAAAAGGCATGCTTTTATTCTGAAAGATGTTGGTCATTAAATGCTTTTTGCTACCGAACAAGCAGTAAGAAACATTTTGCTGTAACTGCCACACACTGCGAAATCTTTTTTGGACAGTCACGGACTCAGGGAACTCCCCTATTTGCTGAAACTCATCTATGCAAACAACAATATGCTTTTCTTGTTTTTTTGCAATAATTTCAGCCAATTGCAAAATCTGTTCGGGAGCATATTCCTTTGGCGTAATCCCTAACGAAACAGAATAATCCGTTGTAGGGTCTGGGCTAAGGGTAATTCTTGGAGAAACTCGTCCAAGAAACGTCTTGACATTTTGCAAGAATAAATCCAGCTTTGACGAAGTCTGCTGAAGTACGGCAGCAGCAAGCTTATTATAGAAGTCGTATTCACTACGACAATCAAAAATATCGAGGTAAACTACAGATACCTTTTTCTTATCGACCAAGTTTTTGACATGACGAACCAAAGACGTCTTGCCAATTCGTCGGTTCGAAATAAGCAAAGTGTTTACGCCATGTTCAAAATTAGCCTTGAGCCTTTTAGTTTCCTCTTCACGATCCGTAAAGTTTTCACCCTCAACGGAAGCTCCATATATAAAAGCATCTGCCATAATAGACCTCTAGCTATAATATATATAATTTTTTCAAAAGTTCACCACTTGGTGTACCAAATAGTTCACCATTCGGTGGTCCACCATTCGGTGTACCAAATAAAAAAACAAAAAAACATCCCGGCTTTTTTCAGCCGGGACGTTTTTCAATTCATTAGATCCTTCGCGCTTCGCTCAGGATGACATGTATCATTATCCAATCAATGCATATGCCGGATGGACGCTAATCACGAGGAGCGCGATAGCGGCAACGGCGACCGCAAAGCGGAGCAGATAGACGTAAGCGACGCTCACCTTGCAGCTATGTCCGCAGCAAGCATTATCCTTAGCCGGGGCAAAGAGCACGTAGGCAATGCGGAGGTAATAGACGGCAGCCACCAAGGAAAGGCCAAAGCCAGCAATGGCAAGCCAGCCGAGACCTGCGTTGAATGCTTCGGTGAACAGCGTGAACTTGGCGAGGAACCCAGCAACCGGCGGAAGGCCGGCGAGCGAAGCGAGGCACACGGCAACGCCAAGAGCCACAAACGGGCGGCGGCGACCAGCACCCTGGAGGTCTTCGAGATTTTCCTTGCAATCATCCATGCCCGACATGTAGGCAATACCCGTCAAGGCGCCCGCAGAAGCAATGGCGTAGGTGACGAGGAAGTAGAACATCGGACCCATCTGGATTTCGCCCTTGCCGAGATAATCCGGGAGCAAAAGACCGATGACAATAAAACCAGCGTTCATCACGGCGGAGAACGCCAAGATGCGACGCACGGAATTTTGGGCAAGGCCGCTAAACGCGCCAATCACCATCGAAAGGAGCGCGACGACCACGATTACATAGAACAAAGCCTGGGACGGATTTGCAACAGTCACCGACTCAGCGAGATTCCAAACGGCTTCGGCACCAGAGCGCGTCACGAGGACGCTCACCCAGACAGTTCCGAGAGCGGCAAGAGCACCGACCTTCACGACAGCAGCCATAAAGCCCGTGACGGCGACAGAGGCGCCCGTATAGACATCGGCCACCCAGAAATGGAGCGGAGCGGCACCGGCCTTGAAGAGGAGACCCGCAATCACAAAGAGCATGCCCACGCTGTAAATCGCTATGCGGCCGTCAATCACCTGACCGCAGAAATGCGTCGAGCCCGTGGCACCGTAAATCAGCGAAACACCGTAGAGGAAGATGGCGCTGAAAACTGCACCCGAGACAAAGTACTTGAACACGCCTTCGTTCGCGTTGATATCCTTGCGGCGGATGCCCACAAGTGCGTAAATCGGGAAACTCGTGAGTTCCATCGCGATGAATAAAGCGACAAAGTCGATTGCCTGAGTCATGAGCAAGGCACCACTTGTTGCAAGCATCATAAGGCCATAAGCTTCGCCGCCCTTGAACTTTTCACGGCCAAGCGTCCACTGGAGCCCCGCAATGCCGAGGAAGCCACACAGGAGGATTGCCATGCAAAGTACGCGACGGACGGGGTCCATGGCGTAGAGGTTCAAAAGCGTTTCGGTATTGGCGTAATACAATGCGATAGCGCCCATAGCGATGAAAAATGCAGAAACCCAAGGAAGCACCTTGTGCTTGTTTTCGTCGCCAAAGAACGGCTCGGCAGCAAGAGCGACCATGCCGCCCAGCACAACACAGATAACCGGCAAGAGATAAATAATGTTATTCATCATCGGAAGCCCCCTTCACAGTATTTTCATTCGCTTCATCGGCCCCGGAAGCATTGTTTTCCGTCTTCATCTGGGCGATGATAGATGCGCGTTCATCTTCCTTGAAACCAGCGGCGGCAAGAGTCGAATCCAGCTGGTGGATTTCATCTTCAGTCATCGGAGCGTTGCCCTGATTGATGGAAGCATCGCTCAAAACCTGAGCGGCGGCGGCATCTTCGGTTTCGTCAGCCTGCATGAGCGAATCCGTCACGAAAGCCGGATGGAAACCGAACACCAGGAGAAGCGCAAGCATAACGCCAATCGAAACGCCTTCGAGCGGAGACGTGCGACGACCTTCCTCATATTCACGAGCTTGTTTGCCGAAGATGACCTTCTGGATAAAGCGGAGCATGTAAGCCGCCGAAAGGATCAAGGTGAAGCCCGCCACGAGAGCCGGAAGCGGCCCCATGTCCCACAAGGAGAGCAGCACCGAGAATTCACCGACGAAGCCCGCCGTACCAGGGACTGCAAGAGCCATAACGCCCGCAAAACCGAACAGCGTGCTGAACACCGGGTTCTTGGAAGAAAGACCGCCCAGCTGGTCGAGTTCGCGCGTACCCGTCATACGTTCGGCAATGCCCATCAAAACGAACTGGGCGCCAGCAGAAATGCCATGGGCCACAAGCAGCACAAGCACCGCCGGGAACATGACTTCGGAACCGCTAAAGACGCCCGCAACAGCGAGGCCCAAATGCCCCATGGAACTGAATGCGAGGAGTTTTTTGCCGTCCGTTGCGCGTAGAGCCATGAGAGCGCCATAGACCGCCGTAAAGAGGCCAAGCCACATCATGGCTGTAATCGCACTCATCGAAAGCGGGAAAATCGGGAGCACCCAGACGATAAAGCCAAACACGCCCGCCTTGCTCATCGCACCCGTGAGGATTGCAGAAAGCGGAGCCGGAGCTTCGGCGTAAGTAATCGCCTGCCAACCGTGGAACGGGAAAATCGGAGTTTTGACAAGGAACGCGAGGAGGAAGCTCACGAGGAGCAGGTTCTGCGTACCTTCAGGCAAACTCTGGAGAGCAATCGCGAGCGATATGAGCATCGAGTTGTCCGCAATCGTGAGCAAATACCACAACGCGACCATCATCGGAGCAGAACCGACCAGCGTGTAAATCGCGAACGTCATCGCCGCCTTCATTCTGTCCTTGCCACCGAAGCCGGCAATGAGTACCGCAGCGGGGATGACCATCGCTTCGAAGAAGAAGAAGAACAGCACGGCATCAGCCGCAAGGAAGGTGCCGTTCATGGCGCCCATCAACGAGAAAATGCCGATAGCGAAATTGCGATAGCTCCTGCTAGTAATCCCGCGGGCAGAAATCAACGCCACGAGAGAAAGTCCGCAAGAGAGGAACACCATCCAGGAGGCAAGTCCATGATTGTACAAGTAGTAATAGACAGGACCTTTGCAACCAGGGATGCGGAACCATTCGATAGCTTCCGTAGCAACGTTTCCGCCGGCAATGAGAGCAACAGACATCGCCGTGAAGGCTATGCCCATCAAGATTGCAAGGCGGGAAGAAGACTTGGCGTCTTCCTTGGACGTCATCACCATGAGAATGGCGGCAACGAACGGGGCGAGGACAAGGAGATGTAACAGCATTAGAGAGAACCTCCAGTCAAAAGAACAATTGCCATTAACGCAATCAAGCCCAATATGCTAAGGGCAATCTGAACGCGGACCTTGCGCACCTGGAACGATGCGGCACCGTCGCCGAGAATCGTAGCGATTGCACCAATCGTCCACTGAGCAGCCGCAAGAATCTTATCCACGACAACATCGCAAATCCATGCGAGCACGTTGACCGGGATAATACCCACGTACTTGTGGATGGTATCGAACAAGAACGTCCACGTAGCCTTGCCGCCTTCGGGAGCGGAGCTCCCCTTTGCAACCGGAATACGTGCCTTGGCGTAAAGCTTGTAAGCAATATACATACCGAGCAAAGCGGCAACCGTGCCGAGAGCAGCAAAGATGACCGGGTTCAGGTGAGCCGTCACGACAGGGGTATTGTAAGCCTGGGCGGCACCCACGACCGGAGCGAGCGTTTCGGCAAAGAACTTGATACCGATGGAATCGGCCCAGAGGAAACCAGCGAACACGGCACCCAAAGCGAGAATCACCATCGGAATGAGCATGACGGACGGAGCCTCGTGAATGTGTTCTTCACTTTCCTTGGAACCGCGGTAGCTACCAAAGAACGTGAGAATAATGAGGCGACCCATATAGACTGCGGTAATCACAGCCGTTGCAAGGCCAACCGCATAGACGGCACCGTTCAGCGGAATGTTCGGAATTTCTTGACCAAAAATAGAGAAGCCCGGAATGTACATCGAGCAGTTCATGAACAAGCGTTCAAGAATCAAGTCCTTGGACCAGAAACCGGCAAAGAACGGGAAGCCGACAATCGCGAGGAACGCGAAAATCATGACGCAAGCCGTGACCGGAGTCTTCTTGAGGAGACCGCCCATCTTGCGCATGTCCTGTTCGCCGGCGAGAGCATGGATCACGGCACCAGCGCCAAGGAAGAGCGCCGCCTTGAAGAAGGCGTGGGTAAACACGTGGAAGATAGAAGCGTCAAAGGCGCAAACACCGGAAGCCATGAACATGTAACCGAGCTGGCTAATCGTGGAGTAAGCAAGCACCTTCTTGATGTCGTTCTGGAAAAGTCCCGTAACAGCGGCCCAGAAAGCGGTGAGCATGCCGACCACCACAATGATGTCGAGAACGACCGGGAGGAGGGCGAACATGCTGCCGAGACGGGCGAGCAAATAGACGCCGGAGGTCACCATCGTCGCGGCATGGATCAAGGCAGAAACCGGAGTCGGACCCGCCATGGCATCCGGAAGCCAAGTAAGAAGCGGAATCTGAGCGGATTTACCCGTGCAACCGATGAAGAACAAGATGCCGGCCACAGAAAGGAACGGAACAACCAGTTCCAAATGGTTTCCGTTAATAATCATTTGGATAAAGTTCACAAGCGCATCGTAATTGAGGATGGCAGAGCCGCCAATCGTCACGAGGCAGAGCATACCGAGAATGAACCCGATATCGCCCACGCGGTTCACGATGAAGGCCTTGTTCGCAGCCTGGCAATTCTTGAGGTCCTTGTTCCAGAAACCGATGAGGAGGTAAGAGCAGAGGCCGACACCTTCCCAACCGAGGAACGTGAGGAGCAAGTTGTCCGAGAGCACGAGCACGATCATGCTGAACAAGAAGAGGTTGATGTAGGCGAAGTAACGGGCAAAGCCGCGGTCGCCGTGCATGTAACCGATCGAGTAAAGCGTGATGAGCGAACCGATGCCCGTCACGAACAGGAGCATGATGCGGGAAAGGCCATCGAACAGGAATCCGATATCCACACGGAACATCGGGATGTCAATCCAGTTGCAAAGCGTTTCACGAATGCCGCCATCCGGCATGTTGAGCGAAAGGAGAGCCACCCCAGCAAAAGAGAGTGCCGGGAAGAGGACTGCGAGAGTTCCAACGAAACCTTCAGCAGGGCCCTTCTTGCTGCCCGAAGAAATAACGGCGATAGCACCGAGTATAATGCATCCCAACAGCGGGAAGAGAGGTATGAGTCCAAGAGAAATCATTGCTTACTACCCCTTCATGTTAGAATACGTGTCGGCGTCAACGCTTTCACGGTTGCGGAAAATGAGGATGACCATGGCAAGGCCGACGCAAGCTTCGGCTGCGGCGACTGCGATGGAGAACAGCGGAACCAC
>Ga0310696_10008620_pt1 | contig 11884 bp, 10 predicted proteins | sample AusTroGonzalo_MG_4_FD_203885 | JGI IMG/M metagenome (GOLD analysis project Ga0310696, IMG submission 203885) | Bovine rumen microbial communities from tropical cattle in Woodstock, Queensland, Australia - Gonzalo_02 (v2) (version 2) | ecosystem: Host-associated > Mammals > Digestive system >... | reverse complement strand
ATAATTCATCAATTTATTGTAAATCAAGCTGGTACCTTCCTTGGCGGCTTCGTCGCTGGACTCGGCGAGCATCGTCATCGCGCGCTCGAAGTCGTCCAGGACCGGAAGCAGCCCCTTGATGGTATCGGCGGAAGCGGTGCCGACAAGGTTCAGCCTGTCCTCGGCGCTCCTGCGGCGGAAGGTCTCGAACTCGGCCATCAGACGCAGATAGTCGTCCTTTGCGTCCTTGTAACGGGACTCCATGTCGTCGGCCTTGGTCTGGACCTCGATGAGCTTCTTCTCGCTCTCGGCGAGCTTCTTCTCGAGCTCCTCGACCTTCTTCGCCTCTCTCTTCAGCTCCTTCTTCGAGGGCTGAGGTTCTTCCTTGACGGTCTCTTCCTGCTGGATATCCTGTGCCTCTTCGGCCTGCTTTTTCTCTTCTGTTGCCATGATACAAATAGTTTTTATATACTTGGACACAAATAATCTGCCAATGCCCCCGGACTGACACTTTGTCAGCGGTCCGGACGTAATAATCGTGCAAAAGTACTTTTATTTCAGGATATTTCCTATCTTTGCGGCGAGATTGGCGGGTATCCGCCCATCAAGTGTACTTGGCACCACTATAAAAACAAGAAAATGAAACATTCCACTACCTATGTCTGGCTCGCAGTCATATTCTGCGTATGCCTGGTCTCCTCCAACCTTTTCGTACCCCGTACCTGGCAGGTGGGGTCCCTTCCGCTCCAGCTCTCCGGAGCCATCCTGGTGTTTCCGATTTCCTATATCGTAAACGACTGCTTGACAGAAATATACGGCTATAAGGCCGCGATGAAGGTCATCATAATGGGCTTCGTGATGAGCCTGTTCATAAGCCTGATGGCGGGCCTCGTGACGCTGCTTCCCGCTCCGCTCTACGAGGACAACCGCTCCCTCTCCGAGTCGTTCAACTCGCTCTTCGGCCTCGCCCCGCGTACGGCCGTCGCTTCGCTCCTGGCCTTCCTGGCGGGCTCGACCGTCAACGCCCGCATAATGAGCCTGATGAAGGAGAAGAGCGGCGGGAAGGGCTTCGGCTGGCGTGCCATCCTCTCGTCGCTCGGCGGCGAGAGCGTGGACTCGCTGATATTCTTCCCGATGGTCTTCATCGGCATAATGCCGTTCAAGGGCATCGTCACGCTCGTGCTCACGCAGGTCATCTGCAAGACTCTCTACGAAGTGATAGTGCTCCCGCTCACGGCCCTCATAGTCCGCATCCTCAAGAAAAAAGAAGAACAATATGCATAGCGACAGAGAAAAAGAAGGCCTGAAGGCCCTGGGCCACGAGGCCAGATACAGCCAGACCTATGACCCGAGCGTGCTGGAAGCATTTGAGAACCAGCACCGTGAGAACGACTACTGGGTACGGTTCAACTGCCCGGAGTTCACGACCTTGTGCCCCATCACCGGTCAGCCCGATTTCGCGGAAATCCGCATCTCCTACATCCCCGACGTGAAAATGGTGGAGAGCAAGAGCCTCAAGCTCTATCTCTTCAGCTACAGGAGCCACGGAGGATTCCACGAGGACTGTGTCAATATGATAATGAAGGACCTCATCAAGCTGATGGATCCGAAGTACATCGAAGTGACCGGACTGTTCGTCCCCAGAGGGGGCATATCGATCTATCCTTACGCCAATTACGGACGTCCCGGGACAAAATACGAGCGCCTGGCCGAGCAGCGCTTTGCCACGCACGAGTAATTACTGGCCTGCGAGCTCCGACAGCTCCAGCCAGCGCAGCTCCTTCTCGTCCAGCAGATCCTTGACTTCGCCGAAGCGTGCCGACGCTCCGGCGATTTCTTCTACTGTGGCCGTCCCGCCTGAGAGCAGTGCTTCGATGCGCTCCTTCTCGGCGTTGAGCTCGTCCATGTCTTTCTCCAACTGCTCCAACTCCCGCTGCTCCTTCCAGCTGAGCCTGCGCTTGGCGGGCTTGGGCGGCTCCGCCGCCGCCCGCGCCGGCGCAGCCTTCTTCTGCGCCTCGGCCGCGCGCTTCTGCTCCGCCTCGTAGTCCTTCATGAAGCTGCGGTACTCGCTGTAGCCACCGATGAAGTCCTTGACGACTCCGTCGCCGCAGAAGACGAACAGATGGTCCACCAGCCTGTCCAGGAAATGTCTGTCGTGCGAGACGATGACGAGCGCGCCCTTGAACTCCTTGAGATACTCCTCTAAAATGTTGAGAGTCACGATGTCCAGGTCGTTGGTCGGCTCGTCGAGGATGAGCAGGTTGGGCTGCTTCATCAGGATGGTCAGCAGGTAGAGCCTTCGTTTCTCGCCGCCGGAGAGGCGCGATATGCGGTTGCTCAGCATGTCGTGCGGGAACAGGAACTGCCCCAGCAGGCGGGTGTCGTTCACCGTCTCCAGCACGGTCTGGCTCTCGTCGAAGGCCATTCCCTCCTGGCGGTAATACCCCACGATCAGCGACTCGCCGCGCTCTATCGTGCCCGAAGTGGGGGAGAGTTCGCCGGTGAGCAGGCTCAGGAAAGTGCTCTTGCCCACGCCGTTGCGCCCGACGATGCCCACCTTCTCGTATCGCTGGAAATTGTAGGTGAAATGCGACAGGTAGCACTCGTCGCCGTAGTTGAAGCCCACGTCGTGGCAGTTGATGACCTTGGAGCCCAGGCGCGAAGCCATGCCTACGTCGGGGCCGATGCTGACCTGCTTGGTGCTGTACACCTGCTCGGCCCTGTCCTTGAGCTCGTGGAATGCGTTGATGCGGTACTTGGCCTTGCCCGTGCGCGCGCAGGGAGTCGCGTGTATCCACTCCAGCTCGCGGCGCAGGACGTTGCGGACCTTGTCGGTCTCGGCGTTGTAGTTGTCGATGCGCTCCTGGCGCTTGACCAGATAGTTCTCGTAGTCGCCCTTGTAGATGTAGATGGCTCCGTGGTCCATCTCCATCACCGTATTGCACACTCTGTCAAGGAAATAGCGGTCGTGCGTGACCATGAAGAGCGTGCAGCGCGCGTGCGAGAGGAAGCTCTCGAGATACTCGATGGCGTCGGTGTCGAGATGGTTCGTGGGCTCGTCCATGATGAAGAACTCGGCGTCCGAAGCCAGCATCTGCGTCAGCGCCACGCGCTTGACTTCGCCCCCGGACAGGTCGCCCATAACCTGGTCCCCGCTGAGCCCGAAATCGGTGAGGATGCGCGTGACGCGCAGTTCATACTCGAACAGGCGGTCGTCGTCCAGCCCTTCGGTGAAGGCCGTGGACGAGTCCATTATCTGGTCGCGGACGGTCTTGGTCCGGTCGAAGTCGTACTCCTGCTCGAGGAAAGCTATGCGTATCTGCTTCAGGAACATGATGCGCCCGCCGGAGTCGGACTTGTCCTTGCCGGCGAGTATGCGCATCAGGGAAGTCTTGCCCGTGCCGTTGGGCGCGATGAGTGCTATCTTGTCGCCTTCGTTGATGTTGAAGCCGATGTTCTCGAACAGCACCTTCGGCCCGTACGACTTCGAGATGTTCTCGATCTGGAGGTACGAAGCCATTATTTGAAGAATCTGTCGACTTCCTTCACCACCTCGGGCAGGGCGAACACCGCGACGCGGTCGTAAGCTTCAATGGTGGTGTCGCCTACGGCAATGAAAGCCTCGCTGCCGCGGATGACTCCGCCGACGATGGCGTTGCGCGGGAAGCCCATGTCCTTGAGCGGTCCTCGGGTGATGGCGCTGCCGGGGGCGACGGTGTACTCGAGGACTTCGGCCTTGGTGCCGCTCATATACTTGACCGTACGGGCCTTGCCGCTGAGGGTGAACTTGAGCATCCTGGCAGCGGTGAGGAGCTTCTTGTTGATGACGGTATCGACGCCGAGCTCCTCGGCAAGTCGCAGATACTCAACGTTTTCCACCTGAGCGACGACGCGCTCCACGCCGAATTTCTTGGCGACGACGCAGGCCAGGACGTTAGTCTCGTCGCTGCCGCATACGGCCGCGAAGGCGTCGTAGGACTTGATGTCCTCGTCGGCGAGAAGGTCTGAGTTGCGCCCGTCGCCGTGCACGACCGAGACGTTGGAAGGGAGCATCTCGATGAGCTCCATGCAGCGGGCCTTGTCCTTCTCGATGATCTTGATTTCGCTGACCTGGCGGGCGATGGCCTTGGCGAGCTGCTCGGCCACTTCGCTTCCACCGAGGATCATTATCCTGTCCACCTCGATGTTGCTCTTGCCGAAGTACTTCATCAGCAGGGGCATGCCCTCGCGCTTGGCGATGGTGAAGACGAGGTCGTGGTAGCGGAAATGCGTCTCGACCTTGGGGATGATGGTGTCGTCGCCGCGGGAGATGGCGATGATGCGGAACTGCAGGCCGTCCTTGGACGTCTGAGCGACGAACTCGCCGAGCTGCATGTCCAGCATGGGGGAGGTCTCCTCGATCTTGAACACGGCCATCTGGAGCTTGCCGTGGGCGAAGTCCATGGAGTCGGTCGAGGCCGAGTGCTTGAGCTGGTCGATGATCTCTTCCGCTGCTATCTTCTCCGGGAAGAAGAGCAGGTCCATGCCCATCTCCTTGAGCATCAGCTTGTTCTCGGGGGCGAGGAACTCCTCGTCCTCAAGCCTGGCGGTGACTTTCCTGGCGCCCAGCTTCTTGGCAATGAGCGCGCTGATCATATTGACCTGCTGCGAGACGAAAGGGTTGACTGCGATGAAAAGGTCGCAGCCGGGTACGCCGGCGCTGCGCATCACGCTGATGGAGGACGACGGGCCCTGGATGGCCACGACGTCGGCCATGGCAGTGAGCTTGGAGAGCCTGGTGGCGTCGTTGTCGATCACGCTGATCTCGTTGGCCTCGCGGCTGAGCATCTTGGCCAGGTGCGATCCCACCTGTCCGGCTCCTTCAATGACTATCTTCATAATACCATCTTTGATTCAATGTAGTCGAACACTCCTTTTCCCTTCAAGAGCGATGCCAGAATTATGCTGCCTCTGTAGAGGCCGGCGAGGCGCGCGGCGGGGTGGGCGTCGCGCCACTGCGCGAGCCCGGCCGCATCAGCGCTCCTGCGGAGCGCCCGCGCCTCGCGGTGCGCGTCCCAGACCGCCCGGAAGTACTTGAACTTCCCGGTCAGCAGGTAGACGGCCGCCGAGCAGCCGTCGAGGCACTGCCTGAAGAAGTATGTCCTGCGTGCGTGGGCAAGTGCCTTGGCAGGGGCTTCGCCCGCAGCCAAGTAGCTGTGTGCAAGGTTGTTGTCCAGCATCAGGAGGTTGTTGCGGTAGTTGAGCTTGAGCTTGAAAGGCGAGGTCTGCGGCAGCGTGCCGCCGCCTACGTGGTACACCACGGAGGCGGGCACGCAGCAGACGCGCAGGCCTTCGAGCTGCAGGCGCCAGCAGTAGTCGATCTCCTCCATGTGGGCGAAGAAGCGGTCGTCCAGGCCGCCCAGGCGCCGCCACAGGACGCTCCGCGTCATCAGGCAGGCGCCGGTGACCCAGAACACGTCGGCCGGAGCGTCGTAGCGCCCGTTGTCCACCTCCGTGCGAGAGAGTATCCTGCCCCGGCAGAAGGGGTAGCCCCAGCGGTCCAGGCGTCCGCCGGCCGCGCCGGCGTACTCGAAGCGTCCCCGGTCCTGCCAGGAGAGCAGCTTCGGGCCGCAGGCACCGCAGTCGGGATGGCTGTCCATCCACTCAGTGAGCGGCTCCAGCCATCCGGGAGTGACCTCGATGTCGGAGTTGATCAGTACGTAATATTCGGCTTCAATCTGCGCGAGAGCGCGGTTGTAGCCGCCTGTAAAGCCGTAGTTGCTGTCAAGGACTATCCTGCGGACGTCCGGGAACCGCTCCTGCATCATCTCCATCGACCCGTCGGTGGAGGCGCTGTCGGCCACGATGACGGACGCGTCCGAGCCCCGGACGCTGTCCAGCAGGCCCGGCAGGAAACGCTCCAGGAAATCCTTTGTGTTCCAGTTCAGTATGACTACGGCGGTCTTCATCTATTCGTCGTCGTGATGGCAGCGTCCGCCGCCATGACCTCCGTGGCAGCAGCCATCTTCATCGCCTTCGTGGCAGCAGCCTTCTCCGTCCTCCTTGTGGCAGCATCCGCCGTCGTGGTCTTCGTGACAGCAGCCTTCGCCGTCATCGTGATGATGCCCGTGGCAGTGGCCGCAGCCTTCGCGGGGGAGGAATTCGCCGTGAAGGCCCTCGGTGAGCTCTTTCTCGGTGGCGTCGCGCACGGAGATGACTTTCCCCTTGAAATCCAATGTCTTACCGGCCATCGGGGCATTGAAGTCCATTGTCACTTTATCTTCCTTGACCGCTACTACCATACCGTGGCAGACCTCTCCGGCGGAGTTGAGCATGGGGATGTAGCGCCCGACTTCCATAAGGTCTTCGCGGAGCTTGCCCTTGAACTCGAAGGAGCTCTTGGGGATGTCGAACACCTTCGTCAGGTCGTATTCGCCGTAGGCGTCCTCCGGGGCTATGGTGCAGGAGAAGGAGTCGCCCTCCTCCTTGCCTTCGAGCTCCGCTTCGAGCCTGGGGATGATCATGTGCATGCCCTGGATGTAGTCCAAGGGCTTCTGTTCGGTGGCGCGGTCCACCACCTCTCCTTCCACTTCCACTTCGTAGCTGATGGCTACGACTTTCATAGCTTCTATCTTCATGGTCTATTCTCCTGAGAAATCAACGTTTTCGAACGCTAAGGTAGGAATAAGTTTCGACATACATACCCTCGCGTCGTCTCCGGCCGCCAGCAGGCAGTTCCAGAGCTCCACTAGATTGCCGGTCATAAGCATCTCGCGGACAGGATGGGTGATGCGCCCGTCCTTGAATGCAAATCCTTCTATGCCAAAGGAATAGTCGCCTGTGGCTGGGTTGGAGTTGCCTCCGTTGAAGCCCGTCACGAGTATGCCGTCGCCGCAGCGCCGCAGGATGGCGGCGCGGTCGAGCCCGGCCTCGGGCCAGGGCATCACGCGCGGCCGCGTGGCGTCTTCTATCGTAGGCGCCATCTCCATCTTGGCGGCCATATAGGTATTGATGAAATACTCCTTCACGACGCCGCCGGCGATGATGTCGTGCTCGCTGGTGGCGACTCCCTCGGAGTCGAACAGGCGCGAGCCGGTCTCGCCCTGCCGGCGGCAGCAGTCACGGATGGTGAAGCCTTCGTGGAAGACCTTCTCTCCCAGCTTGCCGCAGAGGAAGCTGTTGTTCTGCTGGACGGCGAAGGCTCCGAGGGCGCTCAGCAGGGGAGAGACCACCTTCGAGGCGCATTCGCTGTCTATGACGCAGCGATACTTGCCGCTGCGCAGGGCCGTCGGGCCGATCTGCGCGACGGCGCGCTCCAGCGCCCTGGCGCAGATCCCGGCCGCGCCGAGGCCCGCCAGGCGCGGGCTGCTGTTCCACCAATAGCCGCTGAATTTGTTGCCTGCATCGTCCTTGACGGTCATTTCCACGCCATATTCGAATGAAGTCTCGGTGTGGCGACAGTACAGGCCATTGGTGTCCATCACGAGCGTGTCGAACACGCTGTCGGAGTACTCTGCCTCCTCTGAGATCAGCTCCCAGCCGTCGCCGGGGGCGGTGTCCTTGAAGATGGAAGCGCCGAGGGCAATTTCGAGCCTCTGCTCGGCTGACATGCCGAGACAGGCCTCGTCGTAGAGGTCGAGCTCACGGCCTTCCGTGGCGTCCCTGGCGGTGCGCGCCGGGTCGGGGAGATCCCGGCAGGGATCCTCCGCCAGCAGGCGCGCCGTAGCCACGGCCCTTTCGATGAAATCCTCCAATGCGCTCTCTTCCAGGCGGTTGATGGAGAAGCTTCCGTACTTCCCGTCCACGAAAAGGACCAGGATGATGGAGCGGTCGAGGCAGTGGCTGACCTTGTCTATCTCTCCGTTGAGTGTGCCGATGAGGTCCATGCAGCTCTTGTTGAGAGTGACGCGGGCCTTCTGCGCGCCCTTGGCGCGCGCTATCTCGAGGCAGCGGGCCGCGAGGGCCCTTTCCTGTGCAGTCAGTGTGTAGTCCATCATTCTCCTCCTACCGTCAGGTTGCTTACGAGCACCGTGGGGATGCCGCACGATACGGGAGCGCTCTGCTCCTTGCCGCAGGTCCAGGTGCCGTTGTCGATGATCAGGTCGTCCGCCACGGCCTGGATGTCGGCCAGGGCCTGGGGGCCGTTCCCTATGATGTTCACGTCCTTCACGGGCATCGTGAGGCGGCCGTCCTCGATGAGGAAGCCGCTCTTGACGTAGAAGGTGAAGTCGCCTTCGCCGATCTTGACCTGGCCGTTGGCGAACTGGTCCACGAAGATGCCTTTCTTTACAGACGCGATGATGTCCGCCGCCGCTCCGTCGCCGCTCTCCATATAGGTGGCGCGCATTCGCGGGATGGGATTGTAGCGGAACGACTCGCGCCGGCCGTTGCCCGTGGGCGCTACGCCGTAGAACTTGGCGCTGATGCGGTCGTGGAGGTACGAGGTGAGTATGCCGTCCTCGACCATTACAGTGTACTGGCCCGGGACTCCTTCGTCGTCGAAATTGACCGCTCCGCGGTTGCCGCGGATGGTGCCGTCGTCCACGATGGTGATGCCCTTGCGGCAGATCCTTTCGCCCATCCTGCCGGAGAATACCGACTGTCCCTTGCGGTTGAAGTCGGCTTCGAAGGCGTGGCCCATGGCCTCGTGCAGGAGGATGCCGGAGGCGCCGGCGCCCATCACGACGGGCATTCGCCCGCCCTTGGGCCGCCTGGATGCGAAGCGCTCGTCTATGCCCTGCACGGCCTGGCAGGCCAGCTCCTCGAGCAGCGCGTCCGTGAGCATCTCGCTGCCCATACGGAAGCTGCGCGACACTGACTTGCTCTCTATGGCTCCGTTCTGGCCGAAGACTACGGAAGCGACGAGGCTTCCCATAGGCCTGGTGTCATACTTCATCTCCTCGAAGGAGTTGAACATCAGGATGTCGCTCACCTGCGATGAGAGCATCGCGATGACCTTGATCACGCGGGTGTCCTTGGCCCTGATGAGGCCCTCAAGCTTCTGAAGCATAGGGAGTTGGGCCGCTACGTCGGCGGTGCGCCAGTCCTGGAGTATGGGGTAGCGGTCGGCGGCTGGGTTGGGCCGGCCGAAGTGACGGTGGTCGCTGGTCCGGCGGTCCCCGCCGACCGCGCAGCCCACCGTGATGGCGGCCGCGGCCCGCGCCGCCGACCGCATGGAAGGCATGTCCGTGCTCTCGGAGTAAGCGTAGCCGGTCTTCTCGCCGCACAGTACGCGTATGCCTACGCCGTAGTCGATGTGGAAGCCCCCTGAGGTGACTTCTCCGTCGCGCAGGAGGATGTCGCGGTAGGATGTATTCTCGAAGAACAGGTCGCAGTAGTCCCCGCCGCCCTTAAGGCCTTCGGCCGTGAGGGCGGACAGGTCGTTCTCCGTGACCCGGAATGTGTCAAGGTAGTATTGTCTGTCGTATATCATTTTCTTCTTCGGTGGGCGGGGGATGGGCGATGGACCAGGTGAGGTCGTACTTCTCGCTGTCCCTGATGTGCGTCATGGGGCCGCTTCCCTCGGCTATGACTGTGAAGGGCGACTTGGTGTTGTCCGCGAGTATCCAGCGGTCGCATTCGGGGATGTACTCGTCGAAGAAGTACTTGAGTCCCATTAAGTAACGGCGCCGGATGATGGGCTCGGGAGTGTTGTGGCCGCCGGAGGCCACGCGCTCGCGGACGCGTGCTATGGCCATCTCGGGAGAGCTGAGCCACAGGTAGATGAGCGTGACCGTATAGCCGTTCTCCTTGGCTTCGCGGACCATTCGGAGCAGAGAGCGCGTCGCCAGGGTGCTCTCGATGCAGAAGTCTTCCTTGCGCGAGAACAGATAGCTGATGCGCATCAGCATATAGCGGCCGGCGCGCACCGAAGCCGAGTCCGGGTCGAAGGGCGCGAGGCTCTTCGCGAACTCGTCGGAGTTCACGTACTGGGAGCATTCGAGCATTTCCGGGAGGACCGAGTACGAAGCGGTGGTCTTGCCGGAGCCGTTGCAGCCCGCTATGATGAACAGCCTAGGCATCCTTGTCTATGTCGTAGCCGAAAAGGGCGAAATCCCCCAGGCAGGGATCGTCCGGGAATATCTCCCGGAATGCGTCGGTGATCTGCAGCGCTGTCTTGAGGTCGCGCTGCTTGCGGCGCGTCAGGCCGCAGGCCACGGCGCGGTTGTACACGTGTACGTCGAGCGGGATGATGAGGTCGGTCTTCTTGATTTTCTTCCAGAGACCGAGGTCAACCTTGCCGTCGTCGCGGACCATCCAGCGGCGCATCATGTTGATCTTCTTGTTCGGGGCCTTGGGGTCTGACTTCTGGCGGAAGATGGTGGTGCGGAGCTCGTCCTGGGTGAGCGGCTCCAGCGAAGGGTGCCAGAAGTACCACTCTTTCAGGCGTTTGCAGATGCGGGCGACCTCGCTCCACTTGGTGGTGCGGTGGATGCTCGCCTCGTCGTCGCGCCAGTCGCCGGCCTGGACGTAGTCGAACGGGCGCCACTCCATCTCGTCCATCAGGCGGCCGCAGTCGCGGATGATCATCTCGCGGCGCCCCCAGGCGAAATGGGCCGCGAAGAGCGCGGCTATCTCTACGTCCTGCAGTACGGCCCGGCCCTCCGCCATGTCCTCCGCAAACTTGCGGGGGAACATGACGGGGTCTTCCCGGAAGTACTCCGGGTCATTGTATTTCTCAGCCCATTCGATGAGCTGGTTCCGGGTCGATTCTTTCATTTTACTTTACGGGTATGTTCTCCAGGACGGCCTTGAGGAACTCCCAAACCTTCGGGACGGAAGGGATGTTGGCGCGCTCGTCGGGGGAGTGGGGGCTCAGCAGGGTGGGGCCGCAGGACACCATGTCCCAGTCGGGATAGATGCCGCCGAGGATGCCGCACTCGAGGCCGGCGTGGATAGCCATCACCTTGGGCTCTTCGCCGTAGAGGTCCTTGTAGACCTTCTTCATGGTGTGGAGGATGGGCGAAGCGTTGTTCGGGGCCCAGCCTGAGTAGCCGCCCTCGAACTCCACGTCGCAGCCTGCCAGCTTGAACACCGATTCGAGCTTGGTGGCGAGGAATTCCTTGCCGGAGTCGACCGAGCTGCGCATCAGGGTGATGACGGAGAACTTGCCCTTCTCGATCCTGACCATGGCTAGGTTGTTGGAGGTCTCGACGAGGCCGGGCATGGCGTCGCTCATACGGTCCACGCCGTCGGGGCAGGCGAGGACGGCGCGCACGAAGCGCAGCGCCGCCTCATCGGGCACGTACTTGCAGTCCTCGTCGTGGTCGCAGCACTCTCCCTCCTTGCACTCGTAGGGCTTGAAGACGAACTCCATGCCAGGGTCGGTGGCGGCGTGCTCCTTGCTGACCTCGGCGAAGACCTTGTCGACAGCGGCATGGGCCTTGGCGATGCCGTCCTCGGGGACGTAGAGCGTGGCGAAGGCCTCGCGCGGAATGGCGTTGCGCAGGGTGCCTCCCTCGAGGTCGATGAGCTTGGCGCCGCAATCGCGCAGGAGCGGGAGCAGCACGCGGGCCATCACCTTGTTGGCGTTGGCGCGGCAGAGGATGATGTCCATGCCGGAGTGGCCGCCCTGGCAACCCTTGACGGCGAGCTCGTAGCAGGCGTAGCCCGTCTCGGGCCAGGGCTGCGGCTCGTAGGCGCCGGTGGCGACGGCGTCGAGGCCGCCGGCGCAGCCCACGTAGAGCTCGCCCTCGGTCTCGGAGTCGAGGTTGATGAGGATGTCGCCCTTGAGGACGCCCGGCTCGAGGGCGCGGGCGCCGGTCATGCCGGTCTCCTCGTCATAGGTGACGAGGACCTCGACCGGCCCGTGCTTTACGGAAGCGTCCTCGAGCACGGAGAGGCCCATGGCTACGCCGAGGCCGTTGTCGGCGCCGAGAGTGGTGCCCTTGGCGCGGAGCCAGTCACCGTCGACCCAGGTCACCAC
>Ga0310696_10008619_pt1 | contig 11884 bp, 6 predicted proteins | sample AusTroGonzalo_MG_4_FD_203885 | JGI IMG/M metagenome (GOLD analysis project Ga0310696, IMG submission 203885) | Bovine rumen microbial communities from tropical cattle in Woodstock, Queensland, Australia - Gonzalo_02 (v2) (version 2) | ecosystem: Host-associated > Mammals > Digestive system >... | reverse complement strand
CGATTTACCATTTACGATTTCATCGATTCCTGTTGTTGTATCAATCACACCATTGAAGGTCTCGTTGCTGTTATCAATCGTTATCTCATACTGACCCTCTGGATATTCAGAGATGTCGATGTTCAGCGCTACGATATTGCCTGCGTTGATAGCCTTCTCATAGAGGGTTTCACCTGTCTTCTGGTTAGTGATACGCACCATATAAGCTGTATTGAGCATCTTGAGATTGATGTCGAGCAGCTGGTTGTTGTATTCACCATATAGGGCTGTTTCTTCTCCTCTACGCAGGGGAGTCTTCGGTTGCGTCTTGACTGTATGGTTGAAGTCGAAGCGACGCTTCTTGGCATCCACTGACTCTGGAGTAGCCCCATCCTCATATCTGTCGTTGAGATAGATGACTTCATCACCAACGACACAGGACATCAGGAAATCCGGCTTAGAATCTGCTAACGGATGGTATACACTTGAAAACGGACCATCAAGACCTCCTACACCTTCCAACCAATGGGTCTTGGTATTGATATTGATGTCTTGGCCCATCATGATATCCCGATAAACACCTTTAAAGCCTTCTATTCCTCCTGTCTGCTTCGGTCCTATGATATAAGGAGGATAACCGTCCAAATACAAGAAATCCACAGTTTCATAGTCACCGAGGGAGAAGTCATACTTGATTACCATAGACTGTGTCGTCTCATCGTAGAAGTACACTTTCTGATCTTCTTCATACCATGCTCCCACTTTTCTCAGGAAAGGTTGGGGTGTCCAATACCCATACTCATCTGAGAAACCTGGACTAACAAATCTCTGGCGCATCATCTTCTTGCAGACCTTTCCGTCGATGATTGTATCGCCATCAAAGTAATAGTAGTCAACCACGTGCACAGAATTATCCAAAATGGCCTGACAGTTTCCCACCTTCCACACTTTACCTTCTTCGACAAACGGGCGATATGCCATCTGTGGAAAGACATCAAAAGCCAAGTCTGGTTCAGATGATGCGAAATTACCACTTTCATACAATTCATTCGCGCATACCAATGGGCTTTTTTCACTTTCCGAAGTAACAGATAAGATATACCATAATGGCATTGAAGGCATATTCTTGACAATTCTGAGCCCATACTGCTCAGCATATGAAGACAGCAAATCAATATCCTCTTCCTTTTTGAGTTTTACGCTCAGATATGGAGTTGAATAAACCTCCTCGTTGCGCTCAGTATAAAAGCCTAGAGTTATTATTACAGACTTAGCATCTTCTGTCCAGAAATTCAGCGTAGTTAACTTTTCATATTCTGACCGAAGAACAACATGAATATCAAATGTCTCGTCTTTTATCAAAGTCAAAGTCTGGATATTTGCATCTAATCTTTCAATTATTTCGCCATCATCTTTAGGAATACTGACAACCACCTTGTCTTCATTCAGGGTCAAAGGAATCTTATTCCCCCGATAGTAGTAATAGTAATCTTCGCTTGGCTTAGTAGCTTCCTTTAAGAGTTCCTTCTGGGTATAAATCCTTCCGTTTATTTGACAGGATAACAGATTATAGTCATTACCAGGTTCTCTTATGCTTGATTCAAGCAGGCATTCTGAGCCGACACCTTCAATCCAGAAATTGTACATATTAATCATTTCATCGTTCCACTCCTCAATTGGCTGGTTGGCATCTTGAACACGCATGCGACGGAATTTGACACCATCAATATCAATCGTATCAACGCTCGCCACGATTAATGGATATTCTAATTCATCAATAACATCGCCCACATCCTTGCTGAAGTCATACAGCAACGATTCTGTTCCTGTCTCATCTAGCAACGATTCTGCTTCATTAGAAACAATATACACCTTCTTCCCTTTTTCACGTAGGGCATACAGATATTGTCCACCGATTTTGTCATAGATTTTCTTATACGTCTGCCCGCCAATAATGGTATCACCATCCATAACGCGATCCACATTAAACTCTCGGCCATTATATCCATGATAATGATAGGTCCATACCTTACCTTCTTCTACAAACGGACGGTAAAACTCATCCGTTGGGTCTTCTTTTCCCTCTGGATGATTGCCCATATATTGTCCCATGAAGAGGATGACGCCTGTCGATTGCTCGCTGATGATGTAGAAGAACGGACGGTTGGCACAGAACGAAGCGTATGGAGGGAGGCTTGTGGGGAGAGCACCGCTGGTAGTGACGGCTGCTGCCCTCGAACCCATTTCATCGACCTTAATCTTGGCTACCTGTTTCATCATGTCAATGTAGATGTTACCACCGATGTTGTTTCCATCTGTAATAATTGGACACATGTGTGAGAAATCAGCTGTACCGGGATTAAAAGCAGAAGGCATACCTAAAGCAGTCATTACATGTACTAGGTCTTGATTGGTTTCTATCTCGAAGCGTGGCAGTTCCAGACCTACTTCATAATTATTACCATTTATCTGCCAGTTCTTCCCGTTCAGGCTCTCCAACACCTCATCAAGCGTCTTGCCTTCACGTGGAAGGAACACCTGCATGGTGTAGGTTCCGTTTCCATAAGGCAGGCTGACGGTCTGATAGAGATTGTTCTCTGCATAAGTCGTTTGGATGCGTTGGCCCATCATCGGCACCTTCTCACCGCCTGCAAATGGCTTGTCCGTTGTATTTTCGATCTCGAACGGACGGCTCCACATCCCCTTGAAATACGTTGCATTCAGCAGATAGTCTACCGCATTAGGGTCGAATTCTTGTTCACTCAACACCTCTTGAACCATACCCTCTGTGTGGTCACTTGCCCATTGATTGATGACGCCGCGCGTCTCTCCGTCGTTGAAATCACGCGACTGCGGATAGGCATAATAATAATTGTTCACAGTATGTGTGAAGTCCTGTTGCAATTCATAGCCACGCCCTTTGTTCACAAAGATGGTGTTCGAAAGTATGGCCTTCGTGGTGTTGTCTGTATAGCCGGCTGTAAGTAGGCCATTTGTTATCTTCTGGCAGAATTCGTTCTGTGCAGCAACGTCATCAAATCCTAATACCGTGTTTATTTCCTGTTGAGTCTGCCCTCCGGCACCATTGTTCAGCATACCCAGCGCGTAGGTGATGCTCAGCGGTGAGAGCACCTTGCTCTTTCCGTCGCGTATCTTACGGAAGAGGTTAAAAGCAAAGTCGTTGTTCTGCTCCACCAGCTTTTTCTCGTTCTCAGTCAGTTGAATATACGTAGGAAGATTGAAGAAGGAATTGTAGAAAATGAATTCGTCATCTAACATATATTCAAACGTCTCGTAATCGCAATAGCAGTCAGGTTCAGGAGCCAAAGGATAGAGTATGATTCCATAATTCTGAAGGCCCACACCCTCGAGACCTATAAGACCTCTCCTTTGATAGCGTTTCAATAACTTCCCATTTATGTCGATTACATCTTCTACCGCAACATCAGCCTCTTCAAAATAATAATAAGTGGTGATATCGCAAATCATGAAATCCTTCTGGCGGCCCGCATAGTACTGCCACACCCGACCATCCTCATCCTCACGGAAAGCCCCATAATAGAGCGTTTCGCGGCTCACCTCGTCCCATCGGTACATCTTCCTGTACTCACGACCGTCAATCACCGTATCGCCCCTCACAGTGTACGAAACGCTATATGTCCGATCGTCATACTTACCCGCCTCATCATTATAATGATGATAGGCATAATACCACGTCTTTCCCTCCACCAGCATCGTGCGGAGTGTCGTCTTAGCACTTGCCATCAGTGGGCAGACTATCAATAATAAAATAACCAGTCTTTTCATAATCATTTCATTTTATCTTGTTAATATTTGTTCCAATGTAACGTCAGGATTGCTTTCTCCGAAAATGTCTTTCTTCAGCTTGAGCTTGCGATGCTGGACGGCCGAGATGGTGATGCAGTAGATGTTGCCGATGTTGCGATTGCTGAGTCCCAGACGGGTGAGGATGCACAGACGGATGTCATCTTCCTGCAACTCCGGGTACTGCTCACGGATGTTCGCAAAGCGGTTGCCATCGATGGCATTGAGGGTACGCTCTATCTCGTTCCATTCACGTGGATTGAGGTTGACAAGCGAATCGCTACTTTGATTGAGCTTCTTCACTACCTCTGTACGTTCGAGGATGTAGTTCTGCAGGACTGCCACCACTTCGTTTGCCTGGTGCAGCAAGGTCTTCTGATGCTCTGTTTCCTCCTGAAGCCGAAGTTTCTCCTGCTCTTGAATAATCAGTTCGTTTTTCAGTTTCGATTCCTCGTACACCCGTTGCTGACGAAGCATACGAAGGCGATAGCGGAGGGCCAACACAACCACCAGAAGGATGAGTACCGTTGCAATGATGACCACAAGAAGTATACGGCTATACATCTGCGAACGGTACTCCAGTTGCTGATTCTCCATTTCCTGACGCAACGTCTCCTGATAATACTGATCTTTCTGTTCAAGGGCTTTGTAATAGAAATCCTCCACTTGTTCGAAGGCATCATCCACGTCTTCCTCTACTTTTGTAGCACCCATCCGTCGAAGCGAAATCTTGGCAAGGTTGCTCTGCACGATATAGGCCAGATGGACATCATCGCCTGGTTCTATCCGGCGATAGATGGTCTCTGCCGAGTCGAGCATGTTGAGGCTGAGATAGCTGCGAGCCAGCACCTGCAATGTGCCTGAAAGCAAGTCGGTAGTTGCCAGAGGTTCGGCACGATGGGCATAATCGAGTGCCTGAAGATAATCTTCCTTCGCCCAAGCGATATTCGCAAGGCTGGTGAGTGTCTGACACATGAGGTCGGTCATACGGTTTTTCTCTGCTATGTCGTAGGCTCGATGGATGTATTCGAACGCTTCGTCATACGGTCCATCTGTAGGGAAGGCCACTTGTGCCGCATAGGTACCAGCATAGTCGAGCAGGATGACATAGTTGCGTTCATCATCAGGATGTTGCTCGTAGATGGACAGGGCCTGCTTCATCAAGCGCAATGCCTCTTGCGGATTTCCTTGCGATAAGGCCTCTGCCAATCGTTGATATGCTATATAATAGGTGTGCCAATCCTCTGATTTCTTAGCTAAATCGATGGTTTTTCGTAGCAAACTCTCGCCCAAACGTACACTATCGTTGGCAAAAGCGGCCTCTGCAGACTCCAAACAAGCAGTTGCTGACTGCGATTCTTGCTCCTGTTTGGGTTGACTGCAAGCAACCAACAAAACACCTATCATGAATATGTATATCGTTTTCCTCTGCATAGTTATTGATTATTCGATTGTTTCTGGTTGCAAAGTTACAACTTTTTTTCATAACTTGTATCGTTTACCCATGGAAAATATGCGAAGAAAAGAAAATTCGAACTCGCTGATTTTCAGCAAGTTACAAAAACCACCACATCTTGACCCATGGAAAGTTTTCTGTGGGGGTATGGAAAATTAGCCGAAGAAGGTATTGTTAGTACCAAAATCAAGGAAAAAGACAAACTTTGCGCTACAGTGCTACAGTTGCTACAGTTAAAAATGAAGCGATGAAAATCGGAAATAGAACTTTATTTAATATATATATAATATATATATTATATATATAATAAATAACTCATTTTCAGCTGCATATACCCGAAAATCAACTATAGCAACTGTAGCAACTGTAGCAGAACCTTTCTGTACTTTACAACTGTATTCCGGTATTGCTATCTCGACTTTACGATTTTACATATATTATGTAATATGCGCCCCTTTTACAAAATAAATATGAAAAAATGTTTGACAATTGTAAAAATTTTCGTAACTTTGTAGTGTCGAAAAAGGCGGGAAAAACGAGCGAGTACCTCCGACTTACCTCCGACTTACCTCCGACTTACCGCTAACTTATAAGGTCGGAGTTTGGGTAGAGGATGGACAGACCTGAAGTAAAAGCGGGAGTAGAATAGGAAGTAAAGCCTGCAAGCAGGCAGGGAGTTAAGCACTTCGTGCAGGACGATAGACTGCAGGCGTTTACATCAACAAAGTAAAGATAACAAAATAAATGATGAAAGAAGAAATAGACATAAAGAAAGGAGAACGGAATATGGATAAGTTCAAAAGAATGATGGTGGCCATGCTGATCATGCTGATAGCTGGTACCGCTGCTGCTTATGATTTCGTGGATAACGGAATCTACTACAAGATTCTTTCGGTGTCGGAACGGACGGCGGAAGTGACTTATCAGGAGGGGGAGTACACTCCGACTGCGAGCTACAAGGGGGCACTCACCGTGCCGGCTACAGTGACCTACAATGGCAAGACGTTCAATGTGGTGGCTATCGGCGAACATGCTTTCAATGGCTGTACGGAACTGACGAACATCACCCTGCCTGAGGGTCTGCTGCGTATCGAAGCAAGCGCATTCTGCGACTGTAACAACCTGGAGGATGTGACCATACCTCGTACGGTGACGAAGTTGGCCGATGATGCATTCGGCGGATGTAATGCCTTCAAGCATGTGGTGATTCCACCTTCGGTGACTTACATAGGCGACCGTACCTTCTTCTGCGAAGGGGTGGAGACCATCACCATCGAGGATGGCGAGACAGGCATCAATGCAGGTGGCTACTGGGGTCGCGCGTTTGCATTCCCGAACGTGGTCGAGGCTTACATCGGCCGTAACTGCGGCGGATGGCAGGCGCCTACGTCGCTCATCGATCATTGGTTCATGAACGGTGCCCTGCGACGGGTGGAGTTCGGTCCGAACGTGACGGAAATCCCATACTGCATGCTGTATGGCGATGCATACAACCTGACGGAACTGATTCTGAGCCCAAACATCAAGCGGTTGGATACAGGTGCCCTCTCAGGTTGTTATGCACTGAAGTTCCTGGAATTGCCTGACGGCCTGGAAGAGATTGGCGACGGTGCATTCGGTGGCGGATGGAACGAAAAGGACCTGGCCCTGACCGACCTGGTGATTGGCAGCAAAATCAAGAGCATAGGCGACGGAGCCTTCGCTGGGTGTCGCAACCTGCAGAACGTGACCATACGACGCAAGGATGCCATCAACATACCTGAGAACGCATTCCCTGCGCTGGCCTACCTCAACGCCACTCTGTATGTGCCTGAGGGCAGCAAGGAGACCGCGATGCAGCTGGTGTATATTGACACTTACGTTCGCCAGGACATAGGGATGAGCGAAGAGGAGTGGAAAGAGATCTGTCGCGAAATGTGGGCTTTTCAGGGCTATCCCGATGACTACTATTCGGACACCCTCGACGTCTACGAACCAAAGGAGGTTCCAGGCTACAGCGTGACGGACTACTGGAAGAACTTCTCGACCATCACGGAGGGTGAACCTGCGGGCATCAAACAGCCAAACCTGTCGACCCTGCGTATGATACCATTCAGTCAGGGTGTCGTGATACAGGGTCTGAAACGTGGCAGCACGATAGCTGTCTATACCCTCGATGGCAAACTGGTGAACAAACGGAAGGCAAGCGCAACAATGGAACGGATAGACCTGCCAAGCGGACGGGTGTATGTCGTAACTGCCGAGGGACGTTCAATCAAGGTGAGGATGTAAGAAAGGGAGAGCAAAGCTCTCCTTTTTTTAGGGGGAGAAAATAAGGAGATAATAGAGAGAAGAGGAGTTAACGAAGTTAGCGAAGTTAGCGGCCTTACGGCCTCGAAGTTAACGACGATAGTTCGCAAGTGTAAACATCAGCATTCATTTGTCGAGCCGAAGGCGATAACTCCGAGCAAAGCGATAACTTCTATTTAGTATAAATAGCAAATGGGGAAAAATGATAAAAATAGTAAATGGAAAAATAAAAAAAACGCTAACCGCTAACCGCTAACCGCTAAACTTTTTGTATCTTTGCACGTTAATTGTTAGGAGCACTATAACTAATTAAAATAACGAACATAAATTATGTCATTCACAAGAATTACAGCTGCTGAAGCAGCAGCATTGATCAAGCACGGAGACAATATCGGTCTCAGTGGTTTTACACCAGCAGGTACAGCAAAGGCTGTGACTGCAGAGTTGGCAAAGAAAGCACATGCAGAGCATGAGGCAGGCAGAGAGTTTCAGGTAGGTATCTTCACAGGTGCCAGCACGGGTCAGTCGTGCGACGGAATGATGGCGAACGAACATGCTATCCGCTATCGTGCTCCATACACCACCAACCCTGACTTCCGCAAACATGTGAACGCAGGCGAATTTGCTTACAACGACATCCATCTGGGTATGATGGCGCAGGATCTGCGCTACGGATTCCTGGGCGATGTGGATTGGGCCATCATCGAGGTATGTGCCATCGAGGACGACGGAAAGGTGTACCTGACTGCCGCAGGTGGTATCTCGCCAACGATTGCCCGCTTGGCAAAGAAGGGTGTGATTCTGGAGTTGAACGCTTTCCACTCACCCAAGTCGATCGGTATTCACGATGTGTACGAGCCACTCGACCCTCCTTGCCGCAAACCGATTCCGATTGAGAAGGTAACCGACCGTATCGGTACTCCATATCTGCAGATCGACCCCAAGAAGATTGTGGGCGTCGTAGAGTGTAATCTGCCTGACGAGGCTCGTAGCTTCAAGGGTGAAGACCCTGTGACAGACAAGATCGGTGAGAACGTAGCTCACTTCCTCATGGGCGAAGTGAAGCGTGGTATCATCCCACCTGAGTTCCTGCCGTTCCAGAGCGGTGTGGGTACTACAGCAAATGCCATCCTCTATGCATTGGGTAGCAACCCTGAGGTGCCACAGATGCAGATCTATACCGAGGTGCTGCAGAACGCAGTCGTTGACCTGATGTTCGAGGAGAAAGTGAAGTGTGCATCGACCTGTTCGCTCACCGTTACGAACGACAAGCTGCTGAGCATCTACGACAATATCGACTTCTTCAAGGATAAGCTGGTGCTGCGTCAGTCGGAAATCTCGAACAACGCTGAGGTCATCCGCCGTCTGGGTCTGATTGCCATCAATACAGCCATCGAGGTGGACCTCTACGGACATGCTAACTCAACTCAGATATGTGGTACGAAGATGATGAACGGTATCGGAGGTTCGGGCGACTTCGAGCGTAACGCCTTCCTCTCTATCTTCACTTGTCCTTCAGTAGCGAAGGGCGGTATGATTTCATCGATCGTTCCATTCTGTAGCCACATCGACCACACAGAGCACGACGTCAACGTGATTGTAACAGAGCAGGGTGTAGCTGACCTTCGTGGTAAGTCACCAATCGAACGTGCTCATGCAATCATCGAGAACTGTGCTCATCCTGACTACAGAGAGCTGTTGAGAGACTACCTGAAGATAGCTGAAGTGGGTCAGACTCACCACAAGCTGAGTGCTGCATTCGCTATGCACGACACCTTCCTGCGTGAGGGCGACATGCACCTGACGAACTGGGCTGAATACGTGAAGTAAACAAATATGAAGTTCATCTCTTGGAATGTAAACGGACTGAGGGCCTGTTGCCAGAAGGGTTTCTGCGATAGCTTCGAACAGTTGGATGCGGACTTCTTCTGTCTGCAGGAGACGAAGATGCAGGAGGGTCAGCTCGACTTGGCCTTTCTCGGCTACCAGTCGTATTGGAACTATGCTGAGAAGAAGGGCTACTCGGGTACGGCTATCTTCACGAAGCACACACCCCTGAGTGTGACCTACGGTATCGGCATAGAGGAGCACGACCACGAAGGACGAGTCATCACGCTCGAAATGCCAGACTTCTACCTCGTGACGGTCTATACACCGAACTCACAAGACGGACTGAAGCGGTTGGACTACCGAATGACCTGGGAGCGCGACTTCCAGCACTATCTGAAGGAACTCGACGCGAAGAAACCTGTCATCGTGTGTGGAGATATGAATGTGGCACACAAGGAAATCGACATCAAGAACCCACAGTCGAACCATCACAACGCAGGATTCACAGACGAGGAACGTGAGCAGTTCACACGACTGCTGGATAGCGGATTCATCGATACCTTCCGCCACTTCTACCCCGATCAGGCCAACATCTATTCGTGGTGGTCGTACCGGTTCAGGGCAAGAGAGAACAACGCCGGCTGGCGTATCGACTACTTTGTTTGCTCGGAAAGGCTGAAAGAACGGCTGGCAGGTGCCAAGATTCATACCGAGATCTATGGGTCGGATCATTGCCCTGTGGAGCTGGAGTTGAAATGAAAAAAGTAAGAACATGATAGAGAAGATAGGAGTATTCTGTTCATCGTCGGACAAGCTCGACCCCGTATATTACAAGGAGGCTGAACGACTAGGACGCTGGATTGGCGAATCGGGCAAGACGCTGGTGTATGGAGGTGCGAAATGCGGACTGATGGAGGCTATGGCACAAGGTGTGCGGAAGGCGGGTAGCATCAATGTGATCGGTGTGGTGCCGAGAGTGCTGATCGAACGTGAACTGGTGAGCGACTGCATCGGTATCAGGATTCCGACCGAAGGGCTGAGCGACCGCAAGATGTGGCTGAACAAGGTGAGTGACGTGCTGGTAGCCTTACCAGGTAGCGTAGGTACCCTCGACGAAGCTTTCACCGTGATTGGCGAACACTCTATCGGATTGAGCACGAAGAAGGTCATCTTCTGGAACATCAACGGTTTCTGGAACGGCCTGTTCAACATGCTCGACGAGATGAAGGCCACAGGTGTGCAGAACAAACCTATCGACGACTATGTGCTCAGAGCAAATACATTGGAAGAAGTAGTGGACATCATAAACAAATTAACAATATGAACAGAAAAATCATAGGTATAGGTGAGACCATCATGGACATCATCTTCAAGAACGGACAGCCTACAGCAGCCGTTCCTGGAGGATCGGTATTCAATTCCGTCATCTCGCTTGGACGACTGGGTCAACAGGTAACATTCATCAGCGAGACAGGAAACGACCGAGTGGGACGTATCATTCTGGACTTCCTGAAAGACAACGGGGTGAACAACGAGAACGTATGCGTCTATTACGACGGACGTACCCCCATCTCGCTGGCTTGGTTGAACGACCATAACGACGCAGAATACGATTTCTACAAAGACTACCCGAATGCACGTCTGGATGTCATCTGGCCACGAATAGAGAAGAACGATATCGTCATCATGGGGTCGTACTTCGTACTGAATCCCGTGTTGCGTAGCAAGGTGCTGGAGTTCCTGAACTATGCCAAAGAACGTGAAGCCATCATCTATTACGACTTCAACTTCCGCGACAACCACAAGGGTGAGGCCATGAAGCTCTATCCAGATATCTTGGAGAACCTGGAGTTCTCGGACATCGTGCGTGGCTCAACGGAAGATATCCTGAACATGTTCGGTGATAGCGACCCCGACCGTGTGTACGAGAAAGAAGTGGACTTCTATTGCAAGAACATGATCTGTACAGATGGAGGTAAGAACGTCCATCTGATTTCGCCAACAACCCGTAAGGACTACACCGTGAAAGACATCAAAACCGTGAGCACCATCGGAGCAGGCGACAACTTCAACGCAGGTATCATCTTCGGACTGGTGAAGGAGAATATCGTGAAGGAGAACATTCAGCAAATGACGGAGGATCAGTGGGATCGCATCATCAAATGCGCGATCGACTTTGCATCGCATGTATGCCAGAGCCTCAACAACTCCATCTCAAAGGAGTATGCCGAGAACTACCTCAGCAAGCAACAGCAACCAAGATTGTTTGAATAAAAACACTAACCGCTAAATATTTCACCATCATGAGAGTATTTCAGAATGTATCAGATATCGGCAACCTTCAACAAGCGCTGAAGGAAGCATTTGAACTCAAGGACGACCGCTACAGGTATTCCGATTTGGGTAAGAACAAAACCTGTCTGCTCATCTTCTTCAACAACAGTCTTCGTACACGACTCAGTACCCAGAAGGCAGCAATGAATCTGGGTATGAATGTCATCGTAC
>Ga0310696_10008618_pt1 | contig 11886 bp, 9 predicted proteins | sample AusTroGonzalo_MG_4_FD_203885 | JGI IMG/M metagenome (GOLD analysis project Ga0310696, IMG submission 203885) | Bovine rumen microbial communities from tropical cattle in Woodstock, Queensland, Australia - Gonzalo_02 (v2) (version 2) | ecosystem: Host-associated > Mammals > Digestive system >... | reverse complement strand
GCGCCGGGCTTTCCTGATTTCCGGCGGCATCCTGATCGCCGGACTCGCCGCCGGGGCCGCGCTGGCGAAGACCGGACTGGGAAAAATCGGAGAGTTCGCGCGCCGGTTCAAGATTTTGCCGCCCGGTGCTGGCAGCGCGGAACGGTTCGCTGCGAAATGCACGGCGTGCCAGCTCTGCACGGTGAATTGTCCGGCGAAAATCATTGTTCCGGCTCCGGGCGGAGACGGCCCGGTTTCGCTGGATCTGAGCCGGGGCGCATGTCGGTTCGACTGCAACCGGTGCACGCAGGTCTGTCCGACCGGAGCGCTGAAGCCGCTGACTCTGGAGCAAAAACAGAAAACGAAAATAGCGGAGGCGAAATTCAATCCGCGGACCTGCATCGTTTTTCAGGAGGGCGAACCGTGCGGACACTGCGCCTCCGTGTGTCCGGTCCAGGCGGTCACGCTCCGCAAAAACGGCACGCCCCGTCCGGTCGATACCGCCCTCTGCATCGGCTGCGGCGCGTGTCAGGAGGTGTGTCCCGCGGAAGAAAAGGCCATGACCGTTCATGAAATCGAAAGACAGATCCTTACAGATGTGGAAATATCCCAGGCTGGCGAATCTTGAAAATAACATAATCACGGAGGTGTAAAAATGTCGCTCGGATTTACGGAAATCATTTTGATTGTCCTGTTTGTTCTGCTCGTTTTCGGAGCCAAACGCATACCGGAGCTTGCCCGCGCGCTCGGACGGGCTTCGTACGAATTCAAAAAGGCGAAAAACGATCTGACATCCGAAAGTCAGGAACTCTTTGACGCGGCGGAAAAGGCAGCCGGGAAAGACGCGGAGAAAAAAGAGGAAGAGAAGAAGGCCTGATGCCCTGCGAAAAGGAAAATACGCTCATTTCACACCTGGAGGCGTTGCGCCGGACATTGCTTTGGATCATCGGTGCCACCGCGCTCCTGTATCCGGCGGCGTTTCTCCTGTCGCCGTATGTGATCGATTTTCTGGTGAAATGGAGCTTCCCGCCTGAAATCGGAAAACTCCATTACTTCGCGCCCATGGAGGTCTTCTGGGTGCAGCTGAAGCTGGCGCTGGTGATGGCGCTGGCAATGGCCTATCCGTGGAACATATTTCAAATCTGGCGTTTTGTGCTTCCGGCGCTCTACCGGAAAGAACGCCGGGCACTGGGGCTCTGGATCGTTTTTTCCTCCGTGCTGTTCGCCTGCGGGATCGCCTTCTGCATCGGATTGATTTTGCCGGTCCTGATGAAGTTTTCCGGCGGTTTTGCCACGCCGGAGCTCCAGCCGGTCCTCGGACTCGCTAATTTCCTGAATCTCGCCGGTTGGCTGATGCTCGCTTTCGGCGTGATGTTCCAGTCTCCGATCGCGGTGCTGCTGGCGGTGCGTTTCGGCGTGATCTCCGCGGAGACGATCCGCAGGAAGCGCCCCTATGTGATGACGGGGATCCTGATCGCCGCAGCGATCCTGACCCCGCCGGATATCGTAAGTCAAGTCATGCTGGCCGTTCCGACATGGCTTTTATTCGAACTCGGCCTGATTTTGGCCGGAAAGATGGAGGAAAGACAGAATGAACAGGCGTGATTTTCTGAAAAGTGCACTGACGTTCGCAGCCCTGGCGCCGCTGGCGAAGCTCCAGGCAAAATCAGGCGCGGACGGGGACAAGAGTTCCGATATCGTTTCCGGTCCGGGAATCACCCGCCGGCACTACAAAAATACCTCGATGACGCTTCCTCTCCTCGGCTTCGGCTGCATGCGGCTGCCGCGGCTCTCGCCCGACAAGCCGGAGATCGACTTCACGACCGCGGCAAAAATGGTCGACATGGCGATGAAGGCGGGATGCAACTATTTCGACACCGCCTACATGTACCACAGCGGCCTGAGCGAGCGTTTTCTCGGCGAAGCGCTGAAGAAGTATTCCCGCGATTCGTATTACCTTACCGACAAGATGCCTGTATGGTTTGCAAAAAGCGCGAACGATCTGGAAAAGATTTTCAACGAGCAGCTGAAGCGCTGTCAGACCGATTATTTCGACTTCTACATGCTCCACTCGCTGGACGAGAATCACTGGAGCAAGGCGCAGAAGTTCCGCGCATACGAATTCCTGGAGAAGATGAAAAGCCGGGGAAAGATCCGCAGGCTCGGTTTTTCCTTCCACGACAAGCCGGAAGTCCTGCAGAAGATCATCTCCGGCGGATCATGGGATTTCGCACAGATCCAGCTCAATTATCTGGATTGGGAGCTTTACCGTTCGCGCGAGCAGTACGAGATGCTGACCCGGGCGGGTATTCCGGTGATCGTGATGGAGCCTTTGCGCGGCGGCGCTCTCGCCACGCTTTCGCCCGAGGCCGAAGCGATCCTGAAAAAATCCGATCCGCAGGCGAGCTGCGCCGCGTGGGCGCTGCGGTACGTCGGAAGTCTGCCGAACGTGCTCTGCATCCTCTCGGGAATGACGCTCCCCGAGCACGTGGAGGACAATCTGCGCACGTTCACGCCCTTCAAGCCGCTGACCGACAACGAGCGTAAGGTGCTCAACGAGGCTCTGGCCGCCTACCGCAAGTGTCTTGCCATTCCGTGTACGGCCTGCCGTTACTGCATGCCGTGTCCGGTGGGGGTCGAGATTCCGAAGATTTTCGGGCTTTACAATCAGTACAAAATAACGGGCAACCGCTGGCTCTTCAGCAATAACTACAAGGCGATCGACGAGGATTCGCGGGCCTCGGCGTGCGTCGATTGCGGCGCATGTCTGAAAAAATGTCCGCAGAAGCTCGATATCCCGAATCTGATGAAAAAAATCGCCGGGGAATTCAAATAAAAAACACCTCAGAAAAAGGAAAAACAAAATGAACAGACTGGTCGCAGGAGGATTGATGATGGCTGGAATCCTAACGGGATGCGTTGAAAGCAATGCCGCAACGGCGGAACCCGTCGCCGTGGAGAAAGGCAAGGTCGCGGTGGTCTATTATTCGTGGAGTCCGGACGGAAACACCCGGTTCGCGGCGCAGACCATCGCGGCAAAGGCGGATGCAAAAATTTTCGAGATCAAGGCGGAAAAACCGTACAGCACCGACTACCGCACCTGCTGCGATGAGGCGAAGCCGGAATGCAGGGGCAAACAGCTCCGTCCGATTCAGGCGATCGAGGGGCTTGACCTCGCGCAGTATGACGTGATCTTCGTCGGCACGCCGAACTGGTGGGGAACCATGGCTCCGCCGGTGCGTACGTTCATGGCGCAGAATGCCGCCGCGCTTAAGGGCAGGACCGTCTGTCTGTTCCAGACCAATGGCGGCGGCGGAATGCAGCGGTGCGAAAAGGAGTTCGCCGAGCTCGTGCCCGAATCCAAAGTGCTCCCCGCGCAGGCGTTTTCGGGCAGATCGGTCCGGAACAGCGTGAAGGAGCTGGAAAAATTCGTCACCGATCGGATCTCGGTAAAATAACTCATCGGACCGGGTCGTCTGCCAAAATCCGCACCCGGGATTTTTCAGCTCACGGAGCCGGCTCGCCGGACGGAACGGGATCCCAGGTTTCATAACAGCGGATGACCCGCTCCATGCCGTCGGCGCTGTGCCGGTTCTTGTACTCTTCATAAAGATACAGGAACGCGATGTCCTTTCCGTAAACCCGGTCGATCAGGAAGCGGGAAAACGCGCACCGGGGCGCATGATCGAAGGTGAAGACCAGGACATTGCTCAAAAATCCGTTCCGGACCTTCTCGCGAAAATGGCCCGGCTGCGTACGGGATCCTTCGTACCCGCTGTTCCAGGGATTCATCGTGCCGGTCAGAGACGTGACAACGCCCCAGAAAAGAGCCAGCGCGAAGAGGAATCCGCACAGACCCTTTTTCCTCCGGACCTGGAAGGAGAGGAAAACGTAAAAAAGGAGGACCGGCGCCAACGGGATCAGAAAGCGGAATCCGTAGCAGAATCCGCCGTAATCGCTGGTAACGACGGCGAAGAGAAGTGCGGCGCCCAGCGCGCCGGAAAGCATGCATGCACAGACCCGGTCCTTCCCGGGAAACCGCCGAAGCAGAACGAGGAACAGGAAAAGACAGGCGGGCATGTAGAGGAAGAATCCTTCGCATCCGAAAAGGATGTCCCACGCATACCGGAGATAGTCCTTATGGACCATATCCGGTTTATGACTCAGAAGATACAGCGGCAGGGGCGATCCGTAGGATACGGCATTCATCCCCGCTTCCAGCGCCAGAAGCAGCGCTCCGCCCGCCGCGTACGCCGCCGCCCGGCGGATCCGGATGCGCCACTCTCCGGACGCCGTGACGCAAAGAACGAAAACGCAGAGTCCGTAGACGCCGCCCAGCACGAATTCGCAGTTGAAAATCAGACCCGCCGTCACGCCGCAGAAAAAGGAATCCCGGATCCGCCAGGCCGCAGACTCCGCCTTCTGAAGCTGCAGGAGCAGAAGCATCAGCAGAAGGGCGCAGGGGGTATGATTGTTGATGGTGACGGAGTAGGAAAAGACCAATGTGGAAAGGACCGCCAGCGCGGAGACAGCCGTCCTGGTCCGCGCTGAGGTGAATCCGCCGGCATACCTCGTGTATGCCAGATAAAACAGGATCCCCGTGCCCGCCGCCGTCAGGAAGTACAGCAGATTGATGAGGAACATCACCAGGGAGAAGTGACTTTCGAACGTCAGCCCGAACCCCTTCGCCAGCACGAAATACCAGCCCGTCGTCAGCCAGGTGAGAAGGGGCGGCTTGTCTCCGTACAGTCCGCCGCGGTAAACGGCTTTATCCGGCGTATGGAATATGCTTTCCCGGATGTCGAACGTTCCGTTGTCCACCAGCGACTGGATCACGGCGAGACGGCTGGTCTCGTTGCCGGACTCCGTCACATCCCGTTTGACGAAGAAGCAGGCGGCCGTCAGGAAAAGGAGAACCGCCGCACCGCCGATCCAGAGAAAATGCCGTGACGGAAGGATGTTTTTGAGATCCGTCATTTATCCGTCACAACTCCGTTTTTTCGGAAACTCCGCTGTCAGCGCTCCCAGCGGAATTCTCCGTTCACCATGGTTTTAAGCACTTTGAAGTCGGAATCAAGAATGACGATATCGGCCAGATATCCCGGCTCAAGACGGCCCAGATCTTTCAATCCGAGAGCGCAGGCCTGATTCCAGGAGGTGGTCTTGACCAGATCGGAAAGCGGCATGCCGGTAATCTCGGAGACGTTCCGGAAGGCATCGCAGATCTGGAGCGTGCTGCCGGCGAGAGCGCCGTTGGACGCCAGACGGGCGGCGCCGTCACTGACGACGACGGGAAGACCGCCCAGCGTGTAGTTGCCGTCGGGCATGCCGCTGGCCCGCATGGCGTCGGAGATCAGCTGGATGCGGTCGCATCCCTTGAGTTCGAACACCAGATCGATCATATCCGGACAAATGTGTAGTTTGTCGCAGATCAGCTCGATATATACGTCGTCACAGGCGAACCCGGCGCCAACCAATCCGATGTCGCGGTGATGCAGGGGGGACATCTGATTGCAGAAATGGCTCAGGTTTCTCATGCCGTGATCGTGGGCGGCCAGGAACTGACGGAATGTGGCGGCGCTGTGGACGCAGGAGGGTGTGATCCCTTCGGCCAGCAGCTGCGCGGTGAATTCCGCGGCGCCGGGCATCTCCACGGCATAGGAAATCTTGCAGACGGGGAAGATCTTCGCCAGACGCTTGACCTCTTCGATATCCGGAGGACGGACAAAATCCGGATTCTGCGCGCCGATGAATTTCGGGTTGATATAGGGTCCTTCCAGATGCACGCCGGGGATCCGGCATCCCTTCACGCCGCTTTTCACATATTCGGCCGCCGTGGCCAGCGCAGCGGCCAGCGTTTCCTCGGCCAGGGTCAGCGTGGTGGGCAGCAGCGTGGTCACGCCCTCTTCCAGTTTCTTCATCCCCATGCGGGTGACCGCTTCCAGCGTGGCATCGCTGAAATCGAGGCCGGAACGGCCGTGACAGTGCACATCGATAAAGCCCGGAACGACCATGTTGCCGCCCGCATCCACGACCCGGTCGACATCGCCGGGCAGGGCGTCGCCGGGCGCATAGATCCGGGCGATCCGTTCATCCCGGATGAGGATGGCGGCGCATTCGAGTTCGGTGTCGGGGGAGATGAGGCGGCAGTTCTTGAGAAGCGTTTTCATGTTGGACGTTCCTTCCGGATAAAATTTGGCAAAATTGCACGATACGGAAAGATAACGCGTTTTTTCCGTTTTTCAATGCAGAAAACAGAAAAAACGCGCGGGAGTACAGAACCGAACCGCCGGGAATCACTTCCCTTTCGGCACCATGCGGTCGAACCGGCAGTAAGGCCGCAGGACCTCCGGGATGGTCACGGAGCCGTCAGCCTGCAGATGATTCTCCAGGAACGCGATAAGCATTCTGGGCGGTGCGGCCACGGTATTGTTCAGCGTGTGGGGCAGATACATCTTTCCATCCGCGCCCTTGACGCGCATTTTCAACCGGCGCGCCTGGGCATCGCCCAGATTGGAGCAGGAGCAGACTTCGAAATACTTCTTCTGCCGGGGGCTCCATGCCTCGATGTCGCAGGATTTGACTTTCAGATCCGCCAGGTCGCCGGAGCAGCATTCCAGCTGACGCACGGGGATCTCCATGGAACGGAAAAGTTCCACGGACATCCGCCACATCTTCTCGTACCAGTCCATGGATTCCTCGGGCCGGCAGATCACGATCATTTCCTGTTTTTCGAACTGGTGGATCCGGTAGACGCCGCGTTCCTCCAGGCCGTGAGCGCCCTTTTCCTTGCGGAAGCAGGGAGAGTAACTGGTCAGGGTCTGGGGCAGATCGGATTCGGGTATGATCCGATCGATGAACTTGCCGATCATGGAATGCTCGGAGGTGCCGATCAGATAGAGGTCTTCACCCTCGATCTTGTACATCATGGCATCCATATCGGACTGGCTCATGACGCCCTCCACCACGTTGCCGTGGATCATGAAGGGCGGAATACAGTAGGTGAAGCCCTTGTCGATCATGAAATCGCGGGCGTAGGCCAGCACGGACGAATGCAGACGGGCGATATCGCCCATCAGGTAATAGAAGCCGTTCCCCGCCACGCGGCCGGCGCTGTCCATATCGATCCCGTTGAAGGATTCCATGATCTTCGTGTGATACGGGATCTCGAATTCCGGCACCAGGGGCTCGCCGAAGCGCTGGACTTCCACGTTCATGGAGTCGTCTTTTCCGATGGGCACGGAAGGATCCATGATATTGGGGATCTGCATCATGCAGGCCTGAAGATCGGCTTCGACCTGGGTCTCCTCGGCCTGGAGCGCGGCGATCCGTTCGCCGGACTGCGCCACCTCGGCCTTCACGGCCTCGGCTTCTTCCTTCTTGCCCTGCTTCATGAGCATGCCGATCTGCTTGGAAGCGCTGTTGCGGTTGGCAAGCAGGGTCTGAACCTCGGTTTTGATGGCGCGGTTCCGCTTGTCCAGCTCGAATGCCTTGTCTACCAGCGGGAGCTTCGCGTCCTGAAATTTCTTCCGGATGTTCTCCCGGACGAGTTCCGGATTTTCCCGAATCAGCTTGATGTCGATCATGGTATCATCCTCCGGTCAGAACTGGGGAAGCGGGAAACCGGCGGTGAAGGCATGGACTTCGTCCGCGATTTTCGCCAGGGCGGCATCGTCGTTCTTGTTGAGAACGGCGCGGTCGATGAAATCGGCGATCCGGAGCATTTCGGGCTCCTTCATGCCGCGGGTGGTGACGGCGGGGGTACCGATCCGGACGCCGCTGGTGACCATGGGCTTCTCGGGATCGAAGGGGATCATGTTCTTATTGAGCGTGATGGCCGCCTTGTCGCAGGCGATCTGGATCTCCTTGCCGGTGGCGTTCCGGGGCCGGAGGTCAACCAGCATCAGATGATTGTCGGTGCCGCCGGAAACGATCCGGAATCCCTTGTCCTTCAGCGCGGCGGCGAGGGCGGCGGCATTCTTGACGATCTGCTTCTGATATTCGCGGAATTCCGGGCTCATGGCTTCCTTGAAGCAGATGGCCTTCGCGGCGATCACATGCTCCAGCGGGCCGCCCTGAAGGCCGGGGAACACCTTCGAGTTGATCGCCTTGATGTATTTCTCACGGCAGAGGATCAGTCCGGACCGCGGTCCGCGCAGCGTCTTGTGGGTGGTGGTGGTCACCACGTCGCAGTAGGGCACGGGGCTGGGATGGACGCCCGCGGCGACGAGGCCGGCGATATGGGCCATATCCACGAAGAGGTAGGCGTTGGCCTTGTCCGCGATCTGACGGAGTCTGGGGAAGTCGATGATTCTGGGATAGGCGCTGGCTCCGGCCAGGATCATACGGGGCTTGCACTCCATGGCCAGACGCTCGACTTCATCGTAGTCGATCATTTCAGTTTCCGCATTCACGCCGTAGGGAACGATATTGAACAGCTTCCCGGAGAAGTTCATGGGATGTCCGTGCGTCAGATGTCCGCCGTGATCCAGGCTCATGGAAAGGACCGTGTCGCCGGGATTCAGCAGCGCGAAATACACGGCCATGTTGGCCTGACTGCCCGCGTGCGGCTGCACGTTGGCGGCCTCGGCGCCGAAAAGCTCCTTCGCGCGGTCGATGGCCAGCTTCTCGATCTCGTCCACAAACTGACAGCCGCCGTAGTAACGCCGTCCCGGATAGCCTTCCGCGTACTTGTTGGTCAGCACCGAGCCCTGCGCCGCACGGATCGCCGTGCTCGTGAAGTTTTCCGATGCGATCAGCTCGATCCCTTCGTTCTGACGGGCCGCTTCCCGGTCGATCCAGGCCGCCACTTCCGGATCCGCGCTGCGGATCGCCGCGATATCGTCATAGGTTCCTTTTTCCAGCTTTTCGAGACGGCGCAGATGGCGCGCATCACCGGAGAAGGGCGTGGCGAACCAGGTCTTGAGGAAACGGACCGATTCTTCTTCCGTGATGTGATCGGCAGGCAGGACCAGCACGTTGGAGCAGTTGTGCTCGCGGCTGGACTTCACCACTTTTTCGTTGTAGGCCACGGCCGCGCGGACTCCGTGGAACCTATTGGCATCGATCCCCATGCCGACGCCGGAACGGCAGAGCAGAACGCCCAGATCGATCTCGCCGCGGGTCAGCGCGAATCCCAGCGGATTCCCGAACTCGGAATAATCGTCCTGCGGATCCAGAACGAACGGGCCGAAATCCCGGCAGACGAAGCCCAGAGCCTCGATCTCCTTGATCAGTTTCTTCTTGAACTCGAATCCGCCGTGATCCGAAGCGATTCCCACCTTCAGTCCGGTCTTTCCCTGCCAATCTTCGATTTTCCGCATATCTTACTCCTGTCTTTGGGGTTCTTTCATAAGTTCACGATACATATTGTCCAGCGGACCCTTCATGTCCACAAAATACAACGAATAGATCTCCGCCGTTCCCCCGTACGGATCCGAAACGTCCCGGGCCGGGCCCCCGCGGAACTCCCCCAGCAGACGCACCCGGTCCGCCGCTTCCGGCAGCATCCGGAGGATCCGGGCCTTGTGGGAAGCCGTCATGGGCACGATCAGATCGGCCTCCTCCAGCATTTCCCGCGTCAGACGCCGGGCGGAGTGGTCGACGATGTCCGTGTGATAGGGCGCCAGGGCGATCCGGGTGAAGGGGGAGGATTCCTCGCCCTCCCAGGCATCCGTTCCGGCGGATTCGGCAAGAAGGATCTCGCCCGTCCCGTTTTTGCGCGACAGACTGTTGAAATACGCCTCACACATGGCGCTGCGGCATGTATTGCCCGTGCAGACGAACAGGACCTTCATTTTCGGAACGGATCTCCCGCGTTTTCCTTTGTTTCCGGCGACGATCAGGTAATATACATCCGTTTTCCGGAATCACCAGTCCCAAAATGAAAAAACAGGTCGGGAGTTTCGCCGTACCGCCAAAATATCCCGTTATCGACCGTATTTCCAGCCTTTGAAGTTGCACGCGGCGTTCCCGTTGATCCGGAAACAGATCCGATGCTTCCCGGTCAGCGGCACCTTCAGCAAAACCGTGAAATCTTCATAATTGCCCCATCCGCCCGTGCTTTTCAGGGGGATGACCGCAACTTCCGTTTCCGGCTGTCCGGGTACGGCGGTGAGGAGCTGAATGGATCCGCCTGCATACGCGGGATCCACCGCCGCGTTTACCGTTACGCTTCGCGCTCCGTCTGTACCGAAATCGACCGTGCCGAAAGCGATCAGCGCCCCGTCCTGAATATAGCCGATATGACTGTCATCCGAGGCCGCATTGCAGTACATATTGTCGGACCGGTCTTTGGCCGTGTAAAGGTGATCCGGGATTCCCGTAATCTTTATCCGGGCGAATTTAAGGACTGTGCGGATCGGTTTTCCCTTGTCGAAGGACGCAATTTTCCGGAGCGTTGTCTGAACGGCTTCCGCTTTCTCCCGACTGCCTTCCACCCAGACTTCCGTATGCAGCGGTTTCAGTTTGACCGGGCAGGCCGTCTGTGAAAAAACGGGAGCCTCTGCGCCCTCGCGGCAAATCCAGAATCCTTTTCCGCTTTCGACGTCCGGAACGGCGGAGGTATCCTCGTTCTGCTGTGTGTTGACAAACAGCCACATCCTTGTGCCGTCCTTGTCTTCCCAGGCGGAATTGGCGATGACCGGCATGGTAACATGCTGAGGGACATACCCGCCCCAGAGGGCATGTTCCATTTTCATGGTTCCGCCGAAATCGATGGGCGCCAGCATCCGTCCTTCATTGAACCAGTCCAGCAGAGCCAGCCGGATATGCATGGCCTTTTTGGTGAACAGTCGCCGGTCATCGGGTTCGTACATTTCGGAGGGGTAAAATCTTCCCAGCTGTTCGGCATTGACCAGCTGTTGTCCCAGAATGCTGAAAAATGACTGTTTATCGCCCGGACGGGGAAAATTGAACAGTCGGCCGACGAACTGGGCACGCCCCGAATAGATGGACTGATACAGCGGTATCTGATTGTCCTCCAGCCAGCGGCACACCACATAGCCGTCGAACTGCTTCAGATACGGTTCCGCATTTTCCTCTGTGGTGTGGCCGCAGTCGGGATGATGCGTATGCAGATAAGCGAAGAACCGGTCGAACATGGGCCAGTAGCCTTTTTCCAGCCAGAGAGAACTGTCATTCAGCAAATGACCGTGAGACGGATCGTAACACGCCCGGGGCATTGCGGTTCCGACCTGATCATGATAAATGCCGCTGAAACCGTAGTCGGAAACCTGTTTCACCAGATTCAGCATGACATCCTGCCATTCCCTGACATACGGGCACATCTTGACATACACTTCGTTTTTCCCGTAGTCTTCCTTGTAGACTTCCCCGCGCGGATCCTTGATTGCATATTTATATCCGTGGGACGTGTACATATAATCCGTATTGTCCGGTCCGTCGTTGATTTTCCAGAGCAGGTCGTCGATGTAGGGAATGGTGTAGATCCCGCCTTTCTGAAGTTCCCTGTTGATCCGCAGTACGAAATCTTTGATCGGAAAATGCGGATACCCCATTTTCCCTTGATCGTTCCAGTAATACCAGTGTCCGGCGAACGGCAGTTCGAAATATCCTCGCAGGTAAAGAAATGCGTCCCGGATGTCTTCTGCTTCCCGCTCGCCTCTGGTGCAAAATTTCATGCTGAGCGTATTATTCCGGAACCATTCCGGCGTGGATTTTCGAGGCAGTTCCGGGATCCACCAGGCCGCCTCCTTTTCCAGAAATCTCCGGTAGATCTGCCCTGCTTCGTACCATTGTCCCCGATAAAGCTCCACAACCGCTTTGCCGTTCAGCTTGAAACGATTCTTCCCGGGATTCACGATCAGCGAATTTTCCCAGCCGATGATCAGATTCTTTCTCCGTCCGTCCGCCAGCATGGCTTTGGTCCGGGCCAAACCGTCTTCG
>Ga0310696_10008616_pt1 | contig 11886 bp, 9 predicted proteins | sample AusTroGonzalo_MG_4_FD_203885 | JGI IMG/M metagenome (GOLD analysis project Ga0310696, IMG submission 203885) | Bovine rumen microbial communities from tropical cattle in Woodstock, Queensland, Australia - Gonzalo_02 (v2) (version 2) | ecosystem: Host-associated > Mammals > Digestive system >... | reverse complement strand
TTTCTGCACTTTGGATAATTAATACAACAAAAAAACAAAATTGTCAATACATCCGGACAGGAGCGGCACGGCTCACGCATGAATAATCTTTGAAACAACCTTTTCGAGATAATCATCATCATATGCACAATGTCTGCGACGACGAGCAATGGACATTTTGTCGTCCATGTTCTTGAGGACACTCAGGGCAATATGACGAACCACAGCGAAGTTTTCTGCCGTATGATCAGCCCTCATCCTTGAATGATCTTCTCTGAACGTTACATCCAGACACCAGTGCAGTGAACTCTCTACTCCCCAATGACTCCTAGCGGATGTTGCATACTCCTCCACATCAGTAAGAGAAGTGATATGATAATGCCTTTCTTCTGTAACTACGTTATTCTTTTCTATTCTGGATTCCATCATTCCAATTCCCCTCAACCCCTTCCAGTCTGATTGATAGAGTTTCAGAAAATCCGGATCTGTGCAAAGATAATAAATCCGTGTTTCTGTTCGTCCATGCCCCTTCTCCTCTGTCTTCGTGATCGCTAAAGGATGATCTTCGTAAAGGGTTTGATTTTCCAGTACTGAAGCAAAATGCTCTTGTGCCGCTCTGCATAATGTTGGCTGATTATCCTTCAACCCAATCGTATAATCTGCTTTCTTCCCTACGATCTTGGATACAATTTCTTTCTGGCAGCTCATTGCATCAGCTGTTATGATGCACCCTTCGATATCCAGTAACTCCAGTAGCATTGGAACTGCTGTAATCTCATTCGATTTCTCTTCTACTGCCAGTTGTCCAAATACTGCTTTTGCCTTATTGGCCCAGGCGCTAACCATATGCACGGGCTTCACATCTCCATCTCGGCTTCCACGCATTGTTTTCCCATCCAGGCTTAGTATTTCTCTTGCATGCTTTCCGCTTGCTTCCTGTGCCCATTCAATAAATTGCGCCTGAAATTCCTTCGGATCCATTGCCCCGAATATCCTACTCATCGTGTCATGCGAAGGAATCCCATTCTTCAATTCTAATCTTATCCGTTCTCGGAACCATTCAAGTTTTACCCGACAATAGTCTTCAATATCTTCCCATACATCGCAGCCTGCTATCACTGCACAGACGACAATCATGATCGTTTCAGCAAAATTATGCATAACCTTTGCTTGCTGTCGTGGATCATTTATAGCATTAAAGTACTTCGTCATTCATCATCACCTCGAAAAACTATTCGTGACGATGATTGTATATTCCTTTTGGTAACAATATTGTAATATTTAGTAATAATTGCGTTATAGTCTTAAGAATCATTTAATTCATGCGTGAGCCGTGATTCTTTACCACAGTATGCGATTGCATCCGCCCGGAGTGAAATCCATGCTTGAAAGTCGGAACTATATGTTTATAATAGTTGCCATACAAGAGAGGAGTGTGAGCATTTATGACGCAAAAGAAGCAAAGGGAATCAAATCTGGAGCTGCTGCGCATCGCCGCGATGATTCTGATTATCATTCACCATATTATCGTTCACTGCGTTCAACCGGAGCTGGAAAACAGCCAGCTGATTGAACAATTCAATAACGCGCATTTCAGCCAGCCGGCCCTGTACTGGCAGCTGTTTCTGGCGGAATTCTTTAATCCGCTGGGGAAGGCCGGTGTCGCCATTTTCATGCTGATTTCCGGCTATTTCCTGACAGAGCGGGGGAACGACATCAAAATCGGAAAGATTGCGGGCAAGCTGCTGGGGCATATCGCCTTCGTGACCGTTCTTCTGACCCTTGTGATTGCCGTTTACAATCCGGCTTCCGGAAAAACGGTTCAGATTCCGGACACGGATTTCTACTCCAGCAACTGGTGGTTCGTGGGCTATTATTTTGCCGTTGTGTTCCTGGGAAAATACTGGCTTTGCAGCTGGCTGAACAAGCTTTCCAAAGAAGCCTATGCCGGCCTTTTGCTGGCCCTTGCGGGGCTGTTCTGTTTCCAGTGGATCCGGATGCTTTTGAGTTTCTCCTTGGTGCTGCCCACCCTGATCGCCGGCCTTTTCATGTTCGCGCTGGGCGGATATATCAAGAAATTCGATCCGTTTAAAAAAGTTCCCTCTGCTGTGCTGATCCTGGCGTTTGTGTTGCTTTGTGCCTGGGTAATGTTCAATTACCGGAACGTGACGATGAATGCCATTGCCGAATATGCAAAAAATGAACTTGGCGAAGCTTATGCGCCGCGCGCGGTTTCCTACAGCGAGTACCACATCCTTCCCATCCTGCAGGGGCTCCTGCTCTTTGAACTGTTCCGGCGGATCAGGATTCGCGGCAATCGGGTGATCAATACTCTTGCCGGGGCTTCCTTTATGGTGTATCTGGTGCATGACGTGGAATTCATCCGGGGAATCTGGAAACAGAATGATTTCATTACCCTGCTTTATGAACAGCCTTTCCTCTTTCTTCTGAATCTGCTCAAATGGGCTGTGATCATTTACGCGGCGGGCCTTCTTGCCTATGCCTGCTACAGCGCTCTGGCCCGATGGATCCGCCGGTACCGGGAGAAGACACCTGAATGATTCTGCTTTCCGGTAATCTGCTTCTCCGAACGGTTCCACCAGCTTCTTCCGAACCTGTTCCCTGAGTGCCTCCAGCTCTTCCCTGTACTTTTCATCCGCACAGTACACGATTTGTGAATCCATCAGTTTGGAGATATGGGGGTGTTTGTATTCAGCATCCCGCTTCAGGCTTTCCCAGCTTGTGCAGCAGATATCATGCCCCACACCCGGGTCTTCCTGGACAAAAGTGGTTATTGTGCAGAAAACGCGCCCTGCGAAGTATCGCGGGGCGCGGAATTGAAAACATCAGAGGTTTACGAAACTTACCAATTCTTCGTGCGGGGCTTTGGCCTTTTCCGTCTGAAGCTCGTGGAGCATCATGGCCAGCTGGCCGTCGGGACCCTGGACCTGCTGGCAGCGGGCGGTGAGGGTGAAATAGGTTTTATTGTCCGGCGTGCGGTCACCCTTGCAAACCCAGCCGCAGGGCGCGATATCGTTGGAGCAGCAGGTCATGGCGTTGCGGGCGAAGTAGTAATACCCCTTCGGGAAGTTTCCCCGCTTCCAGGCCTGACCCACGAGGCGGATGCGCTTATCGTGGTAGCGCTCGGGATGATCCATGCTGTCGACATAGAAGATACCGAACTGCTCATCGGAGATGACGATCGGATCGGCCTTCATATCATAAGGCAGATCTTCGTCGGTGATGCCGTCATCGACGGTGCCGTCCAGATTCTCGAAGAAAATGGTGGCGTTGGCGTTCATGGCGCGCAGCTGCTTCCGCCAGGAAGCCTTGTTGAACTCCGGCTTGCAGCGGTTGATGGTGATCATATCCGCAAACTTCATCGGATCGGTGAGGAGTTTGCGCATATTGGTCATGTAGTTGTCAAAGGTGCCGCCGTCGGCGGTGGTGACCATCTGGGCCCAGTCCCAGAGGCGGGGGAGCCGGAGGGTATCCAGCTTGTCGACGCCCCACATGGAATTGTATTCCAGGATGACACAGGTGGGCTTATGCTCATTTTCCAGCTCCTGGAGACGTTCGGAGTTGAGCTCCTCTTCCTCCTCGAGCATGACGAGGACACCCTTGTTCTTTTTCAGGGATTCCCCGTCCCATTCCTTTTCACCGTCTTCACAGCAGACGATGAGAACCTTTCCGCCGCCTGTGAAGCGTTCATTGCCCAAAATCGTGAGACCGAGGGTGGTTTTACCGCTTTCAAGGAAGCCGGTGAGGAGATAAACCGGTACAAATCTGCGAATCATAGATGAAACAGCTCCGTCAATGCTTTTTCGTTCAGATCGGCCCCGATGACGCAGAGGCGGCCGGTGTAATCGGCGCTGCCGTCGCGGAGGTCGATCTCGCCGGGAACATAATCGAACTGGAACCATTCGCCGGCTGCGTTCTGCAGGATGCCCTTGGCGCGGAGGATTCGTCCGTACTCTTCCTCATCGGAGAGCTTCGAGAGAATATCACGGATTTCGTCCTTCTCATAGCGCTGGGCCGTTTCGAGGCCGATGTTGCCGAAGACTTCGTCGGCGTCATGCTCACCTTCGCCATGGTGGTGATGGTGATGATGATGCTCATGGCCGTGATCGTGGTCATGATGATGATGTTCATGTTCGTCGTCATCATGGTCGTGATCGTGGTGATGATGTTCGTGATCATGATCGTCATCGCCGTCATCATCGTCATGATGATGCTCATGCTCGTGGTCGTTGTCATCGTCGTCATGCTCGTGATGGTGGTGATGATGTTCGTGTTCGTCTTCCTCATCGTCATCATCATCTTCAAGGGGCGCGAACCAGATCGGCTTGCCGTTTTCGATGACTTCGAGAATGAAATCGGGCTCCATATCGTCCCAGGGGGTGGTGATGATTCGGGCGTCCGGATGGGCCTCGGCGATCAGCTGGCGGCTCTTTTCAACGCGGTCGGGAGAGAGGAGCTGGGTACGGCTGAAGATGACGGTGGAGGCGCTCTTTACCTGATCGAGGAAGAATTCGCCGAAATTCTTCATATACATACGACACTTTCCGGCGTCCACGACGGTGGCGCTGCCGCCGACCTCGATTTCGGGATGGCGGGTTTTCGCCTTTTCCACAGCGGAGAGAATTTCGCTGAGCTTGCCGACGCCTGTGGGCTCCACAAGGATACGATCCGGATGGTAGGTGTCGATCAGCTGGTCCACGGCGGCCTGGAAATCGCCGGCGAGGGTGCAGCAGATGCAGCCGGCGTTCAGCTCGGTGACGGTGATACCGGCATCCTTCATGAAGCCGCCGTCGATGCCGATTTCGCCGTATTCGTTCTCCAGCAGGACCACCTTTTCATTGCGGAGGCTGCCGGTGAGGAGCTTTTTGATGAGGGTTGTTTTTCCGGCTCCGAGGAAACCGGAGATGACGTTGATTTTTACCATAACTTTTTTCCTTCTTTCCAAGGATTTAGTGAGATTTGCATCCGCCCTGCGGGCGGCAGGGGGAGACTTCTCTCTTCTGCCGACTGACTGTCGGCCTTCCTTATATAACGCTAACTATTGAAACTGTCAAGGAGTTTAAGAAAAAACTGCGAGATGAATCTCACAGTAAGAAAAAGCCTGTGACAGGATTTTCGGGGGCGAACAGGAGAATCAGGCCGGATGTTTCGGGGCGAATATCAATCCTCATCCTCCTCGAGGAAGACGTTGCGGGCGTTGCGGTTGGTTTCCAGAACGTAGCGGACGATGAAGAGCTTGGCATTCTCGATATGCTCGAGCATCAGGCGGGAAGCCTGGGTCCATTCGCCGCGGATGCAGCAGGCAGCGATTTCATAATGCTCATCCTGAGCCAGCTCATCCCGGGGACGGTTCTCCGTCAGGACCCGGTAACGGTACACCTGGTCGGCGATCATGGCATAGACCGAACGGAAATAGCGGTTATTGGAGGCGGTGATGAACATCTGGTGAAACTCATCGTCCACGCGATAGAGCTCCTCGGTCGGGAGATCCTTCTTGCGAAATTGCATGGTATAGCGGGCGTAGATCTCGTCGGAAATGCGGTTGCCGTATTTCAGGACAGCGGCGGGTTCCAGGAGGCAGCGAACCTCGAAGAGTTCCTTGATGCTGTTCATGGACACACGGTTTACCTGAATGCCTTTTTTGGGTTTGATGGATACAAGATGCTCCTGCTCGAGGCGGGAGACGGCGTCGCGCACGGGTGTGCGGGAGGCGTTCAGCATGTCGCAGAGCATATCCTCCGTCAGCATGGTGCCGGGAAGAATTTCACAGGAGACGATTTTTTGTTTCAGGGTTTCATAGGCTACCTGCTTCAGGCTTTTGGACAGGTTCTGATCATTTTCAGACATCGGAGATTTCCTTTCTTCATCATCAACGGGATTCTCAAAAAAGGTTCCGCAGAAGTGATCCAACAAAGGGATTCGAGTGCATTATATTGATGTATACAACAAAAGTCAACATGGAATGTAAAAAAACGCCTGAAGATGACCAAATAAGACAAAAATGTTAAATTTTCACCGATTTGAAGATAATAATTGACAGCCTGCGGCAGTCTGTTGTATACTTCAGAACGAAAAGAGCCACTCAGGCGACCAAAAAACAGGAGGTACGTACAAATGGCACAGCTGAATTACCAAGTTCTGAGGGAATCCGGATACAACGGATACGTGCTTGAAAACGCTCCGGAAAAAGTGATGCAGTTCGGGGAAGGAAACTTCCTTCGGGCATTTGTTGACTACTTCATTGATATCGCGAACGAGAAAGCGGACTACAACGGAAAAGTTGTGCTGGTGCAGCCGATCGCCCAGGGGCTGACGGAACTGATTAATCAGCAGGAAGGCCTTTACACCCTCTACCTTCGCGGCAGCGAGAACGGGGAGAAGGTGGACGAGAAGCGAGTGATCAGCTGCGTGAGCCGGTGCGTAAACCCCTACGGTGAATGGGACAAGGTGCTGGAGCTGGCGAAGAGCGACGACCTTGAGATCATCGTTTCCAACACGACGGAAGCGGGCATTGTTCACGACACGGAAAGCACTTTCGACCAGAATCCGCCGACCAGCTTCCCGGCAAAGCTGACACGGGTGCTTTATGAACGGTGGAAAGCCGGGAAGAAGGGCCTTGTGATCCTGAGCTGCGAGCTGATTGACAACAACGGTAAGGAACTTCAGAAATGCGTGAACCAGTACATTGACGACTGGAAGCTGGAAGACGAATTCCGGGCGTGGGTGAACGACGAAAACATCTTCTGCAGCACGCTGGTGGACCGGATTGTTCCCGGACGGATCCGGGACGCGGAAGAAGTGAAGCGCCTGGCGGAGGCGAACGGATACGACGATCCGCTGACGGACGTCGGCGAGGTGTTCGGGATCTGGGTGATCGAAGGACCCGACGGACTGGAAGACCGGCTTCCCTTCAAGAAGGCGGGCGTGCCGGTGATTGTGGTGCCGGACGTGACGCCCTACAAGAAGCGGAAGGTTCGCATTCTGAACGGTGCGCACACGGGATTCGTGCTGGGGGCCTATCTGGCGGGATTCGACATCGTTCGGGACTGCATGCGCGACGCAATCGTGCTGGGCTACATGAACAAGATGCTGAACGAAGAAGTGATTCCCACGCTGCCGCTGGACAAGAAGGATTTGGAAGACTTCGCCAGGGCGGTTCAGGATCGGTTCAACAATCCCTTTGTGAATCACGAGCTGATGAGCATCAGCCTGAACAGCACGAGCAAATGGCGGGCGCGGAACATGCCCACATTCCTCGACTATGTTGCGGCGACGGGCAAGCTTCCGAAGGTGCTGACGGCCAGCTTCGCGGCCTACATCGCGTTCTACAGCAATGACATTCAGGAACTGACGGACAAGGGCCTGGTCTGCCGGCGGCCGAAGGGCAACAACTATACAGTCAGTGACGACCGGTGGGTGCTTGAATTCTACTGGAACCACAGGAATGACAGCCCGGAAGAGCTGGTTCACGCGGTCATGACCAACACCGACATGTGGGGACAGGATCTGACGGAGGTTCCAGGATTTGAGAAGGAAGTCGTTCGGATTCTGAAGCAGATCCGCGAGGAAGGCGCGCTGGCGGCTTACCGGGACTGCCTGGCCTGAGACCTGAGGGAGGGGCTTGGTTCATGAAAGAGATGGTTCGGATTACGCCCCGGGACCTGGTGGCGGTGGCTCTGAAACCGCTGAAGGCCGGGGAAACGGTCTCCTACGGAGACGGGGAGATCACCCTGAAAGACGACCTGCCCATGGGGCACAAGGCGGCCCTGCGGGACATCCGGAAGGGCGAAGCCGTGATCAAATACGGCTTTCCCATCGGGGAAGCGACAGAGGACATTCCCGCCGGCGGTCACGTGCACACCCATAACCTGCACACGCTGCTGAAGGGCGAGATGGACTACGAATGGCATCCGACGCATCCGGAAACGCGGAAGACGGCGCCGGCAACCTTCCGGGGCTACCCCCGGGCGAAGGGGCGGCCAGGCATCCGGAACGAACTGTGGATCCTGCCGACGGTAGGCTGCGTGAACGACGTGGCGAAGGCCCTGGTGAAGCGGGCGGAGAGCCTTGCCGGTGGGAGCGTTGAAGGCGTTTACGCCTTCCCGCATCCCTACGGCTGCAGCCAGCTGGGAGACGACCAGAACAACACGCGGAAGGTGCTGGCAAACCTGGCCACCCACCCGAATGCGGGGGGCGTACTGCTGCTGGGACTCGGATGCGAGAACAGCGGGATTGAACAGATTAAACCCTTTATGGGCGACTATGACGAAAGTCGGGTCCGGTTCCTGATCTGTCAGGACGTGCCGGATGAACTGGAAGCCGGGATGGTGCTGCTGGAAGAACTGGCGGAGCGGATGCGGCTTGATCAGCGGGAAGACTGCAGCGCGGCGGACCTGGTGGTGGGCCTGAAGTGCGGCGGATCGGACGGGCTAAGCGGGATTACGGCCAATCCGACCATCGGGGTTTTCAGCGACCTGCTGACCGGGATGGGCGGCACGACAATCCTCACGGAAGTACCCGAGATGTTCGGGGCAGAAACGATCCTGATGAACCGGTGCGAAAACGAGGAACTGTTCGGAAAGACTGTGCGGCTGATCAACGACTTTAAGGGATACTTTGAAAGCTATCACATGCCGGTTTACGAGAATCCTTCGCCGGGGAACAAGGCCGGCGGGATTACCACCCTGGAAGACAAGGCGCTGGGCTGCACGCAGAAAAGCGGGTCGTCGCCGGTGCGCGGGGTGCTGGCCTACGGCGAGAAGGTGACGACGGCGGGACTGAACCTGCTTTCGGCGCCGGGGAACGACCTGGTGGCCTCGACGGCGCTGGCGGTGAGCGGTGCGCAGATAATCCTGTTTTCCACGGGGCGAGGGACACCCTTCGGATGCCCGGTGCCGACGCTGAAGATTGCTTCCAACACACCGCTGGCGGAGAAGAAAAAGAACTGGATTGACTTCAACGCAGGCAGACTGCTGGAGAACAGGACGCTGGAGGAACTGGGCGCGGAACTGATGGAGAAGGTGCTGCGCACAGCCGGCGGCGAGCCGGCACGGAACGAGGCGAACGGGTTCCATGATTTGGCGATATTTAAGCAAGGCGTGACGCTTTAGAGGTTGTAGGGTTAAAACGCACTTTGCGCTCAGGGACTTGCGCGTTTCGCGCTGATTTTGAGGAGGTTTGGGTTTTATGACTGAAATGATGAAGAAACTTCAGAAGATCGGGATTGTTCCCGTGGTGGTACTGGACCGGGCGGAGGATGCTCTTCCTCTGGCAGAGCGCCTGATGAAGGGTGGACTGCCCTGCGCGGAAGTGACCTTCCGGACGGCGGCGGCGGAAGAATCCATCCGGCAGATGGCGAAAGCCTTTCCGGAAATGATCGTCGGCGCGGGAACCGTACTGACCACGGAACAGGCGGACCGGGCCATCGACGCGGGCGCGAAGTTCATCGTGAGCCCCGGATTCAATCCGAAGGTGACGGAATACGTGCTGAAAAAAGGCGTTCCGATGACACCCGGGATCTGTACGCCGACGGAAATTGAAGCGGCGATGCAGTTCGGGCTGGACGTGCTGAAATTCTTCCCGGCGGAACCGGCGGGCGGCCTGAAGATGATCAAGGCGGTGGCGGCCCCCTATGTGGGCGTGAACTTCATGCCCACCGGCGGTATCAGCGCGGCGAACGTGCGGGACTATCTGGCCTACGACCGGATCGTGGCCTGCGGCGGAAGCTGGATGGTAAGTGGGAAGCTCGTTAAAGAAGGCAAGTTTGACGAAATCGAACGGCTGGTTGCGGAAGCGGCCGGAATCGTGAAAGAGATCAGGGGGTAAAAAGAAATGAAACTGAACGTGAGACCGGCGGAAGAATGCCGTTACGACGCGGTATCCCTGGGAGAGATCATGCTGCGGCTGGACCCCGGCGAGGGCCGGATCCGCACGGCGCGGGAATTCAAGGTTTGGGAAGGCGGCGGAGAATACAACGTGGTGCGTGGGCTGCACAAGTGCTTCGGCCTGCGGAGCGGCGTGCTGACTGCCTTTGCGGACAACGAAGTGGGCAAACTGCTGAAGGACCTGATTGAGCAGGGCGGTGTGGATACGAGCCTAATCTGCTGGAAAAAGACGGACGGCATCGGCCGCATCTGCCGGAACGGCCTGAACTTCACGGAGCGGGGCTTCGGTATCCGGGGCGCCGTAGGCTGCTCCGACCGGGCGAATACCGCTATTTCCAAGGCGACGCCGGAAGACTTCAACTTTGACTACGTATTCGGAACGCTGGGCGTGCGGTGGCTGCACACAGGCGGCATTTACGCGGCACTGAGCGAGCAGAGCTGCGAAACGGTGATTGAAGCGTGCAAGATGGCGAAGAAATACGGCACGCTGGTTTCCTATGACCTGAACTACCGGCCTTCCATGTGGTCCGCCATCGGCGGCCTGGAAAAGGCACGGGAGGTCAACCGGGAAGTGGCCAAATATGTGGACGTCATGATCGGCAACGAGGAAGACTTTACGGCCTGCCTGGGCCTTGAGGTTGAAGGAAATGACGAAAATCTGAAGGCGCTGAACCTGACCGGATACTACAAGATGATCGAGGAAGCGGCAAAGCAGTATCCCAACTTTAAGGCCATTGCCACGACGCTGCGTACGGTGAAGACCGCGACCGTCAACGACTGGAAAGCGATCTGCTGGGCGGACGGGAAGGTTTACATGTCCAAGGAATACGATAACCTTGAGATTATGGACCGGGTCGGCGGCGGCGACTCTTTTGCCTCCGGACTGATCTACGGTCTGATGACCACAGGGGATCCGGAACTGGCCGTGAACTACGGCGCGGCGCACGGTGCTCTGGCAATGACCACGCCGGGCGACACCAGCATGGCCAGCAAGGAAGAAGTTGAATCGATTATCAAGAACGGCAGCGCACGCGTGAAGCGGTGAGATTTCAGGATTCAGGGAGGCTGCTGCGACGCGGCAGTGGTCAGTGAGTAGTTATAAGAGGAGAGGAACTTTATGAAACAGTTTCTGGATCGGGATTTTCTTTTGAACACCGAGGCGGCGAAGATTCTTTATCACGAGGCGGCGGAGAAGCAGCCGATTATCGACTATCACTGCCACCTGAGCCCCCGGGAGATTTATGAGGACATCCGGTATGAAAACATTACCCAGGTCTGGCTGGGCGGGGACCACTACAAGTGGCGCCTGATGCGCAGCGCCGGCGTGCCGGAGAAATACATCACCGGCGACGCCAGTGACTGGGAAAAATTCGAAAAATACGCGGAAGTGCTGGGGAAGGCCATCGGGAATCCCCTGCACCACTGGAGCCACCTGGAACTGCGGCGGTTCTTCGGATATGAAGGCATCCTGAACAAGCAGACGGCGAAGGAAGTATGGGAAGCTGCCAATGCGAAGCTGCAGAGCGAAGGATATACTTCCCGGGGACTGATCCGGATGAGCAATGTGGATACGATCTGCACAACGGACGATCCGGCGGACACCCTTGAATGGCATGAGAAACTGGCGGCGGACAAGAGCTTCCCGGTCACCGTGCTGCCGGCATGGCGGCCGGACAAAGCCATGAACCTTGAAAAGGCAACCTATCCGGAATACATTGCGCAGCTGGAAGCGGCGGCGGGCATGGAAATTGATTCCTTCGAAGCGCTGCTGAAAGCGCTGCACAAGCGGCTGGACTTCTTTGCGGAGCGGGGATGCAAGCTGAGCGACCACGCGCTGAACTATGTGATGTATGCCCCGGCGAAGGAAGAAAAGATTGAAAAAATCTTCCGGCACCGGATGGAAGGCACAATGCCGGATGCGGACGAGGAAGCGAAATTCAAGTATGCCTTCATGAAAGCCATGGCGGCGGAATACGCGGAGCGCGGATGGGTGATGCAGCTG
>Ga0310696_10008614_pt1 | contig 11887 bp, 14 predicted proteins | sample AusTroGonzalo_MG_4_FD_203885 | JGI IMG/M metagenome (GOLD analysis project Ga0310696, IMG submission 203885) | Bovine rumen microbial communities from tropical cattle in Woodstock, Queensland, Australia - Gonzalo_02 (v2) (version 2) | ecosystem: Host-associated > Mammals > Digestive system >... | reverse complement strand
GTGTGTGTTTTAAAAGAAGGGCCCGGTGGCTCCGGGCCCTACGGATTAGCGGTAGTCGTTCTCGACGCCGAGGGCGATGAAGGGAAGCTCGATCTCCATGAACTTGTCGTTCTGGTTGATGGACTTCGGCTCTTCGGTGAACTCGACGCCGCGCACGAGATCGGTGTGGATCACGTCGCCCATGGACGGGTTGCCGTAAGCCACCACGATGTCGGTGGTGATGTCCAGGATGCTGCCGGTCGCAGATGCCGCCTGCAGGGCGATGAGCTCGGACTGCAGGATGCGTACGGAGCCGGTGTAGGACTTGTTGCCGCGCTGGATGCCGTGCGGCATGTTGCCCTTCGCATACAGGGCCTCCTTCTCCTGGGCAGAGCTGTAGCTGATGCCGCGCAGACCGGTGACGTCCCGGTTGGCCAGCACCACGGTCACATCGGACCATTCATATTCACGAGTGTTGAACATAAGGCGTTAGCTTTCGTTGTTGGTCAGGAATCCCAGGTTCACCTCGATGTCACGCGCGTAGCCGTAAGGACGCACGCGCAGCGTCGCGATGACTTTCGAGGTGCTCAGCACGTTCTGCGCCGGGTTGATGAAGCAGACGCATCCGGAGCCGTCGACCAGGCTGAGCTCACCCTGTGCGCCCATCTGGCGGTTGATGGCTCCCTCGACGGCGGCCTGCCAGCTCTTGAGGACGGGCGCCTGCATGGTGCCGTCGGTGTTGACCTCGATCTCGTCGAGTAAGAACTGCAGCAGCGTCAGGTAGGCGATGCGGGCAGCCTTGTCGACGGTGCGGCGGGCAGTCAGGTGCGCGTAGTCGTCGGAAGGGATGCAGGCGAGGCGGTCATCGTTGAAGAAGTAACCGTCCTGGCCGTAGAAGATGCGCGGCGTGATGTAGCCCTTGCCGTAGATCGTCTCCACGTCGTCCATCACGTCGTCGACGAGCGAAGCGCCGAGATAGAAGGAGTCCGGAGCGAGCGGCCCGTCGGCCACGCGGCCGATGTTGCGCTGCACGGGGATGGATGCGATGCGGCCGGCGAGGACGCCGACGGCGGCGTTCTTCGTCGACGCCGGGGAGCCGGCGGTACCGCCGACCTGCGTGTCGCCGATGAAGATGCCCACGCGGTTGTATGTGGAAGAGGAGAGATCCCGCAGGGAAGATGCACCAGCGTAGGCACGGCCCTCCAGGATCACGAAGATCGGGGAGTAGAAGTGGCTGGCGGCGTAGTCCGCGAGGTCCTGAGCCTTCGGGAGAGCCGTGAAGACATCAGGATCCAGGCCTTCAGTGACGGACGGCGACGCGGAGCTCTGCTCTGCGACGAGGATGCCGCGCACGATGCCGTGCAGGCTCTCGATGATCGCGGGGAGCGGTCCGTCGAGATGGTTGAGCGCGGTGGTCATCGTGTACGTGTTCGCCAGACCCAGAATGTAGAGCGGCGTGCCCTCCTCAGCCTCTCCGTAGAACTGATCCACCAGCTCGACCATGCGGGCATTGGCGGACGACGTCACGCCCATCGCCTTGAGGTCGGCCGGGCGGACGATCCGGTACGGCGTGCCCAGGGCGAAAGTGTCGGACACCGCAGCTGCTCCGATCACGCAGAGCATCAGCAGGCCGTCCTGGCTTTCGGGGGCTGCGCCGAGCAGTCCGTTGAGATAGTTGATTTTAACTCTAGGAAGCATGATTTTTCTTGGTTTTAAAATGTGCCGCCACCGGTAAGGCGCCGGGGGCGGCACACGTTAAACATTGGAGTCTGTCCGGAGACTAGCTCACGGTGATGATGGCGTAGGCCTCGGCTTCGCCGTTCTTGGCCTTCAGGATGGTCGAGCCGGCGGAGACGCCGGTGACGGTCACGGAGGCACCCTCATCATCGGAGATGGTTGCGACTGCCTCGTCGATGACCTCCCACTTGGTCTTTGCGGACTCGCTGGAAGGCGTCGCGGTGGCGGTCACGAGCTGCGTGCCAGCCTCGGCGATGGTGATGGAGTCGTCGTCGAGCGTCAGGGCGGTCACCTCGACGTCGGTCACGGTGACGATGGCAAGGACCTCCTGGTCGCCGTTCTTGGCCTTCAGGATGGTCTGGCCGATGGCCTTGGCGGTGACGACCACAGAGGCGCCCTCGCCGGTGCTGATGGATGCGACGGTGTCGTCCTCGATCTCCCAGCGGGTCGATGCGGACTCGGTGTTCGGCGTGGCGGTGGCGGTCACCGTCTGGGTGTCGCCGATCTCCAGCACGACGTCGGTGTCGTCGATCTCAAGACCGGTGACGGCGACGGCGTTGGCGGACACGATGGCGTAGACGCCCTTCTTGTCGTAGCGGCGGATAGCACCGCCGACGCGGACCAGGAAGGAGTAGATGTCGCCGAAGTACAGCGGGTTGTCGGTGCTGTCGAACATCACGACCTCACCGAGGGCGCGGCTCACGCAGTCACGCTGCCAGGCGAGAGCGCCGGCATTGTCGGTCGCAGCGCCGGCATCGCTGAGGGCCTTGAGCGTGCCGTCCGCGGCGAAGCGGTAGACGGTGGAGCGCATCATGACCTCGAAGCCGTAGAGCATACCCATGACGCCACGCTTGACGTCGGCAGCCTGGAAGAAGCCGATGGCCTGCGTCTCGGTCATGCCGTCCAGCAGCTGCTGGTACATGTCGGCGTCGAGCAGGAGGACACGGCCGTCGATGGGCACGTTGTCGGCGTTCATGAGCTTCTGGAGGTTGGAGACGTCCTTCGTGCTGATGGACTTGCGCAGGCCGGTGGCGGAAGGGGTCCAGGCGGACACGGCCTTTCCGGTGGTGAGCACGCGCTTCCCGGCGGCCGGGCACCAGTTCTTGAGCATGGCTTCGGCGGCGTGGAAGATGATCTCCTTGCGGTCCTGAGAGATCACGCTGTTGCGCTTGTTGTAGGACAGCTCGACCATGTCGGCGTGGGGGATGCGGACCGGATTGGTCGTCAGCTCGTCGAGAACGTAGTCGATGTCCTGGTCGTTACGGACGTAGGCGGTAGCCGGGTAGCTATCGCGGTTGAGCACGACACCGGACGGGGATCCGGCGTTCGGGATGTGGACCCGCTTGCCCTCGTTGACATACATGTCATCGTTGACTGCGCGGGAGAGGAAACTGTCGTCGGCAAAGAGACCTTCGATGATGTCCCGCTGCCAAATTTCTTTCTGTACTGCCATATTGCTGAAAAATTATAGGTTACTTACCGAAGGCCTCCTTGAACTTGGCCGCGTAGAGCTCCGGGTTTTCCTTGAGCTCGGCGAGGCGGTTGGCCTTGTCGATCTCATCCCAGGACATGTGGGCGAGGTCCTTGGCAGCGCCAGAAGCAGCTGCGCCGGCGGCGCCCTTCAGAACGTCTGCGATGTTGACGGGCTGCTGCTTCGCCGGCATCGCGTCGATGATCTTGCGCGTGTTGGTCTCGTCGACCGCCAGGAGCGCAGTGTAGGTGTCGACCTGGTCCTTGGCGATGCGGCCTTCGGACACGGCCTTGTTGAGATACGCCGAGATCTCGGCCTCCTTGGCAGCTTTCAGCTGATCCTTGAGGCTGTCGACCTGCGCCTGGAGCGCCGGCACTTTGGCGGCGTCGTTGGCGAGCGTCCTGATCTGATCGAGAGCCTGCTCTTCGTTCAGATCCTTGAAGGAAACCTCCTTCGTCAATTCATTGAAAAAATCCATTTTATGCGTTTTAATAGATGGTTTGCGATTGTCTTCCAGGTGGGAATTCGCGAAGGCGTAGGCAGCCTCTGCGGTGGGAGCGGGCCCGAGGATCTCGGCGCCGGCGACGTCGAAGATGTCGTCACACAGCCCGCGGCGCATGGCTTCGTCGGCGGTCATCCAGTGGTCCTCGCCGTCGAAGAACTCGGCGCGGACATCTTCCGGAGTCATCCCGCACTTGTTGCCGATCATCTCGGAGAGCGAGCCCTCCAGGCTCTCGATCATGTCGGCGCACTTCCGGAGAGCCTCGGCGCTGCCGTTGCAGCCGCCGCTGACCTGGTGGAGCATCAGGCGGGAGAAGCGCGACATGTGGAGCGGCTTTCCGCACAGGGCGATCACCCCGGCGATGGAAGCGGCTACGCCGTCGATGTAGATGTTGATGTCTGCGTTGGATGCGCGGAGCGCGTTGTATATGGCCATGCCGGCGAACACCTCGCCGCCGTTGGAGTTGATATGCACGTCGATGAACGGGAAATCCTGCTGCAGGGCGAGCAGCTCGGAGACTACGCGCTCAGGGTTGACGGCGGCCTCCTGGCCGATGGCTCCGTAGAGCATGATCGATGCGTGACCCTCAGACGTGATCACGACGTTGAAGAATTTGCATTTCGCTTTCTTGCTCATAAGTCAAAATTATCGATAACTCGTTGCATCGCAAAAATGCGTATACTTTTCTGAAGAAAAAAATCTACATTTTACGCCATCTAACGCAGTGATATGCAGCATTGTGCGCGCATTTATGCGTTAAAATATAGATTCGCGAATCTCATAATAAAAAGCAATCTTTGCGAAAAAGATTACTTATGGCAGCACAGCTCAAGAACAACCAGAAGAAGACCATCGCGAAAGAGCTCTACCTGCACGGCGACTACACCTACGAGGAAGTTGCCGACAAGGTCGGTGCCGTCCGGCAGACCGTCGCCCGCTGGGCAAAAGACGAAGGCTGGCGCGAGATCAAGGCTTCGATGACCGTGGGCAAGGACAAGATGCTCAAGAACCTCTACGCCCACGTCCAGACAATCAACGACGAGATCCTGAGCCGAGAGGACGGCGAGCGCCGGCCTACGCCGGCCGAGGCCGACATCCTAGCGAAGCTCTCCTCCTCCATCGCAAAGCTGGAGACCGAAGGAGGCGTCCGCGAATATGTGAACACCGGCATCGCCTTCCTTACCTGGCTGCGCGGCGTCGACCCGCAGAAGGCCGTCGACTACAGCTACCTCTGGGACTCCTTCATCAAGGAAAAACTGCGCTAGGCTATGAAAGAGGTCGACAAAAGAGCACTCCAAGAGTGGGAGATCTTCCGGGAGAACATACGCCGCGAGACTCCTGTCGAGCAGCTGAGCGAGGCGGAGAAGCAGCGCAAGAAGGCATACCTGGAGGCGCACCCCGTCGAGTGGATGAAGTACTTCTTCCCGAACTACGCCAGCTGCGACTTTGCGCCCTTCCAGGTGACCGCCATCAACCGGATCTGCCGCAACGACGAATGGTACGAGGTGTGGAGCTGGAGCCGAGAGCTGGCGAAGTCCACCATCGCGATGATGCAGGAAATGTTCCTGATGCTCACCGGCCGCAAGCACTTCCTGCTGATGGTCAGCGCGACGCAGGACGCCGCGGTCCGCCTTCTGGCTCCCTACCGGGCGAACCTCGAGGCGAACCAGCGCATCATCGCCTTCTACGGAGAGCAGATGAACATCGGGAAATGGGAGGAGGACCACTTCGTCACGAAGAGCGCCCTCACCTTCATGGCCGTCGGCTTCGGCAACGCGCCCCGTGGTACCAGAAACGAGAGCGTCCGTCCGGACATCATCGACATCGACGACTACGATACCGACAAGGACTGCCGCAACCCCGTCACCCTGGACAAGAAAACCGAGTTCATCGAGCGGGCCGTCATCCCTACGCGGTCGGTCAATAAGCCGACGCTGATCCTGGCGAAGGGCAACCTCATCGCGAAGGACACCGTCATCGGCCGCCTTGGCAAGAAGGCAGACAAGCATTCCATCGTCAACATCGTCGACAAGGACGGCAACAGCAGCTGGCCTCAGAAGAACACCATCGAGCACATCGAGCGCGTCAAGGCGACCATCTCCACCGCCTCCTTCCAGGCTGAATACATGAACAACCCGATCCAGGAGGGCAAGGTCTTCAAAAACCTCGCGCTGGGCAAGATCCCGCCGATGAGCGCCTTCAAGTTCCTGGTCTGCTACGGAGACCCGTCCACCTCCAACAAGGGCGGAGGATCCACGAAGTCGCTCTGCCTCGTCGGCTGCGCGAAGACCACCTTCTACGTGCTGAAGGTCTTCGTCGACCGATGCACCAATGCCAATTTCATCGACTGGTACTACCAGATGAAGTCGTACGTCGGCGGCCGCGTGCCGGTCTTTTACATGATCGAGAACAACAGCCTGCAGGATCCGTTCTACGAGCAGGTCTTCCAGCCGCTCATCCGCGAGGAGAACGTCCGCCGGCAGGACAGCCTCTTCATCACCGGAGACGCCAGGCCGAAGACGGACAAGGCTGCGCGTATCGAGGCGAACCTCGAGCCGCTCGACCGCAACGGCGCCCTGATCTTCAACGAAGCCGAGGCGGACAACCCGCACATGGTCGAGATGATTGACCAGTTCAAGCTCTTCGAGCCGACGCTTCCGTTCCCTGCCGACGGCCCGGACGCCGTGGAGGGCGCCGTCGCCTGCGTGAAGCGCCGCCTGCTGCAGGACGGCTCCAGCATCGACGTGGTATCGCGGGCCGAGCTCATCGACAGCTATTCCCGCATGTAATGCAATTAAATTGACGTGAAACGCAAATTAAATATCATTTTATGAGCCAGTTCATACAGGAAACAGACTACGACGCCTCGATCCACCGAGAGATCCTGGACGCCCTGCTCAGACACGACAGCGACGTCGCCGACTCCGCCATCGTGGAAATCTGCGAGGACCGCGCCATCGAGGAGATGCGCGGATACCTGGACAAGTTCTACGACACCGAGGCCATCTTCAGCGCCACCGGCGCGGACCGCAATCAGCTCGTGCTGATGATGGCCATCGACATCACCGTCTATCACATCTACTGCCAGCACAACCCCTACAAGATCTCACAGGTCAGGAAGGACCGCTACGACCGCGCCGTCGAATGGCTGAAGGCCGTGGCTGCCGGCAAGATCACCATCGCAAACGCTCCCCGGCTCCCGGAGGAGGCTGCCGCCGAGGCTTCGCCCTGGCAGCTGCGCTCCAACGAGCTCCGGCCTACACACATCTAAAGCATCACCACTATGGCAGAAAGAAGAGGCCGCCCTGCGGCCAAGAAAGAAATCACCCAGGGAGGCATCACCCAGATCTCCCCGACCCAGCCGAACCTGACCGTCATCCTGCAGTCTCCGGAGCTCTTCCACTTCGATATACGGAGATACATGGCCGGTCTGCAGTCGGCCAGCGCCATCGACTTCTACAACCGCGCGGAGCTGTACGACATCTACACCTCCATCTCCACCATTGACGGCCACCTCAAGGGCATCATCAACAAGCGCCTGAGCGCCGTGGCGCGGGAGCGCTTCGAGTTCCAGAGAGACGGGAAACCTGTCGACGAGATCAACGCGCAGATCCGCTCTCCCTGGTTCCGCCGGTTCATCAAGGAGGCGGTCAACTCCAAGCTGTGGGGATTCTCCCTCTTCCAGTTCAAGCGCGACGACGCCGGCTGGATTGACTTCGACCTCATCGACCGCAAGCACTTCGACCCGGTCAAGAAGCAGGTGCTGCTCTACGAGCGAGACGTCGATGGACTCCCGCTCGAGATGTTCGCCAACTGCCTGCTCGTCTGCGATGACCCGCGCGGGCTGGGCGACCTGGCCACCTGCGCGCCCTACGCTCTCTACAAGCGCGGCAACTTCGGAGACTGGGCGCAGTTCTGCCAGATCTTTGGCATGCCCATCCGCGAGTACACCTACGCGGCCGGTGACGAGGAGGCGCGCAAGCGCCTGCTCGACGATGCCCGCAAACAGGGCGCAAACGCCGTCTATATCCATCCGGAAGGCTCCAGCATGACTCTGCACGAGTCGACGCAGAAGAGCGGCACGAATGACCTCTATGAGCGCTTCTGCGACGCCTGCAACGACGAGATGTCCATCGCCATCCTGGGCAACACGCTCACAACCAAGAGCGACACCAACGGCACGCAGGCCCTCGGTACCGTCCAGGCGAAGGAGCAGATGAAGATCACCGAGGACGACGTGCAATTCGTCCTGGACCTGCTCAACTACAACATGACGGAGATCTTCGCCAGCCTCGGCGTCGACACTTCGGACGGCGAATTCGTGCAGGTCAAGGAGGAGTACGTCGACCGGCAGGTCCAGATCAACGTCGTCAGCAAGCTCAAGGAGCTCGGACTGCCGATGTCCGACGACTACCTGTACGAAGCCTTCGGCATCGAGAAGCCGGAAGACTACGACCGCCTGAAGAAGGAGATCGAGGACACGCGCATCGCGTCCGAGGAGCGCGCCCGGGAGTTCGCCCAGCGCCTCAATGAACCCACAAACGATATCATCGAGAAAGATCGCTTCTTCAACAAGTTCAAGCGTTTTTTCGGGCTAGCCCCGCGGGACGGGGCGCTCGAGGATCTCTTGCCGTTCTGATAGACACGCAGTACGGCTGCAGCTGCCCGGCGTGCCAGGATCTGCGCAACGAAGGAGCGGAGATCCCCGTCGAGTTCAGCGCCCGCGCCCTGGCTGAAGGTTTACTCGCCATCTTCGAGCGCGAGGTCAACGTCAGGACGGAGATCGAGCGGCATATCTTCTTCGAGACGCTGCGCCTGTTCAACGAGGCGACCGCCAGAGGCCTGGCGGAGAGCCTCGAGCCGAAGGACGTGCCCGACCGCTTCATCGAGGAGCTGCGAAACAACAACGCCGTATTCTCCGCCTTCAAGACGCACCGGTACCAGAACGACATCGCCCGTCAGCTGATAGATCCGGAGACCGGCCAGCTCAAGAGCTTCGACCGCTGGAAGCGCGACATCCAGGGAATGACGGACCACTACAACGGCAGCTGGCTGGAGACGGAGTACAACACCGCCGTCATCCGGGCGCACCAGGCCGCCGACTGGAAGCACTTCGAGGAGGAGCGCGACGTCTTCCCTAACCTCCAATGGATGCCGACGACCTCCATCACGCCGGATCCCATCCACCAGCACTACTGGGCGATGCGCCTGACGCTTCCGCTCGACCATCCCTTCTGGGAGGAGCACCGGCCAGGAGACCGCTGGAACTGCAAATGTTCCCTGCAGCAGACGGACGATCCGGTGAACGGTACCGCGCTCGAGGGATGGACTCCGCCGCTGCCGATGCCCGGGCTGGACAACAACCCCGCGAAGGACGGCCGCCTCTTCAGCTATTCGCACCCGTACTACACCGAGGCCTATCCTGGTGCCGGCGACGCCACCAAGGCGCTGCTCAACAGCATCGGAATACCTCGGAAGTAAATAGTAACCAGAAAAGTAACTAGCAAATGCCCGCACCGGATCTCCTCAAGATGGTCAAGGATGACCTCAAAGAGCTGCAGCGCATCCAGCAGCGCGTCCTGCCTGTAAAGGTGGGCCGCGCCGTGCAGAGCTCCGTCCGGGAGAACTTCCGCCGCGGCAACTTCTACGGAGAGGGTCAATGGCAGGATCCTCTCCGGAAGAAGCTCGGCTTCTCCGGTACCGGCGGCCAGTACGGCCCGCTGCTCTCAGGCAACGACCACCTGATGATGTCGACGGACTACGTGCCGATGACCGGCAAGGTGCTCATCCGCAACCTGGTCAACTACGCATCGGTGCATAATGACGGCGACGAGATCTCCGTCACGCAACGCATGCGGAAATTCTTCTGGGCGAAGCACTACGAGGCGCAGGAGGTCCGCGGGAAGGGATCCGTCGAGGCGGACTTCTGGAAGAACATGGCGCTGAAGAAGCCGGGCGGGAGAATCAAGATTCCGCGCCGGCACTTCCTCGGCCCGGACAAATCCGTCGACAAGATCGTGAAGGATGTCGTCGACACCGAACTCAGAAATTTCGTAAAACAACACTCAAATGGAAAAATTACTGCAAGATCTCATTAACCTCTTCGGGCATCTGATGCCTGAGCTCCGGACAGTCGACGAAGACTACGGCCAGCTGGAGATGCTCAACCAGGAGAACCGCGACACCTACCCGCTGACGTTCCCGGCCGTTCTCATCGACGCTCCGGACTGCAGCTGGACCAACATCAAAGGACTCTCCCAGATCGGCCAGGCGACCATCCGCGTCCGGCTGATCCTGGACTGCTACGACGATACGCACTACGGCTCAACCACGACCGAAAAGATTGCAGAGCGCGCAGCGATGCGCAGCCAGGTCCACCAGCTGCTGCAGGGACACCGCATCGATGGCTTCGGCCCGCTCATCCGGAGCGGCAGCCGGTTCTTTACATGGGACCACGGCATCAAGGTCTACGAGCAGACTTACACCTGCGAGGTCACGGAGGTCCTAGAGATGCCAAAACAGGCCGTTTTGGCGAGTCCTGAGGTGTTGGACCACACACCGGCTACAAGTTAAAAATAGAGGGCCGCAGCGCGTTGCTGCGGCCCTCTCTCGTATCGGTTAGAAGTCTCCCGTGTGCCAGATCGACCAGTTGATGTAGTCGAAGATCTTAATAAACCAGCGAAGCATATCTCAAGAATTATTACAGAGCTCCGCAGCAGGAGTCAATCTCGTCCTGCTCCTCTTGCTTCTTTCTCAGCAGCTGCTGGTCGAGGTGGGCGACGCCCAGGGCAAGGCCCTTCACGATCTCACGGACGCGATTGTGCGGGCAGGGCTTCCACCACTCGATTTCGAACGGCCAGAACTGCCGCGGCAGGATGTAGTATTCGCCAGGTCCTTCCGGACCGGACGGCAGATTGATGGTCGGCACGGCCGTCGTCATGGATCCGCCGAAGAAGACGCCGCCTTCGTGGACCTTCACGTATTTCTTCACTGGATCCAGGTAGCAGAGCGCGGCATACAGCAGCGCGTTCGACACGTGGTGCTTGTCGTGCTCCGCGGAGAATCCCTCTTCCTGGATCTGGCGCCGGCGCTCGGCAGCGACGGCCGTCACGCCTTCAGTGGTGAATTCTACGACCGCGTAGCCTTTCGACTCGAGCAGCGTGATAGCAGCTGCTATTTGGTCGTTCTCGTCGGGGTGCGCGATGCGCTTCTTGCTGAAAAATCTACTCATGGTTCTGTTTGTTTTCTGATTTACAAGGGCAGCTCTCGCTGTGGATAACTGTCGGGGCGGAAGAGACCTTCCCGAAGAAAAGGAGGTAGTCGTGGCCGTCGATGGTGGCCTTCTTGATGTGCCGGTCGATTTCCTGCGTGGTCTGCTGCGCTTCGCTCTCCGGAGATCTCCGCTCGCAGGAGCAAAGGATCCCTATGAGGGCGATAACGGCCAGGGCGACAAGAGCAGCAGCTACGTCGACCCATGTGCGGCGCCGTTTTGCAGGGACAAAGTAGGCAAATTTGCCATTCCCGGAATATAGTGCACACTTCTTCGTAGGGCACTTCCCTTCGCAGAGAAGAGCACATTTATGGCAGCAAATAGTGTCGCTATATTCAACTCTCACACGCTTCCCGTTGATTACAAAATAGTCTAGTTTTGCCATCTATCTTTCCTTTATACATTGAATCATTACATTTACAACTTCCTTGGCTTCGGATTCGTTCATATAAGGAAGAAAATCTCCGCCGGAAAGCATCCTGTCGACAAGGAGATTTCTCTTCCTCTCAAGCAATACGCTAGTCTTCGGCTCGGACGGCATGTTATATATTTGGTCGTGTGCTTGCTGGAGCGCGTGGAGAGCAATCTCGCTCTCGTGGTCGCGCGGCAGCTGGCTAATCTGCTGGATGATTATCTCCAGCGCTTTCTCCTTCTCGATCATAATTCGATGTGTTTAATACAGGTTACTGTGTATCCGCGGCGACGGAGCTCGTCGACCATGTCCTGGTCGCCCAGGATAATAAAGGCGTCAAACTTCGTGAACGTCTTATCCTCTCCGGTCTTCACCAATGCCTTGACAGTTTCAAGGACGCCCGTCTTCTCTGGAGGAATTCCTTCGGATCGCGAAGCCTTCTCCTTCCGATCCTTCGATGATCGCTTCGCCGCCGGCGTCACCGGCGCCGGCTGATCCTGGACAGCCGCAAGGATC
>Ga0310696_10008611_pt1 | contig 11889 bp, 11 predicted proteins | sample AusTroGonzalo_MG_4_FD_203885 | JGI IMG/M metagenome (GOLD analysis project Ga0310696, IMG submission 203885) | Bovine rumen microbial communities from tropical cattle in Woodstock, Queensland, Australia - Gonzalo_02 (v2) (version 2) | ecosystem: Host-associated > Mammals > Digestive system >... | reverse complement strand
TACAGTATAGCGCCGAGGATTTGCTGGCATTCTTGAATTTTGCAAAGAAAGAAGTTGGGATTAAGGATCAGAGTTGCCTTCTGGAGGCTTTTAAAATGGCCACGCAACAAGTAGGTCCAACGGCTGTTGGCTTTACTGCGCGTAGTACAAATTTATCATTGAATTTGGGTCTCAAACTTTTACAGACCCATCGTGAGAAGCGGGAAGAGAAGAACTCAAAAGCTATTGTCTCGAAATTGAATAAGGAATTCTTTGCGCATGGATATCCTTTGAGCAGATCAGAGGCGAAGGAGATTGGGTTGCATGTAACATTTCCAAATTCTACGCTTGAAAAACTCATGTGGGAGACTTGGCAGGTGATAGAGGAAGATATGAAGTGTCGTATTCCCTTTTCTCCAATGGACTTATTTATTGCTGCGTTGAAAACTATTCCTGTGAAGGCGCCGGCTCCGAGTTCTATAGCAAAGGTACCGGCGGGTGTGATCCCTGCTCCTGCAAGTGTGAGTGCAAACATGACGGTATCGACAATCCATGCAATATTAGAAAGTGTTCAGTTGCAGCGTATGTACATTGCAGACCATGATATTCAAGGGATAAAAGATTCAGCTGGCGCCATTCAGGCGAATGTCGCAACAAGAGCCGGATGCTGGCGTGCGTCAATTGACTCGGCGTCCTAAAGTAAGGAGGTATAAAATGTTTTACGCAATTAATTCAAGTGGATCTTCTTATGTTGCAAAAACGTTGGGGATTGTTTTTGGCGGAGAAATGGGGGCGACTGGTGTCCCTGTTCAGATTACAGATTTAAAAGTCGAGTCGTTTGGTACTGAATCGCTTTTGAGTGAAATGTTTTTATTAGATCCAGAAACTGGGAAGATGATGCCAGCAAGTCGTGGGAAGGATCGCCCAATAATTGAGAAACCAGAACCTGCGACAGAGGTGTGATTTAGTATCAGCTTTAAGCACAAAGTGAGACGCCGTTTTCACCTGTTTTCAATCTTAAATCGTAAAACTGGAAATGAAAGGAGAAAGCCCATAGGCAGTTAAAGCGATAAGGTGGGGAGAAATCCGCCAACAGCAATTTGCAATGCTGCAAGCAGTCGTTCTGACGAAACGTGAGAAACTTCAACGGGCGATACTATGCAGAGGAAACGCAAGACGTTTGCCTCTCTCGTATCTCCGTTAGGGCGTATCTCACGGCCTCGTCAGAAGGTACGAGAGAGGTTTTCTATAACTATAAACATGGCACTTTCAGGCAAGAACATGAAGTTGAATATGACAAAATTGGCGAGACTGATCGCATGGGTGCTGCTTGTTTCGGGCAGGAATACATTGTTCGGCTATTATGCTGATCAAACATGGTTTTATGATGTCAACTATGATAATACGACTGCGACTTTGGTGCAGGGTTATTCGTATTCCAGTTATACTGGTAGCGTGACTATCCCTGCTACAGTAGGAGGAGGTAGGTATATAGTTACAGCATTGGGCCATGATTTGTTTGATAATTGTACCGCGATAACAGATGTCACACTTCACTCTTCCATAAAAGAGATAGGAATTGGAACGTTTGGCTATTGTTCCAAATTAACGTATATATACATCCCAAACGGCTTGGAAAAGATAGGGTCGCATGCTTTTTCAAACTGCAATTCATTAAAGTCGATCAACTTGCCAAGCAGCTTGCGTTCAATAGGAAATAGTGCATTCAACAGTTGCACTAGTCTTACTGAAATTGAATTACCCGCCAATATAATAAGCATAGGCAGCGGAGTGTTTTCCGGTTGCACGAGTTTAACGAATATTACGATAAGCGAGAATAATCCATACTATAAGGTTGTGGATGGGATATTGCTAACTAAAGATGGGAAGGAGATGATTTCGTCAACTGGCGGCAGAAGTTCGCTTGATATACCTTTAACGGTTACAAATATTGTAGATCGCCTTTGTTATAACAATAAGAATCTGACGAATCTTGTTATCCCAGGGAATGTAAAAACTGTGGGCGAGTGGTCTTTTGCGTTCTGCGGAAATATTGAGAATCTAATACTTGATGAAGGTATTGAATGTTTGTCTGATTCTGCGTTTGTCAAGTCACGGTCAGAAGTTAGCACTTCGTTCTTTGGTTGTGTTGTTTGATGACGGGACGGGACTTCCGCCCCTGCTGCGCAGTGCCGCACGGGGAGGCGGGCGTCCCCGAAGGGGCGCCGCGAAGCGGCGAGCCCGCGACCAGTGCGGCACTGCGTGAAATCATTTCCGGCGCGCATCACGCCACCGCCTTCCACTCGGCGCGGAACGCCGCCGGCGTCTTGTAGCCCAGGCTCTCGTGCAGCCGGCGGTGGTTGTAGACCCATATCGCCTCCGCAATCGCCTTGTGCGCCTCAGCCTTTGTCTTGAAGTGGCGGTCGAGGAAGTACTCCCCCTTGAGAATGCCGTTGAGCCGCTCGGCCATTGCGTTCTCGTAGCAGTGAAGTTCCTCGGTCATGCTCGACTTCCATCCGAGCGTGTCCAGAAGCTCGCGGTATGCGTGAGACGCGTACTGGCACCCCCTGTCGGAATGCGCCACGACGCCCTCCGCCTTCCCAACCGTCTTCGCGGCCATCCTGAGCGCTTCCAGTGGTCCTTCCGTCTTGAGCGAGTCGCATGCCGCCCAGCCGACGATCTCGCGCACGTACATGTCCATCGTCAGCGAGAGGAACAGGAATCCCTCCTCGGTGTAGATGTACGTGATGTCCGAGCACAGAGCCTGGTCCGGACGGTCTATCTTCATGTCCTTCACGAGGTTCGGCGACGGCACGAGGGACTTGTCCTGCTTCGTCGTCGTGCACGAGTACTTCTTGCGCTTCGGAAGCAACATGCCGTTGCGCTTCATCAGATCGTAGAACCTGTTGACGCCCATGGACACGCCTTCCTTGTCCATCTCGGGGCGGATCGCCAGCAAGACCTTCTTGCAGCCGGCCATCGGGTTGACCATGCGCTCCCGCCTCGCAAGCAGAAGGATGAAGTCCTCCTTGTTCGCGAGCCGGGCGCGAGCCTTCCGATTCTTGTAGTAGGCCACGGTAGACTTGCCGAACCTGTCGCAGAGCTTAGTCACGGGAATGCCCTCGTTCTCCTCGCTCACGTCGTGGGCAATTCCCCACCATTCTTTTTTTTTACTTCCTCCGGCGTAGTCCCCGCGCGCCTGCACATGAGGCGCAGCGCGGCCTCGTCGATCTTGTGGTCGAGCACCTCGTCTGCAAGCGCCATCCGAAGCCTCTTGACCTCGGCCTCAAGCTCCTTGATCCTGTCTGTCTCCGTTCTCGTCTTCACGTAGATTAGCCTCCCTTTCAGATGTTCGAAGCCGAGCTTGTGCATCCAGTTGTAGACCGACATCTCGGCAATCCCGTATGCCGTCGCGGCCTCCTTGACTGACTTCCACTTTGCATCTCTCAGCTCCTCCATTACCTTGAGTTTGAACGCTTCACTATACCTTATTTTGTCCTTCATGTCTACCCGCTTCCTTCTTTGACTTCAAGAAGAAAGTGCTAACCTATCATAAAACGGGACACTCGGGTCAGCTTTCACAACAAGAAACTCATGAACCGCATCTCTCACAAAGTGCTTCCGCAAATCAAACGATCCTTGTTGTTCACGGCGTATTTTAACCATTCCATGCATCCCACTCGGCAATTCCACAACCATCCCAGTACCCCATACAGAAACAATCCGTCCAGACACACAATCCCCCCTATAAGGGATAGGCCGATCACATAGCCATGGATCCGGCACTGCACGTTTCATGCTCACAATGAACTTGCCATCGCGTCCATCGGCAGCTACAACCACACACTCTACTTCTTGGCCGATATGCAAAAAATGATCTGCCGAACTAATCATGCTCCAACAAATTTCTTCGCGATTAAGTTTAGCTATAACACCATCAATATCAACATGCGCCCCGAATGGCGTAAACGCAACAATCCTGCCGTGCACTCGAGAATCCACAACAAAATCATCTATCTCTTTCTGAACAGGCATCTTCTTTTTAGACAAACATCCTAAACAATTCTGCATTGCCGTTGTCAATGACACTCGCATAAATTCCCCCTTATGAATTATAACTGTTCATCTGAAAAATCTGGTAGTTTTTGCATACTGTCGCATCATTTGAGTTTGCATAGCAATACCGGCAAAGATGCGGGCAAGTGTTGTACATCCCAATATCCTTGCTGACGATGCAGCCACACGCCTTGCGCTGGCCCTTGTCTTTCTTGGACTTCTTGATCTGCCAGCCCTCTATCAAGTCGCACTCCGCGCCGATGAAATCCATTAACGCAGCATCATCATGGAAGAGTCGCATCATCAACTCGTCATCGACGCACTTGTTGTGCTTGATGCCATACGCACTCAAATCGGCAAGCTCTCCGCATGTCGCAAGCTCAAGGCCAAGCTCGCCATTCAACTCCGCCAGCCCTTTCGCAAACTTTACTTGATCCTCAGCGGAGAACTCACGGCAGCCAAGCCCCGCAAGATTCTTCTGCACCTTGCGGTATGAAGCAATGTCAATGAAACTGAAAACCAACTTATCGGTATAACCTTTCAATTGTCGTCCAATCTTTGCAATCCGCTCCAACAGGACTTCAATCGATATTTTGTCCGTCAGCAGCAACGGATCAAACCGCCAAATGACGCGCTCCTTACCAATTCTATCTGCAAGGCGGCGGAATGTGTCTATTCGCTCATCAACGCCCGGCACATTCGGCTCCAATCCTTCCGCCACATAGTCATTCAGCGTAAACTGAAAATAGTATTGCCTGAAACCCAACGACTCCACTTCATCCAATCGCTCCAGCATCGGATTTGGATTCTTTGACCAGAACACGATCATCCGCGTCTTGTCGAACGACACCTTGCGAACCTCGCCGTTAAACGGATTCTTCCACTCGCACCAACCTTCCCGCAACCGCCCCACAAACCAATCTGCGTAAAAACGCGGCAAATCCGTTTCCCGGCTCGCCGAAATAATTACGGGCTCCAAAACTGCTTTTTGTGATTCCATACTAATTAAACTTCTTAAGTTGTTCATAAACCCAGCCACTTGGCGACGCGTCAATTACACGCAACTGCTGTTGAGCTCTAGTTATGCCAGTTAAAACTGATTCTGCAGTATTAGTCGATTGGACATTGTCTTGCGTGACAATCAATATAACACTTTCCAAATCCCACCCCTGAGCATGTTCTATTGTCGTAAGACCCACTCGATCCTCAGATTCTTCAAAACTATTTCGCAACCGCTGCTCTTCTACAAACGAAGCCCCCTCTGCATGCGTGCTACGCCAGAACGAGCCATCTTTCGTTCTAAGCAGCTGGTAAACTTCTCGTGTTCTATCACACAAAACAGTAATCCTGTCTTGTGCCATTCTTTTCAGCATTCCAATCTTATCTATGACCGCGTTTGCAATATCATGAATATCTACTTTATCAACCGAAAAAACATTAGCCAACTCTGGTTGATATGGCTGCGCCTCAGTCTCGCACTCACCATATTTGTCATTTACAACTTTTTGAAAGGTTGCCGAAACTTCAGCTAACACACCTGATAACTCTCCAATTTGTCGATACGGCTTGTTTAACGTAATCCATGTTGAATTGAATCGCCGAGCGCCACTTGCGACTGGCGTTTTTACACGCTTTCGCTTGACTTCAGCATCATTCTCAAGTGCACCACTTTCAAGACACTGCCTCTCATCACAAAAGCAATAGAATTCTCGATTTGGATTGCCTGCTTCGGTGAGATTATAAAGAGCTTGCACCCACATTGGCTCAATACTCTGAATTTCGTCAACCAATACTCCGCCAAAACTATCTGCCAACTTCAAAAGAGCCATATCACGCTTACAGAGTAAAGATACCTTTCTGCCTTTGCAGAACTTACATGCATCAGTTTTTTCTTGCTCTTTCAAGTCCCGGCAAATGCTTTGAGGCGATATCTTGAATTTTGCAATAACCTCGCAAAAAGGGATTGGCCGCACACCATCTTTGCAACCCTCTGGGACCAATACCGTCCCGTTTCTTCGCAGTTCATCGCAAAATCTACGTTTACAACCGCCGCAATGAGAAATGTTACATTCGTTGATAAACATCAAATGTTCGCATAAATACTTATCAATCGTCCTAAAACGTATCAAGTTCCTCTCGACATATTCCAGTGCAGGAATATGCTGAAGAATGGTTGCCGCCATTCTTCGTTGATTATGCATGAAGAGCGTTACCGTACGGCAAGCCATCAACACAGGCTGATGCGTCCGTAAAATAGACATGACTCCATGCCAAAGCATTGTTGTCGTCTTTCCACATCCCGCACCGCCGCGAATACGTCTCAACTGCTGACGACCATATATAATGTCCCGCTGCTTTTTATCCATCTCCTTATCTATGCTTGGCAATGGCTTAGCCCCCTTCGGGTCAATGATAAATGCATCTGAGAAATCTTCGCCACCACCCAATAAATAGCCCTCTATGTCAACATTTTCACAGAATCGCCTTCCTTTACAATCCCAACTTAACACCTTTGTTGCTTCTGCATAATGTTTCCATTCATTCGCTTCAAGTCCATTAGTCTTCAAGAGGGTCTTCCAAGCTAATTCCTTTGGATCAGGCGCTTGTGGCGAACGCCTGCTAAAGCATATCAAGCAAGGTGCGACATCACCTCCTTTGGACGGCACTAAGAGAATTCTATCAATGACCGCACCGCCTCGCCGCTTCTCATACTTTTGCACATCCACCCATTCGTAGCACTCAAAGAAATTCCTCCCTCTTATGTTAATCAAAGCAAGTTTCTGATGAAGATGCGCCAAACGACTATCATCACAACCCTCATCTAGACACCTGTTTCTGCCACGAACAATATATCTCAGACATCTATTCCCAGATGCATACAGGCGATAAGGATTGCTTTTTAACAAATCATTGTATTCAAAAGTCGCATACACACAATTCGCCGGCTCATTCCCTGAAACCGAAACATCTGTCGCCTTCTCTCCCCACTCGGACCTAAAGGCTTCCAACTTCTGCCTACTGGCAGCGCTATCCCAATTCCTGTATTCAGGAGAGAACGCTACGAACATTTCGTTGAAATATGATTTCCGCGCCGTACATCGCTTCTGTTTAGCTACGAAAACCGCAAGTTGCTCTTGCGACAACAAATCTAAGACATTCGATATAAGATGTAGCCGAGGCGTGTAGATAAAGGAACTCGGTATTTCAACCTTCGCCGAATCAAAGTCCTTGAAATCACAAACATGCCCAACTATCCGTCCACGAGCGCAGGGGAACAGCAACTCCGCAAATTCCTTTGCACACGACAAGGCAGTCTCTGAGATGTCAAGCAGGGTCACGCTCCTGACTGTAAGCCACAATTGAGGATTGTCCTGCTTCATGGCACGGTCGTACAAAGCAAGCAAATCAAGCCCACACCCACACCCCCACACAACAAGATCCAATTCGCCTTGAAATACATTTGGGTACTGCTGAAACAAGTTGCCGTACAGCCACTGAAACTTTGGTTGATGTCTCGCCGCAACTTTATGAACATATACAGCAATGTCAGCATCGTCACTGACAACATACCCATTGTTTTTTAGCCTCAGATATCGCTCATCTATATCAGGCGGCAAGTTTTCACGGCACAAATTGACGAACTCGCCATAAAGCGATTCGCATCCATCTTGAATTGCCTTAAAAAGCCCATCTGAGAATGAGGTCATTGCTGGCATCCTGTTAGAGGATTATCTCGCACCAAATTCTGTTTCCCATTTTGTTCTAGCCTCTATAACTGCACTACTCTCTTGTGCCCCCAGCTGCCGTAACAAATTAATAATATCATCATCAACACGATTAAGGAAGTAGCTAAATGCCAATGGCAAGATTCGCTCTGTTCCAACGACTACAAAATCATTGCCATTGACAATTGTATCTGGCGAGTCAACCCAATTATCATGCTCATATCCATTTTCGATAAAATCCACCTTCATCGGTTCATTCACATCCGCACCATGATCAACACAAAACTTGAGCAATTCTTTGTTGCCATCATATATTGCGAGACCCAGGAGTGGAATTTGCAAACGCCACACCTCTTCGATTCTCCTATCCTTTGTTTCCACCACATCCATGAAATGTACAGTTGTATTTATAGGCAGGCCCGCTGAAAATGCAAAATCAAGGCACTTCCATTGGGATGTTGTCATAAATTTTCCACTGCAATGGACTATTGTCTCCAAGGCTGCCTTTATCGCAGAGTTCTTCTTACCTGTTTCATCGCACGCACCTCCTAATGCAATCAGTTTCTCTGCAGCAGGCCAATCCCCCGCAATCAATGCATAATCTGTCGCCGTTAGACCACATTCATCTGTTGCATTAATTGGATATTCCGCAATAAAATCCACAAGTGCCTGACCATTTCCTGACTTGGCAAGAAGATAAATCGGGCTCGTACAATTAGCACCGTTAAGTTCCAACCAAGTGCGTATTGCCTTACAGCCCTCCAACTCTCTCAGAAGGCTAAGACGCTTATTCCAGTCATCGTGTTTCACCAACGGTCCATACTTGTGCAACAGCGGCACCCTCCCAATATCTTCCCGTAAATCGCACAGCTTGTCACTAATGTATTCTATTGGAGTGCGTTTCGTCTTTTGATCAATGGCATAAATGTCAGCACCAATATCATATTGCTCTTTCATGCCATCAAGATCACTTTCCTTAAGGAATCTGAAAAATGAGCGTGTTGCCTTGCTCTGCATAGTCTCGATGAGTTTATACGCCTCATCGAGAGTGGCTGGCTTTTCGATTTTGCGAGATGGAACATTGGTCATTTCGTTTGCATTTTTCATAGGTATAATCCACTTGTAACTTTTGAATTCTCCTTGGTCTGCAAGAGCGGCCTTCTTGCCTATTTCTATTTCTTTGATACGTCCGTTCTCGACATCACCCGTTGTAATAAAGCCGGTTGCTAATTTATATGCAGAAGCACGATCATTCTTCTCGACAATTCTCATCAATAGGTGTGCCGCAAGGAGCCACGACCTGCCAGAGAGCCGTTCGCCGTTAAATACTTCGGGGACACCAGCAACAAACCATGAGTAATTATCTATCCCTGGCAAATCTACTCCTTCATCAAATGGGGGAGCATGTTTTGCTGAAAGAGTCCCTATACAATAGAGCCGTGCCATTGCCGCCTTGCCGCTCCCACCAATAGGCGTCAAAGGCACGAACGACATTGCCAGACGCACAGACGCATCGCGAAGCATGGCAAAGTTTGGACTAGATGGTCCAAAAGGACGAGCCGATTGTATTGCCTCGCATTCTGCAAGCGACTTGTCTATGGGCAATGAAAGCAACTTATCCCTATAAAGCAGCCTTTCTGCCGTGAGATTGAAATACTGCGTATTTGAAGCATCAGGAATCTCCGGCAAATATGCATCCGTCGCATTACCCCACTTCGACGCAACTATGCGCGAATCCTCGCTATCGCGTGGATTACGCATCAGGTCTCTACATAGGCTTAACTTCTCCATTATGCTCAGACCTCCTTGTGAACCATAACGAGAACTATTTGTTCAGGCTTCTCTATTGCCGTCTTCACGTTGCCAGTCGTTTTTATAACAATCTCGCCACTGGCAGCCTCAAGCACTCCTTCGCCAACAACCTCCAATGTATCTCTATTGCGAGCTTGCACTGCGATATTGCTTTGAATGCCTTTTATCTCCGACTTTGGCTTGAACACATAAGAATACGGATCATCGTCTGGATTTATGGAGCGGAAAGTTGTCACAAGATTGCATTCAACACACCTTTTACGAATATCCGCTTCCGAATTGCCGTCTAGCAAGAGCATAAAGCTTGAATCGCTGTCCGTTGCTGCCGCAAGGCGATATGGTATCTCTTCGTCCACCATTCTCTTAAAGAAACCAACGGGCAAATCCAACACCCCCACTTCGACGCGATCACTTTCTTCATCTTGAATCGATTGGAACATGAGCCCAGTCGCATACGCTCGCTCATAATCCAATCGAGGGTCTTCAATAGATCTGATTGGCAACCCCGTGCAATTCTGCAAGTCTTCGCGCATTGGATCCCCAACCATCACATGCAGCAACGCCTCACACAAGTCCTTTCTGTCCGCATCTGAAACAGTGTCGACCAGCCAGCTCTTCTCCGCGAATTTGTCTGAAGCGGAAAACAAATTCCACAACTGGTAAACACGATTTCCAATAATGATTTCTTGCTCTGTGGCTGGGACGGAAAAACATGAGGTAGGCAAAACGATCCACCCTGACTCAACCTTCTTGTAAAGAAGCCCAACTAGTGTTCGCTCGCTTTCTCCAAACAAGCGAAGTTCTCCAGCTTTCAACGGCAGATCGAATTCGCCAGTGGTAAGAGGCTCTGAATTGGAGGTCTCTCCATTTCTGTCGCCATTGTATATTTCCCATTCCTTGAGAAACGCAGTGAGGAATTGATCTTTCATAGTAGGTCGCTCGTTCATTTCAGGTTCTCCTTCACCTTCCAAGTCGCACTGTTAACTCTTCGCCAAGGATATTCTTGCAAGAAGCCATTAGTCTAACGGCAAATGCAACATCATCCGTTCGCACATCATTACTTGCAAGATACTCGGCAACTACTTTCATGCATTTTGTCCTCTGTGTGTAGGCCGTAGATTTTTTCATCTCCAACACTTCCAGGACCTCAGGAGTGTCGATAGATACATCATTGGCCGTCACATACAATAGGAGCGCAATCTTCTTCTTTTCCAGATTCATCGCAACTTCCATCGCCGACATCATTTTCTTCACGACTACTGCGAAGGACTCTGCATCAAGACGGGCACCAAAAGAATAGCAAACGGCTCGTGAATCTTCACGCGCATCTTCGGCGCCACTCGCGCCTTCACGCACAACCTTACGCGTACCATCTTCCTGCAATATGCTATGCCACTTCCACCCCTTGACCGTAGCAATCCAGTCGCGAACTATGTCTCGTATGCGTCCACGCTGAGGACTAAACAACACCCCACACACCAGTTCCTTCAGCGAAACTCCCCCAGCCATTTTGGATGCAAGGAACCGCTTCAAAGGCTTCTTGTTCTTGGCCTCACTGCGGACACTACCTAGAAGGAAAAAGGAATCGAAGAAAGACACAGGATCGTCTCCATCAAATTCCTCTGACGCATAGCCCGTTCGTGCAAGTTGCGACTTCATAGCCGCACTAATGTACGCAGTCAGACCATCGGCATGACTCACATTGGACTCCTTAACCCGTTCTACAGAACATAGGTCCAACCAAGCCTGCCATGCCGAATCGCCACCCGACCTCTCGTACACATCATTATTGCTTTTATCCATAAACTCTCCTAGGCAATAGACAGATATCGCCGTGTGAATTTTTTTAACTCTGCCGTCTCCCATGCATTCAACTGCCGCCGAGCGAAATTGGGTCGTATGATTTCCTTGAGAGCTTCATCTCTTTTCTCTTGTATGGTGCTTTGTCTTGATAACTCCTGTTTAGAAAGCGCTTTCTTTACTTCTGGGAAATCTAAATCCAACACTCGCCGTGCACCTACTTTATCCACCTCTATGGGCACGGCCCCAAAATATGAGCCAAAATATGTTATATGTTCTGTCTCGCGCGGATTGTTAAAGAAGTTGGTCACTCGGTAGGCCGGAGACATCTTTCCACTTGTTCCATAAAGCATGGGAACAACAGAATGTAATTTCTCACCTCCAACAGCACCTTGAATGCATATGCCAGGATGCGCTACCCTGTTGCTGGCAAGGTCATATCCTTTTGCAGAAAGCTTCGCTTTCCAAATGTTCTCGCCTACGACCCAAAGCGACCCATAGCTGAAACTCATGAGTG